>Ga0224497_10000104_pt1 | contig 69665 bp, 73 predicted proteins | sample SF_Jul11_sed_USG_4_FD_167970 | JGI IMG/M metagenome (GOLD analysis project Ga0224497, IMG submission 167970) | Sediment microbial communities from San Francisco Bay, California, United States - SF_Jul11_sed_USGS_13 | ecosystem: Environmental > Aquatic > Marine > Sediment | place: USA...
AGACAAAGAATTGCTTGAAGCTGCATGGAAAAAAAATGCCTATATCATGGCAGAAAAAGTTTTGGAAGGAAAAAATGTAGTATATCTTACTGTGGGTGATCCCTATTTGTATAGTACATGGATGTACATGCATAAAGAAATTAAGAGAAATCACCCAGCGATGAAAATTAGTGCCATTCCAGGAATTGTTTCAATATTTACATTCGCATCAAAAGTTGGCATAAGTATTGCTGAGGGCGCAGAAAAGGTTTCAATTATCCCATCATGTTATGATTTAAGCACCGTTAAAGAAATTGCAAAAAATTCTGAAACAATGGTTTTTCTTAAAGACGGCAGGTATTTTGATCAAGTAGTAGATCTACTAAAAGAATCTGGGTTTCCTGATAATTCCGTTTTTGCTATTGGGCAAGATTTGGGAACTGAAAATGAAATAATTAGAAAGCTAACTCTAGGTGAAGTCACTGATGGTACATTAACTACAAAATACTTTTCAATATTGGTGGTAAAACGTGTCTAATGTTTTTTTTGTAGGATGTGGTCCAGGTGATCCAGAATTAATCACAGTTAAAGCCAAAAAATTAATTCAAAAAGCAGATGTTATAGTTTATTCTGGTTCTTTAATTCCTCCACCAATTTTGAAGCTTTGTAAAAAGGGAAAACTCTATGATGCAGCTGGATTAGTAAGAGAAGAAATATTTGAGATTTTATACAAAAATGCAAAAAAAGACAAACTAGTTGTAAGATTACATGATGGTGATCCATCGATTTATGGTGCAATTAAAGAACAAATTGATAATTTACAAGAAAAAGGAATATCTTCAACCGTTATTCCTGGTGTAACTGCATTTTTAGCCTCAGCAGCAGCATTAGAAACTCAACTTACTCTTCCAGGTATTACACAGACAATTATTGTTACTCGAGCAGAATCTAGAACTAAAGTGCCAAAAAGAGAAAAGATTTCTGAGTTAGCAAAACACAAAGCTACTCTCATTTTCTATCTTAGTGTTCATTTACTCTCTGATATTGTAACAGAATCAATTGCAGGAGGATACAAAAAATCAACTCCAGTAGCTGTAGTGTACAGAGCAAGTTGGAAAGATCAAAAAATTGTTAAAGGTACTCTTGGTGATATTGTAAAAAAAATTAGAAATGAAAAAATTACAAAAACTGCAATTGTAATTGTTAGTAATGTGATTGATTCTAAAACTTATGAATATTCAAAACTTTACGATAAAAAATTTAGTCATGGATATAGAAAATCAAAAATTAAATAGACAAAAATCTTACCTTGTTTTTAATTCCTAGTTGAATTAAATTATTTTGAAAATTTTTGGTCTGATCTGAAGAGAAAATTTTTAATGAATTTCTTTCTGATTGCCTAGTTTTTATTTTTCCAAAAACTTTCTTTGCAACATTTTCTCCTGGATCAATAAAACAAATATTGGGAAATTCAGATTTTAAAATTGATTTTAAAAATGCTAAATGTGTACTGGATAATGTTACAGTATCAATTTTATTATTTAAAAAAATATCCTTTAGAGAATTTTTAATAATTTTTTTACAATATACTTTGTTTTTAATAAATTTTCCAGACTCTACTAATTCAACAAGATTTGAAGCATTAATCTTGTGGACTTTAATTTTTTTCGAAATATTTAATTTTTTAATATAATTAGATAAATTTTTACTTTTTACAACTGTTTCTGTTGCAAGTATCGCAACATTCTTAGTTTTAGATTTAAGAGCAGCTTCTTTGATAGGAGGATTAACTCCTAGGATTTTCTTATTGGTATTTTCAAATAATATTGTTGGAGTGTTTGATCCAATTACAATTAACTCTGGATTAAATTCTTTTTGCAGCAAATTGATAGATTTTCTTATAATCTGCTCGAGCTGTTTTTTTGTTTTACTTCCATATGGGAAGTTTTGTTGGTCTGCAAAATAGATTATGTCTACTTTACAAATTTTCTGGATAGGCTTGATTATGGATAAAGAACCCAAGCCTGAATCAAAAACGGTAATTCTAGCCATGGGAATAGTTATCTTTTGGCGCATAATAGTTTGTTAGCTAAATTTAGTCTAAAGTTGATCTAAATACACACCCCTCATTAAGAATCAATTTCTAAATCATCCAACATGCCAAACTTCGACAAAACTTGGGCTCGACAAGAGACTCAAAGTGTAACTGGCAAATTACGTGATGCAGTACAACCTCAAGGTGCATTAAAACCACGAATTCAGACAGCAGTGAACAAACTTCAAGTCCAAATTAGTAAAATGGACTCAATGTTAGGAAAACTGCACGAAAGAGACGCGCAACTCTTTAAGAGAATCGTGACTGCAATGCAGCAACATGATACTAGCACCAGTAAAGTTCTGTCAAACGAATTAGCTGAAATTCGTAAAGTTACAAAAATGCTCGGCAACGCAAGAATGTCATTGGAACAAGTTCAATTACGATTGACAACTATTCATGACCTCGGAGATGCAATGGTAGCAATTGGACCAGCGATGTCAACAATGAAGGGATTGAAGTCATCACTAGGAAGATTTATGCCAGAAGCAGATTCAGAATTGAATGCAATGACACAGACGCTCAATGGATTAATGATGGACTCTTTAGCTGGAGACTCATTTAGCCTAGATACTGATTCTTCAAACGAAGAAACAGATAGAATTCTACAAGAAGCTTCTGCAGTTGCTGAACAACAGATTGGAGATAAATTCCCATCTGTACCTTCTCAAACTGGAGTTTCGTCTCAATCTTCATCATCTTCATTTGAATAGAAGATTTAGGCGAAACGTCACTCTTTTTGTTTTATTTTCTTAAATTATCCCCAAACTTTCTCTTTGAAGGTATATTTTTTATTAAGAATGTAATTTCCAAATGCTGCTGAAAGAACAGCTAAAATTAGAGAAATTGGATAAGATAACTGATACTCGTCAACTAGATAAAACACCATTCCTAATTGAACAAGTGCCCCAAGAGAACTGAAGGTTACAAATTTTCCATACTGTTTCAGTGTTCTTTTCTTTGAAAAATCTCTATCACCAAAAGTCCAAGTCTTATTTAACAGAAAATTAGTCGTAATTGAGGCTATTATTCCAATTATATTTGCATGCAAATACCATAAATCTGATATTCCACCAGCGAGAAGAAATGAAATTAAATAATTTACTCCAAACCCAGATAATCCAACTGTATAAAATCTACTTGCTTTAGAAAGAAACCGAACAGAATTTCGTCTCTCTTCTTTTTCTCTAGATTTTCCAAATTTGTATAATTTCCAGGCTGATCGAAAATAATCTGTAATAGTTGATCTATCTAATTTACTTGAACCAGAACTTCGATTTTCAAATGTATAAGGAATTTCTTTTACATCAATCCCACTTTTTTTAACAAGAATTTCTAAAAGAATTTTGTAACCAATTGCATCAAAATTAATTCCTTTTAAAATGTTTTTTTTAAATGCAAAAAATCCTGACATTGGATCATTTGTTTTTACGCCTAGTCCCTTCTTTGCAATTAAGGTTGCCACTTTGCTCATTATTTTTCTCTTTAAGGTCCAACCATTTATTTTACCTCCACTGATATACCTTGAAGCAATAACCAAATCGCATTGATATTTTTTTAATGATTCAACCAGTTTTGGAATAATTTGTGGTGGATGAGAAAAATCACTATCCATTACAACAATTGTATCTCCTTTAGCTCGTTGGATACCACTAAGTATAGCTGAACTTAGACCATTTTTGGAAGTTCTATGGATAATATCCATTGTATATCCTGCAATTTTTTTTACATTTTTTAGATATTCTTCCACAATTTTTCCTGTAGAATCTGGGGAATTATCATCTACAACGATTGCCTCAGCAGTAAGATTTTTTGGCAAATTCTCACCTATTGATTTTAGGATTTGAATAATATTTCTCGATTCATTATAAGTAGGAATTATTATAGAAACCTGAGTATTTTCCCCAGAAATCATTCTCATCGACTCGGACATACGTTCCCTCCAAAAATCATAGGTTATTAATTTTTAATAAATATCGTATCCAGGCATGATTTGACGCCTGTTGATTTAATTCGTTATGATAATTATTTTTATTTTTAGGCAAATTAAGGAAATGCAGTATATTCCGAAAGAATTGAGGATAGCTCAGAAATTTTCATCCTCTTTTGTTCCATACTATCTCTCATTCGTATGGTAATTGTATCATCTTCTAAAGTTTGATGGTCAACGGTGATAGCAAAAGGGGATCCAATTTCATCCAATCTTCTATATCTTCTTCCTATGGCACCTGAATGATCTAAGAATGCATCAAACTTTCTTTTAATCTGAAAATAAATCTCATCTGTTTTTTCTTTCAATCCATCTTTTTTTACCAGCGATAAAATTCCAACATGAATCGGAGAAAGATATGGCTTTAGTGACAAAACAGTTCTTTCATTTTCCTTATCCTCCCTTAGACTATGTTCTAAAATAGTGTACAAACTTCGGTCAATACCCATTGAAATTTCAAAGACATGAGGAAGAACTTTTTCATCATTATCCATCACTTCAAATTTTTCTTTACTCTTAGTAGCATGGCTGGAAAGATCATAATCAGATCTATAATTACATGCAACTAATTCTAACCATCCGATGGTTGTTTCTATTTCAAAATCAAATGCTACTTCTGCGTAAAACGCTTTTTCTTTCTCTCCTAATTTTCTAAATCTACTCTTTTTGATATCGACTCCAGTTTTTTCATAAAATTCAGTTAATATTCCCAAATAATATGCTACAAACTTGTTTGGAATTACTCCGGATTCTACTGCTTCTTTACATGTCAAAGTAACAGGCTCATCATCAGTTTGAATTCGTAGTATAGTATTTTGGATTTGTAAAAATTTTTCCATTTCGTTTAATTTTTTTGGATTACAAAATACTTCTATTTCTGCTTGATAAAATTCACGAAGTCTAAGTAAACTTTGTCGAGGAGATATTTCATTTCTAAAACTTTTTCCAATTTGTGCAATTCCTAAGGGTAATTTTCCACGCATTATTTTAAACAGCCTTGGGAAATCCACAAAAATAGACTGACATGTTTCAGGTCTAAGGTAAGCAGTCTCTTCCTCAGGTCCAATTCCCACCTTAAACATCATATTAAATTTTTTAGTATTTTCAAAATTACCCTTACATTTTGGACATTTTATATTATTTCCTTTAATGGCATTATCGAATTCGATTAATTCTGCACTTTCAGGAATCTCTATATTCGAAATTTCCGCTATGGTTCTATCAGCTCTAAAGGTTGCTTTACAATTTGTACATTTTATGATAGGATCAGTAAAATTTCCTAAATGTCCAGATGCTTCAAAAACTGATTCAAACATTATTTGTGATCCATCAATCTCAAGCATTCCATCTCTTCTTACCAATTCTCTTCTCCATAATTCAAGAAATTTATTTTTCAATCCTACTCCTGATGGACCATATTCCCAAAAACCAGCTTGGGCGTCTGCATAAATCTCACAACTTGGAAAATAAAATCCACGTTCAAGGGCCAATTTCATTACATCTTCATATTTCATTTTATCATTTCTCCAATTTTAAAAATCTCTTTAGGCTAACTCCTTTGCAATTTTAACATTCTCAAAATCATCTCTAATATCATCAATTGGGGTTTCTAAGATGATCGGGATTTTTTTCTTTGCAATCAATTTAATCACAGCAATCATTCCCTCTTTTCCAATATTTCCTAAACCAATATGATAATGTCTATCTAAATTGCAACCCAGTTCTCCTTTTGCATCATTAAGGTGCAAAATTTTTAAATTTTCCATTCCTACATACTTATCAAATGTTTTAAAAGTTTCTTTGACATCTTTTTCGGTTCTTAGGTCATAACCTGATACAAATGCATGACATGTATCAAAACAAACACCAAATTTCTTTACAGGTTTTAGTTGTTTGAAAATTTCTCCCAATTGTTTAAAATCTGATCCTACAGAATTTTTCTGTCCAGCTGTGTTTTCTAATAATATCATTACATCATTTTTTACTTGAGCTGCTTTTGTTAATCCTTTGACAAGCCTTTTAATTCCAGCATCTTCACCTGTTCCTAAATGACTACCAAGATGAGTAACAAGATAAGGAATTCCCAATTTTCCACATCTTTCTACTTCTTCAATTAAAGAATTTACAGACTTTTCCAATCCATCTTCTTTAGGGGAAGAAAGGTTGGGTAAATATGGCATATGAGCGCAAGTCGAAAATCTATCAATATTATTTTCCTTTAATTTATTCTTAAAATTTTTAATATCTTCATCTATCAATTCCTTTGCCTTCCATCCTCTTGGATTCCTTGTAAAAATCTGAAAAGCTGAGCATTTTCTTTCAATTGCATTATTGACAGCTTTGTCGATCGAGCCAGAAATCGAAACATGACACCCGATAAGCATGTTTGATAATTTCAAATTAACATTATTTAAATCAGCAATTGTCTTTAAAGAAAAATCAGATTTTTAAGTCAATATTATTAATCATTTTTATGATAACATTAGGGAAGGATGAAATTGCAAAATATCCATTTTTAGCAGATGCTGGTCAATATCTAAAAGATAAGGGATTTACACTTCAACAATTTGGAGTTGATCCAGATCTAAAAATATCCTTAGAAAAAGCTCTCAACAGAGTTCAAGTTTCCGCAGATGGAAAAATCTACAAGTCAGACCTAATAGATGGTGAAGCTTCAAAAGATTATGTTCTAGAAAGAGAAGTTTTTTCTTTTCTTCTAGCCATTGTATTGCTAAAACTAACTAAAATGAATACTTTAATCAAAAGATTTGCTCTTGCTGAAGCAAGGCGCGCAGAAAAATATCTAGAAAAAGATCTAGCAAATATTACAGATGAATCCAAAAAAGAATTGGCAGTAAAAATTATTGATGATTTATTTTCAATTCAAATTAAAAAACAAGATGATTACTTTATAATTCCAATTTCAAATTATCTAAAATATTCTATAAATTTTCATGAACGAGAATGGAAATTAGTAAATCGACATGTAGGAGCAGGTTATGTTTATCTTACTCCTCATGAAACCGTCAGATTAATACGAAAAGAATTAAGTAATTACATTAGTTCAAAAATAATTAATGCAAAAATGCCTTCAATGATATTAGGATTTGAAGAACCAGTTCAAAAATTAATTCTGTTATCTAAAAAATTTGCTACCTACACTATTACTACTGGTGAATATCCACCATGCATCAAACATGCAATAGAAATTCTAGAAAAAGGAGAAAATCTTCCACACTCTGGCAGGTTCATGTTAGCAACCTTTTTGTTATCCAGAAATCAATCTATAGAACAAATTGCTCCATTATTCAAAAATGCTCCTGATTACAATGAGAGAGTTACATTATACCAGTTAAATCACTTGGCGGGAACCTCAGGAAGTGGTACACAGTACTCATGTCCATCTTGTGAAAAACTAAAAACCCAAAATCTTTGTTTTGCTATTCCTGAATGTGATAATATCATAAATCCTCTCCAATTTGGAAAAAGAAGAAAGTAAATGCAAAACAAAGAAATTAAATTTTTAGAAGAATCTTTCAAAAAATATTATTTTGATCATTTTGATCTAATTCATGTACCTAAAAGAACATCAGAACGAGAATTCGGATTTCAAAAATTCAATTCTGGTATGATACGCCACATCTCATTAAAAGATGACAAAGAATTGCATCTATTACTTATGCAAAATACCCCATCTGATGTCTACTGTTCAAATGCCTATTACTCGTTTCCTAATCAACCTATGAATGAAAAAGATTGGAAAGAAGCTGATCTTATTTTTGATATTGATGCTAAAGACCTCCACTTAGATTGTAGACAGCATCACAGTGTCACCAAGTGTAATGAATGTAATCAAATATCTAATACAAATAATCATTGCTCCAAATGTAATTCAACTAAAATTGAAATAAAATCATTACCTTGTAAACATTGTATTGATGGATCAAAAAAAGAAGTTGTTAAATTATTAAATATTTTAGTTGATGATTTAGATGTTGAAAAACATAATATTGAAATTTATTTTTCTGGAAATGAAGGATTTCACGTTTATGCTTATAATTCACAATTCCAAGAACTTGGTTCAAGAGAAAGATCAGAATTAGTAGATTATATAATGTTTAGAGGTACTATTCCAGAAACTTTTGGGATGAAAAAATTAAAACCTAATAGATCTTTATTTCCAGAATTTAATGAAAAAGGATGGAGGGGTAGATTATCTAAAGAAATTTTTGGTTCTAAATCAAAACGATCAAAAATAATTTCAGATTTAATATCTGATGGCTATTCAAATTTTCAAAAAAGATTGGAAAATTTATCTACTTCTATTGGGTCTCAAATTGATCCGAACGTAACTATGGATATTCACAGAATTTTTCGATTGCCAGGTTCATTAAACAGCAAAAGCGGACTCAGTAAAGTTTTATGTACAGATCTTCAAAAGTTTGATCCATATTCTGATTCATCTTTTCTAAACGAAAATACTATTGAAATTACAGCAAATTGTCCCATCGAATTTAAATTAAAGAACAAAAAGTTCGGTCCCTATTACGAGGAACAAACAACGGTGCCTACTTTTGCAGCGGTGTATATGATTTGTAAGAATTTAGCTAGAATATCCTAAATTTCTTCAAAAACTTCATTTTATAGTTGAAAATTTGATTTTTTTCTGATTTTGCAAAGAAAATTTTCTATTATATTTTATTTATTCTGGTAAGACATTAATTTACCAAATCATAACGAAGTTTGATTTTGTATAGCGCCACTACTGATAAACAAGCTCCACCTCCAGATGCTGGAAAATACATCCGTCTGGGAATTATTGCATTAATTATTATTGCAATTGTTGCTATTGGTGGAAACCAGGCAGTAATACTTTCGATGAATTTTACTGAATTTGGAGAAAAATTCACTAAACCTCTTTACTACTCTCTTGTGTCCACCATAATTCTTTCAGCAATCGCATTGGTACGAATTAACATTATATCAAGATCCTCTATTTTTTGGTATTCTATTAAAACTGGAATAGGATTTATTGCTCAAGGACCGCAGCAATCAATTTCAAATAATATTACTAGCTTTAAAAATTTTAAACTAAGTACAGCCCAATTTGTGATCTGGCAAATCACCAAAATTTTGCTATTTGGTGCATTTTTCGTAAATACAATGTTTGGATTTGCAGCAATATCTTTTCTTGATGGCAATACCTTAGGTATTGAAAACTTACCCACATTATTCTCATTGCCTTTTGTGACTCCAGAAACTAATCAAAATTATGCCTTAGAACAAGTCGTTCCAATGATTCCAGCTTTAATAATTTTAATTCCATCTGTATTAGCAGCCTTTGGTCTTCGCTTAGTATTGTATCTTGGAATCCATAGAATATTAGATGTAATTACTTCATTCATTCAAGATTCTAATGAAGGCAAACCTAGATATCTAAATTATGTATCAACCATAGAATCTATTTTAGGTATAGGAATTATTTGGGTAGGATTTAATTTATTTTTTACCGATCAGATAGACTATAATTCACGATATGTTATCGGCGGAGTTTTACTAGTTGGATTTGCATTTTTAGCATTTTCATTTGCCGATAGAATAAGATCTAGAGTTCTTACTCATATGTTCAAAAGAGATGTTTACATTAGAATTTTTACTGTTTTAGTAATTATAATAATAGTCATTGCAGTAATTTCAGTAAATAACAGTATTGCAGATTCTAGAAAAATTGAATATTTGGGTCCATACACAGCTCAACAGATTGGTGTTAATCGATATCTTGGAGAATTAGATAACGTTGTAGAAAATGATCATGATGTGAGACTTGAAAATATATCTCCAAATAACATAAAAAATTATGTTGGACAAAATAGCGATGTTTTAGATGTTATTAGAATTTGGGATTGGGAAGCAGCTTTTGCCAAACTAAAACCTGAAATCGGCTTGATACCATATGTGGATTTTGAGGACAATGATATTCTCCGTTTTGATAACAATCTTTACTGGACTGCTTCTATGAAACCGATTTTACCAACAACTGTCGCTAATGAAAATAGATGGTATAATGAACATCTGGTTTATACTCATGTTCCAAATGGATTTCTTACACTTGACGCTACAGCAGGGCAAATTGTGGATAGCGGTGAATTTTTCACTCAAAGAGAAATCTATTATGGTGAAGGAGGTCTTTTTGAACAGACCTGGTCAGCATATCCTAATTCAAGAGGTGATGTGAGTGCTGAGTTAGGAGGAGTATTTTATGACGGGGAAGGAGGATTAGATGTATCACCCCCTCTAAGTTGGATTTTTGAACCAAATTTCCTTTTGTCTTTCCCAGGTGAATCTGTTCATATAATGAGATACAAAGATGTACATGATAGGATGGAACTTCTCTATCCTTATTTCTTGTATGATTTATTTGGAAAAGAATTAGATTCTCTTCCTGTTACAGATGGAAACAAAACATACTGGTTGGTCCCACTTATTATTGGATTTGATACAAGTAATGTTCCATGGTCGATAGGAAATCCCTATTTGCGATTAGTAGGATATGCATTAGTTGATACACAAGATGGCGATATTGAATTATTACAAACTGGAGATGATTTCTTTACTGAAATGTTTTCAAAGCAATATTCTGAACAGTTTGTCCCAATACCTGATTGGCTAGAAGAACAAATACGATATCCATCTGAATTATTTAATTGGAAGACAGAAATGTATAACATCTATCATGTAACTAATGTCGAGAAATTTATTCAAGCAAATGAATTTTATGAAATACCATCTGGTTTAGATACTTATTATATTCAAGCCAAGCCACCAGGATTTGAAACGACTGAATTCATTGGTTTATTATCTCTAGAATTAAGAGGCTCTCAAGGAAGGAATCTTGCAGGTTACATGATCGTTGAAAATGATCTTTCAAATCTAGGAGACTTACAATTTTATGAAGTTCCATTAAACTCTACTACCAAATTAATAGGTCCTACTGCTGTCAGTGAAGCTCTAGACAGAGATCCTGAATTTGCTCAATTAAAGACTCTTTTGAGAAATCCTAGAATCGGTGATAATATTTTGTATAGGGTTGGAGAGTATGATGTTTACTTTATCCCCGTTTATACGGCAGGAGCAGGAGGAGTCGTAGCTCAACTTGGTACAATTGCTGCTGTCGGTGCCGCATTTACGGGAGAATATTATGTTGGTTTGGGAACAACTCAGGAAGAAGCATTTACAAAATACCTACAAAAGGTATCAGGAGTTGATTCAGCATCATCATCAGATCCGATTTTTGCAGAATTGAATAGGGAAGATAGAATAGATATCATTCGAGAAGTATTTGTAAGTGAAGGAATAGAAATTTCAGAACCCACATCCATTCAGGTCCCACTCTCATTTAATGAAGGAGAAATGTTCTTTTATACTGAAAATGAACGTGAGGAAACTGAAGTTTTCTTGTCCCAATTCATAGACGATTTCGTGAAACCAAGGAGTGAACGAGTGTTCATGTGGGAAGAGGAAAATCGATTTAATATTGGCACCATAGTAGTAAAGGACAATATTCCAGAAATGCACTTTATCACCGTTGAAGTCGGTGCATAAACTCTACATTTTTGAATTTAAGGGCAAGTTTTAATCACAAAAGAAAATTGTTCATTATTGTTTTACTTTATCATATTCCAAAATAAAATTCAACTTTTAAAATATCAGACAATTACTGAAAACCTAAATTAAGAATAAGTTTTCATTTTCTTATTGCTTCTGGTAGTTGATAATGGATCTATTTACACTTCTGATTTAGTGGATTTTCTAAAAGAAAAAAATTTTTTATTCGAAAAAATATCTCCATATGATTTAGAATTAGAATTACTTGAAAAATATGATTCCTTTATTCTTTCAGGTCGTCGAAAAAATGAAAAAAAAATTAATGAAATCAATTCTAAAATAATCAAACACAGTATCCAAAATAATAAAAAACTATTAGGTATTTGTTATGGAGCAGAAATTTTGTCTCTTACTTTGGGAGGGACTATAAGAAAGTTAGAAACTGTACAAAAAGGAATTGAAAAAATTTCTATTTTAAAAAACAATGTTTTGATTAATAAAAAAATAAAGGTATTTGAAAGTCATGGATATGAAATTTCAAAACTTCCTGATTTATTAATCTCAATTGCCAGATCAACATATTGTAACCATGAAATAATTCAATACGATGGAAAATTCATTTTTGGGACACAATTTCATCCTGAAATGACATCAGATGGAAAAGATCTTATCCATGAATTTTGTCTTCTCTGATTAGTTTTAATAACTCTCAGAATTTCTTGTAACTATTGGAATCCTCAAATCATGAATTATTGCTTCCCTTGGTTCAAGAAGAAAACATTTGTCTACCTTTACCGATTAATGTTGTATCTAAATATTGGAACATCAATCTACCAATAGAAGAAGCCTTAGAAACTGCAAAACAATACCCTTCAAATACTGGAAGTGTCTTAATAGAAGGAATTGAACTGGCCGAACGAAATGGATTGGTATGCAAAATTCGCCATTCATCTCTTCCCGAATTAAAAAAAATAATTGATAATGGTATTCCCCCTATTGTTATTTTACCTGGAATTCCAGAAATAACTCAACATGCCTCAATAATTTCAGGTTATGATGAAACTGAAAATACAATACTTCACTATATACAAAAAGGAACTCAAGAAGGAGAACAACAAGAAGGAGCAATTCCTCAAAAAATATTTGATAAGGAATGGTCAGAAGATGGAAGATTATTAATTATTTTAGCTCCAACTGATATTGTTTCATCCTTAAACATTCCACCAAATTTAGATGAGGAATCTAATCGTTTATGTTTTATCTCTGAAAAATTAAATCTTCAAAAAAATACCAACGAGGCTTTGGAAACTTTAAAGAAAGCAGTGAACTTAGATTCTACCAATTTTACCGCATTACATTTGTTAGCTGGAACATTAAATTCTCAAAACTCAGAGGATTGTATAAAATACTATCAAAAAAGTATTGAACTCAATAAGCAATATTTTCTATCCTATAATGGATTAGGTAACTTCTATCTAAAATCTAATCAATTTGAAAAAGCAGAACCTTGTTATACAAAAGCAATAGAAATTAATCCAAAAAGATCAGCAAGAATTTATAAAAATCGTGCATATCTTCGAGAGAAACAACAAAAGAATTTAGAAGCAAAAGATGATTTGAAAAATTACCTAAAATTATCTCCAAAAGCAAAAGACAGAGGAATTATTGAGCAAGCCATTAGAGAATTATAAAAAATGCGGAGTGCGGGATTTGAACCCGCGGCCTTCAGCTTGGGAAGCTGACGTTATACCAGACTAAACTAACTCCGCCTAAACTCAATTATCTAATTATGATTAAATATCTTAACTAACTATCAATTACATGGATGCACGTTGTCCCGAATGCGAAAAAGTAGCAATATTAAATGAGGAGATAACCAAAGTAAAATGCCCTCACTGTAATTTTGAAGCAGATTATGAAACCTATCTTGAAATTATGAAAGAACAAGCAATTAACATGTCCTCTGACTATATCCCAGATAGACCTGGTTTTTAATTACCAAAAACTCCCTTTATCAGAGCAATCCAAATGTGCCCCACATTTTGGACAAAACATATGACATGCTTGAATATCTACCATCTTATTATCGCATCGAGGGCATCGGATTTCTTTATCCATATCAATAATGACAAATCTTGATTTAAAAATAATGTCCAAAGGTTAATTAGTCCTTCAGAATGTTTTTGGAATAATTGACAAATTTCAAACTTACAGTATCAGACATTAAAGGAAAATCTGTAACAAAGGAATTAAAAGATAATGATGGTAATCCATTATTAGGTTTACAGATTGGAAATGAAACAGATGCTGTAATTGTTGGACTAAAAGGAAAATTAAAAATCACTGGAGGTAGTGACAAATCTGGAATACCCATGAGAAGTGATATTCATGGTGCTGCAAGGAAAAGAGTTCTTCTTACAAAGGGTGTTGGATTACAAAACGCAGAAATTGGACAAAGAGTTAGAAAGCTTATGAGAGGAAATACAATCTCTGAAGAAATTTATCAACTAAACTGTAAATACGATGGAGAACTTCCAATTGAAACTCCTGAGGAAACAGTTGAAAATTCTGAAGAAAAAAAAGAATAACTTAACATATACCGGTTCTACATTTTGACTCATGCATTGGCGAGATACACTTCCTGATTGGTACATTAAAAAATATGGATATCAACCATGTGTAAACATTGGTACTGCAGGCCATGTAGATCATGGTAAAACAACTTTGATTCAAGCCTTGACAGGATCTTGGACTAGTGTTCATAGCCAAGAATTAAAACGTGGAATCACTATCCGTGTAGGTTATTCTGATGCTGCATTTTACAAATGTGCAAAGTGTGAAGAGCCTCTAGGATATTCAACTACTCCCAAATGTAATAACTGTGGAAAAAATAGTGAATTATCTAGGGTTGTAAGTTTTGTTGATAGCCCAGGTCACGAAAGTCTAATGGCAAATATGCTTTCAGGTTCTGCATTAATGGACGGTGCATTATTGTTGATAGCTTCAAATGAAAAAGTTCCTAAACCTCAAACCAAAGAACATCTTTTGGCCCTTCAAACTCTCAACATTCAACAAATTGTAGTAGTTCAAAACAAAGTAGACCTAATCTCATACAAAGATGCCATTTCAAATTACCAAGAAATTACTAAATTTGTTAAAGGAACGCATGCATCAAAAGCTCCAATAATTCCCATTTCTGCCCAATCGGGACTAAATATTGATGCATTAATTGGATCTATTGAGTCAACCATCAAAACACCCGAAAGAGATGAAACAAAGGATCCAATAATGCATGTGTTAAGATCTTTTGATGTAAACAAACCAGGGACTAAATTAAAAAACATCAAAGGAGGAATAATAGGGGGAAGTCTCACTCAAGGAATTTTTAACGTAGGAGATGAAATAGAAATTAAACCAGGAATATTGAATGAAAAAAAGAAAATCTATGAGCCATTACATACTGAGATTACTTCATTAGGTACTGCTGCAGGAATCGTAGATTCAGTTAAACCAGGAGGACTAGTAGCAATTGGCACTAAATTAGATCCTGCTATGACTAGAAGTGATTCTTTTATTGGATCAGTAATTGGAAAGCCTGGAACTCTTCCAGAAAATTCCACTACCATTACACTTGAAGTAAATCTTTTTGACTCTGCTGTAGGAATTGCAGAAGATACAAAAGTACTTCCAATACAAAAGGATGAACTTTTAAGATTAAACATTGGAACAGCTCCTATTTTAGGAAAGGTTTCCAAAATAAAATCAAAAAAAGTGGAACTAGAACTAAGAAGACCAGCTTGTATTTTCAAGAAGGAAAATGTGGCTATTAGTAGGCGAATCTCTGATAGGTGGAGATTAATTGGAGCCGGAGTAATTGGTTGAAGTTCTCACGGATACAAACTTTTTAATTCATTTAGCTACCCAAAGAATCAAAAATCTTGATAATATTGATGTAGAAATTGGATCAATTTCCTTTGTAGTTCCAAAAGTAGTTCAAAACGAATTAAACAACTTGAAAAATGACATTAAAAAAAAACAGGAGATCATAACTACCCTTAATTATATTAAAAATTTTAAAATTATTCCAATTGATGGTAAATTTGCCGATAAAGAATTAATTAATTATGTAAAAAACAATGGTGGTATTATTGGGACCATGGATAAAGAATTAAAAAAAGAAATTAAAAAAAATGGAGGATCCATTATTTCATTTTCAAACAATAAAATCGTACTTGAACCTTAGTAAAATTTAACTGGAACAATTTGATTAAAAATATGTCTATGAAAATTGAAAGTAGTGCTTTTCAAAATGGAGGAGAAATTCCTAAAAAATACGGTTTTAAAAAAGACAACATAAATCCAAAATTAATAATTAAAGATGTACCTGCAGAGGCCAAATCATTGACGCTCATCATGGATGATCCAGATGCTATAGGAGCTGTGGGAAAAATATGGGTCCATTGGATTATTTGGAATATTGATCCTACTATTACTGAAATTCAAGAAAATTCAATACCCTCTAATTCAATCCAAGGAAAAACTGATTTTGGGGAAATTGGATATGGAGGACCTGCCCCACCTGACAAGGAACATGCGTATATTTTCAAACTGTATGCTCTTGACAATAAATTAAATCTAAAAGAAGGATCTTCAAAATTAGAAATAGAAAAAGCGATGAAAAGTCACATAATTGCTGAATCTAAACTAGAAGGTAGATACGCACCTTGAAAATATAGAAATTATTTTTTATTGATTATAGCGCTCAGCTAATCTATATTTCATATATCTATCATCAGGAGAAAACTTAGCGGGATGAGCAGAAATTGTTTCCTCTTTGCATAAGGGACATCTTTCTTTAAGTGTATAATGATAATCCTTTGGGCATTTTCTTAACTGAAAACGCAAATTAATTCTCCCTAGTTTTCTTTGAATCTTCTCTTGTAAATACAAACTGTCCTTTCTTTTTTTCAATATTTTGTTGAATTTCTTGCAGAATTGGTTTCATTTTCTTTTCAGCAGATTTAAAATCCTCTGATGTTATAGAAAGGCGATATTTTGGGGCTCCTAAATAGGTAATATCTATTGAAGGATCTTTTTTTAGAACATCTAGAAGAGTTTTTTTAATAATTTCTATTCCGTTTGATGCGCTATTTGTAATTTCCATAATGCCTCTAATTTCAACTGAAGGTAATTTTATTTTAGAACATATTTCTTCAATGACACTTGCCGTTTTTTTAGATAACTTCAGTTCTTTAATAGAATCTATTCCATTTCTTCCAATTTCGATAAAAGCATCATAAACTGAATCAAATTTAGAATAAATATCATCTTCTAATTTTTCAATCTCCTTATCTGAAAGTTTAGTTTTGTCTTGAACATTTTTTAATAGAGTTTTTCCTTTTTCAAATTTTTTTACTTCTTTTAACTTGTGTTTTTTTTGATCTTTTGATACTTGTTTTAAAGAGAGATCGATATCTCCTCTTTTTTGATTAACCTTTTTTACAAGTAAAACTTTTTTTTCATTTTCTTTTACGAATCTATTAATCGATCTAATCCAACCAGGTGCAATCTCAGAAACATGTAAAAATCCTTGGATCCCATCATATTCATCTAACGTTACATAGGCACCATGATCCATTACTTTAGTTACAGTAGCAATAACAATCTCTCCCTGCTCTGGCATCTCTTGAATTTCTGTAGACATTTCTTCTTGCAATTTATTATGCGTAATTTAATGTTGCTAGTTAGAAATCAATGCCTTTTTTAGCTTTTTTACCTTGCCGATATGGATGTTTAACTTCCTTCATCTCTGTTACTAAATCTGCTATTTCAATTATTTCGTCTTTGGCATGATTTCCAGTTAAAACAAGATCTAAAGTACTAGGTTTTGATTTTATTAAATTCAAAACGTCTTCTAATTTCACTAAACCCAAATTTATTGCATAATTTACTTCATCTAGAATTATGATGTCATAATTTCCTGATTGAATTTTGTTGATACTTATTTTTATAGCCTCATCTGCAATTCTTTTGTGCTCTTCTTTTGGGCTTTTATCATCAATTATACCCACAAATCCTTTTCCAATGGCCACCATTTCAAATTCTGGTTCCAATCTTTTTGAAGAGCTCATTTCTCCATAATGCCATGAACCTTTGATGAACTGAATCATACAAATTTTTTTGTCATAACCTACTGCTCTTAATGCAATTCCTAAAGCAGCGGTAGTTTTTCCTTTTCCATTTCCAGTATATACAATTATTAAACCTGATTCACTCACAATATAATATTAATTTCTTACAGTAAAAACATTCAGATTTTTTCAAATGCATCATTTAAATAAAAAAATATACTTACACATTCAAATTGAAAATTCCAAGACTTGTTTTAGCTGGTACTACTAGTGGAGTAGGAAAAACATCTATTACATGTGCCATTATCTATGCATTACAGAAAAAGGGTTTTTCTGTTCAACCCTTTAAGGTAGGACCTGATTATATTGATCCAAGTTATCTATCCTCAATATCAAAAAAAGACACATTTAATCTCGATGTTTGGTTGATGGGTAAAAATCATCTTTTAGAAAGTTTTGTTTCAAATTCAAATTCAGACATTTCAATTATTGAAGGAGTAATGGGATATTATGATGGATTTAGTGGTGACTCTAATTTTGCAAGTACTCATCATGTAGCTTCAATAACAAAATCACCAACAATCTTGGTCATAGATGCTAGTAAAGTAGCAAGATCGGTTGCTGCAACAGCTCTGGGCTTTCTTAAATTTCATAACAACTCGCGAATAAAGGGAATTATTCTAAATAAAATTGGTAGTAAAAAACATGAGATTCTATGTAGAAAAGCCATTGAAAAGACAAAATTACCCATAATTGGAATTGTCCCAAAAAACACTACTCTAGATTTACAATCACGACATCTAGGATTAATCCCTACCAAAGAAGATAGAACCCTTAATCAAAAAATTAAGCAAATCTCAAAAATAATTTCTAATTCAATAGATATTGAAAAAATTCTTCAAATTATAAAAACTCCTGTACCTCTAAATATTCCCAACAAAAAATTTTATAATAAATCAAAAACTACAATTGCAGTTGCACTTGATAACTCTTTCAATTTTTACTATCGTGATAATTTAGAAGCACTCAAACGAGAAGGAGCTAATCTTAGATTTTTTAGTCCAATCAATGATAAAAAATTACCCAAAGTTGATGGAATTTACATTGGAGGTGGATTTCCGGAAATTCTTGGAGAAGCTTTGGAAAAAAACCATTTTATGAGGAAAAAAATAAAACAATTATCAGAAGATAATGTTCCTATCTACGCAGAATGTGGAGGATTAATGTACTTAACAAGATCAATTAACTATGGAAAAAAACAAAGTAAAATGGTTGGAATTTTTGATGCAGAAACAACAATGACTAACATAATGAAATTAAATTATACTCAAGGAAATATTATAACAAAAAATATCATATCTGATAAGAAACATTTTTTTCAAGGACACGAATTTCACTATTCAAAACTTGAGTCTGTGTCTTCTGATTCAAAATTTGCTTATGAGTTAAAAATTGGGGATGGAATAAAAAATCATTTAGATGGCATGATCCAAAATAACACTCTTGCTTCTTTTGGTCATCTTTATTTCAATAGTTCAGATTATGCTAAAATTTTGATAAAAAATTGTATTAGTTCATCAAGGCGTTAATTTTGATCGAAGTAATTTATAGAGTGCATTAACAATCGCAGATGCTGAAGCACTACCTCCTTTTCTTCCAACATTTGTAATAAATGGAACCTGTGTAATATTACAAAGTTCTTCTTTTGATTCTGGCGAAGAAATGAAACCTACTGGAATACCAATAATCAAAGATGGTCTGACAAGATTTTCCTTGATCATTTGAATTAACTCCAAAAGGGCAGTAGGAGCATTTCCAATCACAACTATCCCGCCCTCCATATCAGAAGCGGCTACTCTCATTGATACCTGAGAGCGTGTTTTTCCCTGTTTTTTAGCCAATTCCATAACTTTGGAGCTTGAAATATTACAAATTATCTTATTTTTGAAATCTTTCGGATTTTGTTTATTCAATCCTCCAATAACGCCATTTACATCAACAACTATGTTGCAACCATTTTCTAATGCTCTAATTCCACTCTCTATTGCATTTTTGGAAAAAATTATTCTATTTTTACTAGCAAAATCAAAATCAGCAGTTGAATGAATTATTCGCCTAACAATCGGCCATTCTTTTTCATTATAATCATGATTTCCAATTTCATTTTCAATCATTTGCATACTTGCATCTTCTATTGATTGACCCTTTTCAGTTTGCATTTTCCACCTCTTTGGCTCTTTCAATAATTAAATCAATCATTTTTTCATCTGTTCCTAAATGTTTAGTAATGAAAACTTTTTTCAAACTTGATTTTTCAAGTGCTGGTTTAAGGTCATTATTGATATCTGTTTTAACATGTGCTCCTTCATGCAAAAAATAAAAAACAATTACAAGTATTTCTGGATTATTTTTTTCACAACTTTTTATTCCTTCAAAGATATCTGGTTGTTCTATTTCCAAAAAACATCTACTTACATTTCTATATTTTTCTTTTAATCCATCTACAACATAATTTAACGACATTTGAGCGTTAGGATCTTTACTACCATGACCAATTATCAAAACATCTATATTTTTTTTTGAATCTAAGATTTTATTTTCATCTAAAGAAGTTGATATTCTATTTTCAACCAAATTTATCAAAGTTTTATGCATACTCATTGGTTTTGTTACAACAAATTTTACCCCAGTACCTTTTTGAAATTTCATCACATCAGAAACTGCAAGTTTTACTTTTTTTCCAGGATAGAGAAAATATGGTACAATCGTGAGTGATTCAATGCATTGCTCTAATGATTTTTTAATACCATCCTCAATATATGGAGGCTCTACCTCAAGGAAACAAAAATCTGTAAAGATATAGTCTCCTTTGGCCTTAATCCCTGCACAAATAACTTCTAATTCTTCAGATGCCTCTCGTTCTCTACTTCCTCTATCAATTAGTAATAAGCCTCGTTTCAATCTAAAATCCTCGCTATTGCTATAGTTAAATTTGGTGGGAATTTTTGCTTTTCCACAACTAGTTTCCCTCCTGAAACTTTGATAGCTGCAGCTTCAGAAACACTTGAAGTGCCTTCAAATGCTTTGACCATTTCAGAAGGATTTGGTGCAGAAATTTCTGCTAATTTTTCTCTTTCTACATATTCAATTGGAATTCCCATTTCATTTCCAATATCAATCAAACCTTGAACATCTTTTAGTTTCTTTATCGAGACTAATTTTGCAATCGATTTAGGACTCAGATTATTTTTTTTAAGACAAATATCAATACCATCTTTGATTGTTTGTTTTGATGTATCCCAATGCAAACCAATTCCTATTACTAAACTAGGTGGACGATAAATCACTGAATCCAGGAAGAACCCATCATTAATGATTTTGTCAGTTATTATTAGATATCCTTTGGATTGGGAATTTTTCAATTCCTCCAAGTTTTTATAAATTTTAACATTTTTTGGAAGTTCTTTAAACCATTTGCTATTTCCTGCATCTTGATACACTCCAATTGGTTCTTCATTTATCATATATGCACTTATTTTTGTAACTGTGGAATCATTATCAATTTTCCATCCAAGATCTCTCCCTATAAGATCAACTGCAATAGTTTTGTTTACATCTGCAGCAGTTGTAATTACTGCTTTAGAATTTAATTTTTCTGCAATTTTTTGTGTTAATTCGTTTGCACCACCTAAATGACCAGATAAAACACTGATTACAAAATTAATTTTATCATCAATAACAATAACTGCCGGATCACTTTTTTTATCTTTCAAATGAGGAGCTATTAATCTAATTACGGCACCTAAAGAAAATAAGCAAATTAAGGCATTACTATTCTTAAATAATTCAATAATCTTTTCTGATGTAGGTTCTGAATACCAATTTAATTCCTTTCCATCTGAAAATTTTAAAGGTGCATAAATATTCCAACTAGGAAAAATTTCTTTAATTTTAGATCCTATTTCTATCCCATTTTTAGTAATGGCAAGGACTGAAATTTTTTCCACACTACATGAACTCTAAAATTAATAAAATACCTTACTACTAGGATTTTCTGGCAAGAATATTTCCATCAAAGTCAAACAAAATTACATTCAAGGAAATCTTTTCTTCTGAATGTTTTTTCATTTGTTGGTATGTTTTTTCACAAATTTGCTCGAAAAATCCAGATATTTTCTTTTCTTTAATAATTTCTGAAACATGTCTTGCAGTATTTGCTTTTTCAATTTCTTGCATTATTTTTTGACTTGCGCCAGAATTACCTGCCAATTCTGACAAAAATTTCATATCTACCTTTGATCCCTTTACATGAGTTTGTTTTACTCCAGCGGCCATTTTTGCTAATTTACCAATAAATCCTACAACAAAGGCCTTCTTGATATTTTTTTTAGCGCATTGCTGTATTGTATATCCTGAAAAATCTCCCATTTGAACAAAACAATGGTCTGGCAAATCTATTATTTTTTTAGCGAAATCTTCACTTCTTCCTCCAGTTGTAAGAACAACCGTATCATTTTTCATGGCAATTGCGACGTCTAGATTCTGCCTAATAGAAGCAGCATATGAAGCAGTAGAAAATGGAATAACAATTCCACTAGTCCCTAAAATGGAAATTCCATGTAATATCCCAATTCGAGGATTATCTGTTTTTGGTCCTAATTCTTTTCCCTTTGGAACTGAAATTATTACTCGAATTCCTTTTTCTCTTAAGAGATCTCCAGCAACCTCTACAAGGTTTTCATTGATCATTTTTTTTGGAACCGGATTAATGGCAGCTTTGTTAATTTCAAGACCCAAACCAGGCTTTGTAACAATTCCAACTCCTTCTCCGCCTTCTATCTCAATTTTATTTTTCTCTTCCATCAGGGATAAATCTACAATAATTTCAGCACCATGTGTAACGTCAGGATCATCCCCACCATCTTTAATTACCGAACAACGAGCTTTGTTCTTTTCAAATTTACAAAAATGAATTGGAATTTTTATTAAACCTCCTTTGGGTAGTTTGACATCAATGTTTTCAATTTTTTTTTGATTAATTATTGATAATAATGCAGCTTTTGCTGCTGCAGCGGCTGAAGTACCCGTTGTATATCCAGTTTTCAATTTTTTTCTATCTATTTTTTCCACGATAATCATGGTTATTTTGATGTATTAATTCTTGTTTCCTTTTTTTGAAATATATTTAAAATCAGAATCACTCAAGAATAATGATGGAAAAAGATTTTCAAGTGGTTGTTACTGGTGCAAGTGGGTTTGTGGCTAAAAATGTTAGGAAATATCTTTCTGATGAAAATATAAAAATAATTTCGATATCAAGGAGAAATTTTAAGAAATTTAAAAATGAAACCAAAATTATTTCCAGAAATTATGACGAAAAAATAATTCTTCCTAAAATCAAAAATTCTAATGGCTTAATACATCTAGTTGGAATAGGAAAACAATCAATTAAAAATGATTATAATTTAATTAATGTGAAATTTACAAAAAAAATAATTAACTTATGTAAAAAAGCTAAAGTAAAAAAATTTATTTATACCAGTGGATTAGGTGTATCAAAATCAAGCTCACTTGGATATTTTATTTCAAAATACCGTGCAGAAAAACTAATAATAGAATCTGATTTGGATTATACAATTTTCAGGCCATCTTATATTGTAGGAAAAGATGATCCATTCACAAAATTATTAAAAAAACAAATCAAAAAAGGAGAAATTCAAATTCCAGGAAGTGGAAATTATTCTATTCAACCAATCTACATTAATGATGTATCCAAAATAATATTGAAATCCCTTACGGACATTAAATTCAAAAAACAAATTCTCGATCTGGTGGGTTCTGAATCAATTTCCTTTCAAAATTATGTTAAACTTTTTTCGAGGAAAACACAAACTAAACTGAAAAAAATTAATTTAGAATCTGCTTACCATGATGCAATTACAAAACCTGGAAACCAATTTGGTGTGGAGGATCTTAATCTTCTGATAGGAGATTTTAAAGGAGATCACAAAAAATTAAAAAAAATCTCACAAATTTCTTTTCTTTCAATTAGAGAATTATTGGATACCAGAAAATTATTTTAATACATCTACTTTGTCAGTTTTTTCCCAACTAAATTCAGGCTCATTTCTCCCAAAATGTCCATATGCTGCAGTTTTTCTATAAATAGGCCTTTTCAAATCTAAATGTGAAATAATTCCAGAAGGTTTCATATCGAAATTCTTTCTAACTAACTCTTCTATTTCTTTTTCTGGTATTTTATTTGTTCCAAAAGCATTAACGTAAAGCGAAACTGGTTCGGCAACTCCAATAGCATAAGCTAATTGTACCTCACATCTTTCAGCTAATTCTGCAGCTACTATATTTTTTGCAATATATCTAGCCATGTAACAAGCCGATCTATCAACTTTAGATGGGTCTTTTCCAGAAAAAGCACCTCCACCATGTCTTCCAAATCCACCATAAGTATCAACAATTATTTTTCTTCCTGTCAAACCAGCATCTCCATGTGGGCCTCCAATCACAAATTTTCCTGTAGGATTGATGTGTATTTTAATATCTTCACTCCAAAGATTTCCTAAAACTGGTTTGATTACTTTGTCTTTCATTTCTTTTGCAATTTCTTCTTGAGAAATTTCAGGAGAGTGCTGAGTAGAAATTACGATTGTCTCAATTTTTGTTGGTTTATCATTTTCATATCGTACAGAAACTTGAGTTTTTCCATCTGGTCTAACCCAAGGTAAAATGTTATTTTTTCTAACCTTTGCTAATTCTTGAGCGAGTTTTTGAGAAAGTAAAATTGGCATTGGCATTAGTTCTTTTGTTTCGTTTGTTGCATATCCAAACATTAATCCTTGATCTCCTGCCCCTTGTTCTTTTTCTTCCGTCGCAGTAACACCTTGACTAATATCTGGACTTTGAGAATGAAGTTTAAGAATTATTTCGCAGGAATCGGTATCAAACTTCAAATCTTTATTGTTGTAGCCAATTTCTTTAATGGTTTTTCTTACAAGTTCTTCTTGCGATTTTTTATCAAAATCTGCTTTTGATGTCACTTCTCCAGCTATTGCAACAAAATCAGTTGTCACAAGCGTTTCAACAGCTACTCTTGAATCTGGATCTTGCCGAAGATATTCATCTAAAAAAGCATCTGAAATCTGATCACATATCTTATCTGGATGCCCTTCAGTTACTGATTCTGATGTAAACAGAAAATCACTAGTCATTAAAACCACTAAATACTAGAGTTCATTTTCAATTTTGATAAATAGGACATTGTTACCCCTAACTATTACTCTACCATAGTTAGCAATCATTTTACCACCAAGATGTTCTTCTGCATCAGTCATAATTAGATTCATATAAGAATCAACATTATCCATTTTTCCTTTATACTCTACCTCATTTTTTAGTCTGACAATAACTTTCTTCTTCGTACTTTTTTGAAGCATGGTTAATGGTCTTTTTGGGGAAGTTTGTGACACTAATTATTCACTTAATTTGGCATCGCTGTTTTCTTGAATAAAAGCCTTGCCTCTTTGCGAATTCAGGAAATTCTTTAAATTTTTTCTCCATTTTTATATAATTAACTAAATGATTTCTACTGGTTTACAAAAATTAGATGAATTTCTATCTGGGGGAATTCCATCCAGCTCAATTACGGATATTTTTGGTGCAAATGGAACAGGAAAAACACAGTTACTGTTACAAATTTCAATCAATGCCATAAAACAAGGTGGAAGTGTTCTTTACTATGATACAACAGGAGAATTTCGACCCGAACGAATTCTTGAAATGCAAAAAAATCAAAATTTGGAAATTGATATTTTAGATAAAATTATGGTTTCAAGAATTACTAATACATCTGAACAGATAAATTCTATAAAAAATATTAAACCAGAAAAATTTTCGCTTATAGTAATTGATAACATAACTGATTTGTTTTCTTATGAATACAATTCTGAGGATTCCATATTCAAAAAAAATTCCTTATTTATGAAATACATGCATGGTTTATCTATAATTGCAATCAATGAAAATATTCCAATTGTGATTACCAATATGATTAGAAATATTGATGGCAAAAACGTGGAAAATATGAGAAAAGCCATAGACCTCTTTACACATATCAAAATTAAATTATCTAAAAAAGAATCAAAATATCAGGGAGAAGTAAATTGGCTGTTAAATGAGCATGTTTTTTCCTATGTTATTGATTCTTCTGGATTATCTGAATATACTGAAGATTTTTAATGATCAATAAAATAATTCAATTATGGCAGGAATTTTTGATGCTATTCCAGCAATCACGGTAATTTTATTTGTAATTGGAATAGTGGGCGTAATGGTTTATGAAAAATCACGATCAAAAACAATCGAAGAATCAAATTCCTAACTCGAATCTTTATTCCTTATTTGCTAATCAAGGATTTACCACTCTTACGAAAATTCAAAAAAAAGCCTCACCAATAATTTTACAAAAAAAAGATTGCTTAGTGGTGGCCCCCACTGGTTCTGGAAAAACTGAATGCTCTGTAATTCCAATTTTCTCCCTAGTGAAAAAGTCAAAAAGAACTGGGAAAATTAAGGTACTTTACATTACTCCTTTACGAGCTTTAAATAGAGATGTTTTTAGAAGAATTACACAATATGCACAAAGCAATGATCTATCTATAGAGATTAGACATGGTGATACCACTCAGAAGGTTAGACGAAAAATCACAGAAAACCCTCCTGATGTTTTAATAACCACTCCTGAAACTCTGGTAATTTTACTTACTCAAATTAAGATGTTAAATGCATTATCTGATCTTGAATGGATTGTTATTGATGAAGTACATGAGCTACTTGGAAGTGAAAGAGGTTCTCAATTATCATTAAGCTTTGAGAGACTACAAATAAATTCAAAATTTCCTCTTACTAAAATTGGATTATCTGCAACAGTAGGTAACTTTGAAGAAGCTGGAAAATTTGTTGTAGGAACGAAAAGAAAATGTGAGATAATAAGAGATTTATCCATTCGAGATTATGACGTAGAAATAAGATATGTAGAAGGAACGATTTCAGATGTTGCTGAAAAAATTATTGAATATGTTCTTGGTTTAGATCTAAATTCACCAATACTGCTTTTTACCAACACTAGAGGCGAAGCCGAATTTTTAGCCTCTATCCTTAAAGAGAAGTCTTCGATAAATATCGAATTACATCATGGTTCCTTATCAAAAGAAGTACGAGAAGACACAGAGATTTCACTTCGAGAAGGCAGAAAAGGTATTGTTGTTTGTACTTCCTCACTCGAATTAGGACTAGATATCGGTTCAGTTGAATTGGTAATTCATTATGGTTCTCCAAGACAAGTGTCAAAACTAGTACAAAGAATTGGTAGAAGTAAACACAATAGAAATGAATCAGCAAAGGGATTAATTATTACAAATAATACAGATGATGAATTCGAAGCGAATGCGATCCTAAATCGAGTTAAAGAAGGTTCAATTGAATCACAAGAAATCCATGATGGTTCCCTTGATGTACTAGCTCATCATCTAGTAGGGATGACCATGCAATTAGGAGAAATATCTGTTATTAAGGCCTATGAAATAGTAACCAAAGCCTATCCTTTTAGAAAATTAAAATTTCAAGATTTGGTGAATGTTTTAGATTTACTTGACTCAAATTATTTGATATTTTTTGACAAGATTAAAATGAAGTTTCGAAGAAAAGGTGGAGCCTTTAAATATTATTTTGAAAATCTATCTACCATTCCTGATATTCTCAAATTCAAGGTTTTTGATAGTGTTGGAAAAAAAATAATTGGCTCACTAGATCAAAGATTTGTAGGGGATTTTGGAGATTCAGGAAACATTTTTGTTCTAAAAGGATCGCAATGGAAAATTCTCAACGTTGATGAAAAATCTTTTAGTGTTAATGTAGAACCCTTTAGGGGAGGAGGAATTACTGTACCCTATTGGGAAGGAGAAAGCATACCTATTGATTACAAAACAGCAGAAAAAGTAGGGGATTTTAGAACCAAAGTAAAGAATGGTTCCTTGATTTTAATCAATCATACTATTGAAAAATTACCTTTTGATGAAATTCCAAATACTAATACAATTGTAGTAGAATCTTGTAAATCTCAGGGATCAATCGTTGTACACTCTTGCTTTGGGACGAAAATTAATTCAACATTATCCACTTTACTTTCTTCATTATTATCTTCAATCCTTGGATTTGTAGTTGATACACAATCTGACGGATACAGAATTGTTTTATCTTCACGATCTAGAATTTCAGAAAAACTATTTCTTGAAGTCATTAAAGACGATTATGACCTTTATTCGATGGTTACGGCGTCTTTGAAAGGAACACATAACGTAAATTGGAAAACATGGTGTGTTGCAAAAAAATTTGGTGTAGTGAGAAGAGGAGCAGTTTATGAAAAAAAGTCAGCTCGATTTTTGTATGAAAGATATTCTAAAACTCCACTGGTAAAGGAAGCATTACGAGAATTATTTCATGATAAATATGATTTAAAAAATACTGAAAAAATTTTACAAAAAATTAAAGAAAATACCATATCCATTAAATGGTTAGAAGTTGATAATTTTTCAAAACTGGCTGAACCTATTTTAGATCACACTACAAAATATTACTCTTCCCCAATAAATCTAGATAAAGGCATACTCGATCTAGTTAAAACTAGGCTTGCGAAAACAAAACATCGTCTTATTTGTGCTAGATGTGGAAAATGGGAACGAGTAGTTGAGACAAATGAAGTAAAAAACCTCCTAATTTGTCCTTACTGTAAATCAAGACAAATTACTTCCACTTATTATTCAGACTATGACCTTCCCAAAATTATTCGAAAAAAACATGAAGGAAAAAAACTAACTTCAGAAGAATTACATAAGTTTAATCGAGCCTGGAAAGTAGCTTCTTTGGTAGAGAATTTCGGAAAACTAGCAGTTACGGTGATATCTGGTTATGGAGTTGGTGCTGATACAGCTGCAAGAATTTTAAGAAATATGGTTGATGAGGAAATAATTTTCAAACAAATCTATGAGGCAGAAAGGCAATATGTTATTACGCGAGGTTTTTGGGATTCTTAATTTTTCTTTGTAATTTTAGAAAAAGCAGTTAAGAACAACTCTATTCTTCCTTCTAATCCTGCTCTAGCATTAAGTCCTGTTATAGAAATAATTTCTCCCAATTCACACTTCTCAATTAATCTCGCTTGGTTTCTCCACCCTTTAACCCAAATTTGACCAGTATCATCTTCTACAAACATTTCAGACAATGCAATAGATTCACCAGATTTTATTTGAACCTCTCGTCTTTCTGGAACTTTTAAAACTATTGCCTCTATACAGTAATTTTCATCAACTTTGACATCATTTATTTTTGTTCGAATTTTAGACAAAGAAGGTATTGTGGTATCCTCATCTAATTTTCTGACAAATGAATTACTATCTAGTGTAATAGAACTTCCATAAGCCTTTGATGGCATTATCTCTATTACATCTCCCTCATTGAAAACATTTGTAGAATTTGAAAAATCATTGATGTTAAATAATTTTTTATTTTTATCAACTCCTAAAATCATTTTGTTTCCTTTTTCGTTTGTGGAGATTGAAAGAATCCGGGCAATAATTGGTTCTGCTTCTTTCCCTCCTTCGATTTCAATTAAAGTGGATTCACTTCCATGAATTTCAAGTCCCTGATTTCCAGATCTTATTTTTACTCCAAGAAGTCTGATTTTGGCATCTTGAGAAATCATATTTGGAATTGCAGATTCATCTTGTCCCCACAGAACCACTTTCATAGCATTTCCATCTTTTCCTTTAATCTTCATTCGAAGGGCTTTTCCAGGTTGGCCACGAGAATTTGTAAATTCCATGCCTGATATCATACCATCAATTGTTCCGGATATTACCAAATCTTTCTGACCTTCTTTTAATTCACTGACATCTTTGGTTATGCTATCAATATTTGGAATATCACTTTTATTATCGACTGTTTCTAAATTTGAACCCGAACCAATATTGATTGTGGGTTCACCATTAAGATCTGATTTTACATATGCTTTGATAATTTTTATCAAGTCACCTGGTTTGATATTTTCAATCCCAGGGATATTTGCCTTTTCATCCCACAGCTTTACACTAGCTGTAGAATTATTGTCATACACTGTCATTGTTCTAAGATAAAATGGACTTCCGTCTTTTCTAGAAAATTGTTTTGCCGGAGATATGTTTAATACTCTAGTTTCAAGGGAAATTTCTTTTGCTCCAGCATAAAGATCTTTTAATCCCATTTCGACTTTTAATGGTTCAGATAGTGAAATTCCAAAATCAGATGCGATCAAAAAAATTGCTCCTTGATCAGTGAGGTATCCTGCTCCAATTTTTTCTTTTTTCTGTTTTATCAATTCTTCAACATTTGATCTAGTTAATTCCGGTTTCTGTTCAAGAAGTTTATTTAGAAGATTTTCAGATTCAGACAATTCATTGGTTGTAAACCTCGTCTATTAATAAAAATTTCAGTCAATACCAGAACCACTACATAACCTCCCCTCCCGTTTTATAGATCGCTGTCTAAATTAGATCGATGATGTTAGAGCAATCAATAGAAAATCTAGAAAAGTCTTACCTGAGCTCACTTTATGTTATATCTCATAGTAATGATACAGTAAAAGCTTACAAGACAGGAATTAATCGATTTCGAAATTTTCTTAGGGATAACTACCAAATTGATGAGTTGAAGCTTTTAGAATATCTAAAAAATGAACAACTAGAGATCTATTCTCTCCTAACTGAATTTGTAATTTATCTTGATTCAAAATCTCTCTCTCCCAGCTCTATCAAATCAAATATCACATCAATCAAAGGATATCTTCGCCATCTAGGTGTAAAGATAAACTCTGATGACCTCAAGCAGGTCAAACTTCCAAAACTAGTCAAAACCAGGGAGATTCCAATTGATAAGGCCATAATTTTGAGATTATTGCGAAATGCCAAACCCAAATTACAGCTTGCAATTCTTATGGCAACATGCACAGGTATGAGGGTTGGAGAGTTAGCCTGCCTTAGAATATCTGATATTGATTTTACCTCAAATCCTACCAAAGTGTTCATTCGTGCAGAAACCACAAAAACAAGACAATCCCGCGAATGTTTTCTAACAACTGAAGCCACAAATGCACTCAAAGATTACATCAAAAGATTTCACAAATGGTCAGAGGGAACACCCGACCCTAAGGTCTTGGGAACCTACATCTTTGGTTCATTTCTAAGAGATCGAGAAGGATTTTCAAGAGACTCTGCAATCCAAATGCTCCAAGTTCAATTAATGGAGTTGATAAAATCAATACCCGATCTTAATATTAAAAATGAAAATGGTAGAGCCTCAATTCACTTTCATGCCTTTAGAAAGTATTTTCGAACTACAGTTGGGAATATTTGTGGTAGAGACTTTGCAGAAGCAATAATAGGCCATGGATTTTACATGGATACCTACTATCAGTTATCCGAAGAAAAGAAAAAAGGATGAAGTTGATAGCTAGAATATGAAAAAAAAGAAAAAGAGAATTGAATGTGGTGTTAAGGGTTGTAGGCGTTTTGTAGGGACGATGTTTCTTGGAACTCTACATCATGGTGATAACAAATATTGCAATAAACACAAAGATGAACTTGATGCAGAAAGGGGGATAATATTTTTGGACAAGGAGGAATTGGATTGGTGGAAAGAATTTGGAAGGGACTAATTTAGGAACCTCAAGAGTAGCATTTACCTGGTATATGATATGTTTTTGAATCAATTATTTCATGGCTTCCATGTCTAAATCAATTTAAATCAAAATTTGATGATTATTATTCTAGAATTTTCAAAAGACCTTACTTTCATTTTAAATTATTATGTTTTTATGTATAATCTACTACAGAGTAATTTCATTACGTAAATTAGTAGGAGGATTGAAAATCCTTCATGTCTTGTATTAAAGTTGATAGTTTATCAAAATCTTATGGATCAATTAAAGCCGTTGATGAAATTACAATGTCAGTAAAGAGTGGCAAAGTTTTCGGGTTTTTGGGACCAAATGGAGCAGGTAAATCCACCACGATCAAACTTTTAACCACACTTATTCACCCATCGGAGGGATCTTTAACTATTCTAGGAATAGATGCTATAAAAAATCCCTTAAAAGTTCGTCATAAAATCGGAGTCGTTTTGCAACAGCCAAGCTATGAACCAACATTATCAGTTGAAAAATCACTTGAAAAATATGGCATGATGTGGAATGTGCCTAAAAAAGAACGTAAAAGTAGGATGGAAAAACTCCTTGTTGATTTTGATCTGACTGAATTTCGCAAAAAGCGAAATGAGGATTTGTCAATTGGTCAAAGAAGAAGAGTCCAAGTAGCTCGTGAATTTATGCATGATATGGATCTTTTATTTTTGGATGAACCAACTGCTGGTTTAGATCCTAGTGCAAGAAGAAAATTACTAGATTATCTAAAAGATAGGGTGAAAACTGGCTTAACAATATTTTTTACGACCCATATACTCACTGAGGCAGAATATCTTTGTGATGAAATAGCGATAATCGATAAAGGTAAAATTCTTGCAATCGATACACCTGATGCACTAAAAAATAGATTTGGTAAAGAAAAAACAATAAAAATTCATCTTCTCGAAAATCAGCAGGAGATTAGTTCTCTTCTTTCTGGTATTCCAGATTGTAAAATTGATTTCAATACTGGAACTAATATCATAATACATTCAGAAAAATCAGAACTAGTATTAATGAAAGTATTAAGAATTTTAAGTGATAATGGCATCAAAATAGATGATCTTTCTGCAGTCCCTACAAATCTTGAAGAAATTTTCTTAAAAATGGTGGAGGAAAATGTTTCCAATCATTAGACTAGTAAATAGAAATCTAACAATTTCTATTAATCCTGCTTTTTTACTTTGGCAAATAATTTTTCCAGTAATTTACATATTCATTGCAGGATTTGCATACTCTTCTTTAATTCAAGAAGTTCCTTTTGGTACTAAGGGTTTAGCTTATCCTGCATTTTTGGCATCAGGTATGATAGGATTTAACATTATGAATAGTACATTAGTTTCAGGCATAATTATTTGGAATGATAGAAAATATGGGATGTTTGAACAAATAATGTCTGGACCGTTTACCAGACCACATTATATTTTGAGTAATATCTGCACCATTGGAATTATAGGTTTAGTAAGCGCAGCGTTGATTGCAGTAATTGGATACCCTGTTTTCTTTGATTCCATAGAATTCTCTTTAGTTACAATACCTCTGATAGTTTTTGCTGCAGTAACCGGCTCAGTATTATTTGGTTCAATAGCCTCAATTATTGCGACAAAATTAAGATCAAGTGAAGGATTTAATGTAATTCTCAATACGGCATTTCTTTTCTTTGCATTCGTAAGTACCGCATTTTACCCAGCTGCCGGTGCTCCAGAGCCACTAAAAACTGCATTTTATCTAAACCCTCTTACTTATTTGGTAGATATCATTCGTGCAGGAATTTTTGGAGAAGTTTCTGAACTAGTAATTTTGGAAATGGGAATATTGGCAATAATCGCAACAATACTTTTCATCATTGCAACTAAACTTCTTACAAAATTAGATTTTTGAAACGTAAAATCAGTAGCCCGGCCCAGACTCGAACTGGGGTCAAGGGCTTCAAAGGCCCCTATGCTTGACCGCTACACTACCGGGCTTCTAAAATCCAGCAGATTAATTCCCTTAATGAACTTTTTATTATATTTTTAAAATAAAATCAAATTACGATTCAAAATTAACTTGACATATTTCCATAATTTTGCTTTTCTATTTGCTAAGAAATTAATTTTCTTTTTTTAATATCGTCTCTAAAAGATCCACAATCTATTTTTAAAAATCAATAATTTCATGAGAAATTAAATCACTTTTTATTAGAATATTTTTTTTCCTAAATTTCTCATCATATTTGGAATTGTATTGAATAAAATTGTGAGGAAACCATGAAAATCTGATCTATTGGCATTTGCATCTCCTAAACCAAAAAATATCAATATTTTAAAGGATTACTCATCATTAAACTAAGTTCAATAAGTTTTTCTTAGTCTATTGTTTAGCTGTTTATGTAATGAGTGGATCAAAAGTTGTGGTTTACGGACTTAGTACAGAAGGATATGCAATTGCTTGTCAAATGGCAATGAAAGGTGCAGATGTCTACATTATTGACGAATCAAACCCATCTGCTATTTCACTTAAGGCAGAAATTGCAAAAATCTATCCCAACGTGACTTCTCTTATGGAAGATGAACCTCTATTAGCAATGGAGCCAATAGATGTTGCCGTTTCAAAGGCCCAGTATCTATTCTTTACACCAAGGATTAGAAAAACTGGGCAGGATATAAAGACAGAAATTCATTCTAAATTCAAAGACGCTACAAATTCTTTAAAAAAAAATAGCTCTATTATCTACACTCTTCCTACAGGTTTTGGGGGAAACAATGAAAATATTTCATTATTAGAACATATTACGGGTTTGGAAGTAGGAAAGCAAATTTCATATTTTTACTACCCCCTAGAGGATCTAAATCAACAACCGAAAATAATTGGTTCATTAAATGGAAAAGAAGATCCAAAACTAGCTGAACTCTTATCTACTGGAAAGAAAGAGAAAAAATTTGTAGCAATTTCTTCATCTGAACATTTTCATGCAATTAATGTATTATCAAGATTTTCAAGTCTTTGTAGCATTTTAGAAGTATGTAAATATGCACAAGATGATATTACTCGAAAGGACCTTTCATCAGATGACTTTCAAGAAATATTCTTAGATGATATGGTTACAGGATTACATGATTTAAAATCATTGGGTTCTTCTTTTGAGGGAGCAAATACTTTGATGTATCTAATTAATGGAAGTGTTAAAGGAATTGATGGATACATTAAAAGATTAATCGATGAAATTCGTTCTACCTTAAAGAAAAATGATCTAAAAGCCAGTAGAACTAAAATCGCAATTTCTTGGACTCTTGATCAGAATGCAATGCGCGGTGATAAAATTGAAATGTTACAAAATCTAACTTCTCGATTACGTGATTATATAGGTGATGTCGAGGCTTATGAAGATCCTCACTTAGATTTATTCCATAGCGATAAAACTACAATTGTTGTAGCATGTTCAAAATTAGATTTCGAAAATATTGAAAAAAATAAAAAAGACTCCAATCTTATTATTGTAAAAGCAAATCCTATATGCGAAACTATTCAATAAGAGTATAAATTAGCTTATCGATTACTGTGTTTGAATTGTCAAATGAAAATAATTCAGATGAAATTTCCGTGGAGGTAATATCTGAGGAAGATAAAAATAAAATTAATGAATCAATTGAAGATATCGATAATAGAAATTCTTTAGAAGAATTTAAAATCCTTCTTGAAAAAGAAAAAGAAAAATCTCAGGATCTAGAAAATAAATTAAAACATGTTTTAGCTGATTTCCAAAATTTAAATAAAAAAAAGCAAACAGAGGTTGAAAATAGCGTAAATACAAGATTAGCTCAATTCATGATAGAATTTCTTAAAATCTACGATGATTTTGTTAGAGCAAAAGAAGTTCTTTCAAATAATGAACAAAATACCAAAGGCCTTGATTATATTCTAAATAACATGAATTCATTACTTGAAAAAAATGATGTAATTCCAATGGATGCATTAGGAGAAATTTTTGATCCTAATTTACACGAAGCAATTTCCATTATCATTGATCCCAAACTTGATGAAAATACAATTACCAAAGAAATCAGGAAAGGATATATTTCTCATAATAGGGTTATTAGACCAACACTAGTAGAAATTTCAAAAAAACAAGGTGATAATTAAAATGACAAAAATAATAGGAATTGATTTGGGAACAAGTAATTCTGCTGCAGCAGTAGTAATGGGCGGAAAGCCTACAATTATTCCAGCAGCAGAGGGAGCCACCGTAGGTGGAAAGGCATTTCCATCAGTTGTTGCATTTACCAAGGATGGAGATCTCTTAGTTGGAGAACCTGCCAGAAGACAGGCAGTAACTAATCCTGATAATACTATAGTAGCAGCTAAAAGGAAAATGGGTAGCCAGCATATTTTTAAAATTAAAGATAAGGAGTACAAACCGCAACAAATCTCTTCTTTTATTCTTCAGAAAATAAAAAAAGATGCAGAGGCTTTTGTGGGCGAAACTATAGAAAAGGCAGTAATTACAGTCCCCGCATATTTTGATGATAATCAAAGACAAGCAACAAAGGATGCAGGTACAATTGCTGGTTTGGATGTAGTTAGAATTATCAATGAACCCACAGCTGCATCATTAGCATTTGGATTAGACAAAACCAAAGAAGATATGAAAATTCTTGTATTTGATTTCGGTGGTGGAACATTAGATGTTACTGTAATGGAAATGGGTGGGGGTGTATTTGAGGTAATGAGTACTTCTGGTGATACCCAACTAGGAGGAACTGACATGGATAAAATTGTAATTGATTACATCCTGGATGAATTTAAGAAAAAAGAGGGTTTAGATCTTTCAAAAGATAACACTGCAATGACTAGAATAAGAGAGGCAGCAGAAAAAGCAAAAATTGAACTCTCGACAGTAATGGAAACTGACATTAACCTTCCCTTTATAGCCCAAGATCCTTCAGGAGCAAAAAATCTTGAATTAAGATTGACAAGGGCTAAACTCGACGAATTAATCAGACCTATCATTGAAAAATGTAGACCTTCTATAGAGAAAGCACTTGAAGATGCTAAATTAGCAAAGACTGATATCAACAAAATTGTAATGGTTGGAGGTCCAACGCGCATTCCAGCAGTAAAAAAATTCGTTAGTGAAATAATTGGAAAAGAAAGCGAATCTGGTGTAGATCCAATGGAAGCGGTTGCCATGGGAGCTGCAATTCAAGCAGGAATAATTGCAGGAGATGTGACTAGTGATATTGTACTATTAGATGTAACTCCATTAACCTTAGGAATTGAAACTATGGGAGGAGTCAGAGAACCACTTATAGAGAGAAATACAACTATTCCCACTTCAAAAGCTAAAGTGTTTACTACTGCAGCAGATAATCAAACTGCAGTCACAATCCATGTAGTTCAAGGAGAACGCCCTATGGCCAATGACAATGTTTCATTGGGAAGCTTTAATCTAACTGATTTACCCCCAGCACCAAGAGGAGTACCTCAAATTGAAGTGAAATTTGACATTGATGCTAATGGAATAATCAATGTAACTGCAAAAGATCTTGGCACTCAAAAAGTAGCCACAATCACCATAGAATCTAACACAAAGTTATCTAAAGATGAGATTGAAAAGCTCAAAGAAGATGCAGAGAAATTCTCCGAAGAAGACAAAAAGAAAAAAGAAAAAATCGATTTAAAAAACGAGGCTGAAAGTTTTATTTACACCACAGAAAAATTAGTAAATCATGATCTTAAAGACAAGATTACACAAGAACAAGGAATCAAAGTAACTGATTGTATAAAAGAGCTAAAAGAAGTAATGGATAAAGATACCGAAGAACTAAAACCAAAACTTGAGGCCTTAAAGTCAACAGTGAATGAAATCACTACTGAGCTTTACAAAAATACAACTCCTCCACCTGGTCCAGAACAGCAAGAAAGAGAAGGATCACAAGAACAAGCAACAGGTGAACAAAAATCTGAATCATCTTCTCCAGATGAAGCAAAAAATAGTTAATTACCCAAAATTGATCATTTATACACCAAAAATAGTTAAAGAATAATTCATGGCTGCAAAACGTGATTATTATGAAGTTTTAGGAATTTCAAAGGATACTCCTATTAACGAAATAAAATCACAATACCGAAAATTAGCTTTAAAATTTCATCCTGATCGAAATAAATCACAAGATGCAGCAGAGCATTTTAAAGAAATTTCTGAGGCATATGCGGTGCTTTCTGATCCTAAAAAGCGAGAGATTTACGATCAACATGGTCATGCTGGGGTAGATGGAAGATATAGCACAGAGGATATTTTTCAAGGTGCCAATGCTAATTTTAGTGATATTTTTGGACGTTCTGGAGGTGGGTTTGATTCCATTTTTGAATCAATATTTGGTAGAGGAGGAGGTTTTGGAGCACAACAACAAAGAGGATCTGACTATCTTTACCAAACTTCCATTACATTAGAAGAAGTTCTTTCTGGGAAAAAAATGGAGGTCGAACTGGAAAAAAATATTGAGTGTAATGCTTGTAGTGGTTCTGGTTGTAAACCTGGAACCAACCCAAAAACCTGTAATAGTTGTAATGGCCAAGGACAAGTTCGTAAAAGTAAAAACATGGGTTTTGCTTCTTTTGTAACAGTCGAACCATGTACCTCATGTAGAGGAAAAGGATCAACAATTGAGACCCCTTGTATTGAATGTAAAGGAATAGGTAAGAAAAAAGGAACAAAAAAAATAGAATTTGATATTCCTCCAGGTATCGATAATGGTGATTATACAATTCCAAATGAGGGGGATGAAATCCCTGGCGGGATAAATGGTGATTTAATCGTTAGAATTCACGTGGAGCCCCATCGGGATTTTAAAAGAGATGGTGCAGATATTTTTTATGATCAGAATGTATCTATGATTGATAGTGCTCTTGGTAAAGAGATAAGTGTACCAGTTTTGAATGGAAGCGAAAAAATAAAAATCGAAGCTGGCAGTCAGCCAAATACTATCATTAAACTCAAAGGAAAAGGATTACCACGAATGAATTCTAGAGGAAGAGGAGATCAATATGTTAGAGTGGTAGTTAACATTCCTAAAAAACTCAATAAACATCAAAAAAATCTACTAGAAGAATTTCAAAATTCGTTAGAATAGTAGATGTTTAAAATGAAAATTGCTTTAGATGTTGATGGAGTAATAGCTGATGTTATTGAATCTTGGATAAATTATAGCAATCAAAAAAGAACTCTGATTTCCAAAGAGGAAATTACAAGTTGGGATTTTTGGAAAAAATTTAAAATTAACAGATATGATTTTTACAAAGAACTAGCAATGTGTTGGAAAAATTGGAATGTTCTTCCTCCTATGGAAAATAACTTATCTGAAATTACTCAAAGTTTATCAGAATTTGGTCAAGTAGATATAGTTACAGCTAGGGAATTATCAACTGATATTTTTGTAAAGAATTGGCTTGAACTTCATGATGTGGTTTATGAAAATTATATTTCTGTAATAGATGGAACACTGAAGGCGAATTTGGATTACGATCTTTTCATTGATGATTCTCCATTAAACATCGAAAAATTCATTGAAAATAAAAAAAATTTCTTCCTCTATTCTCAACCATGGAATAGAAATATTTCTATTTTAAAAGGCAAAAGAATTCATTCACTTTTGGATGCTGTTTCTTACTTAAAATCAAAAAATTAATTAGATTTTTTGCTAATTTCTCTGATTATTACTTGATGTCCCTTTCTAACATGTAAAGAATGTCTTGATTTTAAGATTTCATTAATTTTATCACTGTCATAGAACTTCACATTATATCGACCTAGCATTTTTTTACAATTATTACAATAAATTTCTCGAAATTTCATTTTATCACAATAAGTTATTGAACCCAATTTAAAAAACTGTGTAATAAAGAAACTTATTCTAGATTTTCAAGGTTCAAAATGCGGGAGTCACCCAGCCTGGCCAACGGTGTAAGGTTCAGATCCTTATCTTCTAGGAGTTCGTGGGTTCAAATCCCACTTCCCGCATTTTTTCTAATTTACAACTTTTTTTGGATATTTTTTAGGAGGAGTTTGTTAACTGTTTCTCCTGAAACTTTACCTCTTAATTCTTTCATCGCTATCCCCATTAGCGGACCAATAGATCTTTCTTTTTGATTTTTAACAAGTTGCTCATTCTCATCTACAATCTTCTGGATAATTTTCTCCAAATCTGTTTCATCAACAGTTTCTATTGACATTTTATTCATTGCATCTTCTACATTATCTGATTTCCCAGCCATTATATTTTTAAAAATTATCTCTATTGATTCTTTAGCAATTTTTTTTTGCTCTAAAATTTCAAAGGTTTTTCTTATTTCATCATTTTTTAACAAACTAGAATCTAAACCACTTCTCTCAAGGTTGGTAATCGTTGAACATAAAATGGAAGCCACAAATGTTGGATTTACATTTGTATTTTTAATAATATTTTCAAATAATTCAATGTATTTTGAATCAAAAATTTGTTCTGCCAGCTGTAAATTAATTTCATATATACTTTGTAATTCTTTAATTGACTCATCCCATGATTTTGGAATATTTTTTTGAGCCAGTTCTAATTCATTTTTTGAAATAATAATTGGCGGGATATCTGTCTCTGGATACATTCTTGCTGCTCCAGGTCTTGGACGCAAAAACTTTGTTTCTCCATCTTGAGTAGCTAATCTTGTATCAATAGGGATACCGTCGTTTCTGATATGATAGATTCTTGAAATTATTTGGTCAACAATAATATCAATCATTTCAAATGGAACAGCTAAAATTAAAAATGCTGCATTATTTTTAATTTTTAAAAATTCTTTCAAATTTTCTATATCATTTAATTCAATTCCATAATTTGGTAATTCATCTGAATGAAAAACTCCTCCTAAACCAAAAAATCTTATTAATTCAGCTACTTCTTTTCCTAAACGAATTCCTTCATAAGGTGAATATCCAAACATCCCTCTCATATTTTTAAACACAATTGTAACAATCTCTTGATTTTTTTTTATTGCATTCTGAATGATTTTTGATTTACATTTTTTAAATTGTTCTGTGGTTATTTTCCTATCTTCATTCTTATTATGACTCCATTCAATTCCTTGTAATTTTTTTGAAATTTTTAATAATCCATACTGTCTTTTAGCCTCGTATTCTACAACTTTTTCTAATTGTTCTAATTGCTGAACTCCTTTAACCTCAATGACTACCCCCCCACCATCCTTAATTGAAACATTAACATCTTGTCGAATTGATCCTAATCCTCGCTTAACTTTTTTTGTACTTCTCAATATTCTTCCTAATGCCAATGCAATTTTTTTGATATGTTTTGGATTTGCCTCAAATGGTTCTGTAGCAATTTCAACTAATGGAACTCCAAGTCGTTCTAACCCAAATTTTCGAACAGAACCTTCATCCCCCAAAATCTTTGCAGCGTCCTCTTCTAAACAAATTGACTGAATTCCTATTTTACTTCCATCAACTTCCAAATAACCTCCCTGTGAAATTAACATTGTACGCTGAAATCCTGTAGTGTTGGAACCATCAACTACCGTTTTTCTCATTGGGTATATTTCACTAAAAATTTTGGATTTTAAAGCAGAGGCAATAATTAATGAAATTCTTTTAGCATCTACATCTAGTTCGTGAGGTGGTTCTTCATCTTGTTCTACAAGACAACTACTTTCAGGATTTGCAAAATACAAAATAGATTTAGATTTTGATTTTTCAAATAATGCTGCGGGATCATATTCACCCAATTCACTTTTAGCAGCTCTTAATTTTCGTTGAAATTTAATTGAATATTCTTCAGTTTCAATTGGGGTACAACCACAAAATAATTTTTTATTCGTAGCTAGCTGCTGATGTATTTCTAATCCCACCTTGATTCCTACATCATTAATGGAAAATTCAGACATTTCTATATCCTCCTAATCTGATAATTCTGAAGCAACATTTTGCAGCATAATTTTCTTTATTTCTTCTGAATCATGATAATTACCAATAACCCACATTGCTTTTACAAGTGCTACTTCTGGAATCATGTTCTCTAATGGAATTATACCTAAATTCAATAAATCACGTCCACTTTCGTATACTGTCATCCTCACTCTACCATCTATACACTGGGATGTCATACCTAGAAAAATTCCTTTTCCTTTTGCTTTTTTTACGCTTTCATACATTGTTTTTCCAATGTGACCTAATCCAGTACCTTCAAAAATTATTCCTCGGTATCCCATCTCGACTATTTGATTCAACAAATTGGGATCATATCCGGGATGGTATTTCACCAAGGCAACTTTAGTATCTAATTTAATTTTCGGTTGATATTCCTTAATTTTAAAATAATCTCCAGAAAAATTTTCCTGAATTTGATTTTCAGCAATAATAAAAGCCGGACTGCCTCCAATTGTTTGAAATGCGCCTCTTTTACTAGTATGATTTTTCCTTACCCTAGTTCCTAAATGACAGGCTATTGTATTATCACTTTCATCTAGATGCATAACAACGTAAACTCCTTTAGGATTACTTGTTGTGATAAATTTTGTTGCACCAATCAAGTTAAGCGCTGCATCTGATGAAGCTCGATCAGATGATCTCTGTGAACCTACCAAAACTATTGGAATTGGAAAACCTGCTAGTGAAAACGATAGAAATGAAGATGTATAATGCATAGTATCTGTTCCATGGGCAATAATTATTCCTGAATAGTCTGATTTTTCAAATTCATTAATTTTTTTTGCAACAGCTAACCAATGTTCTGGCATTATATTTTCAGAATATTCAGAAAATAAAACTTGGGCATCTATGTTTGCAATTTTTGCTAATTCTGGAACAGATGCATTTAATTCATCAGCCGTTAAAATTGGTGTAACAGCACCTGTTCTATAATCAATTTTACTTGCAATTGTTCCTCCCGTTGATAGTAATAGAATTTTTGGTAAACCTTGGGTGGGCTCTATTTTTCCTTTTTTTTCAATAATCTTTCTTGTTATTTCGTTTTTTTCAACTTTTTTTATTTTTTCTATTTCTAATCCAACATTATATCCGCTGTTTAATTTTAGAACAATATGCATATTATCACTGTGCTCATATCTAGGCATAATTATCCCAGAATAAGTCAGGTCTGATAAGATTTTGACTGAATCCCCAACTACAATATTATTTGATTTTAGAAATTCTAATGATCTTCCTTCATATCCAGTATATTCAGGCATTTACCAGAAATACTATGTCTATTTAATAAAAACTACCTGTAATAAGACGCTACTAGTTTTTCGCCTATCTTGAGGTCCTTTTGCTCTCGAACTTTCTTTACTGCCTCTTCAAAATGTCTCATTGTGACTTTGGCATTTTCAGAACTTTTTTCTACATCTTTAAGATCTGGTTGTTTATCCAAAAATTCGTGAATGACCAAGGATACTGCTGTATTTGCTATTGCTGCAACGTCTGCGCCGCTTAAGCCATCAGTTAACTCTGCAATCTTATCATAATCAACATTTTGTGGGTCACTTACATCGTCTATTACAGGTATTGTTTTTGCCCCAATTTTTAAAATCATCTTTCTACTTTCTTTATCTGGAAGCGGAATTTGAATAATTTTATCAAATCTTCCAGGTCTAAGTAATGCAGGGTCAATCATATCTGCACGATTTGTAGCTGCTAAAACTACCACCCCATGCATATTTTCCATACCATCTAATTCTGTTAGTAATTGACTAACAACTCTTTCAGTGACTGCTGTTTCACCTCCAGCACCTCTAATTGGAGCAATAGAATCAATTTCATCAAAGAATACTACACATGGTGATGCTTGTCTTGCTCTCCTGAAAATCTCTCGTATTCCCCGTTCTGATTCTCCAACCCATTTTGATAAAAGTTCTGGCCCTCGAACAGAAACAAAATTTGCCTCACTTTCAGTGGCAACTGCTTTAGCTAAAAGTGTTTTTCCCGTACCGCTAGGTCCATGAAGTAAAATTCCTCTAGGCATTCTGTGCCCTAATTTATCATATAGTCCTGGATATTTCATTGGCCATTCAACGGCTTCCTGAAGCTCTCGTTTTACATCATCTAATCCACCAACTTGTTCCCATTTAACATCTGGATTTTCAATAAAGACTTCTCTCATACCTGATGGTGTTACTTCAATCAAGGCTTTTTGGAAATCTTCATGATTTACAATTAATTTCTCAAGGGTTTCTGGAGGTATCTTCTCTTCTTCCAAATTTAATACTGGAAGTAATCTTCTCAAACATTTCATTGCAGCTTCTTTACAAAGATATTCCAAGTCTGCACCAACATACCCATGACTAACAGCAGCAATTTTTTCAATATCAACATCATCAGTCAATGGCATGTTTCTGCTATGAATAGAAAGAATATCTTTTCTTCCTTTTTTATCTGGTACTTTGATTTCAATTTCTCTGTCAAATCTTCCTGGTCTTCTTAATGCAGGATCTATTGCATTTGGTCTATTTGTGGCAGCTATTACAATTACTTTGCCTCTTGCTTCCAAACCATCCATTAATGAAAGCATTTGTGAAACAACTCTTCTTTCGACTTCACCAGTTACTTCTTCTCTTTTGGGTGCGATGGAGTCAATCTCATCGACAAAAATTATTGATGGCGCTTTTTCTCGAGCTTCTTTAAAAATTTCTCTCAATCTAGCTTCACTTTCACCATAAAACTTACTCATAATTTCGGGACCTGATATACTAATGAAATGTGCTTGACTTTCATTTGCAACGGCCTTTGCAAGTAACGTTTTACCAGTTCCAGGAGGACCAAACAACAACACTCCCTTGGGTGCTTCTATTCCTAATTTTTCAAATATTTCAGGATGTCTTAAAGGTAATTCTATCATTTCTCTAACTTTTTTAATTTCGTTTCCAATTCCACCAATATCTTCATAGGTTACTTGTGGAACTCCTCGTAATGTCTCTCCTTTTTCTGCAATGTGGAATACTGTTTTTTGGGTAACCAATACTGCATCTGCTGCGGGTGTAACACCAATAACTTGGAATGTTAAACGCCCACCAAAGTATGGCACCATTACATTATCTCCTTTAATCAAAGGAACACTTTCTAATGCATCTGCTAGATATCGTTCATCAATTGGAGGAATTGCCTCTAATGGAGCTACTACAATTTTTTCAGCAGCTACTGCTTTGATTTTTCTTACTGTAATTGTATCTCCAATGGCGATACCTGAATTGTTTCGACCTAAACCATCAATTCTAATAATCCCCTTTCCTTCATCTGAAGGATAAAGGGGAAGACATTTTGCAACTGTTCTCCTTTTTCCTTTAATTTCAATTACATCACCAGTGGATGCTCCAAGGGTGTCCATTGAGTCATAATCAATTCTTGCTACTCCCCGGCCTACGTCACGTGTATAAGCTTCTAGTACCTTTAAAGAAAGAGCATTTTGACTCATATAAGAAATTCAGTCGTCTAATTTTTATACCTTTGTGGTATTACCGGAAGAAACTCAACATAATCACAAGCTTAAAATCTACACTAATCGCGAAACGATCTACTTGGGTAAAAGACCATTAGTAAGACGACGTGGCCGTGGAGGTAATCAATTTAGAGCATCATCTACTGGTAAAGTTGGTCAAAAGGCAAAATACCCTCGTTTTTCCTTATCTGAGCAACATGTTGGTGATGTAATTGATTTGATCCATGAACGGGGAAGAGAAGCTCCACTTGCCAAAGTAAGATTTGAAGATGGCTCTGTTTCTTTTGTGCCTGCCGTTCTTGGAACAAAAGTTGGCACAGTAATGAATTTTGGTTTAAAATCAACAATTGAGCAAGGTAATGTAATTAGCGTTCAAAATATTCCTGATGGCACCATTGTTTGCAATATTGAAAGACATTTTGGTGATGGTGGCGCCATAGTAAAATCGGCCGGAACCAACGCAACTGTTTTTTCTCATGGTGAAGAGGGAGTCACACTAAAACTCCCATCTGGGAAATCTATCACCCTCAATCCCAAAAATCGAGCTATGATTGGTACTCTGGCTGGTGGAGGTTCTACTGATAGACCGTTTATGTTGGCAGGAAACAAATGGCGAAGTTTCCGAGCCAAAGGACAAAAATATCCTATTGTAAGGGGTGTTGCCCAAGCAGCTTATGTCCATCCACACGGAGGTGGCAGACATCAGCATGTTGGACAAAGTTCTACAGTTTCTCGTGATGCACCACCTGGTGCAAAAGTAGGAAGTATTGCTGCCAGAAAAACTGGACGTGCAAGAATTAAAGAACGAAAGTGATTTCTGCAATTTTATTACAACCCAAAATTGATTAACAACCTGCAGATAAAAAATTCTGAATGGTAAATCAAAGAGTTAGAGTTTTTGTTAAAGGAAAAGTACAAGGTGTTTTTTTTCGACAAGCTTTAAAAGTAAAAGCTAAACAAAACAATGTTTTTGGTTGGGTAAAGAATCTCATTGACGGACGAGTAGAAGCTGTCCTTGAAGGAGATGAAGAAAATGTAAATAATTTAGTTGAATGGTGTCATGGAGGACCAGCAAATGCTCGAGTTGAAGATGTTGAAATCAGAAATGAAAAATTTACAAATGAATTTTCAGAGTTTGAGGTCAAGTACTAAAAAAATTATATTCTATAAATAAAATTTATAAAATAATGATTTAATGGTAGCAGTTCTGCTGGTTCCAGTCTAGACGGATAACCCCATTTCAAGGCATACAAGATCCGCCACGTTGACGAGGAAGCGTGGATGCTCCACCTTAGGATTGCTCCCTCCCGGACCTCATCCCTTTCAATGGTTCGGTCTTAGAAGTTATCCCTTCGGATAATTCTAGTCCTGCAACCACCCGCCTCGGCGTGGTTTCATTTCCGCACACCAAGCGGGAATTACCTACCTAGAGATTTACCCAACAGTTACTGATCTCTGCGTATAGCCGGTTTCAGAATAGGGCACGGCTGGCACCCTGATCCTCCCCACTACCATTTGTTCTTTAAAGTCGTTGTTATATTTGCATTAGGTTTTGTTTTCTTTTAGTTTTAAAACCATATTGCATACAGAGCATGTAATCCCAGTACATTCGCTTCCACATTTCTCACAAATTCTTTTCTGCTTTGGATTTGAATCTTTAACAAATTGAGAAACTTTAATTATTGATTGATATAGATTATTTTTCACACCACTGTGTTGATTTTCTAGTGAATTTAGAAATTCACGAATTTCTGTCCTAATTCCTTCATTCATGTGAGGACATGGTTCTGATTGAAAAGGAATATTATTTGTAAATGCGTAAAATACAATTTCTGATTCATAAATTTCACAAAATGGTTTTATTTTTCTCAAAGAATTTCTAGAAGTATCAGGATCCATCCATCCTACTTTATTTACATCACCAGATAACATGTTTATCACAAAGGTCTGTAACGTATCATCTAGATTATGACCAGTAGCAATTACATCTGCATCAATATCCTTTGCTGCATGTTCCATTGCTCTTCTACGTAAAGTTCCACAAATAGAACAAGAGGATGTTTTTTCATTTTCTCTCAAATCTAATGCTTCATCTAATGTTAAATCAAATAATTCTTTATATGAATATGTAAATAATTCTACCTTTAGTCTCTCACAAAATTTTTCAACAATTTCCAAGGCTTCATTCCTATATCCAGGTATTCCCTCATCAATTGTAATAGCTTTAATTCTAAAATTATGGTTTGAAGCCATTTTGTTCATAATATTTAGTAAAGCAAGAGAATCTTTTCCACCAGATACTGCAACAGCAACGAGTTCATTATTTTGGATCATTTTATGTTTGGAAATTGTTTTAGCAGTTTTTCTAAGAATTGAATTTGAAAAACATTGAGAGCATAGTTTTTCACCAGAATACTGTCTAGTATATGCTATCTGATTTTCACATCTATCACAGGTCATTAGACTCAAATGAAATTTATGATTAATTATTCTTTAGGAATTTTCTAGATAGTGAACCACCCAGATCTCATATATGATAATGCAATATTTAGTCCAAATAGCGCAAAAGTAAGACCATAAATTGCCCACATGATTTTATTTACAGATTTTTCAGATACTCTCTTATCGATAATCGTGTGGATAAATTTACCACCATCCAAAATAGGTAGTGGAAGCATGTTGATAATACCTATGAAAAAGGAAATCATCCAAAGCCACAACAAAAACATTGAAAAATTAATGTCATCCCATTCGATAAAATTTAAAACTGGTTTGTATGCCAATGAATTATCCCGCATTATTCCAATCAAACCTCGATCGGGATCTTCTGGAGAGGATGTGATATCAACTGAAAAATCTAGTCTCTCGCCGTCTCTTAGAACAGACACTTGAGAAGTTTCTCCCGGAGTTAACTCTGGAAAATCAAGGGGATTTAGAATCGGTATTCCATTTATCGATGTAATAATATCATTTTCCAACAATCCTGCTTGTTCGGCTCCTGAATTTTCAATAATTGAAAGAACCAAAACCCCTTCAGGTAACTCATAAAATGTACTTAGTAATGGTTCAGGCATTATTAAAGCAAATAATGGATTGGTCAGCAAGATCGCCCCTAAAACAAATGCAAAAATTACATTGGCAGTGGCTCCTGCACCAATCACTCTTAACTTTGAAATCTTTTTTGCTTTATCAAATTCTTCTTCATCTGGTTCCACAAAGCCTGCAAACATTGCGATAAAAATTGCAAATCCACCAGTCTTTATCTTTATTTTTTCTAGTGCAGCTACTATACCATGTGCTCCTTCATGAACAACTAGTACTATTGGAATTGATAAAAGAAAATATGCAATTGATGATGAAGAAGTTAATGTTACACCTGGAATTAAAACTGTTAATTGTGAGAAATCTGGGGATTCAGCAAAATATTTTACAACATTATCAATCAAAAACCAAAATGCAAAACCCATCATTATAAATCCCGCAATTACACTTACATCTGCAAAAACTCTGATTCCTCTTCTTGTTCGGCCAAGAATTTTTGTTAAAACAGATTGTACTTGCTTATTTTTATAAACTAGACTATAGGCTTTTATCTCAACTCCATATTTTTCAAGTTTAAGTGCCTTTGCAACTATTACGATAACAACCCAAGCTATTAGCACATAGATAATCGAATTCTGGGTAATAAAATCAAGATCCAAACTAACTGTTAATTTTTTAAACCTCGGTCATTTATCGGTTACTATGAAACTAGCAATAATTGTCTCAACTTATCCAGACAAAAAATCTGTGATTAAAATTTCAGATGAGCTGGTCAAAACCAAGATTGTAGCATGTGTAAATTTTACCAAAATTTCTTCAATTTATTCATGGAAAGGCAAGATTGAAAACACTTCTGAATATTTGGCATTATTCAAGACCACCAACAAAAATAAAAAAATTCTTAAAGAAAAAATAAAATCTACCCATCCTTATGATGTTCCAGAAATTGCCGAACTAAATGTTAACTCTATCAACAAACATTATTTTGATTGGATAACAGACTCTACGATTTAGGTTTCTACAGGAAATCGTAATATTGAAACAATTCCTCCAAGACCAGTCACCCTCAGACCAATATCCGTAGAAGAATCAACTCCAAATGTTTTGACCCCCTTACTTTCTGCATCATTAAGAAAATCTATTATTTGATTTTCATCGTGGGTTTGGATTATTTTTTCTGAAAAAACAAGCGAGTCAACTGCACCATATTCATTTGCCTTGTATGTCTCATCAAAACCCATTGTAAACTTTCGACTCTTTTTGTTTGCCATAATCATTATCTCATCAATAATGGAGGAAACTTTGGCTAATTTACTTTCAGACATTATCTCTTTCATGGTTTGAGATTTAGTAAAAATGTAAATGCCATCTTCTCCTCCGGAATCTATTCCATCTACAACCTGAATTTTACATTTTACAGATTGAGTTTTTTGAAGATAATTGGCAAATTTTTTTTTGGTTTCTCCTGGTCCAAAAATAACAATCGAATCTATCTCTTTAATTATTGAAAATATTGCTTGTTGAATTTCTTCAAAAAATTTTTCTATATTAAAACTAGTTTTGTATCTTTTTCCTCCGGATCCTGAATAAATATTTGGAACAAACTGTAGATGAGTGCCCATTAATCTTGCAATACCACAATCTCCCGTATCAATTGCGACTAGTAAAAAACCTGTTTGCTTGTTGTTGGATTCAATTAAAATTTTTTCAACAGGCGACCAAACCTTTTTGGTAATAGTAATACCATCAGTTATTTTAAGAATAATTGAATGATGTGATCCATTTGGTACTAATTCATTACTTGATTCAGAAATTGTTCCACCAATTCTCAATCTGTCCAAAACATCATCAAGTGAAATTTTTTCTACAGTTAATGCAATTCGTACTCTAATTCTTTCTCCTTTATCTGGTCTTGAATAATCCTTGTCCTGTTTGATTACTCGTGTGGTATCGCCTATTACCGTATCACCCTCTTTGATTATCCGACGAAGATTGAATAAATCATCAGAATCTTCAGGAATTACGGAAATGGAATTTTCATCTATAATCTTTGTAATCATGATAATCCTGCAGGATTCAAAGACAAAAGAGTTTAGCTTTTAACTTCATTCGATTTTTCATCATTAGTTTTTTTCTTTAGATAATTTTCTACCCAATCTAAAGTAAGAACACCTGATTCAGCTAAATTTGTTAATGAATTTGAAGAAGCCTCACCAGTAATCTTTCCATTATCCCTTTTTATCTGACGCCACTTTAACGAAGTATTCCCAGTTTTTGAATTATATATGATTCCAAGAACATCTCTTGCATTAACAAAAGTAATGTCTCGAATTTTTTTAAGAGTAACTTTATCTGCAGCCTCGACGTAAATTGAACCAAGTTTCTCTTCTCGTTCAGCAAAAACCTCATTGTCATCAAGATAGCTTCTAGGGGCATATGACTTACAGGTACTTGATATTACAAATCTTCTAAAACTTTCCAATGAAGTTGCCATATCAATTGTAACCATTTTGAAAGATTGAGCAATTGGCCATTTATCAAGCTTCTTGAAAGACTCAATTAGTATCAGTGTGAATCCTGCTTTGCAGGCAGTGATGTTTTTATCCCTATGATTGATGATGAGGATCTTGAGTTCTGAGCCTGCTATTAGAATTTTTATGGAAGAAGGGTAGTCTTGATTTGTGAAATCACTCACTGAATATCTAACTTTTAAAATAAAAACTAGACGGAAATTTGTTAATATTACTCCTGAAGTTAGAAAATTAGTTACCAAGAGTAAAATCCAAGAAGGCCTTTGTCTTGTAAATGCAATGCATATCACTTCAAGTGTTTTCATAAATGATAATGAAAGTGGTTTACATAATGATTATGACAAATGGCTAGAGAAACTAGCACCGCATGAGCCAACAAACCAATATGATCACAATAAAACAGGTGAAGACAATGCAGATGCTCATTTAAAACGACAAATCATGGGACGAGAAACGGTAATTGCAATTACAAATGGTGAATTGGATTTTGGTCCATGGGAACAAATATTCTATGGAGAATTTGATGGACGTAGACCAAAACGGGTCTTGGTAAAAATTATAGGCGAATAATAGAATTATCCAAAGTCTACATCTCGTTTTTGACTCTGCGATTCATTCTTTCTAGCAGCCTCTCTAAACTCGTCATCATGATTTTGAGGCCCATGACCACATTTTACACATGCAACTTTGTAGCCATCTTCATCTTTTTGATGAGTCTCACAACCACAAAAACATGCCATAGATAGTATTACTCATTAGATGATATATCTTTTAGGATAATCAAATAGTCTATAGATTAATTTTCAATTTCACAACATTCACCCTTTGGAATATCATGATCATGAGGACATTTTCTAGGATGCTTCAACATTGTACAAAGTGCATCGGTGAATTGTTTGTTCATATGATGTTCTATCCCACATACCATCTCTTCATCGATTTCAACTTTTAGTGCACTATCCATTAGAACTTCTAGTAATCTACTATTTCGCATCATACTGGCACCCACATTTTCACCTTCTTTTGTAAGAACAACACCAGCTTTATTGTAATTCACCAAATTCTTTTCATTTAATTTTTTTAACATTTGCACAACACTTGGTTGTCTAACATTGAGCATTTTGGCAATGGTGCTTATTTTTACATCTCCGCCTCTTTCTTTAATATGCCAAATAGCTTTTAGATACATCTCAACATGTTCTGCTTCAGCTGTTCCCACAAACAGAGTCTCCTCATCTAAACTATCCATATCATACCTTCTTTGAATCTTTTAATAAATATTCAAAATATTCTCTTGCAAAAACAGCTAATCCAGCATGATCTGCCCAGATTGCAACTATTTCACTTGATTTTACATCACCTCGTTCTGGACCCAATAAAATAACGACATATCTTTTATCAGAGATTATTCCTCCTCCAAACAACCCTTTTTTGATTTTTACAGTTGCCACTCTTTTGATAGCCGCTATTGAATCCTTGTCCATTTTGTCAGAAGTAAGAAGAGTAATCTCAACCCCTTTATCATGCAGTAACCTTAATTTTGGCAAAGCCAATTTAACTAGCTCTTGTCCTGCTTCAGGTACTGCAATCATCACTTCATTTCTACAGGATTCAACCATTTCTAAAATCTTTGAAGTGATATTTACTGCACCAGACAGTACCCAAATATCTGGTTTTTCACTTGTCCCACTCTTTTCATATAATGGTACTAGTTCGTTTAAAATAACATTCTGATTTTTTGAAAAATCTCTTTCCATTTTCTGCTTTGTAGTTTCTAGTCCAGTAGAAGGAGACTTTGCAAAATACTTTGTTGGCCTTGATTCATCTGAACCAATCCAACCTTTTTCTTCAAGCGTTCCTAATACTTCGTAAATTTTAGAATAAGGAACTCCAGACTTTTGACTTAGATCTGATGCTGTCAACTCTCCATTTTTTAGCAACGAAGTAAAGGTTCGAATTTCATAACTAGTTAATCCTATTTTCTCCAAAGATCGTTTAGTTTTGTCAGATATGTTCATGCGATCTAATCGATTGTTTTTGCTATTTAAATCAGATATGCCTACGACCTAAATTCCACACGGGGGCTAGTGTGAAATGGATTATATACTATTTCAGAAGGTTTTCAGTTATACAATGGCTTTAATTCAGATTTCCAATCAATCAACAAAAAATCTAGGCAAGAAATCTACAATCCGATTCACACAAAGTATTTGTCCTGATTGCAATATGATTTTGGATGCTGAGGTTTTTGAAAGAGATGATAAAGTCTTCATGTCAAAAATTTGTCCCACTCACGGAGAATGTGAGGAATTATACTTTGGTTCTTATCAAATGTACAAAAAATTCAGTACATACTGGGTAGACGGAAAAGGCGCTCATGCTCCAAATGTTATGATTGACAAATGTTCTTGTCCAAATAACTGTGGTCTATGTTCAAATCACTTATCTCACAGTGGATTGGCAAACATGATTGTTACTAACAGATGTGATTTAACGTGTTGGTATTGTTTCTTTTATGTTAAGAAAGGTCTTGAGGGAGCTTACATGTATGAACCAAATCATGAACAAGTTAGAGGAATGATGAAGACCCTAAAGGCTGAAAGACCAATTCCTGGAAACTCTATGCAAATTACTGGTGGCGAACCCATGCTAAGAGAAGACATTACTGATCTTATCAAAATAATGAAAGAAGAAGGAGTAGATCACATTCAAATGAATACAAATGGTATTAGACATGCCATGGATCCTGAAGCAGCAAGAGAAGTAAGACTTGCAGGATGTAATAATTTGTATCTTAGTTTTGATGGTGTAACTGCTAGAACAAATCCTAAAAATCACTGGGAAATTCCTTATGCCCTTGATAGCTGTAGAAAAACTGGGACCACTGTTGTATTTGTTCCAACAGTAATCAAATCCATCAACGATCATGAATTAGGTGGTATTATTAGATATGCTCAAAAGAATATGGATGTAGTTCATGCTGTTAATTTTCAGCCAGTTTCCTTAACCGGAAGAATGGGAAAATCTGAACGTGAAAAATACAGAATTACCGTTCCTGATTGTATCCAAAGAATTGAAGAGCAAACAAACGGTGAGGTAACAGTTGATGATTGGTTCCCAGTACCAAGTTGTATGCCACTAACAAATGTAATAGAAGCATTTTCAAGTAAACCAAAATATGAACTATCCATACACTTTGCTTGTGGTGCAGGAACTTACATCTTTGAGGATGAAGATACAAAGAAATTTGTTCCATTAACCAAATTCTGTGATATTCAAGGAATGCTAGAATTATTTGAAGACAAAGCCGAAGAAATTCGCTCAGGTAAAAACAAATACTTTACAATGCTTGAAGTTGTCAGGAAACTAAAGGGTTTTGTAGATACAAAGAAACAACCTGCAGGACTAGACTTGGCAAAGATGTTTGGAAATATCTTGATGAAACGATCATTTGATTCAATTGGTTCATGGCATGTCAAAGGATTATTCTTAGGTATGATGCACTTTCAAGACAAATACAATGAAGATCTTGAAAGATTACAAAGATGTGATATTCACTATGTAACACCTGATCTTAGAATTATTCCATTTTGCGCTTTCAATGTAATTCCAGAATGGTATAGAGATAGAATTCAAAAGAAATATTCCATTACTGTAGAAGAATGGGAAGAAAGAGAAGGTGTCAAACTTGAAGATGGCCTTTACAGAGGTCTTATGAGACGTGGAGCAGGTGATGAACTTGCTGCTGGTTGTGCTAAGAGTCAAATGTTCCATGACGCAGCACAAGCTACTATGTAGAATTTTATTCAAAACAAACTAAAATTTTTACCAAAGAGTAATAAACAATTCTGCAATTCAACAAGCCATTGACATCATCGTTGTTTACCATAGGTAAATTTGACTTGAAATTACAACATTTGTTAATAATTGGAATTTTGGCTATTGCATTTACAACTTCTTTTTTGATTCGTTCACAAGCTGCTGATTATGGTTTTGAATTAATGGAATTTGATCCATTTTTTAATTTTAGAGCAACAGAATACCTTGTTGAAAATGGCCTTTTAGAATACTTTGAATGGCATGATACCTTGAGTTGGTATCCTGAAGGAAGAAACATTTCTGCAACTTCACAAGTCATGCTTCACATAACAGCTGCTGGGACCTATCAATTATTTGGGGGAAATTCTAGTCTTTATGATTTCACAATTTTATTTCCAGTAGTTTTTGGTTCACTTTCTGTCATTGTTATTTTTGCTCTTGTACGACTAATTGCAGGAACTACAGCTGGGCTTTTTGCTGCATTATTTTATTCAGTATCCTTACCACTTGTTGTAAGAGGAATGTTAGGCTGGTTCAAATCTGAACCGTTAGGACTATTCTATGGATTACTAGGGGTATACTTGTTTTTAAGTGGAATAAAAACCAAAAATAAAAAAATTGCTATTTCCAAAATAATCACTGCAGGAATAATCCTAAGTTTTGGTCTTGCTTCATGGGGAGGAATACAATTTTTTGTCATCCCAATTGGCGCTTTTATTCTTGTCTTACCTTTTGTTAGAAAAGATCATAATTTCCTTCTTTGGAGTATTCCTCTTTTTGTAATATCATTTTTGTCAACTGTTTTATTGTTTGAAAGACCTGGTACAAGCTTTGTATTTGGTTTAGGAGGATTTTCATTGATTGTCCCAACCATTTTCTTGATCATATGTATAATAATTCAAAAATTTAGCAAACAGCAAGTTAAAACTCGTAATGGATTAATCTTTTTATGTGTAATACTAATTATTGGTTCACTTTTAATCGTGGCAAATGAAAACTCTAAATTTTTACCTCTACCCAGTTTTCGATACTTGAATGCAATAAATCCATTTCTTACCACAGAGAATCCCCTTGTAGATTCTGTTGCCGAACATGCTACAACTACAATATCTCAGTCATTCTTCTTCCATTCAATTTGGATGATATTTGCAGGATTGGGGATTTGGTTTGTTCTTGACAAAAAATTGAAAATTAACCATTTAGAAAAGGATTTAATCGTTTTTGCATTGATAATCGGTCTTGTAGGAGTTTACATTGCTTCGGCCTTTGTACGACTGGAAGTTTTTGCTTCTATATCCATAATTATTCTTTCATCAATCGGATTATCAATTTTAACAAAAGGAATTTTTGGCATTATCGTTGAAAATAAACTCAAAAAAAATTTGATGAAATTATCTTTTCTAGCTTTAATTACTTTGCTTCTTGCTATCCCATTGTTTATACCTGAAAATGCAAATTGGGTAACTGTCACAAAATCTCCTCCTACAATTCTAAATGGTGGATCAGGTTACAATGTTGCCACCAATGATTGGAAAGAATCTCTAGAATGGATAAAAACATCTACCCCAAATGATTCGGTAATTGCTGCATGGTGGGATTATGGCTACTGGATTTCTACAATGTCTGATAGACCCTCTCTAACAGATAATGCTACTATAGATTCTAAAAAAATTCAAAAAGTTGCTAAAACCTTGATAAGCACTCCTGATGAAGCCTGGATTACTTTCCAGGAAATGGGTGCTGACTATGTTCTAGTTTTTGTGGCAGGTCAAAGCTTTGTTAATCAAAATGGCCAAACCCTTTATACTCTAAACGGAGGAGGAGATGAATCAAAAAAACCATGGTTTATCAGAATTGCAGAAGAACCTTTAGAAAAATACCTACATTCGGACAGTTCTAGTGGAACAGACTATTTTTGGAATGAGACATTATTGGGAAAACTATTTCCCTTTTCCACTATAGCCTACATTAATACCAGCAATCCTGAAATCCAATCTGAAACATACCAACCAGGATTATTGCCGATTTATGTAAAAGATATCAAATATCCAATAAATCAAGATGGACCATTTAGATTAGTTTATGGATCCCCCTCATTTGTAAATGAAGACGAAATTTTACTTGGGATTTTAATTTATGAAATAAATGATAATTACTCACCCTAATTTTTTCTAAATAAATTTATACAAAGAATGGATGACACAATTGATGTTCACTGGAATAGTTGAAGGTATTGGAAAAGTAAAAAAGATATCCAAAGCTACCAAAAACAGAAGTGCAATACACATGACAGTAGATTTAGGAAAACATGGAAAAGGTTTGAAGACAGGACAAAGTGTTGCCTTGAATGGAGTTTGTTTGACTGTTACAAAATTATCAAAAACTGAATGTAGTTTTGAGATGATTGATGAAACTACAAAAAAAACTGATTTAGGAAATCTTAAACCAGGGGGAATAGTAAATATTGAAAGAAGTTTAAAAGCAGGGGATCGATTAGAGGGACATTTTGTTTTGGGTCATGTAGATGGAGTAGGTATAATAAAAAAAATACTAAAAAAACCCAAAGAAGTTCAAATTTGGTTTGAAGTCCCTAAAATTTTATCAAAGTATATTGTAAAAAAAGGTTCAATTGCTATGGATGGAATTAGTTTAACAGTTGTTGATATAAAAAACAATCTAGCCTCCGTGTGTTTAATACCACACACAATAGAGGTTACCAACTTTAAAACAAAAAAAATTGGAGATAAAGTTAATATTGAAACTGACATTCTCGGGAAGTACATTTTAAAATAAATAATTAATCTACCAATTTTTTGGTAATTACCAATAATTTAGTAAACTTTATACCTCGATCCAAGATGAATTTTACTACATGTCCCTAGAATCAGGTCTTCAGTCATTAAAAAGAGGTGAATTTATTTTGTTATTTGATTCAGCAGGAAGAGAAAATGAAATTGATATGGTGGTGGCAGCCGAATATGTAACTCCTGAACATGTTGCAAGAATGCGTCAACATGCAGGTGGTCTTTTGTGTCTTGCAATAGATAATGAATTTGGAAATTCATTAGGTCTTCGTTACATGCATGATATTTTAGCCGAATCATCAACTGATAAAGAAATGATAATGGGTCTTGCCCCATATGGTGATCGACCAACTTTTTCAATTTCAATTAATCATTATCAAACTTACACTGGCATCACGGATAAAGACCGTTCATTGACAATTTCAGAAATGGCCAAAATCTTCAATATTGAAAACAGGAAAAAAAAATTTGTATCTTCGTTTAAAACCCCTGGTCATGTTCCACTTTTGCTTGCATCTAAAGGTCTATTGGAAAATCGACAAGGACATACTGAAATGTCAATCTATTTGGCTAAACTTGCAGACCTGACACCAGTAACCGCAATATGCGAAATGATGGATGCTGAAACTTATACTGCATTATCAGTAGAGAAAGCAGAAAAATATGCAAAACAAAATTGTATTCCATTAATTGATGGAAAAGAACTATTAGAATATTCCAAGGTACAATAGTTATGAAAATTGCAGTAGTAGTCTCAGAATTTAATCAAGAGATAACATCTAGAATGCTTTTGGTGGTCCAAGAAAAAGCAAAATTATTGAATTTGAAAATAACCTATATTTGTAAAGTTCCCGGGAGCTACGATATGCCTATCATTGTTGATGCTTTATTACAAAAGAAAAATGTAGATGGAGTAGTTACCTTGGGTGCGATAATAAAAGGACAAACCAAACATGATGAAGTAATTGCTCATTCTGCTGCAAACGGGCTAACCCAATTATCTCTGAAATATAAAAAACCAGTTTCCTTAGGAATCACTGGACCTGGTATGCAAGAAAGACAAGCTTTTGCGCGAATAAGGCCAGTAGCTGAGCGAGCAGTAGAAGCAATAGTAAAAATCAGCAACGAACTTGAAAGGATTAAAGAATGATTCAAGTTAGCATTTTAAAAATAAATGATTACGGTCCTTGGACCTTAACTCTTGGAAGCGATAGAGAACATGAATTGCAGATACTCCAGGCATCACTTTACGAGAATCTGCAAAGGCAATTTTCAGAAAAAAACTGCTTAGTTTTTTTAAATAGATCTGATGAGTTTTTCGTTATCTCGAACAATTTGAGTCTAGAGGATCATATTGAAGTTCAAAAAAATCTTGAAAAAAAATTTGAAATCAGACTTTCAATTTCGATAGGTTTTGCAGATTCCCCGTTTGAGGCAAATAAAAAAGCATACGAAGGAAAGAAGAATAAAATATCTCTAAACGTAGATCATAATATTTTTGGGTTTGTGGATAATTCCTCTCAAAAAGAAGTCACTATCATGCATTTTGATGTGGATAATCTTTCCTCTAAAAGAAAAACATTCTCTCCTTTCGAAATCTCTTCAATTATTTTTAGCTTATATTCCAAAATGATAAAATTTTTTATAGAAAAAAATTCACTTTCTTTTTTTATGGGTGGTGATAATTTTATGGTTGTTGCAAGCATTAATGGAAAAAAAAATGCAAAGGAGTTCATTGATTTAATCAAAAAGGATGATGGAATTCTTTTGAATTGTGGAATAGGTACTGGCAAAACTTCTAGAGAGGCTGCCAGTCTTGCAACCAAATCTTTGGATACAATTAGAGAAATCCGAGATTCAGGAAAGGAAAAACCTGAAGTTTTTGAAATATAATGTTAATTAAAAATGTAAGTACCTTACTTGGAAAAGAGCTAGATTTTGTTTCAAATACCAATGTCAAAATCCAGGATGGCCGATTTAAGAGAATTCAACCTAATATTGGTCCAAGCGCAAAAGAAGAATCAATTGATGCAGATGGATTATTGTTAATTCCAGGATTTGTTAATTGTCATACCCATGTTGGTGATTCTATTGCAAAAGATATTACATTAAACAGTTCGGTAGATAATCGAATTCATCCAGTATCTGGTATAAAATCAAAAATACTAAAGGAAACAGATCCAAAACATCTCAAAATTTTTATGAAAAATTCTTGCCAATCAATGCTCAATAAAGGCATTACAACATTTGTAGATTTTAGAGAAGGAGGATTGGAAGGAATTTTAATGTTAAAGGAGGTTTTAACAAATGTTCCTATACGTTCAATAATTCTTGGAAGATTAGAATTCTATCAAAATTCTGATGAAATTAAAAAAAATACTTCATTTCCAAAAAATAAAATTGAAGAATTAACAAAATTACTCAAAAAATGTGATGGTCTTGGAATTAGTGGAGCAAATGAAAATAGTCAATCAGTACTGAATTATTATTCAAAGACATCAAAAATAAGAGCAATTCATTCCTCAGAAACAAAACAGAGCATTTCTACATCAAAAAAAATAACTGGTAAATCCGAAACCATACGAGCCCTAAATGCTAAACCTCATTTTATGGTGCATATGACGCACGCATCAAAGGGAGATCTATTTGTCACTGCTAAAAAAACTAGAGGCATTGTAATATGTCCCCGTGCAAATGCTTCACTTGCAGAAGGAATTCCTAACATTGAATTAATGAAAAAAACGGGATGTACAATTGCATTGGGAACAGATAATGTTATGATAAATTCTCCTGACATGTTTCGAGAAATGGATTATTTGTGGAAAGTTTCTATGGGAATTCATAAAAAAAGAGTTAGTCCGAAAGAAATTCTAAAAATGGCTACTGTAAATGGTGGAAAAATTTTAAAAAAAGAAATAGGTATAATTGAAACTGGAAAATTTGCAGATGGAATATTTATCAATAAACATTCTCTTGATTTAGATCCAATGCACAATGTTTATGCATCAATTGTTCATCGAGCATCAGAATCTAATATTAGGGCAGTAATGATTGGAGGTAAAATAGTCCATGGAAAAATTTAATTCAAAAATAATTCTAAGTGCAGCAATATCAATAGATGGAAAAATAGCAACTGTAACTGGTGAGTCTAAATTATCTTCTAAGCAAGATCTAATTAGACTTCATAAATTACGGTCACAAGTAGATGCAATTCTAGTTGGGAGAAATACTGTTAACATTGATGATCCTTTACTCACCGTAAGATACTCAAAGGGAAAAAACCCTATTAGAATAATTTTAGACTCTGGCGGAACTATTTCAGAAAGATCAAAAATTTTGCAGACAAGTCATAAAATAAAAACAATTATTGTTGTCTCTAAAAAAATATCAAACAAAAATCTACAAAAATTAAAAAATTTTCCTATAGAGATAATAACGATTGGTGAAAAGAAGATCAACGTTAATTTATTAATGAATATTCTTAGAAAAAAAAAAATTAAAACTGTACTTTTAGAAGGAGGTGGTACAATAAACTGGGAATTTATAAAAAATAATTTAGTTGATGAATATTTTATTACCCTTACACCGTTCATTCTAGGGGGGAAAAATTCAATTTCTTTGGTTCAAGGTGAAGGATTTGGCAAAATTTCAAAATCCACAAAACTTCAATTAGTTAAAACAAAGAGGCTTGGAAATGAGATTGTTTTGAATTATGTCAAACTCTAAGTTAGGATAAAGTATCAATAAACCTCTAAGTTATTATAGTTAATTTGGAACACAAGTACGAGAAATTGGCAGCAAAAAAGAAAACCACAACAAAAAAGAAACCTACCACAAAAAAGAAAGTTACCAGCAGCTCAAGCAAAAAAACAAAATCTACCACTAAAACCAAAAAACCTGCATTTGGTGGATATGCAATTGACTTTACAGGTCGTAAAGAAACTGTTGAACAAGTGTTTGGTAAAAAACCAATTGCCCCAAGTGAAATGACTAAAAAAATCTGGGCATTTGTTAAATCAAACGATCTTTCTAATAGGTAGCAACAAATAGTTAACAAAAAACAAGTTAACTTTTTTCTCATCTTTTAATTATTTTTAATTTAATAAACTTTAGATAAAGGAATTATCCAAAAAATATAATGTCAACTGCTTCTTTACGTCGAGATCATGAGTTAATTGAAAAAGTAATTAAAGCAATGGAAACTACCATCCAACTTCTTGTTAAGGGAAAACAAATTCCTGAATCAATTCTTACTCCTGTAATTGATTTTTCCAAAAACTTTACTGATGTGTGTCACCATAGTAAAGAAGAAAATGCATTATTTCCTGCATTGGAACAGGCCGGGATGCCACGAAATATGGGGCCGATTGCTATGATGTTAATAGATCACGAACGTTCAAGAGAAATTGGAAAACAAATGGAAGAGTCTGCAAAAGAATACATTGAATCTGGAAATTCTTCAAATCTAATTAATGATATGAAACAATACACTGAACACATTACTGAACATCTTTGGAAAGAGAATAACAAATTATTTTTGATGGCAGAAGCTCGATTACAATATGTTTCAGAAAAAGTTGATAAACAACTAAATGATATTGAAGAACACAAACTAAAAGAAACTGGAAAAACTAGGGATCATTATGAAAAGTTAGTTGAGAGTCTTACTCAAGATGTTTCTAAACAAGGAAACTAGGTATTACAAATTTATTCTACATAATGATGATGAGTTAGGTTTTCATAGAATCTAACTGCTTTAATATTTACAAATTCTAGCATTCCATATCTTGATAATTCCCTTCCAAACCCACTATGCTTTACCCCACCAAAAGGAATTCTAGGATCTGAAAGTACAACATTATTGACGCTGACTATGCCTGATTCTATCCTTCTAGACATTTTCTCAGCTTTTTGCAAATCTTGTGTCCATATGCTTGCACCTAATCCAAATTCAATGTTATTTGCTAGTCTGATTGCTTCACTCTCATTTTCAACTATTGTTATGGGGGCAACTGGACCAAAAGTCTCCTCTTTTGCAATTCGCATATCAGGTTTAACATTTGTAATAATTGTTGGTTGGTAAAAATATCCTTTTCCCTCAATTTCTGAACCTCCCAAAAGGATTTCAGCTCCCTTTTCTTTTGCATCCTCTACAATTCCAGATATTGTTTCTAAACCATCCTTACTTGAGAGCGGGCCAATATCTGTTTCAATAGATTTAGGATCTCCTATCTTTAGTTGAGATGCTTTTTTAATAAATAATTCAATGAAATCTTTGGCAATATTTTTTCCCACAAAAAATCTTTTTGAAGCAACACAACTCTGTCCACAATTAATGAATCTTCCTTTAACTGCGCCTTCTGCTGCCTTTTCAATTATGGCATCATCTAACACTATAAACGGATCACTACCACCAAGTTCCAACACACATTTTTTTAAATTTCTAGCTGTTCGTTCGCCAACCTTTGTACCTGCAGTTGTACTACCCGTAAATGTAACTGCATTGACATCTGAATCGATGAGATGGTTTGCAGATTCTACACTACCTACTACAGTTTGAAATATACCATCGGGCATTCCTGATTCCGTAAATGCCTTTTCAATTTCTATTCCTGATTGCATAGTTATTCTAGCTGGTTTCATTACAATTACATTGCCTGCCATTAAACATGGTGCGGCAAATCTCAAAGCTTGCCAATATGGAAAATTCCATGGCATTATGGAACCAATTACTCCAAGTGGTTCAAAAGTTAGAAAGCTTTTTCGAGCATCAGTGTTTAAGACTTCATCTGCTAGAAAACTATCTCCATAATCAGCGTAAAATTCTAAAGCCCATGCACATTTTTCAACCTCTCCAATTGACTCTTTGAGAGGCTTTCCCATCTCAGAGGTAGCAATTTTTGCTAGGTCGGTTTTGTGTTTTCTCAAATATTCAACTAAATTGTAAATGTAACTTCTACGTTGTTCTAAATCTTTTTTCCATTCTGGAAAGGCGCGTTTAGCTTTTCCTACCAATTGAAAAACTTGGTCTTTATCCATCTGGGAATATCTTGAAATCTCTTCACCAGTTGCTGGATTTGTGGTAATAATTTGATTCAAGGATCTGTTCCAATAACTACCTATATTTAATTTAGTCAGCTAATTTTCAGGTTTTATTATTTAAATTGATTAGACATTAAATTATTTGGAATAACTTTGTAAAGGTTCATTCAGAATAATTGCTGCATATCTTTTTTCATTTCATCAATTTTCTTTGCATAGGCTTTTTTCGATTTATCATTTTTCTTTAAATTTAAGACATTCTGACAAGACGGACACTTGAACATTCCCTCCAAAGCATCTTCAAAGGTAACTCGTGGACAGTCTTCGTTGCCACAATGATAAAAATCAGAATAATTTTCATAATCTAATCTTTGTTGTAATCTTTCGGTAATTTTCTTTTTTTGGCCTTCAATAAAATGCTCTACTTCCTCTCGTCTAGTTCTCCATCTGTAGACAAACCACCCTTTACGTTCATCTTTTACTCTAATTCCTGTAATCAAAGATTTTCCAAATAAATCATACAAAACTTTTCTAACCATGTTTATTCTTAAACCAGTGGAACTTGCTATTTCTTCGTCAGTTGCATCCTCTGCTTTCAATAGGGATCTTGCAACTTTTAGATACTCATCCCCGCCAATCATTGATGCAATTCTTACAAAAGGATCCTCGTACTTGTCTACCAACTTTAATGACTAATTACATTCTATTATTAATCCCTTGTCTCTTTCATTTCCACAGTTTTCCCCCTTTTTGTGGGTATGATCTTTCTTTTTGCTCCTGAAAATACTTTCTCAAATTGACTGCCTTGTTGAATCCGATCCAAAAGTATGGCAAGAGCGCTAACTTCAGAATGCGGTTGACTCCCGATACTTACATTATAGTCAGCAAATTCATAAATTTCTCTGGGTACTTTTTCGGCCCCAACTACAACAAGTAATTTCTTTTCTGTTCTCAGTTCAGATTGTATTTCATCAATTTTTTCTCCATACATCGAAAGATGAACAATTTTGAAGCCATTTTCTTTTTTCAATTTTATAATTGATTTCCAATTATCAATAAATTCAATTAAAAAATTTCCGCCCCAAGTCTTGTTTATCTTTTCTAAGGTGTCTTTGATATCGGGATTTACCTCAGTCATAAAAATTGTATTTGAACCAAATGCCCTTGCAACCAAAGCTACGTGAGTAGTTACCCTATCGTCTCTTACAACTCTTTGACCAATTCTTACTACTTCAATTTCCATAGGGATCATTGGTTTTTGACAAATTATTAATAAAATTATATGAGCTTTGATTTTCAATAATATTTTTTATTAAAGTTTTCATTTCAGTTAGGTTTTTTTCTGCCAAGGCAGATACTGCAATCCATTTTTTATTATCTGTTAAATTTAAAATTTTAACTCTTTCTAGGATTTCAAAATTTGATACTAAATCTGATTTATTTAAAGCAAAAATTATTCTATCTTGTTCCACACCTACATCATTTAATGTACGCATACAACTAGCAAATTTCTTTTTTAATTCAAATAATGAATCGCTAATATCTATTACAAGAATAATAATATCCGTATAGATCAATTCTTCTAGGGTAGACTTGAATGCATCTATCATATACGCAGGTAATTTACTAATAAAACCAACTGTATCTGCAATTAAAAATTGTTCTTGGTCTATTGTTATCCTTCTGGTAGTAGTAGAGAGAGTCGTAAACAACTCTTTACTTTGTTTTTTTGATTCTCCTGTTAATTTATTAAATAATGTTGTTTTTCCCGCAGAGGTATACCCAGCTAAAGACATTGTCTTGAATCCTTGTCTTTTTCTACCCTGACGATGAAGCTCCCTTTGTTTACCAGCTTTTTCTAATTTTGATCTTACTGTTTGAATTCTATGTTTGATATCATTATAGTAAACGTCCACCTCAAATTGTCCAATTCCCATAAACCCCGGTTGCTCTCCTCCTCGAGACAAACGTACTTTTTCTTTTGCTCTTGCCATTTCATATCTTAACTGTGCTAATTTTACTTGCAATTTCGATTCTGAACTTGAAGATCTACTCTCAAAGATTTCAAGAATTAATGCTTCTCTATCTAAAATCTCTCTATGTAAAACAGAGGCTAAATTATAATTTTGAGAAGGGCTGAGAATTTCATCAAAAATAATCACATCTGGTCTTAGTTTTTCACAAACCTCCTCCAATTTTTCTAGTATCCCGCCACTAATTCCATATTTTGGTTTCTTTAGGAAATTTGGTGTAACAGTATGTATAACTTGATATCCTGCAGCATCGCACAAGCCCATAGCCTCATTTATCACATCTTCTTTATCATATGTGATTAAAATCGCAGAATTCATTTTTCTAATTATTTCATTTTTTGGTAAATTAAAACCTACTACTTTTCACATTAGGCCTTTTTTTTTAAAGCTTTTTCAATATTCATATTTAGAACAATTTCTGCAATATCACTCGCATATTCTGAAATCCTTCTAATACTTTCACTAATCCTTCTAATTCTGTAAATCTCTTCGTCATCATTTAAGGACTTTGAAGCATCTCGTATTTTTTTCTCATACTTTGTAATTTCAAAAGCTTTTTCAATTATTTTCTCTGCATGCACATAATCCTCTTTGAATAATGCCAAACATGAGTCATCTAAGACACCAAGACAAAATACATTCATCTCATCAATTTTATCCAAAATTTCTTTTTTTACGGGTTTTTTGAATTCTAAAAGATCTTTTGCAATAAAAGTAGCATGATCACCTGTTCTTTCAATATTTTTTACTACTAGTCTATAACCTAGACAATTTCGAGCATTTCTAAACCCCATTTCTTTTAACATGTGTTCATTTTGAATAGCAATTTTTAATTGGCGAATTATATAAAATCCAAATCTATCCACTTCATCATCTGTATTGATAACTTCTTGGGCAAGTTCTAAATTATTCTCTCTTACTGCCAAAACTGCATCACTTGACATGGATTTTGCCAGATGAAGCATTCTTTTGAATGCACCATCTACGGAAAGCTCTAAAAGATTTACCAGGACTTGAATTGTAATTCCTCCTGTAAAGTCTGAAATAATTTCAGAACCCATTAACATTTTTTTCACTGCGTTCTTTATTGCAGCTCTTTGAATTGGATTTAGTCTTCCAGATTTTGGTTTAACTGTAATAGTCTTATAGCCTACAAAGTAAAGCGAAATTAACTTTCTAACAATAGTTGAGGCTTTCTCCTCTTCTCCTATTTCGATTACTGCATCTTCTTTTTTTTGTAGTCTTGTTTCAAATTTGGGAGGATAAAGTTCCAATGTTGATGACCCCTTTCTTACCATTCTAATTTGATCCCCCTGAGCAAGGCCCAATTCCTTAATCCACTGTTTAGGTAGGGAAACTATATAGGAAGATTTACCAGTAAATTGTATTTTCCTTGTTTCTTCTCGTTCATCCATAATCTAAAGAAAAAAATCTTATCTATATAGTTTAACCTTTTCATAAATGAAATCACTGAACTAATATTTAGAATTAATCTATTTCCTAAATATGGATCAGCTTCTCAAAATAAAACATACGATTGATGCATTATTTGGACAGGGCGTATCAAAATTCTTACCTAAGGACATCAACATTATTTTTTCAAAAAAAACTGGAAGAATTAGAACGGGCCATCACCAAGATAAGCTACTGTTCACCTTGAGAATTGATGGAGGACTAGCAATCTCTCCTTATTTTGCACAAATATTACTAAAAAGTAAAAAATTCAAAGAAAATTGTCTTGAGATAAATAAAGAAGCGGCACCATTTGTTCAAGAAGGTCGTTCTGTCTTTTGTAGGCACGTTATTTGGTGCGGAAAAAATGTAAAAATTGCTTCTGATACCCCTGTAATTTTTCAAAATAAGGTAATTGCCGTAGGTCGAGCTGTGCTTTCTGCAGAGATGATAGTTGATTTTCAAAGAGGAGTGGCAGTAAAGGTTAGAGATAGTTTAAAAAGTCGTATAGGGAAAATATCCTTATGATGCGAGGCGGTAATCGCGAAATGCGAAGAATGATGGATAAAATGGGTCTAGATATGAAGGAGGTTCCTAATGTTCAAGAGGTAATTATAAAAACTGATAAAAAAGAAATTATTATTTCAAAACCATCTGTTACTGAAATGAAAGCTCAAGATAATTCAATTTTTACGGTTACTGCTGATGATTATGAAGAAATGGAGCTTGAAGTTCCAATCTTCTCTGATGATGACATTCAATTAGTTAGTCAGCAAGCTGGCGTTGACGAAGAAAAAGCAAAAAATGCACTAGAGGAAGCAAAGGGCGATCTTGCAAGGGCAATTCTGTTATTAACAAGTGGATAATTTTATTAGCGAATTTCGTACCGAAAAAATAACAAAAATGAATGATTTAAGTAATGGAATACGGGGATTGAAGGTAAATTGAGCAATATGGCTGAATCCAAGGTCACAGGAATAATTCAATCCTTAACGGGATTGGAAGATGATTTAGATTCTCTTAACACCAAGGTTTCAGAAATGAAAAAACAACTTTCTATGAAAGCCCAAACTGAGATTGATAAACTCTTGGAAAAAACAAAAGATATGGCATTAAAAGAAGCTGAAGTTATTATCAATGCATCTAGAGAAAAGGCCAATACTGAATCAAAAAGAATTGCTCAGGATGGAGAAGATAAGCTTTCAGAAATTAAATCCAAAATTGATTCTAACTTTGATGAGGCAGTACGACATGTTGTGTCAACTGTTTTGAAGGCATAAATCTAAATCATATATTCAATTTCCCTAAATTATAGATCCATTACTAAATTCTCGTATTGGGATTGCCACCACATATGGTAAACCATATTATAGATTTTCAAATATTTTAAAGGTCTTGAAATTACCATTTGACTCAATATTGCCAGAAGAAATTTCAAACTATAATGGAAATTTAATACTTACAACTAGAAAAGAATACCCACCTGAATGTAAAAAACCTATTTTAGATGAAGATGTATTTGACCAACATTTTACTGTGATTCGAGGATTGATGATTCAAAAATTAAACTTGGAATATGATGAAAAGGATCTTGTAATAGGAATTGATCCTGGACAACAAATTGGTTTGTCGATTTTTTACTTTGGGAAAGAAATTGAGAGCTCCTTTTATTCATCAATTGATGAATTAGTTTTACATCTTATTGGAATTTTGGGAAATTTAAGGGCTGATAGGAAAATAATTAAAATTGGAAATGGAAATATGAATATAGCAAAAAAAATAGAAAAACTACTTAATCTAAGATTTTGCTCTTCTTTTGATTTAGAGTATGTAGATGAAAGTAAAACCAGTCTAAAAATTAAAAATTTTAATCAAAGAGGAAAACGAGACATGCTTTCGGCCAAATTTATTTCACAAAGAGAAGGTTATCGCTACTCTGTTTTGCCGCTTTCCTTGACCGGCTAAAATTGTTTAAAAAAATTAAAAACCAAAAAATATTTTTTATCTGATGTTGATTCGTAACTTGTTTCTCAAAGAAATTATTTTATCTACTCCTAAAATCTTGCCTTTTCAATACCTCCATTACCATTAAGGCTAAATTTTTTTTAGGGTATTCAAAAAATATTAATGATGTTGTAATTTCTTCAATTTTTTTGATAATAATCAAAAGTTCTATTCAAAGGTCTATATGGCTAAATATTAAAAATTGCAATTTTTGTATTTTAAATTAAGCTATACATATTTATTGAAGTTTTTTTGAATTTTCATAGAACAAATAACAATGATCGCAATAAAATTTGTAAATTTTATAAAAAATTGAAAGTATTTAACAAAAATTTCTCGATCCATCCTTATATAGTTATGAATTCTATATTAAATTACAAAGATGACTTGTAAAGGTATTTGCGTAAGATATAAGGCTCAAAAGCCTGTCGGAACCGGAAGATATGCTTCTGGACAAAGAAGGTGTCAAATTTGTGAAATATTCATCAAATGGGAAGGTCTATGGTGTCCATGTTGTGGATATAGACTAAGAACCAAACCACGAAATCTCAAGTATAAGGCAAAACTTCGTGCAAGAGTAGAAGCTGATTCAATTGAGGCAAAAGCAATTGCAGGAGAACAACCAGAAGAGATTGTTGAAGAGATCGAGGCAGTAATAAAGCCTAAGACAAAAGCTGCTAAAACAGTAAAGGCAAAAGCTGCTAAAACAGTAAAGGCAAAAGCTGCTAAAACAGTAAAGGCAAAAGCTGCTAAAACAGTAAAGGCAAAAGCAGCTAAAACAGTAAAGGCAAAAGCTGCTAAAACAGTAAAGGCAAAAGCTGCTAAAACAGTAAAGGCAAAAGCTGCTAAAACAGTAAAGGCAAAAGCTGCTAAAACAGTAAAGGCAAAAGCTGCTAAA
>Ga0224497_10000106_pt1 | contig 68841 bp, 68 predicted proteins | sample SF_Jul11_sed_USG_4_FD_167970 | JGI IMG/M metagenome (GOLD analysis project Ga0224497, IMG submission 167970) | Sediment microbial communities from San Francisco Bay, California, United States - SF_Jul11_sed_USGS_13 | ecosystem: Environmental > Aquatic > Marine > Sediment | place: USA...
AACCTCCAAGACCATGGCCTGCACGTGCAGTTCATCTTGAACATCTTGTAGCTGCACATCTCTTTACTGGATTGTCTCTCGCAGGCTAATGGAAGGCCGCGTGCTTCCTTGTCAGGAAAGAGCTGATAGTTACACCCCCCCCTGCCCCTAATTCAAAGGGAAACTCCAAGAGAGGCGTCCTCGCCCCATGCCGGTATTGGGGAATGAGGGATGGATTAGAACGATGAGGAAGGCGAGGCAACTTGAATTCGTTGCAACAACGGGAGGCTCTGTGAGACGTGATGGACTCGCGACCAATTTCCACCACCAATAAGACGTAAACGGGCCAGACATCCGCGCTGCGTATTCCCGACAGACAAAATAGGGAAAATTTTCTCCGCCCGAAGATTATCTTCCTGGCACTGCTCACTCGTTTGCCGACAGAGCACCGGGTCTTGCCCGTAATTTACAGGGGAAATCTGATGGGACGAAATCCCGAGTTGGGCTAGATAATCAGTAAGATCAGCCAGATGAAAGTCAGCACGTGCAAAATTATAGGCAGAAGGCCCACGAGGATCACAGTGCCCTTCAATTCGCAAGCCCCATTGTGGTTCTGCGGCTAGCCATTCGACTATTTGAAGAAACAAGGCCTTCAAACCGGCATCGACAAAAAGCCGCCGTTCATCAAAGTACACATCCGCCACCACAGGAACATGGGTCGACTCAATGCGCGTCAAGGGTACAGTCTTGGACAAAGAGGAAATGACAAATTCCTGAATTTCCTCTGATTGAGGCAACACAGTAGAAGCGCCACCGTGGCGAGAGAGAGAAGGGATTGAATCAAAGGCCGAGCTATATTCCCCGCCTGTCAAAAACCAACCCAAGACGAAACATAAGACCACTTTCAATGAAAGGTGCCCCATTAACCTGCGCGAAAAAAATTCCGAGAGGTAACGTTTCAAGATCACCTAGGGAAGTGAAAATAAAATAAACCCTTCGGTAATCCCTATCGGATAGCCCTATGGAAACTTTATTCATGGGAAAATATGGGGAACCAGGAGAAAAAGTTGCGGAATATTGAAAGAAGACAAATAAAAAAGCCTGTCCCCACAGTTGATTGTGGGGACAGGCTAGATAACTGCGGGTTTAAGGAATCGAGGAGAGGAAGCACTTCCCTCCGATCTGAAAATTTCTCCTCAAGAATCGGAACGCGTGGTATGGACTGGAAAACAATCCTCATCCTCCACCGCCGGGAAGCCAAGAACCCCGCCTCCAGGAACAGAAGACAATTCTCTCTCCTCGTTCATTAAAGCCACAGTTACAATCCAGTTTGTCTGTCAACCTGAGCCACCGTGTTCAGATCAACCTGTTCGAGTAACGCCGCACGCAAATCGTGGAGGGCGCGATCAGTAGAATGAGCTTGAATCTCTTGAGAAATCGCCCCTATGGCGTCATACCAAAACCCTGCATTGGCCAATAATTTAGTGGCCTCTTTCGGGGTTGCCTGCTTGACCGCTTCGGCAATGCTCTCTGGCAAACTCATGACTTCCAGCATTCCACCCGCAATAATGTCTTTAGACCGGCGGGCAGGGTCAGGAATTAAGGAAACAAACCATTGATAGGTCTTCCCTTGTTCAAATTTCAGGTCATACTCACCTAACGAAATCATATGGATCCCAGCCTCTGCGGGAGAAGACAGTGGCACTTCGAGAATAGGAACCACCCCTATACCCTCTATAACCGTGAATTCCAGCGGAAGGGAGGTCGCCTTGGAGAGATACCAAACCAACGGGGGCTGCTCTTCAGCCGTCACGGCTACATGATCCGGTACCAACGCATATAAAAGAGGCAATCCTGGCGAAGGCCCGCGCGTTCCGCCACCCACTCGTCCTCCCGGCGCTCCTCGACGAGGAGGCTGATACAAGGGCTCCTGTTGTTTTGCAGAAGGACCCGGTTGGTCGGCAACAACCCGCGCCAGCGACGTATCGCCAGACGATTGCTGAGCTTGCCCCACCTTTTTCGACAACCATGCCGATTTTGTAGGGACAGCAGACCGTTCAGAAGATTTCCTGACCTTTTCTTGCTCTCCCATGGCAAGTGAACTAAGACCCATTGTCAGGCCGAGAATAGTCACACCCCACATGAGTGTATTGGTCTTCATATTCATTCCTCCTTTTCCCTCATAGAATCTGCACCCCCAAAGAACCGATTCGCCTCTATTTCAGAAAACCTAAGGGTTGATACAAACATACTATAACGCAAGCTTCATTCCAAAAAATTTCAGGGGCATGCCCTTCCACAAGACTAAAAATATCAAATACTTCAACGGGTTATAAATATTCAGGCTGTCTCCACCATTTCACGGTGATGGTCAGATGTCTACGTTGTAGACAGTTTGACAACCGCGCTACCCATATTCGCCTGACAAATTTTTCTGACAACCATCTCCTGCCCCATAATACATTACCGACCGCATTTTGACCTTCTAGCAACGAGTTCCTAGAATAGGCGCATTCCTAATCGTGATCATTCCTAGAAAGGGTAATCATACCTATGATCAGCCATTTTCAAAAGATGGGTTTCTTGTGGGTTCTTATCATCATGCTGCTACTACCGACGGCTGGCGGAGGAGGCTTCCTCAGTGTCGCAGATGGAGAGGCAATTCCGAATGACCTCATGGCCAAAGGTCAAGAATCGTATAGGCAAGGAAATTTTGAACAGGCGGCAGAGTCATGGACGCAAGCCTCCGCGAACTTTCAGCAATCCGGCGACCACCCCAATCATATTCAAGCCCTCATCTTTGCATCGAGAGCCCTTGCCGAAATGGGGAAAAATCACCGGGCACAACTCCTTCTTCAGACTGCGGTTAAAACAGCCCAAACGCACAAAAACCCTCAAATGATGGCGCAGGCCATGGGCCAGATAGGCGTCTTACACTTAAAGGTGGGGGAGGGAGATTCCGCACTCACCATCCTGCAAGAAGCACTGAAAATAGCGAGGGAGCTTCCGGATCGACCACTCATGGCCACTCTTCTCAACGATCTAGGAAACGTGCAGGTCTATCTTGCCGACCACCAAGCCGCGATTGCCGCATATACCGAATCCAGCATTCTGGCAGATTCCCTTGAGTTGCAGTCCCTTTCAATCCGGGCCATGGTTAATGCCGGCTTGGTGGAAGGAAAAACTGGCGGGACTCCCAATGCCACCCTCCGTTTGCAACAAGCTTGGGACAAAACCAAAGCCCTTCCAGACTCGCATGAGAAAGTCCAAAACTTCCTCACCATTGGCCGGAGCCTCCGAGATATCAGCCAACACGATACTGAAAACCGCGCCAGCCTGTTCACCCAAGCCAGCGAGGCCTTGCAGAACGGCATTCATTCGGCCAAGGCCATTGGAGATTGGAAACAAGAATCCTATGGCTGGGGTTTTCTGGCTGAAATGTACGAAGAGGAAGGGCGCCATCGCGAAGCCCTCAAACTCACCCAATTGGCCATCCGGGCCAGCCAGCAAGGCCAGGCTCCCGAAGCCCTGTATTTGTGGGAATGGAAAACCGGACGGCACCTCAAACAGCTCGGACAATTAGACGACGCCATCCTGGCCTATCAACGCGCCATCGACACACTTCAGCCCATTCGCCAAGAACTTGTCGCAGGCCTCCCAAACCATCCGACCGCCTTTCGGGAAAGCATCGGAGGCCTTTTTTTTGAAATGGCCGATACCTTGTTGGCGCGAACCGATCAACTCCCAGAAAGCCCAGCACGAAACGCACTCCTCATCCAAACCCGAGATACGATTGAAAATTTCAAGGCGGCCGAGCTGCAAGACTATTTCAAAGACGATTGCGTAGAAGTGAACCAAGCACGCATTCAACCCATCGATCAGGTCGCGCCACAGACCGCCATCATTTATCCCATTGTCTTTCAGGATCGTACCGACATCCTCATGAGCTTGGGGGGAACCATCAAACGAATAACCGTCCCCATATCGGAAAAGGAATTAACTCAAACCATTGACCGCTTCCGAGCCTTATTAGAAAAACGAACAACGCACCAATACCTTCCCCATGCCCAAGCACTTTATTCACTGCTTGTGAAACCCCTTGAACCATCCCTCAACGAATTTAACATCCGCACGCTTGTCTTTGTACCAGATGGCGCATTACGGACCGTCCCAATGGCGGCTCTCCACGATGGCCAACAATTCCTTATTCAAAAATATGCCATTGCCACGACACCTGGTCTCACACTGACGGATGCGCACAGTTTAGACCGCGAACAAGTCCACCTCCTCTCGATTGGCTTAACCGAAGGCGTACAAGGATTTGCCCCGTTGCCCAATGTTCACCAAGAAATTCAAGACATCCAAAACCTATTTGGAGGAAAGGCCCTGGTCGACAAAGATTTTCTTGCGCTCAATATCGAACGAGAAATGAAGCAGGAAGAGTTTACAATCGTCCACATTGCCTCACATGGAAAATTCGACAAAGACCCACAAGATTCCTATGTGCTGGCCTACGATCAAAAACTCACGATGACCCAGCTTGGAGAACTCATGGGCTTGTTTCAATTCCGCCAAACACCACTAGACTTATTAACGTTGAGTGCCTGTGAAACCGCAGTCGGAGATGAACGGGCCGCATTAGGCCTCGCCGGGGTAGCCATCAAATCGGGGGCGAGAAGCGCCTTAGCCACTCTCTGGTTTATCAATGACCAGGCCTCCTCCATTCTGGTGCATCGCTTCTACACGCAATTAAAACAGTCCTCACATTCCAAAGCCGAGGCCCTACAGCAAGCCCAAACCAGCTTGCTGGACCATCCAATCTATCGCCATCCCGGCTATTGGGCACCCTTCCTTCTCATTAACAACTGGCTCTAGCCCAAACCGCTAAGCCAGAGCACCTCGACCCGAATACGCTCCAGACCTCAGTCCAATCACAATCATTTCTCCACCCTTCCGAAGCACCTACCCCCACGATGGGCATTACCCATCCACCGCCAGCCATTCATGCGGATACGGCCCTCATCGTCGACACTATGACAACATGGTATACATTCCCCAAAATCCATTCTGAGAAGATACCCCCCACAACCCTACCAGGAAAAACATATAAGCTATTGAAAATTCAGGAGATTTTTCTTTCTGGGAAAATTGTCCTCGCAGGGCACCAGGCTTGCTTTAGACAGCAGAGAGAACAGATCCCCAAACGTGGGTGCCGCTGGATAGGATGACATCATGCAACTTTTTGACATCTATCAATATATTTTTCTTGGAATTGCTTTTTCGTGCCTCATCGGTCTCGGCATCGCCTGGTACGTTTTCCTCGGAAACCGAGATAAATAGGGAGGCCCACCTTAAAAAAAATTACCCGACCAACTCTCGCCTTTGAGGCCTTCCCTTCCGAGCCCCGTGGTCACCACAGCAGGGCTCTCCCATCATGATCTTCGTGGCACCTCTCCCTGGTCATCCCTGCTGGCAGTTGAGCTTGCCCCTGCGGTTGTTGAAAGGAACAAGGATCCATCTGAATGATGTAATCGAGATATCCTGGTCGGCATCTTCCTGCCTGGGATCCACCCATGTCGTGACGGCGGGGCGGGGGTTCATCCCAAGGATTGGGCTAAGGTTCTAGAGAATGAGTGAAAAGAGCGAAGGCGGAAAGAGCTGCAAGGGCAGGAAACTACGGGCAAGCCGTGGTGGGTTCACCGGCATGGCCCAACACCAGGGGCGCAATGGAGGCTGTCAGGATGACTGAGCCCTGTAGCCCGTCCGACGAATCGGCGACGGCTTGAGTTGAGGCCGCCAGATTAAGTAAAGGACTTGCCAGGAACGCTCCGGGGGTAGAGGAAAGACTCCCGGCTTTTGAATCGACAAACGTACTGAAATGGCCACCAGAACCGGCCGCGCATCGGGCCCCATAGAGTGCCGTTACCGGCGTCGTTTCTTCCGGCAATGGCGCCAGTGTGCCACTGAGATTTTGAATGGGCGCTTGAATATCCACCGACCCGCTCACGCCCAACGCCGAGGAGGCATCCAACACGCTCAACGGGTCAACCAGGACCGCATTATTAGCGATAAGGGAAATGTTGCCTCCCTGACCTTCCACAGCTTTGGCCAGAATCTGGCTGTTCTGCAGAATAATAAAATCGGGATCAACACTGATATCGCCGCCAACCGTGGTCGTACTCCCTTGAACGGAACTGGAAATCGTACTGTCGTTCAATCGAATAAGGTCTTCGGCCGTAAGCTTGATGTTGCCTCCGGAGGCCTGCGCAGCTTCCGTCGTGACCGACGCCCCATCAATCAAAATAGTATCGGTCGCCGTGAGTTGAATACTCCCCGCATCGGCAGGTCCGCGGCTACTGGCAGAGACCGTCGCACCGTCTTTTAAAAAGAATGAATCGCCTGCGGTCAGATAAATAATTCCACCTACCCCCGAACCGGGATCTGTCCCAGTGGTCTGGCTAAACACTCCACCAGGGGTCCCATCATCCAATATCCCAGCAATGGAAATATTAGTAGACGCATTCACGTAAATTGACCCACCCTGGCCGCTACTCGTCGTCCCACTGTTTATTGCCGCTCCGTCAGTCACAGTAAGCGATCCAGTGGAAATCGAAATATTCCCAGCATCTCCACAACCACCGGTGCAAGAGACGCCCTCGCTACCCACCGTTCGCGAGAATATCCCACTAGGGCGGGTACTTCCTAGTACCGAGTCCACTTCTTCAAACTTGAACAACGGTCGCGCACCCATAAGGGAAACCCCGTTCGTAGCCATAATCGTCACGTCGCCACCACGACCACTGCTTTGGGTGGTGCTATCAATACGCGCGCCACCGGACATTTCGATCCGGGAAGTATTGATGAAGATGTTACCAGCCGGACCCTGGTCCCCTAAACCGATATCTCCAAAAGAATTGGTAAACAGACCGCCAGGACGACCCAAGGTTCCTACAGCTGTAGGATCATCGGAAACAATCATGTGATCCGTTGCCGTTATCCGGATATTACCTGCAGCCCCATCTCCGAAGGTTTGCTGTTGAATCTGACTCCCATTCCGGAATTCTACCCGATTAGCTGCAATCGTTACCCCTTCCCAGGGCACTCCGATCCCAACACCCTCAACCGTCTCTCCATTAATGGTCGAAGAATCCATAAAAAATCTATCCGCCGTGATGTGAATGGCCCCTCCCCCTCCCCACTCAGATACTCGAAGCTCGCTCAAATCGTTCAATTGAATGTCACGGGCAGAAATATCAATATCTCCGGCCTTCCCATTAAAAAACCCATCCGTGACCAAAAAGGAATTTGTTAACTGGACCGTGTCGGCGGTAATCGTCAGGTTTCCCCCGGAGCCTAGGGCAAAATCCAAATTTAAAGCAGTCCAGTCCCCGGTGCTAATATCGGCATCGGTTAGCTGCAAGTGGTTGGCCGCAATCACCACATCTCCCCCATGACCTCCATCCGCTCCGATCGTCCCGCTTTCAATGAAATGCATGAGTCCCGCATTGTTACCTGTGGCCTGAATCGTTCCGGTTGCGGTTAAATTCACGTTGCCGGCTGTCCCACTCCCGGAGGTGTGGGTATCGATGAGAGGGAAAAATAAATCCAATGAACTCGACATGGCACTCAGATCTTTTGATAAAATTCGCACCTCCCCGGCATTGCCCGCGCCGGTTGTTCGTGCCGTGATCAATGGGCTTCCCTGTGTATCGGTCATGGTGAGATCACCGGATAACTGAATGTCCACCGCTAAGGGAACTCCATCACTGTCAACCGTATCGGCGGAGATCGTGGCGTTGGTCATCATTAAATTACCACCACGAATGATCACCGTGCCGGCGGCATCGCCGGAAACATCCAGAATGGCCCCTTCTAAAAGGGAAACGTTACCCATTGCGTTGAATGACTGCCCGTTGATGTTGGGTGCGCTTGCGAACGTGTCAACCAATACCTCGCCGGGCGAGGCCACACTCGCAACGGCAATCTGCCCTACCGACGCTTTGAGACCGCTACCGATCATGACATCTCCACCAACAAGGGAAAGCGTTTGTCCGTCTGAAACAGTCAACGTGCTTCCGCTAACCGAAAGAGGAGCAGGGTTGGATTGCAGAAATCCAAAGGCCCCCACCGGGGCAATACTTAGTACCGCATTCTGCGCCCCTGGCAGAGCGGTGAACTGCACCCCATCGGCAAGCCTCACGTAATCCGCTGTCGTGAAATAACTGGAACCACCCACATTCAATGTCGCATCCGGCCCAAAGACAATCCCAGCGGGATTCATGAGAAATAGATTCGCGTTCCCGAATCCTTCGGTTTTGATGGTGCCCAAAATATTTGACGGATTGTCGCCGGTGACGCGGCTGAGGATGTTATTTGTTGGAAGCGCTGCATCATTCAGGAAGTTGGCAACATTGTTCGTCGGAACATTGAACTCCCCGAAACTATGGAAGAGGTTGCCTCCGCCACCAGGCCTTGTCCCACCGATGATGTTGTGCTGGGTCTCACCACTGTGAAGAATCACCGGCGCGCTCACCTTCGTATTGAGCCCCGACGACGTGATGGGAGGCATACCCTGACCATGGACATCTTCTCCAACCAGAGCCATGACGATCCCAAATTGAAGCGAGATCAGGATAACGAAGACCACCCTTAAATATTTGAGAAAGAGTATGCCAATTATTGTTTTTAAATAGAGCATGGGATCAATCCCCTACGAATAATGTTCTCCACAACCATAAAGCTTATCCTTTGGTGCATAGGACAATGTTTGAAGGGGTTATTTGCATTGGCACACACAATTATGTTGGCCAGGGGTCTGTTCTACTGTTGTGCATTTCTTATTACCTGGAAGCCGTGCGCATGCCGGAAGAGCACCTTCAGGATTACACTTTTTCCAACCAGCATTACAAGTCACAGAGTTACCTAAAGCATTAACTAACGTTTCTTGAGCGGTTAGTGTGGTCCCTGCACAAACACCTACCTCTGTTTCCGTCCCTGGTGCACATTTTCCCACATTCATGTCAATGTCAATCAAAGGGGTGGAACACCCTTGAATGAGAAAAGCCAGAAGTAAAATCGGACCGACTTTTCTGCAAAATCTACTCACACCTGTCATGAATTGCATCGCTACCTCCCCATGGTTAGGGTTGATGGCTCTTGAGCCAATCTTCCTGTGTTGTTGCTATTGGTGGAAATTCATAAATTGGACGTTTCGCTTCTTGAGAAAGTTCCGCAAACACCTGTTTAGCTGGTCGAAGGTCACTGCCTTCGCCTTTTTTTGGGCCCCAGCCAAACACCCTGACTTTTAGTTCACCAGACGTCTCATCACCCAGAAAATATCTTTCTATTCCTTGAATCCATCCAATAAAACATAGGCATTTTTGGTTATTCTCATTCTCCTTTGGAAACGCCTTACGGTAATCGGTTAAAAGATGATAGATTTTTGGGGAAGCGAAGTTGATCAGAAAATTAGGATCTGCGCTTTTTCCAATATCGAGGCGCTCCACTATTGCAAAAGATTTGACAATGGCCTCTTCTGCGTCTTCCTTCTCTCTGGCAAGAAGTGGGAAAATTGTTTGAGTCGTCTCTTTGAGCAATTTTCCTGGATCACTTTCAGATTGATACTCACGTAAATCATTCAAGCGCACAGAGACAAAGGAGAATGGAACACCAACTTTTGCATCTCTTAATTGTCTTAACGAACCAAAACCCAACCTCCTCGCACCTTCTTCTTTTGCTTTATCCGAGATAAAACCCTCAGGGCCAAAAATTTTGTCGAGCTCGGTCCTAATATCCCTTTCAGCAAATTCTGTAGACATTTGTGAGGCGATAATCTGTTTATAGTCAGCGGCCAAACTTCCTAGGACGAAAGGATGCCCAATGAGGATAAGGCAGACTATAAGGATCCCCCTGGTTCGCATTGTTAGCCTCCTTTACCAGAAGAAAAATGTTTACCTCGGTTGAATCTGAACAATATCCGATTCATGAATATGCGGATCTCCATTCCACAAGCCCGCAGCAAATTTTTGATAGGGCCATAATTGGTATTCTGTAGGAATTCTGTCGTTATCTTCGTTTAACACTCCATCAATCCAAATGTGATCGTGCACCCAAAGGTGAGAAATTTTTCCATCTCGATCCCTTACCATATCTTTAACAACCAGTGAATGACCCCCAGGGCTATCTTTATATAAAAGGACAAAAATGATGGGACCATTTGTACAAAGCTCATTGGCGAGTTTCTCAGGCCTAAGGGGGGGATCCACTACCACCTTATAATCAAAATTTTGGCTTTCTAGCGCCCATTCCGGCCGACCATTTATCCAACATTGCCCTGGGTATTGCACTCCGGTCCCTGGAAATACGGTCCCATCGCCGCAACAAATAGGCTTTGGCACTGGTCCAGGGTTGGTCCCCTGCCCAAGGATATCATTCACAATCTGGCATTGCTTTAAATCATTCCTTCCATGAAATCGCATCACCGTTTGCGCACTAGCTGCCCAACACCAGACATCCGTTTGTTGTGCAAACTCCTTGGCTCTTGATCCTTCAACTGGGCAATTCGGGGATCCCACTAGGATGTCGTTGCGAATGGAAGGTTCCAGCGAGTCCAACTGATCCTGGCTAATTGCTTTGGAAGATGAATATTTCGAGGTCGTGGGCGCTTCTTCCTCTAAATTATGAATTGCCATATGAATTCTTACACAAGCCGTCGAAAAAAGTAGACTCGATACTATAAAACAGAAAATAAGTCTCTTCATGTCCACCTCTTATTCGCAATGCGACTCATAACAAAACACCAGCCAAATTCGAAGACTGCGGATTATTATTGGGAAAATTACCCATGCCCCTGCAATTGATGACCAGAGCCCAGTTACTTCGGTTTCTTTGAGACTACGTCAGAAGGAAAGAGAAAAGGAGGAAGGATTACTCTATCAATGATGCCGTACAAGACAATACCGGAAAATAATAATAAAGAATTTATTGGTATTGTTGTGTCAAATACTCTTAATTCATTTTTCCCCACACCCTTTTTTTCCTTCTACGCTCCACCCTCCTTCCCAGGTTAATGGTGATTGGCGAATTATTACGCCATTTATTTCATAATTACAATGGAAGCAATTGCAATGCCGCTTACACGCTCCTATTGCAATTTTCCGCCATGATGCCTGCAACGCCTGTATTCAATGTGATTGTAAGAGGGCTGTACGACAGGCCGGAATACCTCAGACCAACGAGGCGTACTGACCTCTACCGAAAAATCGTATCTCATCGGATACGATTTGTATCTGATTCGATACGTTTTCGTGCTATTTTTGAAAAAACAAAATCTCTTGGACATTCGAAGCTAGTCATCAATGTGGAGGAAAAATCTCAACGACATAAATCAGGTTTGATCCCTGCTGACGACTTACTGGGATGACGAGAAATGAAGGCTCGAAGACATCCCTGCCACCAACCGCAGGGATGACGGTGGGGAGAACACTGCAAGAAGGCCAAAGAAGAGAGACTCCATTAGCAATGAATGGAATAGGAGGAGGCCGATGAGAGGCGAGGTGCGGATAGACAGATGGCGGACCTCTACGGCCGTTTGCCGTTAGAGGGATTCGTAGACTTGGTCGCGCAGGTCTTTGACGCGGATGTGGTAGCGGTTGATTTTTTTGATGAGGCCCTGGCGGCTAATGCCGAGCTGTTCGGCAGTGCGCACTTGGTTGAATTGGCAAGCGATCAAAGCCTCTGTGATGATTTGCTGTTCCAGCTCGCCTAAAATTTCTGGTAGACTTTTTCGTTCCCCACCTTCCGAAGTTTTCCCGCTCTGCGCGGCGCGTTTGATGGTATGGTCAAGCGCCTCCTCACTAATGGTCGCCGCACGCACCATGACCGCCAGGCGTTTCATTTCATTCCCGAGCTGCCGAATATTGCCGGGCCAATCATACTCCACCAAACGTCTCATCGCGGCGGCCGAGAGCTTTTTTCGAGGTTTACCCATTTCTTTGCAGTGCTGATCCAGGAAGTAATTCGCCAGCAAGGGAATATCAGCCGGAATTTCTCGTAAGGCCGGCGTCTGAATATGGACGACTTTCAATCGGTAGTAGAGATCTTTGCGGAAGGTACCTTTCTTGATCGCCTCTTCGAGGTCGGTATTGGTCGCCGCCACGACACGGATGTCGATGGGAATCGGCCTCCGTTCCCCTACGGGTTCTACCACCCGTTCTTGCAACACCCGTAAGACCTTGGCTTGGGCCTTGAGCCCCAAATCTCCAATTTCATCCAGAAAGAGCGTGCCTTTATTAGCTTGTTCAAATTTTCCAATTCTGGCCTCGACCCCCGTGGCTGTGCCTCGACCGATTCCGAAAAGTTCACTTTCAATGAGGTTTTCGGGTAAGGCCGCACAGTTGATGGCGACGAAGGGATATCTAGCCCGTGGACTGGAATAGTGGATCGCTTTGGCGACCAATTCTTTGCCCGTTCCGTTTTCGCCGGTGATGAGGACATCCACCGAACTATCCTGTATTTGATCGATGACGCGTACCAACCGTTGCATGGGGAGGCTATTACCTAGCAGGTTTTGGGTCGAGAACCGCCCTTCGACTTCTTTCCACAACTGCGCATTTTCTTCTTCTAGCCGATGGTGCTCCAGCTTCAATTGCTCCATTTGTTGCCATTTTTGGAGAGGAAGGGAAATTTCGTCGACCAGAGCCTGGGCAAGTCGTTCATCCCGTGGAGAAAACACCTTGCCTTTTTTATTCACCGCTTCGAAGACGCCGAATATTTCGCCAGTCGCACTCCGCAAGGGAACGGCCAACAAGGTACGCGTGCGCCGTTTGGTGTGGAGATCAATCCCCGAGAAAAACCGGTCATCGGATTGGACATCGGAGACATTGAGAACCTTTCCCGTCGCCACACATTCTCCCGCAATGCCCAACCGTGCATCCAAACGCAGCATTTGGCCATTTTCCTTAAGCGGGAACCATAACTCTTGTCGCTCCACATCCAAGAGGAATACGCTGGCCAACTCTGCATCCAAGCGCCGGCAGGCTTCATCCCTGATGAGTTGGAAGAAAGCGCGGCAGTTGGTTTCTTGGTTGAGACGGATCAGGAAGGGGCTCGTGGGGAGTTTGGGGCCTGAGAGGCGTTCTTTATTTCCAGATTGGCTTGGCATAGTGATCGATGCGAAATTTTTTTGGGTTGTGAGACCTATCCTCTGTTAGGTCAAGTTCTCCTCCCGTATTATCCCTAGGTGTGATTCCCATGGTCAATGGGACAAGAAACTTCAACAATCAAACGGATGGAGAGGCCATCAGTTTGCTATGCAAGAAACCAAGAGGGATGCAGCTCGGTCAACTTTTTTTCATGGCCCACGTTGCTCATTGTCTTTTGAATACAATCGATATACTGGAAGACTTTGGGTTTTGCCTTTTAACATCACCGCGCCTACTTCTGTGAGGAACCATGGATGAGCCCCCAAATATTGTTTGGTGGTTTCGCCAATGAGAATTCGACAGACGGTATGGGGGTCTTCCGTCTTCCAATCATCCTTTTGGAGATTTTCTAAGCGTGCGGCAATGTTCACGGCATCGCCGATCGTCGTAAATTTCAAGCGTTCCGCGTTGCCTAAACTCCCCACCATGACCGCTCCCGTGTTGATGCCAACCCGCATCCTGATCACTCCCAAGCCCTGCTGTTGCCAGAGCCGATTGAGTTGAATCATTTCTTGTTCCATCGCCAGACTGCAGGTCACCGCATCTCTCGCGTTGCGCCGAATCTCTTCTTCGGATTGTTCTATGGACAGGACTCCAAACCCGGCTTTGATCATATCCCCATAATAATCATCGACCAGCCCCCCATGGTCGGTAATGATCTCCACCATAGTATCCAGATAACTATTGAGCCATTCCCATAATTGATTGGGAGGCATGCTCTCTGCCACGGTGGTAAAGCCTTCCAAATCGGTAAATACGGTCGATACCACCTGAGTGTGTGGGCGCCATCGTCCCTGTTCTAAAAATTGTTCGCGCTGTTCCCATACGGCCGCCGCCACTTGAGGCGAGACATGCCGTGAGAACAAGGCCATGACTGTGCGTCGATCCTGTTGTTCACGATTGGAGATGAAGGCTGTGACCACCATGGCATTTACGACCCATCCAACAGCCGGGGGGACCCAGGGAATCCACCAGCTATCGGCAATCGATACGACCACGATGCTGCTCAGCACGAGTAATCCCAATATCACAACCACCGAAAACCGCCAGGCGCCCCGCACCCAGAACCCGACCAACGCACCCCCCACCACCCACAAGCCTATCCACCCGGCCTCTTGGCCTTCTGAGAGGGTGGCAATGGGTTCGCTCTCTCCACGCGCATCTCGAAGAAGTTGCGCCACCACGTAACCATGCAATTCAATTCCTGGCACGTGAGGGCATCGGGTCAAGCTGCCGCACTGCGAGGTATAAAAATAATCTTTGACTCCTTCGGACGCCACCCCCAGCAGAACAATCTGGTCGCGGATGACTTCTGGGTTTACCTCTCCCGCTAACACCGCTTGCAATGACAGGGTGGGAAACGCGCGTACTCCTCGATCTAGGCTCAACAAGAATTGATAGCCTTTGGCATCAGCCTTCACATAACTCCCATCATGCGATTCGAAGGGACGAAAGACTGATTGCCCTAGCTTCAACCAATTGGGATTATCTCCAGCAGGTTCTGGCTTGACTCCATCCTGTTCCAGATATTTGAGCGCGAGAAGATACGGTAATGAGCGAGAGACGGTTGTTCCATCATCCAAAAATAATAACCCACGCCTCACGACACCATCTTGATCCACTACCATATCGGTGAATCCCACGCGGTCTGTGCCCCGTAAAATGGCCGGCTCGGGAATCCCCCCGTGCTCGGGTTTCCCAAATTTGTTCACCATCATGATTTCCGGATAGCGTTCGATCACTCGATTCCATGTGGTCCGGCCAGGTGGGACTTCTAAATCCCGATAGATATCGACGCCAATGACCCTAGGACCATGCGCATGGAGGCGAGACAGGGCCTCGGCAAGTGTGGCATCGGATATGGGCCAATGCCCGAGTTCCTGAATGTCCTGATCCGTAATAGTGACCAAGGTGATGGGAGGAGATTCGTTGATGCGTTGCGATGACAGCCGCAGTGACCAATCGTAGGCTTCCAGCTCAAGTCCCTCCAAAAGACCTTGGCTCCGCAGGCCCATCACAGCTAACCAAACGGCCAGGGTCATAACCCCAATGTGGACGATGGAAGAACGCTGAAGGAACTTGAGCACGTCTCTCATTTTAAGAGGATGGATTGTCTCTCGAGTGGACGTTTTTCACCACATGTTGCTCCCGACTCGCTTGAGCCCAATTCTCAATGGCAGGCCCCTTCTTGCTGAAACGCCTTATGATAGAGCTTTTCCTCGTAGCCTTCCAATCATGTTTTTTTCAAGGAGTTGTACCCTCCATCCTCTTGACATTTCTTACCCATGTTGATCGTACTGAAACCTCACTGGAATCGTCTATTTTTAAAGGTTTTCTTTCCCCTCCCTTTATTGACTTATTTCATCTATTCCGGTAACAAACACGCCAGGCAATCCTTAGTTCACGAACCACAATCGGAGGCCCTGACGCAAGTTGTGGAGCACTCTGCTTGTTTAGACGGTATTCAAACGGCCTTTCAGCTCGCTTCCAACCACATCTACCTCCCGTAGATCTTGTTGGGTCCATGCTTCCTGAGACTGGCTTTAGCACAGACAAAGGGAACGCTTGTAGCCTAAGCCACGCACTCATAATCTAAGTCGTTGCTCCATTTCGTTGCTTGCATCGATTCGGTAGTAGGGCTTCTCATTCTCGGTTCGCGGTTGAGGCCGAACGAGATAGACGGGTACCGCATGACTTACACGTTCCGCGTTTCATTGGGCAATTGTTAAGGAGGGCACTATGGCTGAAGGTCGAGTTTTAGTTGTGGACGATGAGGCAGATGTGCGGCGAACCATCCGCTTGACTCTCACCAAAGCGGGGCTTGATGTCGTCGAGGCCGAAGATGGTCAAAAAGGAATCGACGCCATTCGATCCGGAGATAATCCCTTGGCAGTCGATACCATCATTTGTGATATGCAGATGCCCAATGTGAAATGTGAATGGAATGGGCGCCATCGCCTATTTCCGACAACAGTTTCCTTCGGTCCCCGTTATCGTGCTAACTGGCAATCCCGACTTTAAAGATGCCAATGAGCTATTCAAGCAAGGGATCGTGGAATATTTGACCAAACCCATAGAATCGGAAAAACTTGTGGAAGCCGTCAAAAGGGCAGCAAACAGCCACGAGTTGTTTAAAGATCAATTCGCGACCTGACTCATAGAAATTTATGTTGAACCTGTACGATCATTTGTCACATGGCAACCGGAATTAAACCCATTCACACACATTCGATGACTTCTTCACCGCAACATGATCGACGGGAACGGGAACTGGACGCGGCCCGGCGGATCAGCGAAGCACTCTTTCAGCATTTGAGCGTGGAAGAACTTGTTGAACAGGGCCTCAAGATTGCGCTGGAAGTCGTAAATGGTCAAGCCGGGTGTGTTTTGCTGGCCAAACCGGAAACCAAAGAATTAGTGTTTTACCATGCCATTGGTGACAAGGCACCGGACCCTGGTACGGCTTTTCCCTGGACACAAGGCATTGCTGGGTCCGTGTTCGCCAAAGGGGAACCAATGGTGGTTCAAGACGTCAAAGGTGACCAGCGGCACCTCGGAAAAATCGATCAAACCACGGGTTTCACCACCCAAGATATGATCGCCCTCCCATTGAAACGATGGGAAGGTCATCCCATCGGGGTGCTGGAAGTCATGAATAAACGGGAGGGGCAACTCGATCAGGACGATGTGGCGATTTTGAGTATTATCGCATCATTTACGGCTATTGCCATAGAACAGGCCCGCCTGTTTCAAGAAGCAAAATTGGCGGAGGTGGCCAGAATTCTTGGAGATATCGGGCATGACGTAAAAAATCTTCTCATGCCGGTACTCTGTGGGGCATCCCTCCTGAAGGATGAAATTGACGAGACCTATGCGGCTCTTCCGGGTCTTCCGGCTGTCAAAATTAAAGCCAGCCAGGATACCTGCCATGAAGTCATCCAAATGCTGTCGAATAATGCCAAGCGCATTCAAGACCGCGTCAAAGAGATTGCCGATTGCGTGAAAGGCCTCAGCAGCCCTCCCAGGTTTGCATCTTGCAAAATGGCCCATGTCGTGGCCTCCGTATTTGATACGCTGAAACTGATGGCAGACGAAAAAGACATAAAACTTAAACAGGAAGGCATTCAAGACATCCCGGACATTCAGGCCGATGAGGGTCGACTGTTTAATGCCTTTTACAATTTAGTAAATAACGCGATTGCTGAGGTGCCGCCGGGAGGATGCATCACCATTCTTGGGCACCTGCATCCTGAGGATCAAACCCTGCACATCGAAGTGAAAGATACTGGGCGAGGCATGCCTGCTGAAATTCGTGACAGCCTGTTTACCACAAGCGCCATGAGCAAGAAGAAAGGCGGCACCGGCCTCGGGACAAAAATCGTCAAAGATGTCGTGGAGGCCCATCATGGGAAAATCACGGTGGAAAGCGAAGTCGGGATAGGCACCACCTTCAACATCAACCTTCCCCTCGCTCCCGTCTCTCACCCCACCCCCTAATCTTTCTGCAGTCTGGGGTCGCGTGAATCCGCTGATATACAGACTGTAAGTCCTTCCCACCCCCAACGCCTCCAGCCACCGGGGACCGTGCCACAAATTTCAGGGTATTTCTTATGGCGACCAGTGCAGCCAAAACTGTGGCCATTCTTGGTGCAGGGTTTGCTGGCGTCAGCCTAGCGAAGGAATTATCCCGGTTAACTCCAAATGATTGGACATTAGGCGTTCATTTGGTAAACCAGGAAAACTACTTTGTTTTTCAACCCATGCTCCCCGAGGTCGTCTCCTGTGCGATTGAACCCAGCCATATCCTCAATCCTATCCGCCATCTGTGCCCAAACGTGCACGTGCACCAAGCTACCATCTCGGGAATTGACCTCCAAACCCGGCAGGTCACCATGGTGGGCACGGATTCCAGACGACCTCGGGAATTACATTATGATCACCTCATTCTCTGTCTGGGACTCACGATGAACCTGGGTGCGGTCCCGGGCATGGCTGAACATGCCCTTCCGCTCAAGACACTGGGTGATGCGTTTCACTTGCGGAATCACGTACTCAGCCGATTAGAAGAAGCCGACAGTGAGCCGGACCCTGAGATACGACAATCCATCCTAACGTTTGTGACGATTGGTGGCGGCTTTAGCGGGGTAGAGACCATGGCAGCCCTTAATGACATGGTAAAAGCCGTTCTCCGGTTTTACCCTCAAGCGCAAGCCACGGGAACGCGCATGATCCTGATTCATTCACGTGAGAGCATCCTCAACGAGTTAGAACCGGGATTGGCTCAATTTGCTCAAGAGAAATTGATCGAACGTGGGGTGGAATGCCGACCGCACACCACAGGCAAAGAAGTCACCCCCAACGAGGTGGTACTCTCCACTGGAGAACATGTCGTGGCACGCACGGTCATTTGCACGGTGGGGAATGCCCCCCATCCGCTGATGGCACAACTCCCCCTTCCGCAAGATCGAGGGAGAATATTGGTCGAGGCCAGCATGCAAGTAAAAGACATGGCAAATGTCTGGGCGCTAGGTGACGCGGCACTGGTGCCGGATGTGTTAAGAGGCGGATGGTGCCCGCCAACTGCACAATATGCCATGCGGCAGGGGCGGCAGGCGGCTCGAAATATTTTTGCCACGCTCCATGGCCTTCCCATTCGAAATTTTCAATTCAAAGGGCTTGGCCAAATGGCCGTGATCGGCAGACATTGTGGAGTGGCACAAATCGGGCGTTGGAAAATTTCCGGACTGCTGGCTTGGGTCCTGTGGCGAGGAGTATACCTCATGAAGTTACCCGGATTGCCCTGCAAGGTGCGGGTGGCACTCGACTGGATGATGGAACTCGTGTTTCCGCGAGACATTACCAAAGTGGACGTTCAACGGACGGAACACCTCAAGCATGCTCACTTTACAACAAGGGGGAGTTATTATTCGCGAAGGAGAAATTGGCGATCGTTTCTACATTATTGAGTCCGGTGAAGTAGAAATCGTCCACCAAGAATCTGGGCAACCCGAGCAACAACTGGCCCTTCGTTCAACGGGCGATTCATTCGGAGAGTTGGCGCTGCTCAAAGATGCGCCGCGAGCCGCCACGGTCCGATGCCTCACCCCCGTCCATGTCATCATGTTTAACCGGAAGGATTTCCTCACACTGGCGGGCAGCTTCAACGTCTTCCGCCACCAAATGAATCACGAAACGAACGCCGTAGCCAATTTTCAAAAGAATCCAATGACCAACGCCCCATTAGGAAAAGAAACTTACACATCCAGGGTAGGAGAACGTTGAGGGTTTGTCTTTACAAAAATGGAGATTTCATTGAGGCGCGATGAAATACTTATTTCCCCTTTTGGATATCGGCCTCACGAGGAAGGACGGAAAATCCTTCTCTCTGAGCCGCGCCCCGCAAACGACGATCAAGACACACAAATTCATGACCCAGACCCTTTTGATTGGTCCAGATCAATGCTGCGGCAAGTTGCAGAGAATCGGCGGCACGAAGTGGGTGCAGTAAGAGCACGCGAGCTGCATTGTCCCGTACTTGGAGGCTCGGTTGGATTTCTGTCCATTCCTTGGCCCTAGAAAAACAGGGATGAATGGAGTGGCGTAGAAATTTTGGATCCTGATAACGGCAAATCCTATAGCTGCTATATCACCATCGAGGACAACGGGAACAAACTTCACGTACGCAGTTATATTGGCTTTTCCCTCCTAGGTCGCGACCAAATCTGGCACCGCATGGAATGATTCTTTCCTTTTATGCTTATCTCATGATGGAGCCAAAAGACCAGACGCCCACCACGCTTTCACCTTCATCTTGACGCGTTCAATGGGGGTTGATACGGTGGAGGCTGAATGGAGAAAACAAATGGCCTCAAAGTCCCTCGAGCTCAAATTTACCTATGAAGATTTCCTCCTCTTTCCTGAAGACGGGAAACGGCACGAACTGCTCGATGGAGACCATTTCGTGACTCCAGCACCATCCACTCGCCACCAACGTATTTCCAAAAGGCTTTTGACAGCTATAGAAAATTTTCTACGACATAATCCACTCGGTGAAGTCTTAGCTGCCCCCTGCGACGTGGTCCTCTCCAACGTCGATGTGGTAGAACCTGATCTGTTATATGTCAGCTCATCCCGGAACACCATCATTACAGAACGCAACATCCAAGGCCCTCCGGATCTTGTCGTGGAAATCCTCTCTGACAACACCAGAAAAACCGATGAAGTCATCAAACGCAAACTGTATGAACGATTCGGCATAACAGAGTATTGGATTGTCGATCCCGTGTTAGACTCCATTAAAATATATAGAAAGACAGAGAATGGCTATGCACCTGCCCAGACTCTTACACAAGAAGATACGACCCACCTGACCACACCGTTATTACCTGGCCTTCAGGTCCCCCTCGCCGACTTGTTTGAATAGATATTCGATCGATCCGTGGAATACCTCAACCGTACAACCTAGACGCCCCCCGCAGAATACTCAACCTGATCTGCACATTCTAAGCGCGACCCCCCATCTGGCTGAGGGATATTCTCGGCTGCACTAAAAAAAATGGTGGATGCCACTAACCAGGTCAAGACGGAAAAGTGCCTCAACAATGGTCTACCCATTTCGTACTTTTCATCGCCTGCCCCTCATTGCGGCGCCTAACGAATTCAGAGGATCTCGTTTATTTCATGAATGGATCAGGGGGAGTGGAATTTGTAACCGAGAATATTGATACGTAAAAAGGAAGAGGGAAAAGCCGTTTTAAGCTGACATGCCAAGATGTTGCTCAATGGTCTGAACACGTTGTTCTAAGTGTTGGACCTGTTGATGAAGTTGTTGGTAAGAAATCTTTAATAATGCGCGTGTTTCTTGTGATTCCCGTTCAAGATCTGTGTGAACATTTCGAACTTGTTGTCGAATGAACTCCTGCCCTTCTACCACAAGATCAAGCTTATGCTGAAGGTCTTCGACAAGAACGCCCGTATGTCTCCGTGTTGCTTCAATGCTTCCCTGAATTTCTCCACGGAGTTCTTGTGAGGATTCGCTGACAATTTGCCGAATTTGAGCAACCAATTCAGTATCCATACGCTCCCTTCTAAGGTGGAACTGATTGTATGGAATTTCCAGAACGAATTCAACATACCTTCAAAGGCCATGATTTTTCTGATGTTCGCATCGGGCAATAGACAAGATAGACTTGCTAGGGAGCGAACTCAACTGGGCGGTGGGCTTTATCACTAAAGCCAACACAACCAAAGCCCTTGTTTGCCTTGCCCTTGTGAGCATTCAACGCAAGATTTCCGAAATTTTAGACTGTCCAGTAGATTTGGGAAATGCCACGTCGGTCAAGCCTCGACTCAAACCACACATAGAATTCGATCTCATCCGTGTCTTCTCAACGCGATCCCACGCTCTGGCTCGTAGATATTCTGGACTGCATCCAAGAAATTGAGGATGCCACGAATCAAGTCGAGGCGGAAACGTTTGTAAACAATCGTCTCATGATTAATGCCGTGTCGTGCGCTCTGCTGGAAATTGGCCGTATAGACGTTAGAAAATTTCTGGTGTTAGTGGTGGACTGGAATGGCCCAAAAAGTCATCCAGCAAGGGCCATGAGTCGAATAGTTACAGGCTTCTACTTCCCCTAAACCTTTTGGGAATTGCCTGGAGTCACTCTTGTCTAAAATAGGAACGAGAAATGGGGCTTTTTTTCCCCAAAATTTCTAGGCTTTTCCTGTCTTGGACAGCAGTGGTATGGAAAAGTAACTTTCAAATTGGATCCTCTCCCTTATTCTCTCTCTTTCAAGCAGGAAGTGAGTATGCCCCCACGGAAAACCCTGATGCGCAAAGAAAAGAAAGGAAAATCGCTCACTATTCCCTTGACATATGGTGGTAAAACTACCACCATACAAAGATGAGGATCATTTCCTGGGTCAGGGCGGCTCAAAAAGAATTCAACACCTTTCCTCTTGAAGCCAAGCAAAAGATTATCCGAACCTTAAAAATTGCTGCCGAAGGAGAAAAAGCCGAAATCGTCAAGCCTATGAAAGGCCTCGGTTCTGGAGTTTTCGAAATCGCCTTCCGGTACCACACCAATGCCTTCCGCGCGGTGTATGCCGTACAAATTGGCGAGGATTTGTGGGTAATCCATGCCTTTCAGAAAAAAGCCACAAAAGGGATTGGGACACCAAAAAAAGAGATTGACCTTATCAAAGACCGGATCAAGTGGCTCAAGGAGAACATCACATGAGAAAAGAAAAAATCGAGGTAGCTCGTGGCAGTGAAAATCCATTCCGTGATGCAGGCCTCCCCCATCCGGAACTGGAAAATGCCCGCGCAGTATTGGCAGCAGAAATCATTGGCATCCTCAAGAAACAGAACCTCTCGAAACGTAAGGCTGCTGCCATTACAGGAATTGATCCTGCGGATATTACCCGCATTCGCAAGGCTGACCTGAAAGGATTCACGATTGATCGAATGATCAAAATTTTAGAAAGTCTCAATCACAAGATTGAAGTCAGGGTACGTCCAATTCGCTCCCGCAAGGCGGACCGTGAGGCTATTATCCATGTCTAAGTAACCAACATTTGAGAAGAACAAGAACATTCAATCCTCATTTGGTCGCAGCGGAAATGTTTTTACGACTTTGGCCCTGCCGAATAGGAAAGAAATGTATCTCAAATACCTCGTTAACCCGACAAGGAAATACAGAACCCCACATCCCACAAGAACTCCATGGGCAAGATTCACCTCCTTGCCCCAACCAAACATTTTTTTACACCCTTATGGATTAAATTCGCCAGTGGTTCCACGCATCCCCAGTGTCTCAATGTGAGCACTGAACGGAAATTCAACGGCAAGAGGAGGAACAAGCCCGGGACTCAGATTTTCAACAACAAGAAGTGTCACTCGTGTGCGGAGACGGCGAGCATGCGTTCTGGGGCTGCAGCACACTCAAGGGTCGCACGAAGGTCTTGGGGAGAGAGGCTATAGTATTTTAACTTTGAACTAAGACATTAAGCTTGGTATATTCTAAGGCATGAGCAATGCCTACAGTGTGGACTTACGAGAACGCGCCGTGGCCTATGTCCTGAACGGAGGCCAGCGGACGACGGCGTGTCAGATCTTTCAAATCGGGCGGGATACCTTGTATCGCTGGCTGCGGCAGTATCAAACGGAGGGGGCGTTTGCGCCGAAAGCCCAGGGGAAATATGCCTCCCGGAAATTGGACGATGCGGTGGTGGCCCAGTACATTGCCGAGCATCCTGACGCCACGCTGGAGGAACTGGCTGAGGTGGATCCGACGAGCCTTGTCTACTTGGACGAAAGCGGGGTGGAGGAGACTCTACAGCGGCCGTATGCGCGGGCTCCACGAGGCACGAAAATCACAGGGGAGGTTTCAGGGGCTCATACGCACCGCATCAGCCTCATTGCCGCCCTTCATGAATCGCGCCTGCTCGCTCCGATGCGCTTTGAAGGCTATTGTGACACCCTGGTGTTCAATGCCTGGGTGGAACAGGTCCTGTTGCCAGAACTACGTCCGGGGCAAACCGTCCTGCTAGACAATGCGTCCTTCCACAAGTCCCCCATCACCAAGACCCTCATTGAAAGCAAGGGCTGAACGTTGAAATATTTGCCCCCTTACTCGCCGGACTTGAACCCCATCGAATCACAATGGGCCATCCTCAAAGCCCGGTTACGAAAACATCACCGGGCGCACCCATCCCTCGGAACGGCAATCGATACCATCTTTGCTATGTACTAATAAAAAGTTAAGTCACTATATGCCTGGTAATCCCTAAAATCTTTGCACCTTCGGTAACCGAAAGTCCAAGGGCTTCCAAACAGTCACGCCTTATCGAGCGACCTGGATGGGGTGGATTATGCATTCCCATACCCATACTCCTTTCTAATGGTAGTCAACTAAATTTACATCTATCGCATTCCCGCCTTTAAACTGAAAAATAATTCTCCAGCTTCCTGTAACCTTTACGCTCCAAAATCCCTTTCATTCCCCTTTTAAAGGATGAAGGCTCCAACCAGGAAGACTCATGGCTTTGATATCTTCAGCTACATGTAAACGGGTCAGGATATCGTCGATGATCGAGACCAAATGCGGAGTCAGACCTGAGGGGTCTTCGTTGTAAAACCACCGCTTCAAACCCCGATGTTTAAAACTCACGAACATTTATTACGTGTACACTGTGCATGCACGGTTATCAAACATTTTAAAAAAAAATGGGGAGGGTCTGATAGGATCGTTCTGAGGGAAGGGGCAAGAAGCAGGGAGGCCGGTGGTTAGATGTTTAGGGTTTGGCCTTCCTGGAGGATGGTGACATGGGGGATGTCGAGTTGGGCGATTTCTTGGATGATTTGGTCTCGAACGGTAGGTTTCATGTGGTAGACAAAGAGTGGGAGTTCGGGTTTGCCAATTTTCCGGTATTCTTGGGCGAGGAGTGTTGGGGTGAGGTGCTTGCTATGAATGGCAATGTCCATCATTGAATCGGGGAAGGAGACTTCGATGAACACCCCTTTGAGATTGGGGGTGCGTGCGGCCACTTGCCAAATTTCTTCAGTATGATGGGTATCACCACTATAGATCCAGGCGGCGGTGTCATCTCGAATGACATACCCCACAGTTTCTACCGTGTGGTTAACTGGCACCGGGGTCACACTGATCCCACCTGATACGAAAATTTCTTTTTTGGCCTCTAAACCCTGAGCCCGCAAGATGGAATGGCGGGGACCTTGAAGGTGAAAAAAGTTCGGGAAGACCATGTCGTTAAAGACATGCTTTTGTAATCCGTCGATCACCGAAGGCAAGCTGGCCACCACCACTTGATGGTCGATTAACGCGGAAAGATTGTCGACAAGCGGCGGAATGCCTTTGATGTGATCCAGATGGAGATGCGAGAGAAGAATATGCTTGACACCTTTTTGCTCCTCCAATGTGAGGCCAGAAGCCAGCGTGCCGGCATCCACCATCAGTTCGTTATTAATCAGAAACCCCACACTTCGACAAATGGTCGAGCCGGTCGGTCCCTTCACTAACAAATCTGATCCGTGCGACCCCAACACACGAATTTTCATGAATGGTGCCCTTTATAATCTCGGGTTGATTGGAAAGGATTCATGGGACTTCCGACCGCTTTGCAGAATTGGGGGTCCGTGATAACAAGGGTACAACGTTCTCCTTCTCCTTCTTTTCAACCTACTCACCTCAAGAATCTTCATGATGAAGCTTAATGGTACCGTGTGGGCTTTAGATACTGGGAACAACACTCTAGTCGTTTAACTGTCGATTAATCCTCCACCCTCACCCCGACCTTGTCCTCTCTTCTAGGCCAAGCCCTGAACGGGCGAGGAAGTTTTTGACTACACCAGTTGAAAGTTACAATACTAATAGCTTTGCTTTTAGAAAGCGAGATGAAGAGAGAACGGAGAGGATCCGTTGAGTCTTGGGAATTAAATCATCCCTGAATACAGGACCTATACGGTTTTGGTGTTGCGTGAACCTTAGTGGTCAGCCTGACTATACATGAGGGCTTTTTACTCTGTCAGTGATGTAAATCACTTTTTCTGCGCCATGTGACCCACAGACTTGTCCTTTATTCCAAAACTTTATTAATGTAAATCGTGTTCCGAGTGACTGTTAAGCATCCATTTTCTTTGAGGGCTTTCATCGCCCGGCTTAACGTTTCTCGTGAACAGCCCACCATCTTGGCCAGTTCCTGAAATGAAGGGCGATTGGGGACAAGAAATTGCCCGTTGGCCATGCCACCCTGCGTTTCCGCTAAGTTCAAGAGGCATCGCCCAACTCGCCCGTAAATATCAAACATGACCAGACTGCGAATTTGCTCATTAGTTTTACGTAAGCGCTGAGAAAGGTGTTTAAGAATTTTCACCGCGATGAGCGGTTGGGTTTTCAGCAATCTTACAAAATCTTTTTGTTCAAGAAGTAAAAATTCGCAAGGTTCCACCGTCATGACGGTAGCCGACCTGTGGGCAGCTTCCAATATGGCCATTTCTCCAAAAAAGTTCCCTGGCCCTAGAATGGTCAGAATAAATTCTTGCCCATGTTTTCCTGATAGCAGCACTTTGACCCTGCCCGACAGAATGACCAGCAACACATCACCCGGCTCTCCTTCTTGAAAGACCATATTTTTTGCCGGAAATTTTTGCCGCCTCCCCATAGCCGCAACCAAGCCTAGTTCTCGCTCGGTCAGATCAGAAAACAGGGGCACTTGTTTCAGGGCGTGTTTATAAGGAACCATGGCAGACTCCGGTTTCAATTCTTGGCTTTTTTAAGGGAACAGAAATTCGCATCATACACATGGCCTCCTTGAAAGGGAAAGCCCCCAAACGGATATTGTGTAATCAACACAGCTTGGACACCATCATGCAAAAATGTCGCAATAATTACAACTAGGCTCTCGTCACGACGACCTAAAGCACGGATAATGGCCGAATATCTTCTGAGGATCTTGAAAACCAATGTCCCACCGTTTGGAATGGAATAATTAAGGCCGCGCTCCCTCCCTCTGTAAGGAGTGAACAGTGAGGAGTCAGAAGCAAGAGGGTACCCGTGAAGTGTTAGGCGTCAAGCGTAAGGCGACTTCGGATCCTGATCTGTCGCCTCTCCCCCTCCCGCCTTACGTCCGATATCACTCCTTCCGTCTTCAAACGCCTCACTCCTGACAATCTTTGATGGACTTGTTTGAACAGCCAACGGCGACTCTGTGGGACTTTTTGTTCTTGGTAATCATGATTATTCAACCTCCCTAAAATTTTCTAGTTTTTCCTAGCCTTCTGGAAAATACGAGAGGAACTTTTATATTCTCGCGTAGCCAAAAAACTCTTAATAGCCGTCCTCTTTTGTCTATACCTCAACCCCAATAGGAGCTTCAGACATTGTGAAGTTCCGCCTGATCTGGCAGACTGGACCGTTAACCATCCGCCCTTGAAATTTTTTGACCGAGGAGTCGGAAGTCTAGGCCCATGATAGACGAAAGGTTACCCAACAACATGAACGCCTTGAACTTCATTCAACGAGGACGGCACATCCCATTAAGAACACGACTTCCCATCTGCACCAATGTCTTAAAAATACATTCTCAACATATAAAACACACCCGTCATCATCTCAACTCGCCTTAAGAGGTCTGTGATGTCCCAAACAAGTGACAAGGAATCTACTGTTGCCCATCACCTTGAAGCAACGAGAAAAGGAACTTGATGCCGTACGTCGTATTAGCCAGGCCCTCTTCCAGCATCTCCCTTTAAATGAACTCATTGAGAAAGCTCTATCCGTCGCGCTTGAAGTGGTCAACGCAGAGGCTGGAAGCGTCCTTTTGGCCAATCACCAAAATAAAGAGCTGGTCTTTTTGCATACTATTGGCAATACCGCGCCGCAAGTGGGAAAGACTTTTGCCTGGGATAAGGGTATTGCGGGTTGGGTTTTTCAAAGAGGCGAAGCCGTGGTCACGGAGGATGTCAAACGGGATCAACGTCATTTTCATGGAATTGATGAGCTCACAGGATATGATTGCGTTACCACTCAAAAGTTGGGAAGGGAACCCTATTGGGGTTCTGGAAATCATGAATAAACGGGATGGGAAACTTGATCAGGTTGATGTAGCAGTTCTCACGATCATTTCCGCCCTTACAGCCATTTCCATTGAGGAAACGTATTTAATTGAAAAAGCGAAATCGGGCGAGGTCCTTCACCTCTTGGGGGATATTAATGACGATGTCAAAACTTTCTTAACGCCTATGCTTAATAGGACCTGGCTTCTCCAAGATGGACTGAATGAAATGTTTTCTCATTTACCCCCCAAGACCGTGAACCAATTTCAGGCTTCCCAAAAGCTGTCAAATGACATTACCGACATGATCAGAAAAAATGCCGGCCGCATCCAAGACCGGGTGAGAGAAATTACGGATTGCGTCAAGGGGCTGAGTATCCCCCTCCATCTTACACCATGTTCTCTCTCCGATGTTGTGAAGGATGTGATCAAAACCCTTTGTCCTCTTGCCGAAGAAAAAAATCTTCAACTCATCAATGAAAACCTTGAACGATTACCCCTCATTCAGGGAGATGAGCGACGACTCTTCATTGCCTTTTATTACTTGGTGAATAATGCCATCCCAGAAGTGCCGAAAGGTGGGACAATCACCATCAAGGGAATCCTTGATGAAAGCGGAACAGGATTACGTATTGATGTGACTGATACGGGTCGTGGAATGCCGGCTCACGCTCAAGAAGCCTTTTCCACAGACAGATTGATTGGCCAAAAGACCAAGGGGATAGGACTTGGTCTCGAAATCGTTAAGGGTGTGATCAACACCCATGGAGGTCAGATCAGCGTTGAAAGCCAACCCGGTCATGGGACCACCTTTCATATTTTCCTTCCGCTTCACCCACCAATTTCTTCCCACGCGTTTCGAACCAACCCTCGCTCACCTGCTGGGTAAGAGGGAGGGGCTACCAAAAATCTACTTCCGGCAGTTCACAAAGTATCTGACTCACATACTGCGGAGACCGGTAAATAGTGCGTAGGATTTGATCAAGCGGCATGGCCGATATGGTTCTTCTTCCCATCCGAGGTTGCGAAAAGACCGCGCAATCGTCTCATGCACAAGGCGGAGGCCATACGGTCATACCCGAAGTTTGAAAGCTTGCCCCTGCAGCAATTGGCAGGGGCGGGTATCTATCCGAAGGGAAAAAGATGGATTTTCGCTAACCACTGGCAGGAATGATGAATAAACGTGAAAAGGTCAGATATTCTGCGAGACGCCGTTTTAATATATGGGCACTGTGATACGAACAATTAAGTGGCCCAATCAGTAATTCATTGAAAATAGTGATGAACGTTAAAGGTTGCTCAACTGCGAAGCAGTTGGATCATGAAAGTCTGCCCAAGTGCTTTATGCACCCAATTGCCATTTTTTAGATTCAAAAGGCCCGTCTATGGCCAATTGCCCCATCGAACTGTACCTAGGTGGCTAACTCCAAGTCCTAAAAACAAAAAGCCCTTTGACCAAATAGGTCAAAGGGCTTTCTTCTCTAATTTGGCTCCTCGGGCAGGACTCGAACCTGCGACCATTCGGTTAACAGCCGAACGCTCTACCAACTGAGCTACCGAGGAACGAATGTTTTTGGTAGGTGACTATTCGTTTTATGAAGCTATCATAGCCGGATGAACTAGTATCTTCAAGAACGGATGCAACGTTTTTTGGTCTTTTTTTTATTTGTTAAAATTGAAAATCGGCTGAATCCTCTTCACCCTCATCTGCTTCTGAGGCACCACCTTCTGAGAGATTCACGTAATGTCGAGCCCATGACAAATAGATATTGGCGCTATCCTTCATGGCATCAGCTCCGTTTATGAGTTTGGTGACAACCTCCTGGTCTCCACCAGCCATTTCCATGTCTCGAGCTTTAACCTCAAGTGAGGCATGGAAATGCTTCATTTGGTTGGTCAAAGTAGTCATTTGTTCACGAAGATCATCAGTCATTATGGCGTTCCTCTCCTGAACGTCTGTCAGGCAAATTTTTAAGTGATTACTATGGCCAAGACCAAAAAAAAGCCCTGCGATCGTCATCTACTAAGAGAAACATCGCAGGGCTTTTCAAATAAAAGAGTTTACCCTGAATAGGCTTGACCCAACTCCGCGGCTTCTCCAGCCTTATCCATTAAGGTCCCATCTGAATTCACGGCGACCATATCAATCGCCTCATGCTTGGCGGCGTCACACACAACTTTACACAACTCACATCCTTTACACCGTTCAATATGCACTTCCGCGATCATCTTCTCAGGATTCAAATCCAGACAATTGGCTTCCGGACAATACATGATGCAAAGCCGACAACCTTTTTTTGCCACACATTTTTCTTCTGTCACTAGCGCAACATTATACATCTATCAATCTCTTTCCTTCGCTGAGGTTCTGAATATTACGCAGCAGCAGCTTCTCCAACTATTAACTCCACGTGGTTTTTCTCTGCCCATTCTGCGGCGATTTCATAGGATCGTTTAACCGTATCGAGATTCTTTTTTAACAACATTTCTTTCTTGGCAAACTTTTTCTTAATGGCTTCGTCCAGGGTTGCCGTACCACCAGAGGCCACGAATTTCTTGCCAAATCGTTCCTGTAAGGCCAAGTCCAACCCATTCATTGAGACGCACTTCGTGATTCCGGCCACCGAACCAATCATCGTCATGTTCGTCGCCAGCTCAGTTCCTGCGACTTCCATGGCAATATTCGTCCCTGGAATGTTAAAGACCGACACATTCATATCTTTCAGTCGCGTCACGTCCTCATCTGACAAGAGAGGCATATCGGTATTAATAATAACGAGCCCACCTTCTTTGATGCCTGAATAAAATGGCATCGTGTAACTCTTCCCCATCGTAATGACTTGAGGATGGAACACTTGAATCACATCAGGAAACACCAGTTCGCCACGATCGTAAATTTTCCTCAGTCCGATTCGGCAATAGCTCTCAGCTGGCGCCATGCGTTTTTCAGCTCCAAAGAATGGATTCGAAATGGCAAATTTGCCATCTTTTGAAGCCGCCATGGCCATGACATGAGCCGCCGTCACGGCACCCTGTCCTCCCAGTCCTGACATTCGTATATTAATTCGACGTAAAATCATGAGATCGCTCCTCTCACATGTCCCTCTGCTTATACTGTTACTGTTTGGGAAGCCAGTTGTCTTTTCGCTTCAGCCTTTCGTTCTTTTTCTTTCGCAGCTAATTCAGCCAACAATTCTTTGGCCGGTTCGCTGACAAACTCCTTGTAGGCAAACCGTTCAGAAGGCTTTTCGGAATCCCGCATTTCCTGCAACCCTTCCATGCTATTTTTCCCAATTTCCAAAATGCAGGGGGTATAGAGTTGCAAATACGTTGGCCCGATTTCTCGAGCCACATGAATCGCATTTTTAATGACTTTTTCTACCAGATTCGGTTTACTCACCGTACAATTCACCACATAGTGGCAGCCCGACTCTCGAGCGATTTCGGGGAGGCGAACCTTTTCAAATGACTTCCCAACCGGTGCCATTTTCGCGACGAACCCTTTTTGCATCAAACCGCTTTCTTGTCCGCCGGTGTTGGCATAGAGTTCATTGTCAAAACAAATGGTCGTAAACTTCTCTTGGCGGAACCAGGCTTGGAGCGTCATATCCAACCCAATATCCACGGTTGCCCCATCACCCGCCAACACCACGACGTCTTTGACTCGATCAGGAAAACGCACACTCAGGGCACGTTTCAATCCTGAAGCAATGGCATTTTGGTTACCAAACAAGGAATGAATGTTATGAACGGCCACATGCGGGAAGACCAAACTCGTACAACCCGTTGACCCTACCATGACCGTATCTTCTGGATTGGGAAGAGAGGCTAAGATATAACGAAAGGCCATAGATTCTGGACATCCTGCACAGAGAGAATGTTCCTCAATCAGTTCCTTCGCGTTACCGATATCTTTCCATCCTCGTTGCTCATTCCCGTAGGTGGCCCGCTTGACTAAATCCTGGTACTCAGCAGGCATAATGTCAAACAACTCTTCTGCAATCTTTATTCGTTCTTTACTCATACATTTCTCCTTTATATTCGTGATCTGTTCGAGAAAAATATACTCTCACAGACTGCTTAATATTGTGTCAGCCTCGTCCGGCCATCGCAGGTACTTTCATCCCCAACACGGTTTTGATCTCTGCTGAGATTATTTCAGGCGGCATTGTCATACCACCACACACATGGGGACCCGCATGTACCCGTTCATTATTCGGAATAGTCGCACTCACTTCACGAGCTAGCCACCCCGTGACGTTGAACTCTGGGATAATAATATGCTTCGCATGTTTGGTTGCTTCTCGAATCTCCTCACCGGGCCATGGACGCAAGGTCTTGACCTTGACTAGCCCGACTTTAATGCCTTCATCTTCCAAGAGGACAATCGCTTCTCGGCTTTGGGAAACCGCTGTTCCCGAGGCCACGACAATAACATCAGCATCGATATTTTCAGTATCAATCAATCCATCCATCCAACGGATGGTATGCTTCCGCGACCGTTCAACAGCCGCCCATACCTCTTGTTGCCAACTGGCATGAGTGGCATAACTAATATAGTTACTTTTCATCACAAACGGATCACGCATCATGCGAACGGGAGGGCATTCCATATCCATACACGGAACGGGTGAACGGTAGGGATCATATGGTGGCAAACACATATCGACAGGAGTCAGATCAACCATATCTTTCGTATGGGTGACAAAAAATCCATCGCAGCATAGGGCCAGTGGTAAATGGACATCTGGTTCTTCAGAAACCATATAGCCTTTGAGAATCCAATCGTAGAAATCTTGCGCGGTTTCCGCATGCCACACCAACATGCCAGTTTGCATAAGGTAGGAAATTTCCAAGGTGTCTGGCTGAATAGATAAGGGTGAGTTGATGCCACGGCAGGTCACAATCATCTGAATGGGCAACCGTGCCCCCGCCCACATCGGGAAATTTTCCATGGCCCGCATCGTCCCCGGTCCTGCTGTAGTGGTGAACACACGAGCGCCACCAAAGGCCGCTCCTGCACATTGCGACATAACCGCAAATTCGCTCTCGCCTCGGAAATAATCGCCAATGTATCCCTCAGCAAAGAGCTCCCCGCATAATGCCGCCGCCTCACTTTGCGGCGTAATGGGATACGCCACCATCATGTCACAGGAAGCTCGACGAACGGCCTCCTTAATGACCTCACTCCCCGTGAAAAATGAAGGCGTTCTCTCCGCCTCATGCATCATTTTCCAGGGATCCGTGTAGACTTGGTCTTTTTTATTCTTTTGTCCTATGAATGAAGCTTGAGTGGCCATGTCAAGACCTCCTTGTAAGCGCTTCAGGTGAACTGCAGCTTTACTATTATTATATAATGCTCAATTCTTCAATTTTGCTATTTAATAATTCCAATATTAAAGGTATGGAAACACTATACACTAAATTGTTGGATCTTATTCTGGCGGAGGCACAGATCCCTTTAATTTCTTGACCCAATCGGCGAGCCTCCCTATCTTTTCGGCTGTAGCATCACGAAACGAGAGCATCGCATCCTCATGTCCCGCTTGGGCACACATAGCCACAGTATAACAGCTTGTCCCCCCCCGAATGATTTTAAGAGAAAGATTGGCCTGATGACAATGCACTCCCACAAACATACAAGCATCGATTTTATTATGCCAAATGGTCAGATTAGGATGATTCGGGTTAATTTCAATTTCTGGATTGATTTTGGGGTATTTGGGACGATAGTCCGGCATGGGGATGAGCATGGCTTGTTGTTTTTTGGAATCAACGCATTCCTTAATGGTTTCATACAGGTGCCGTACGGCTTTCGCCTTTTTGGCTGCTTTTTCATTCCATGCCCACAACACCAAAGGACCTGGGAAAATGGTGGGGACCTTGGCTGATAAAAGTTCTCTAGCAGCCTGCTCCATGGCCTCTTCCTCTGAAACAATGGCACCATGAATATGGGCTTGTCCCGGATCGGGCAACCGGATGCCCATCGACGACGCCGAAGGAGGTAAAAAATGCTCGGGACCTGGCATCACTTTATATGATGTTGTCATCGTCCTAAAAATCTCCATTCTTCAAGGATTTACACAAAGTACTCTTAGCTGAAAACAACCAGTCCATCGTAAAGAGGTCTGGAACAATTCTCAATGCTGAAAAAGACCCAGCAGGCCAGAATCTTAGACTTTTTGAGAAGACATTGATGAGTCTTTGGGCCTACACATTAGGAAATGGCCCTGGATACCTAGGAAGTATAGGAAGCCCTTGTAAATATTGTCAATTCACTCATTAGGCTGGTTTTATCGAGCTCGAATTTTCAGGATGTCATATTCCCAGGCTGGTTCTCCCTGAAACTCTGGGGCCACGGAAAAAGGTATGGTCACAGAAAAGTCTCGGGATTGAGCAGGTGGTATCTCTATCGGAAAAGTGGCCTGCTCCTGTCCCACAATCTCACAGCCCTCAAGAAGACAGTCTTTGACCGTGGCCTGAAGCTGAATGGAAAGTATGGTATAGTTTCCTGCGAGATTTTGAATACGGCCATCGACGACAAAGGAACGAGCATTTAACCCGGGGCGAACCTGCATTTGTAAGAGTTGAGTCTGTTCTGCCGAGATCCGTTCAAATTCCAATTCTCGTTCTTGCGAATCCTGCCAAATAATGATCCCAATCGCCCCCATCAACAACAGGAAGGTTAACCCCAGGGTGCGACGGAATTTTGGGTAAGACACCGCCACCAAAATGATAATGAGCACTAAAACGAATATGGCGATCCGAAGCATCACGTTTCACTCAGTTAAAAATCGACTGTCACCTTATTACTTCCACCATTCTCTCATATCGGAAAAAGGGATGGAATTCTTTTGACCATGCACAAGGATCGATCATGACCAATTGGACACGTGAACTCGACGTTGCTTCAACCCTCGCCAGACAAGCAGGGCGGATCATCATGGATATTTACAAACAGGATTTTGCTGTATCCTATAAAGGGGCCAATGATCCGGTCACCGAAGCAGATCAACTGGCCAATACCCTTATCGTCGAAGGACTGGCCTCCCATTTCCCTGAAGATGAGATTATAGCTGAAGAAAGCCCCCTGCCAACTGGCTCTCAGCAGATAGCCAGAAGGTGGTATGTCGATCCTTTAGATGGAACCAAAGAATTTATCGCCAAGAATGGCGAGTTCTCCATCATGATTGGCTTAACCCTCAATGGCAGAACCCAATTGGGGGTCGTCTATAGACCGACAGAAGACCAGCTGTTTGCCGGCATAACTGACCAGGAGGCCTGGATGGAATACCAAGGAAGTCGCCATCCCCTCAAGGCCACTCAGGCCAAATGTCCTTCTGCCTTATCTCTTGTGGCTTCCCGTTCTCATCGTTCTCCACGTCTTTCATCCGTTAAACACACCCTCAATATTCAAGAGGAACATCCTATGGGAAGCGTGGGGCTAAAGATCGGGTTTATCGCGCAAGGCGGAGCTGATCTGTATATGGAGCCAGGCCCCTATACCAAATCATGGGACGCCTGCGCACCAGAAGCTATTTTGCGAGGCGCAGGCGGGTGCTTTACGGACATTCATGGAAATCCCATTCAATATGCGACGAATGAAGTTCGAAATCTCCATGGGGTCTTGGCCACTACCTACGACTGTCATGACCGCGTCCTGCAAGCCTTGACGGGCTTATGTATCTCATGTGAAGGTTGACACCTTTTTTCGCCATTTTTAGAATCATTCCGCCTTTTCCCAATTGCTTCAATTTTTGAGTTAGCGTCAACATTCATGCGCCAGGATCTAGTCATTATCGGAGGCGGCCTTGCCGGCTCCGAAGCTGCATGGCAAGCCGCCAATCAAGGCGCGAAGGTCACCCTTTATGAAATGCGGCCGAAAACGGAAACTGCGGCACATAAGACCGAGCACCTGGCCGAAATTGTCTGCTCCAACTCCTTAGGGTCAAACGATCCTCTCAGCGCACCCGGCATTCTCAAACAGGAAATGCGCCAGCTCGGTTCGTTGATTATCCAAGTAGCCGATGACGTCAAGGTTCCCGCAGGAGCCGCCCTGGCGGTTGATCGAGATCAATTTGCAAAAAAAATTACACAGGCCCTAAACGAACATCCCAATGTGCGGATTCTGCGCGAAGAAATTCACGACATTCCGGATGATGCCGTCTGTATTATCGCAACCGGTCCGTTAACGTCACCAAAGTTATCTGAGGCTATTACTCAGCTAACCCGATCCAAAAATCTGTATTTCTTTGATGCCATTTCCCCCATCGTCGATACCGACTCATTGAACATGGACCGAATTTTTCGAGCCTCCCGGTATGACAAAGGCACCGCCGATTATCTGAATTGCCCGATGGATGAGGAAACCTACAATCAATTCTATGATGCCCTCATTAAGGCCGATCGCGTCCAACCCAAATCATTCGAAAATATTCCCTATTTTGAAGGATGCTTGCCCATTGAAGTAATGGCCGAACGTGGCAGACAGACATTGGCCTTTGGGCCCTTGAAGCCGGTAGGGCTCATCGATCCCAAAACCGGAACTCGCCCGTTTGCGGTGTTACAATTACGGGCAGAAAATCATCATGGCTCCTGTTATAACCTGGTGGGGTTTCAAACCAAGCTCACCTACCCGGAACAAAAAAGAATCTTTCGCATGATTCCAGGCTTGGAACAGGCCGAATTTCTTCGTTGTGGAAGCATTCATCGCAATACGTTCATTAATGTGCCGGTACTCTTGAAAGACACGCTTCAATTAAAAAAGCAATCCAACATCTTTTTCGCCGGGCAATTGGTCGGGGTAGAAGGCTACGTAGAAGCAGCCGCTAGTGGTGGGCTAGCCGGGCTGAATGCCGCCCGCGTATTATCGGACCGGGACCTGCTGACCCCTCCGCCAACGACAGCCCATGGTGCACTGCTTCACTATATTACGACCTGTGAGCCGAAATACTTCCAACCGATTAACACGAATTTTGGCCTGTTTCCGCCTCTCGACAGACCTATTAGAGATAAACCCAAAAAACGGCAAGCCATTCAAGAACGAGCACTTTCCGAGTTCCACACATGGACAGTACAATCCGGACTTTCACGATGAATGACGCCATTCGAGCATTCATTCTCTACTTACAATTGGAACGGGGGGCGTCACAAGAAACCGTCCATAACTACCAATCTGACCTTCAACAATTTTTGGCACACCTTCAAGAACAGTTATTACAAACAGAAGCCAACCCGCATCCCGATGCCATTCAGGCACTGCACATCCGATCCTATTTAAAACACCTGAGTGATCAAGGACTGAAAAAAACCTCACTGGCTCGAAAGTTGGCGTGCCTCAAAAGTTTCTTTCGATATTTGCTTGAAGAGGGACGCATCAGTCACAATCCTGCCTCAGCCATTCGCACTCCCCGACTTGGCACATACCTCCCGACCGTTTTGACCAAAGACGAAGCCGCCAGGCTACTGGATTCAGCCCCCGTCCAGTCATGGATCCAAGCCAGAAATCAGGCGATGCTGGAAACGCTCTATTCAAGCGGAGCCAGAGTGTCGGAATTAGTGGGATTAAATTGGGACGACCTGGATCTTGAGGCTCACTTCATTCGATTGCGCGGGAAGGGAAAAAAGGAACGCCGGGTTCCTATGGGAACTGTTGCCACTGAAGCCATACTCGAGTATCAGCGGAAACTGCCTTCCAGCGACACATCAACAGGCAAAAAACTCAGCAACCAGCTTCCCCCTCGTTCGGGATCACAGCCGCTCTTTTTAAATGCCCGAGGTGGACGATTAACCACCCGCAGTGTCGAACGCATGATCAAGCAACAAACCGGCGACCGGTTCCCAAAAACCGTCACCCCCCACACCCTTCGGCATTCTTTTGCCACCCATTTGTTGGATGAGGGAGCCGATTTGCGAGCCATCCAAGAATTACTCGGCCATGCGTCCTTAGCGACTACTCAAAAATATACACACGTCGCCACCGATCAACTCATGGCGGTCTATGATCAAGCTCATCCGCGATCAGGATCTTCCGTCCCCACACCAACGCAAGGAGACACCAGGCCATCATGATCATACGTTCCACGACCATTCTTTGCGTACGAAAAGGCCCTATCGTGGCCATGGGCTCCGACGGACAAGTGACCGTAGGGACGACCGTGATGAAAAGTAACGCACGGAAACTTCGCACCATGCATCAAAACCAAGTCCTCGCCGGATTTGCAGGAGCCACAGCGGATGCCTTTACGTTGTTTGAAAAATTTGAGGCGAAGCTCGAGGAATACCGAGGGAAACTCACCCGCGCCGCTGTGGAACTCGCCAAAGATTGGAGAACCGACCGTGTACTTCGACGACTTGAAGCCTTATTGGCAGTCGCAAACCATGAACAATCATTTATCATTTCCGGCACCGGTGATGTCATCGAACCTGAAGATGGCATTTTGGCCATTGGTTCCGGTGGTTCGTACGCCTTAGCTGCAGCCCGTGCCCTGCTCGCTCAAACCGAGCTTTCGCCAAAGCAGATCGTCGAGCAAAGCATGCAAATCGCCGGAAGCATTGATATCTATACTAACCATAACATCGTCATTGAGGAGTTACCGAAATAACCCATGGAGCAACAACCTACCCCTGCGTCCCCAAAACTCGATTCTATGACTCCGCGTCAAATCGTTGAAGAACTCGACCGCTATGTAATCGGCCAAAAAGATGCGAAACGAATGGTGGCCATCGCGCTACGCAGTCGATGGCGTCGCCAACAGCTCAGCCCAGAACTTCGTGAGGAAATTGTGCCGAAAAATATCATCATGATCGGCCCTACCGGAGTCGGAAAAACGGAAGTGTCGCGTCGCGTCTCTAAGCTCGCTGATGCGCCCTTTATTAAGGTCGAGGCGTCAAAATTTACCGAAGTCGGGTACGTCGGTCGCGATGTAGAATCAGTCATCCGCGATCTGACAGATATCTCCATCAATCAGGTAAAAACAGTCTATTTAGAAACCGTTCAGCACAAAGCGGAAGAGATGGCCGAAGAACGAATATTGGACATCCTCCTTCCGCCATCTCCCTCGACTTCCACGAATGAACCCAACCAAGACAACGAGACATCAGACACGGTCTTACAAAAAAAACCTGACGCTCAGGAATCCACCCGCGCCAAACTCAGGAAGCAATTACAAGAAGGAAAACTGGACAATCGAATGGTAGAAATTGAAACCAAAGAACGAGGGGGCTTGCCGGTTGGGATCATTTCCAATATCGGCGGGATGGAGGATATGGAACACAACCTCCGAGAAATGCTCGGCGGGATGATGCCAGGCAAAAAGAAGGACCGCCGCATGAAGGTGTCAGAAGCCCTCAAGTTTTTGGCACATGAAGAAGCCCAAAAACTCATCGACATGGATGAAGTGACGAAAGAAGCCATCTCCCGCACCGAACAATCCGGAATCGTCTTTCTGGATGAAATAGATAAAATTGCGGGTAAGGAAAAACACCAGGGCCCGGACATTTCTCGGGAAGGGGTTCAACGAGACCTGCTACCGATTGTTGAAGGCTCCACGGTTAACACGAAACATGGGCTCGTCAAAACCGATCATATTTTATTTATTGCCGCAGGGGCCTTTCATGTGGCCAAACCTTCAGACCTCATCCCAGAATTACAAGGTCGATTTCCCATTCGCGTCGAACTCGAACCTCTGACCAAGGACGATCTCATTCGGATCCTCACGGAGCCCAAGAACGCGCTGATCAAACAATATCATGCGCTCTTGGAAACGGAAGGGATCAACTTGGATTTCACGCCAGACGGTATCGAGGAAATTGCTGCGACGGCGGTAGAAGTCAACGACCGCACGGAAAACATCGGTGCCCGACGACTCTTTACGATTGTGGAACGCTTATTGGAAGATGTCTCATTTGACGCCCAGGATCTTCCTGAAAAAAATGTCACGATCAATGCTCAGTACGTCAAAGATCATTTGCAAAACATCGTGAAAGATCAAGACCTGAGCCGGTTCATCTTATAAGGACGCTGGAAAAGCACGACGCATGGATAAACTCATCAAAAAAGCAGACATCCTCATCGAGGCCCTTCCCTATATTCGGAATTTTGCGGGAAAGACCATTGTCATTAAATATGGCGGCAATGCCATGGTGGCCGAAGACCTCAAAGAGGGATTTGCCGAAGATGTGGTGCTGCTAAAATATGTCGGCCTCAATCCCATCATCGTCCATGGAGGCGGTCCCCAAATCAATAAGATGCTCGAAACCCTTGGGATAGAAGCCAAGTTTATTCATGGCGTTCGCGTCACGGATGAGCCGACGATGGCAGTGGTAGAAATGGTGTTAGGGGGACAGATCAATAAAGAAATCGTCGCGCTCCTGAATCAGCATGGGGGCAAGGCCGTCGGCCTCACAGGGAAAGATGGCAGGTTGTTCACCACCAAATCATTCAATCCGAAGAGTCTCTTTCATCGATATAGTGGATCCAAAGAAGCACTACAATCCGAAAATTATGGGCTCGTGGGTGAGATCAGCCATGTCAACAGTGAATTATTGTTGACCTTGCAAAATGCCAATTATATCCCGGTGATTGCCCCGATCGGAGTCGATGCCAAAGGCCATACCCACAACATCAATGCCGACCTGGTGGCTGGAAGTTTAGCCGCCGCCCTTCAGGCTGAGAAACTACTGATGCTCAGTGATGTCAAAGGTATTCGGAATGAAAAAGGCACCCATGTGTCCACATTGTCTCGAAAAGACATGGAACAGATGGTGAAAAAACACGTCATCAATGAAGGCATGCTGCCCAAAGTCCATGCCTGCTTAACGGCTCTACAAGGCGGAGTACAAAAAGCCCATATCATCGATGGTCGGGTACCCCACGCCATCCTGCTCGAAATTTTTACAGACAAAGGCATCGGCACCGAAATCGTCGCCTAGGCATCTATGCCTCATAAGATATTATCCCACTTCTCGGTCCATCTCCGACATTTTTATCGAGGATCCATCTGAGGTTTTAGTGCCCATGAAACGCTCCAAAGAATCTTTTTCTAACCCATCCTCCATTCCACAACCGGACCGGCAATCCGCCCTCCTTCTTCTCGATCCACAAAACGACTTTTTCCCAGGCGGCGCCATGGGAATGCGGGAACGCAACAACCTCATACCGACCATCAACAGCTACATTCAACACTTCAGCCGAAACGGTTGGCCCATCTTGGCGACCCGAGATTGGCATCCGCCCAATCATTGTCAGTCAACCTCAAATGATATGTAGAAGCAGGAGCTTTTCTAAACCGGCAGGTTCCATGATGCCCTCCAAGTGAGGTAAGATATTGGCTCATCCTTTTGGTGGGAGGGTAACCTCCCAGGGGTGGACCATCTAACTATTTAAAGGTAACCCATGCTAAAAACGATTAAGGCAGTCATTGACCCAGAAGGCAACGTGCGTCTGCAGGAGCCTGTCAATTTAATGGGAGAACGGCAAGCACTGGTCACCATTCTTGAAGACGAATCACCCAGTAATATTTCTGAGACCGCATTGCTGAGTGAACCAGCCCTGGCAGAGGATTGGAACCGCCCAGAGGAAGACGCAGCATGGTCCCATCTTCAACAGGCTCAGTAATCCTCGTTCCCTTTCCTTTTTCAGACTTGTCACAGGCGAAATTGCGTCCTGCTGTTGTACTTGCCAATGCCAGCCGTGGGGATTGGATATTATGTCAAATCACCAGCAATCCTTTCGGAGATACTCACGCTATTGAACTAGATGAGGCGTGCTTTGCTACCGGTTCTCTCCGCATCACGAGCTATGCCCGACCAGGGAAGTTGTTCACAGCGAACGATACCCTCATCGTTGCGCAAACCGGAATTTTGAAAGCAGACCCCATTCAACAAATTGTGGAGAGAGTTGTTTCACTCCTACGCCAAAGTCTTCACTTTTAGTCAGATTATTATGGGTTCGCGCCGAACAAATCAATCAAGTTGGTACTGGCCACGTTGCCCTTCACCCGCTCAACGTAGGGCTGGCGTTAGTGGGCAAGAAGTGTTTGGTGTCACTATTGTCCAGTAATAGTGCCTAATGAACACGATATCTCTCCGTATAAACAAAGGAAATCACAAAATATTAGGGGACCGATTTCAATTAGGAAGAAGGCTCGTGATAATCACTCGATTATGTCGCAAACAAAATGAAACGCTCCAAAGATTCTGATTCTTGTCAATCAACATCATCCTCCATTCCACAACCGGACCGGCAATCCGCCCTCCTTCTTCTCGATCCACAAAACGACTTTTTCCCAGGCGGCGCCATGGGAATGCGGGAACGCAACAATCTCATACCAACCATCAACAGCTACATCCAACACTTCAGCCGAAACGGCTGGCCCATCTTGGCGACGCGAGATTGGCATCCGCCCAATCATTGTTCATTTACTGAACAAGGTGGCCCGTATCCGATTCATTGCGTCCAAGGATCACGCGGCGCCCAATTTCATTCGGATTTGGTCATGCCTCCAGGCATGATGGTCATTTCCAAAGGCACGGCCTCCAAGAAAGATGCACAATCGGGTTTTGAAGGTAGCAGTCTGGCTGATCGGCTAGAAGATCTCGAAATCAAAACAGTGTTCGTTTTAGGCCCCGCAATCCAAAATTGTCTCAAGCAGACAGTGGTAGATGCCTGTAAAATCAGACTTCAGGTCGTCGTCCTGAAAGATGCCATTGGAAATTTAGGGGACTTACCAGATACCCTCAATGAAATCTCCCAGGCAGGGGTCCTCCAAGCCACCGCCTCGGATTTGGGCATTCATTAGCTTTCCGGTCTCCTAAAGAATTATCCTCCTCCTAACCAATTCCCACCTAGGTCTTAATTCAGAGAATTCGTCGGCGAATGGGCATTGAGGACATCGGCGATTTCTTGACTGAAACTCGCAAGAATACGGCTCATGGCCGCGACTAGGTCTTCGTAGCTTGGACCTCGCGGCACTTCCACATACTGGCTGGTTTTTTGATGAAAGATTGTTGCCCCATCTTCTTTGACCAAAGTCCATCGAACCTTGAGAACGGCTTCTTGGTTTTTAGTTCCATCAAACTGAATAACGTCTAGGGATAATTGGAAGTCGGGCAGATTCGACCGATTCCAGGGATACCGCACGATTCGTTCTGTGGAGAGAAGCTCTGAAAGATTTTCGTGGAGGACAGTAGTCACATTATCCTTCAGTGGTTCGGCCCATTTATGAAATTCGGCAAGGTGTAACTCATGCTGACTAGCTTGAGTTACAATTTGCGGGCGATCCAAGTATTTGGGAAAGGATATCGGTCCTAACCCTAGAGAGAGGCTTGATTGTTTCGTTTCCGAAAGACCAGAGACAGAGGCCGGCGACAGTGCTCGCAATAAATAAAAATGCGAGGGTTTGGTACTCCCACACCCTAGAAAGGTAAGCACGAATACACAGGCAACGCTGATACGAAAACACTTTATAATCATGGGCATGTCCACCTCATTCACTTTTCCCCTGAACCAATGCCTCAGGATGTTGCTCAAGATAATCAGCCAATGTCCGAATGGAGCGGGCCGCAGCAGCTAGTTCCAGTAAGGCGCTATTCAGATTCACCGCAGCCGGTGAATGTGGATCAGCGACCTCCAAGGCGTCTTGGACAGCCACCAGAGTTTTTTCCATACTTATTGCCAATCCATCGACTTTCTGATTAAGGCCCCCTGTAAGCTTTTCCACATTGCCCAATGCCGCATTGAGATTATGGACGGCCTCTTGAGCTTCAGGGGAATTGACCAGATGGTTGCTTCCTTCGACGGTTTCTAGGATTTCCTGGGCAATTTTATCGAGAGGCAATCTTCGTATTTCCGCCATGACATCGGTGACGGTTCGTCGTAATTGATCCATCGTAGCGGGCACGGCTGGAATCTCTGGATACTTCCCGGTCATAATTAGTTCCTGTTGGGGAAGATCCGGGTGGAAGTCCAACTGCACGAACAACTGTCCGGTCAGCAAGCTCCCGGTCTCCAGTTGCGCTCTCATGCCACGTTTCACTAATTGCTTCATGATTTCGTATTCCCCGTTTGACTGTACCAGCTTTTTACTTGCCACTCGTTCCGGCTGGATGTCGAGAAGCACGGGGATTGTAATCTCAAGGGTTTTGGGATCAATCTTGACTGCAATATCGGATACGGATCCGATTTTGATTCCTCTAAATTCCACCGGAGCACCCACACTCAGGCCTCGGACTGACCCATCGAAATGCACCAGAAACGGACGCGTCAAGACATACTTCTCTTCTTTGATACTGGCGAAATTTTTAAAAACTTTAAAAACAGAACCTGGCTGGCTTGGTTCACTTGATCCACCTGCAGTGGCCGGGGTATCGAAAGCAATGCCACCTGTGAGGAGGGAGGCGAGGGAGGCCATTTTCACATCCAACCCCCCTGCCCCAACAGACACCTCAATTCCGCTTAACTGCCAGAATCGGCTGGTATCTCGTACACGCAGATGATGCGGGGCTTGAATGAAAATATCGATGAGCACGCCCTCGCCATCTTTTTCTAACTCATAGCTAAGAATTCGTCCAACCTGAATATCGTGATAAAGAATCGGTGCACCAGGGGAAATTGATCCGAGGTCATCGGCCAGCAATTGGAATTGAGCCCCTTCGTCTTCTCGTGTCACTCCAGGTGGTTTTTCCAGTCCGGTGAATGCTCGAGCCCAAGGTCCGGGGCTGGGGTCTATGGCGATATAGGCTCCGGAGACTAACGTCTCAAGCCCGGAAATGCCACCTAACCCAACCCGGGGACGGACTACCCAGAATCGAGTATTTCCCGTGAGATGGGACTCAGACGTCTTGCTGAGTTCTGCGGTGACCTCCACGTGAGAGAGGTCAGGACTAATCACAACGTTTTTGACTGTTCCAATCTCAATAGATTTATATTTAATCTTTGTTTTTTCGACCTCCAGCCCTGCCCCATCTTTGAAGGTAATAGTAATAGTGGGACCTTTTTCTGAGAGGGTTTTATAGACAAGCCACCCTCCGACGAGGGCCGCCACGATGGGAATGATCCAGACGATGGAGAACCCGCGCTTTTTTTGAACCGCGATTTCTGGCAATTCTTCTAGATCGATATTCTGAGGATCCTCGTATTTCATCGTTGCTCCTCGATCGTATCCCAGATAAGACGCGGGTCGAAGCCTATGGCCGCAAACATGGTCAAGATGACGACAGCAGCAAAGGAGATGGCTCCCATCCCTGGCTCAATTGTGGCCACGGCCTCGAGCTTCACCAAGGCAATTAATATGGAAATCATGAAAATGTCAATCATGGACCATCGACCCACAACCTCAGTAATTCGGTACAAGAACGTTCGCTCTCGTGGTCGCCATCGGGATTTAAATTGTACAGAAAGCAAAAGGAAGGTCAGCACCAACAGTTTCAACACAGGGACCGTGATGCTCGCAAAGAACACCAGCAAGGCAACAGGAAGCATTCCCGCATGAATAAGTTCCTTTACCCCGCTCAAGATCGTATCGGCCTCGCCTTTCCCAAACGAAATCACGGTCATAACTGGAAGCAAGTTTGCGGGTATATACAGAATGTAAGCGGCAATCAGGAGCGCCCAGGTGCGCGAAATGCTATTGGGTTTTCGCACATGTATATGAGCTTCGCAGCGAGGGCAGAAAGCGTCACCGTTGGTAAACCCAGCGGGCATACGACTGAGTTGATGACAGGCATGGCAACTCATAAGTGACGCCTGAGCTGCCGTCATAGAGGAACCTCTCATCGGAGATGCTCCATTTTTTCCCATACAGCATGCGGATCGAGAGCAGAGTCAGCCGCAGCCAAGGTTAGGATTAAGGCTCCAAAAGAATAGATAGCAACACCTGGGACCAGCGTTGCCAAATCGGCCAATTTAATGATGGCAACAATCACGCCCAGCAAATATACATCCATCATGGCCCACGTTTGAAATTGCGCGACAACCCTAAAAACTGGCGCGGATTTCCATGGTCGTCGGTTTAATTCCAAAGGCACAAGGACGTATAGCATACCGATGATTTTCAGGAATGGAAACAGAATGCTGGCTGCCAGGACCAAGAGTCCTAACTCCCACATCCCCCGCTCAAAAAATTCCCACACTCCCGTCGACAAATGACTGGTTTGAACACGGCCATGCAGTTCAAACGTCATAAACGGAAAAACATTGGCCAGGATAAACAGCAGGAGGCTCGTCACGGCAAAGACAATGGTATGTTCAAAACTGTCATGTTTTTTTGCATACAGCAATGCACCGCATCGCGAACACTTGGCCCGCTCACCATAGTTCAACGAATGTAGGCGATGAAGAAGGTCGCACTCGTGACAGGCAATAATTAAATGGCCCGCTGTGGTTCTCATTTCCATTCTTTTCTGATTTTGATCCAGACCAGCGAGCATTTTATTTCGTACGGGTCATCAAAATCCCGACACCGTCATGGGTAGCGTACGACCTCAAAGTGTTCGGTGGTGCCCTCCCAAAAAGCGCGACAAATGCCGATCTGGTTCTTCAGGAACGCACCTACACATCGCCGATTTGGTATACACCGGGGACATGAAAAGTGAACAATGAAAAATGAACAGTGAAAAATTAAGGATATGAAAGAGAACCCGCTTAAGGATAAGAGTTATGAATTTGCCATTCGTATTGTGAAGTTATCTCAATTTTTACAGCAGGATAAAAAAGCGTTTGTATTGAGCAAGCAAGTGCTTCGCAGTGGTACTGCAATCGGTGCACTCATTCGTGGGGCGGAGTTTGGGCAAAGCAAAGCAGATTTTGCGAACAAGATGAGCATTTCATTGAAAGAAGCTAACGAAACGGAATACTGGTTGTCTTTGTTAAAGGACACGGACTTTATTGGTGAAGGTCAGTTTAAGATTTTGCAGTCTGATTATTAGGAACTTATCGCCATGTTCATATCTACTGTAAAAACTTCAAAATCATGACAAGTAATTTTTCATTGTTCATTTTTAGTTTTCCCTTAACCAGAGAGAGCCAATTTTTCATTTATCATTGTTCATTTTTCACTTAGTTGTCCAGCTCTTTGAATATTTTTGTGGGATGGAGCACTCGTGCAAAGGATAGTTTAAACGGCTGTTTGACCGGCGCCACGATAAAACAGGGCACCTTTGGATGACATTCATGGAAGGATCGCAAACCCGACAAATCGCTTGCGGAAAGATTTGCCGAAATCTTACATTCTACTGCGTAAAGAATTTTTTGGCCGTGACTGATTAACAAGTCGACTTCAGCCCCATGGCTTGTTCGCCAGAAAGAGAGTTTCCAGTCTTTTTGAAAATATTCGTTATAGCGGATCATTTCTTGAATGAACCATTGTTCATAGAGACGTCCCTGCTCGGTACGACTGGGCGGGTCTTTTAGTGTTCCTAACACGGCTCGGGTCACACCATTGTCGAAAAAATAAAATTTTGGCTGATGACTCATCCGTTTTCGTTGGCTTTTCAAATACGGGTATAGAAAGGTTCCCAGTAACGTATCTTCCAAAATAGCATAATATTCACGGACCGTTGAAAGGGCTATTTGACAATCACGCGCAATACCTGAAAAATTTATCAGTTCGGCATATTGTGCGGCGGCAACATCTAAAAAATTCTGAAACCCTTGAAGGTTTCGCACCAACGCTTCCGCTTTCACTTCTTCTTTGAGGTAGGTGATTACGTAAGCTCTTAAGAGGTCTGCTGCTTCCTCTGGTTTTTTTTGATTGAGGGTGGTGTAGATTTTTGGAAGCGAACCATATGCAAGGATCCATTGAAGATGAAAGGTCCCCGACAACTCCTCGAAGGTCAACGGATGCATCGTGCGGTATAATGCTCGTCCTCCAAGAAGATTGGCGGCTCCGTGCCGAAGTTTTCGGGCAGAGGAGCCGCAGAGAATAAATTTCAGTTTGGGCTTCTGCTCCATCAGTGAATGGATAACATCAAGTAATTTGGGGACACGCTGTACTTCATCAATAAATATGGTCGAGGATCTTTTGAGTTCTTCAATCTGTTGGCCGAGCAAGTTAGGATTCTTTGTGTACGAGAGCTGGAGTTCCGGGTCGAGCAGATTGATCGTCAAATCCGCCCCTTCCTTGGTTAGCAGTGTGCTCTTCCCTACTTGGCGGGGACCAAACAGAAAAAAGCTTTTTTTGGGCAATTGTTTCTCTAACGTTCTTGCATACATAATCATCAATATACCGTGCATATTAACAATAAGTCAATTAAATTGGAGGGTGATTTACATTGGCGCACAGCCAACTTACTAAGAAAATGAAACAGTCTATATGGTTGAGCACATTCATCCGTGACCCCCTCAGCCATTTTCTGGCTATCGGGATGGTGTTGTTCGCCCTCTCTTTTTTGCTTGGGGGATTGGCTGAGGATTCTTCGCGCGTCATTCGCCTATTAGCTGGAGATGTGGAGGGGATCAAACAGCTGTGGACGAAAACCCATTTTCGTCCGCCCACCGAAGCCGAGCTTGATGGTTTGGTTGCCAGCCGCATTAAATAGGAGATTCTGTATCGAGAAGCGTTGGCTTTAGGGTTATCCGAGGACGACACGATCATTCGCCGGAGATTGGCACAGAAGATGGAGTTCCTTGGTGAAGGGCTTATCGATCCTGGGGAACCCAGCGAGCAGGAGCTGCACACCTATTTGAAGGCCCATTCCGAACAGTTTCAAGAACCGGCGCGGATCAGCTTTGAGCATGTGTACCTCAACCCGGAACGGCGGGGTGAGGGTTTAGAGCAAGACGCACAGGGTTTGTTAGTTTCTTTTCAGGCAAGGGATGGGGTGGTAGATACTCACCATGCTGGTGATCTTATTCTCCTGGATATCCGGATTGATCTTGCCTCAGAGACATTGATTGCCAACACGTTTGGAAAAGAATTCGGACAGGCCATGATGGATCTTTCTCCTGGACGATGGCAGGGACCCGTCCGCTCCGCCTACGGCTTGCAGGTGGTCTATGTCTATGAACGGCAGGAGGGTCGTGTGCCGGACTTGAACCGTGTCCGCGATGAGGTCGATAAGGTGGATTGTGACAATCAAGTCCTTATGTCCTCAAGTGGGGTAGCCCTCACTCGTAGTACAATGGGCAAGCCAGGGGCCAGACAAGGCATCGCGACCCAATCAGCCACTCAACAGGCGCGACGCGATGTGGAGCAATGTTTAGAGCCGAAGGGGTGGAAACGGGAAACCGACGCCAAGTGAGTGGATAACAGACGTCATGCTTTACAACCACGCGCCTTTGGACAGAATGGAGATGGGCCGTATGCCCTTCCACCGGATGCGCCACTTCCCTCCCTGCATCACTCACCCCTAAAACGACTCGGGAGTGTAGCTAGGATGTTGTGGCTTAAGAACTTCGCCTATACTCTAGTCGTTCCTTGCACAGTGGCGATTTACGTGCCCTGGGTCCTCGTCGGCGAACAGGCAGTGAATTCCGGGATCTGGCTATTCCTAGCCGCGGTCCTTTTCGTCCTCGGAGGCGCCGTCTATTCTTGGTGTCTCTGGGATTTCGCCACCTTGGGGCAGGGGACTCCTGCGCCGTTTGATCCACCAACCCATCTGGTCGTTCAGGGCCCCTACCACTACACGCGAAACCCGATGTATGTAGCCGTCATGACCTTCATCTTCGGTTGGATAGTTCTCTTTCCTTCCACTCCCCTTCTCCTCTATGGTCTTTCGGTGGGGCTCTGCATTCATCTACTTGTCCTACTTTACGAGGAACCTCATCTCAAAAAAGTCTTTGGAACCTCTTATGAGGAATATCGCACGCACGTGAGACGCTGGGTTCCATTTCCTAATAGGAAAAGGTAGAAATTTCATGCTCCACCTCATTAGCCATCCTGCAAATTGTGAAGACAGAGTATTCAGTAACAAATTCCGAATACCTTTTTTAAAATGCATGAAATTTTTGTTTCGCCTTGTATTCTGCGGGGTAACCGTTCTATTTTTTTCGGGTTGCGCTTTCAACAAATTAGGTAAAGAAGTGGCCATTCTTGACCAAACGTCAATTCTGCAAGGAACTATTTCCAATCCTTCGCCACACAAGAAACCGTTAATCGTCTTGGCCTACAAAATTTAGGCGCTAAAAAGAAACTTGTCGCATACTCCGTTCAGCACACACCAGGAATGTTTACCTTCATTCGTTTATCGGGTCAGTACCTTATTGCCGCATTTGAGGATGCGAATGAAGACCTGGAGTATCAGCCAACAGAGTATGCTGGCTATGTGGACAATGGCTCCACTATCACCGTCAAACCTGGAGAGGATATTTATAATCTCGATCTGACTTTGAAACATCCTGACACGGTCACCCTGGTAGAAGCGCCGGATTTAACCTCTCCAGCTACGAAGGTGGCGCTCGATTTATCCGAAATTCGAGCAGGAGAAATTGTCACTCTTCAGGATTCAAGATTTTCACTAGAAAATGGGCAATTAGGACTGTGGGAGCCCATTCAATTCCTGCGAACGGTTGGAGGAGGGGTTTTCTTTCTCGAATCCTTTGATCCAGAAAAAATACCGGTCTTATTGGTTCATGGCATCGGGGGGTATACAGAGGAAATTTCCTCCCTTATTCGTCAATTAGACCGAACGCGCTTTCAACCCTGGATTTTCAATTATCCTTCGGGGCTCCGGCTCGATATGGCCGCCGAATTTCTGCGTCGATCACTCAGTGAGATTTTCGTGAATTATAAATTTAACAAACTCGTACTTATAGCCCATAGCATGGGAGGATTAGTTTCTCGGTCTTTCGTGAATACGCTTGCGCGAAAAGATGTGGAACGGCAGTTCAAGTTGCTCTTTCTCACGCTCTCCACCCCATGGGGAGCCACCAAGCGGCTCAGATCGGCGTAGAGTACGCTCCCGCTGTGATCCCTTCTTGGCTGGACATGGTTCCCGATAGTCCATTTCAACGAACACTCTTTCAAACGCCCTTACCGGATAATTTTGAATATTACCTCTTCTTTAGCTTTCAAGGGGGTCACAACCTTTTCACCAACGGCAACGACGACGGAACCGTCTCCTTAGTAAGCCAATTACGAGCCGAAGCTCAGGATGCAGCTATCAAGACGTTTGGGTATAATGAAGATCATATGAGTATCTTGCGCTCAGAAGATGTTGCCAAGAAACTGAACGCGCTGTTAACCACCTTTGCCAATCGTGAATGAAATCTCAGTTAACCTCGTTTCCCAAGAAAAAAAGACTTTCTCATTCTTGAATCCTCAACCTTGAAATTGCCCTGTGCTATACTAGGAAAAAGATAACAACATTCCGATTGGTCATTACCAAGTCCCCGAGTGCGTCAAATCCCTCATGACTCCGTCAATCCTAAGAATTTTGCCATGGTGTATGTGTTGTGTGCTTCTCACTGGTTGCGTGGGCGCCAGCAACTGGTTAGCAGGACCTACTCAATTTCAGAATTCCCTCTTAGATCCCTCGCATCGCTTAGCTCCCATACAGATCGGTGTAACGACCAAACAAGAGATTGTCACGAACTTTGGAAACCCTACCGACCGTCAAATACATTCGATAGATGGGACGCAGTTTGAATCTTTGAGCTATTCCACAACTGAAATTGCGATTAACCCCTTCCAATATATCCCTCTTTTTGGCGCTGCCGCGTCTTGGAGATCCACATCAAGCCGGACTCCATCAGCTGCATTCAGCTTTTCTTCTGAGGAAAAGGTTTCTGGATTGACCGTATCCACCGTCAATGCCTATGGGGATACCCGCTCTCCAAAACGTTTCCTCATTCCGAACTCTCCCATTTCTTTTTACGGTATGAGAAACCCTGAGGTATTTCATATGACGGTCAATTCTCCATAAAAATTTTCCCATCTCCTTCCGTAGTATCTCCTTCCTCTGTATTGTTTCCTCAATTTTTTCCCAAAATCATTGGGACATACGGTATCGATACTTTCAATAAAAAAAAATCCTCTCAAGGTCACGCCCCCCTCAAGTGGTCTCCCTGCCGATCCGATGAGTGTCTGTATGAGACCAAAGGGTAGTGCAGAAAAATTAGAAGCGAGACGGCGGCTAGCTGCAACCATGTTGGCCAAAGGCCGAGGAATTCGAGAGGTTGCCCGCACGATTGGAGCCGCTCCATCTTCTGTGAAACGATGGAAAGATGCTCTTGAAGAAGGCGGGAAAAACGCGCTGAAATCGAAACCTCACACCGGGCGTCCTTCACGCCTCTCGGCAAAACAACGCCAAGATCTTCTCCAAATTCTTAAGCGAGGGCCAAGGGCGGCAAACCTACGAGCCGATCAATGGACGTGCCGACGTGTTGGCACGATCATTCGGCGGTCCTTTGGGGTGAAATATCACCCTGATCACGTGAGTCGAATCTTACGCGCCCTCGGATGGAAGTATAAGGGAAAAAGCAGCTTGCCTTCTAAGAGAAAATCTGTTCAACGCCATGCGCAGTGGTCGGCTTTTGCCAGACGTCATCGCTAGCGTTTCCTTCTCGATTCTTTCTTAAATACTTCCTTAAGCCAGAAAGACAAGTTCTGGCTTGGGGTCAGCGCTGGCCCCTCCCCCTTCCGCCGCGTTATTCACCCTCACCTCGGATTTCTTGAATCCCGAACTGAGCCTGACCGGGGCTTGCCCCTCATCTTTAATTCAAGGAAATAGGGGAGAGGGAAGTCAGGCGAATGGTGGGAACCGTGAGGATATCCAAAAAAGAACCTAAGCAGTTGATAGCCTGCGCAAAGGCTTCAGGGTCGGTGGGTTTGGTCAGATAAAAATTACATCCGATGGAATGGCAGGCTTCTACCTCCTGTGGATTATCGGTGGTAGACAACATGAGGACGGGGACTCGCCTTAACATTTCGTGTTCTTTCATCCTTCGTAATACCTCAATCCCATTGACCCGAGGAAGGTTAATATCAAGAAGCAATAGATATCCATGCGCCGTTTTCCCCTGTGGCATGTTACCGAGACCTAGAAAATACTCTAAGGCTTCTTGGCCATCTCGCAATCGATGACAGGGCTTTCCCATTCCGGCCCGCCGAAGATTTTTCTCTATGAGTGCTGCATGGCCGTCATCATCCTCTGCGATTAATACGGTCGTGTCAGGATTCATGATGTCCTCCTTCGTCAACATCAATCGCTTGCGGAAAGTACACGTGAAACGTGGTTCCTTTCCCTGGTAAAGATTCGACTTCAATCTTGCCCTGATGCCGATCAACAATCCGCTGCACAATCGCTAATCCCAAACCTTCTCCCTTTCCGTATTGGGGACTCAGCCTGTGAAACACCTGAAAGATTCGTGCATGCTGTTCCTGAGGAATACCTATGCCATTATCAGTAATATCATACACTGACCATCCATCCACAAGTTTTCCTGAAATCGTCATTTCACCGGGTCGCGACGCCTCGAGATACTTCTGCGCATTATCGATCAGGTTTGCAAAAACCTGCGTGACTAAGACCTCGTCACCCATGCAATCCGGAAGGTCTCCGATGTGTAAAACTACACCCTTCTGCTTCAGTTGAAACTCCATTGAAGAGACAATGCCCATCATCAAGGCATTCATGTCCAAACGTTCCCATTGAATATCCATTTGCCCAAGCCGAATAAATCGAAGAATCCCAGAGGTCACCGTATTCACACTATCAGCTCCCGCTCGGATAAATCGTACCGCCTCCGGAATATCCTGCATGACCAAGGGATTCACATGTTCGCGGACCGAATCAGACATCGCCTCCTCTTCAAATAATGTTTTCAGGCGATCACACGCCATCGTGAGTTCTTGACAAAAACCTTGAATGGTCACGATGGGAGCACGCAGATCATGGGAAATGACATGCATCAACGTTTCCATATCTTCCGGTAGTACCCCATGCTTCCCTCCTGTTTGAGGAAAGAGCGGCTTATCTGGTTGACTCGGTTTCTCCATTCAATCGTCGTTCCTTTCCCGGCCTTTATCTGACAACTCCACCTGAATATCAGGTTTCACCGAAAACTGCGGCCATGTAGCGAAGCCGCACGGCTCCCCTCCACCAACCCACTCTGCGACTTCAACAAAAAGTTTGGCTAAAAAGAAAACGAAGAACCCACACACCTTTTAGCCTAGAACTTCAGCCCCTGAGATGTTGAACCATCACACTTTCTTGTCAGAAATCAAAAATTTCGAAGAGCACCCACATCCATAAGAATATGGCCGCTTCCCGGCAAAGGGAAAAAAAACGGAATGAAAAAATGAGGGTATAAAGGATAAGAACGGAATGAAGAAAAATAATGAAAAGGCATCAACATAAAAACACTATTCGGTGAAAGGTATGAACATTCGCGAAAAAAATCCTAACGGCTCAGGTCGGTATGTTATATTATATACCATAGCACAAGAAAATTTTTGTCCAAGACCACTCAACATCAACTCAATCGTTTTTCCTGGCATTTGGGCATGAAACCATTACTTGATCAACAGCCCACCGTATTGCACAAAAAACGGCACAAAAACCAAAGATAAAATTGCCGAAAGTTTGATCAAAATATTCAACGAGGGCCCCGACGTATCCTTAAGGGGATCGCCGACCGTATCACCCACCACGGCGGCTTTATGGGTGTCCGTGCCTTTGCCGCCCAGGTTGCCCTTCTCAATATATTTTTTTGCATTATCCCACGCCCCACCACTATTAGATGAAGAGATGGCAATAACCCCACCAGCCACAAGGGAGCCGGCAAGCACGCCAGCCACGGCTTGAATACCAAAGAGAAACCCCGTAATCAGCGGTGTACCCATAATCAAAACGCCCGGTGCAATCATTTCCTTGAGCGCCGCCTTGGTCGAAATGGCGACACATTGCTCATAATCTGCCTCAGCTTTCCCTTCCATGAGTCCAGGAATCGTTCGGAACTGACGGCGGACTTCTTCAATCATTTCATAGGCCGCCGACCCAACAGATTTCATAGTCATCGCGGAAAAGTAGGACGGCAAGACCGCTCCGATAAAGAGACTGGTAAACACCAGGGGATCAAGTAAATTTATAGTCCCCAAGAGATCATACTCTGGTCCCTTTTGTTCCTTGAGCAATAAATCAGCTCTGGTGAGGAAGGCGGCAAAGAGTGCTAAAGAGGTCAGAATGGCAGCACCGATAGCAAAACCTTTGCCGATCGCCGCCGTCGTATTCCCAGCGGCATCTAGCACATCGGTTCGTTGACGAACATGTTCTGGCATTCCGGCCATTTCTGCAATCCCTCCGGCATTATCAGAAACCGGCCCGTACGCATCAATCGTCAGCGCAATCACCAGAGTTCCTAACATCCCGAGTGAAGCAATCGCCACTCCATACATACCAGCCAGCATCCACGGAATATAAATAGCCAGCCCAATGGCAAGATAGGGCCCCACCGCACTCTGATAGCCAAGGGCTAAACCAAAAATAATATTCGTGGCCGAACCCGTTTCACAAGATTTCGCGACTTCTCTCACTGGACCATAATCATGAGACGTGTAGTACTCGGTCATCAATCCAACGACAAGCCCGGCAATAAGACCCGCAAGAAAGCAGAAATACACTCCAAGGTCTGTATACGGGACACCTCCGATTTCAAAGGTATCAGGGAGCATGGCTTTGGTCACAAACAACATCACTACCGCCATTAACGCACTAGAGATGATCAGCATCCTTTTCAAGGCTGGACCAACTTGTTCTTCTGAAGTGACCTTGACCATCATCAGGGTGAGCAAGCTCACGGGAATCCCAATGGCGGAAATAAGAATGGGATACAACAACGCATCGACCATCCCGGAAAAGGCCACCGCACTAATAACCATGGCCGCACAGGTACTTTCCGCACAGGACCCAAATAAGTCAGCCCCCATCCCAGCCACATCACCTACATTATCCCCGACATTATCGGCAATCACCGCCGGATTCCGCGGATCGTCCTCGGGAATTCCAGCTTCAACTTTTCCCACCAGGTCAGCCCCAACGTCAGCCGCTTTGGTGAAAATTCCTCCACCCACGCGCGCGAACAAGGCAATGGAAGATCCACCCAACCCGAAGCCAGCGATGACCTCCATTAACACGTGTGTCGGCAATTGTTCCGGCATAATGCTCTTCAACCCAAGGTAGATCAGGAGCAGCCCTAATGCCGCTAAACTCACCAAGGCAAAACCCATGACCGCCCCCGAATGTACCGCCACATTAAATGCGGAAGAAATAGATTGATTGGCTGAGACCGTAGTCCGCACATTCCCCTGAGTCGCGATCTTCATCCCAATAAAGCCCGAGGCAATGGAAATGATGGCACCAAAGATAAATGCGATGGCTGTATAAACCCCTTCATTCACATAATCCGTATGATGATCATCAATTAACACCGCGATGATCGCCGCAAAGACCACCATAAAGATGGCCATGATTTTATATTCCTGCTTTAGGAAAGCCATAGCTCCAGTGGCAATCGCTGAGTGAATCTTCGACAAACGCTGCTTGGTGTCCTTATCATCGACTCCCATATCAATAGGGATCTTATTGACCGATGCTGAGTAATAAAATGCCACGACCAATCCCAGAACTGAGAGGGCCAGAATAATCGATACCGCCATGGTCAATTGATCTCCATTAGGGTGAAAGAGAAGAATCTCAAAGAGTTAAAGGTCGTGCCGACGCCTATCATTTTCTAACAGCCTGAAAAATATGGACTTCCTATTTCAACACCATCCACAGAACTCTACGCCCATTCCTACCCACTGAAACAATTCACTGTAATGGATTTCAGTCTACTTGGAAGACAAAATACAATGTGGGGGGTTATGTGAAACTGCTCAGAAAATATAACAACACCGCATGATTAAGGTAACATATAGTGCCACTATTGAAGGCACTACCCCAAATATGGTGAATGAAGCGAATGGTATTGTACCTGTCTCACATTGAATGTTCAAGGTATTTACCCTTATAAAAGCGGTTTTTCTTAAATCGATAACCTTGGGTTCTCCTCATGCTCCACTCCGCCGTGAGGCTCTAGAAATGTCAATTGGGAACCCGCAATTGTTGAATTTCAGCAGGACTCAGCATACGCCATTCTCCTGGAGCCAACGATCCTAATTGAATAGCCCCGATGGCTATGCGAATCACTCGCAAGGTGGGGTGCCCCACCTGAGCCGTCATCCTGCGAATTTGCCGATTCATGCCTTCAGAAATTTCCATTCTCAGCCAAGCCGTGGGCACCGATATTCGAAATCTGATAGGAACCGGGCGGGGATGGACCAAAGGTTCCTCGGCAAGAAGGTGTACGGTTGCCGGACGAGTCCGCCGACCTTTGACGAGTATCCCGCGCCGCAATTGGACAAGAGCTGCTTCGTCGGGAATCCGCTCAACTTGCACCCAATAGGTTTTGGGAACTTTAAACGAAGGAGAAGTCAATCGAGCTGCGAAGCTTCCATCCGAAGTCAGCAACAATAACCCCTCGCTATCCATATCCAGACGACCCGCCGGATAGACGTGTGGCACGTTCACATAGTCGGCCAAAGTCGGACGATTTTCCGCATCAGTAAATTTGGACAGCACACTATAGGGTTTATGAAACGCGATATACGAAGGAATGGCACTTATTCGGCTGCTTTTTGAATGAGGAGAAAACATCAGTGTTTGACGATAAGCCCCATGACCAACAAATTCCAGCCAAGAGGTAATTCGTTCCTTTTTATTGCCCCATCAATAAATTTCTGTTACCGTGAAAAAGAATTGCACACCACAGTACACACACCATTTTCTCTCGACTTTACCTGACAGGACTCACTTATGGCATGGGAACCGAAAGATCCATGGGGCGGAAGCGGGCAAGACCCGCTTGATGAAGCCCTACGCAAAGCCCAGGAACAAATCAAGAATCTCGTTCCGGGGAGAGGGTTTAAATCCATCATCTATATTGTCATTGCCGTGTTGGCTCTTTGGCAATCCGTCTTCATTGTCGCACCCGACGAACAAGGATTGGTGAAACGATTTGGAGATATCGTTCGCCTGGTTGAGCCCGGGCCTCATTTTAAAATTCCTTTTGCGGAAACAGTTGATACACCGAAGGTCGAAAAACTCCATCGAGTAGAAGTAGGATTCCGTACTGAAGGGGGGCGCACACGATTCGTGCCTCGCGAAGCCCTCATGCTGACGGGAGACATGAATATTCTCTCACTGGAATTTATCGTGCAATATAAAATAAACGATGCTAAAAAATACCTCTACCAGGTCGCCAATGTCGAAAACACGATTCACAACTCCGCCGAAGCGGCCATGCGTGAAGTGATTGGAAAAAGTAAGATTGATGAAGCCTTAACCGTTGGGAAAGCCGAAATTCAGCAAAATGCCCAAGTTTTGCTACAAGGGATTCTGGATCAATACCAGGCTGGTGTACAGATCGCAACGATTCAATTACAAGATGTGAATCCGCCAGAAGCTGTGGCCGCGGCGTTTAAAGATGTTGCGAGCGCGAAGGAAGACCGTGAAAAACTCATCAATCAAGCACATGGTTTCAGGAATGATCTAATTCCCAGAGCCAAGGGGGAAGCCGCCCAACAAATCAATCAAGCCAAAGCCTATGCCCAATCCAGAATTAGCCGTTCCGAAGGGGAAGCTAATCACTTTCTGCAAACATTAAAAGAATACAAGCAAGGAAAAGACGTGATTAGTAAACGCGTGTATATCGAAACCATGGAAGAAGTTCTTTCCAATACCGAAAAAATCATTCTTGATTCCAATGCCGCGAAAAACGTATTGCCCTATCTTCCTTTAGGGAGTCTCGGCAAAACGCGTGGAGGTGGCACACAATGAAAAGCAATCTCATCCTTGGAATCGCCTTAGTCTTGGGACTCCTCATTACCTTGGGACTTTCGCCATTTTTCGTTGTTGATTTAACTGAAACTGCTATTGTCGTGGCCTTGGGGAAACCACAGCGAACCATTACAGAACCTGGCCTTAAATTTAAAATTCCCTTTTACCATCAAGTCACATTTTTTGATAAACGCTTTCTGGATTATGACGCTCCTGCCCGGGATGTCATTACCAGTGATAAAAAATCCATGGTCATCGACAACTTCGCCAAATGGCGAATTGTGGATCCATTGAAAGTCTATCAAGCTTTTCAGACACAACGCGGCGCCCTTCAACGATTGGATGACATTGTCTATTCAGAACTTCGGGTTGAGCTGGGCCGACATGAACTCGCCGAAATTGTTTCCGCCAACCGTGCGTTAATCATGAAACTTGTCTCTGATCGATCCAATGAAAAAGCCTCGGTGTATGGACTAGAAGTCTTAGACGTACGGATCAAACGCGCGGACCTTCCTGAACAGAATGAAAAAGCCATTTTTCAACGCATGCAAGCGGAGCGGGAACGGCAGGCCAAGCAATACCGTGCTGAGGGTGAGGAAGAAGCCCAGAAAATCCGCTCTGAGGCTGAGAAAGATAAAGAAATTATTTTGGCCGAAGCCTATAAAACTTCACAGGAACTTCGGGGTGAAGGGGAAGCCAAGGCCTATAAAATTTATGCCGATGCTTATAAGCAGGGTCCGGAATTTTTTGAATTTGTCCGGACGATGGAAGCCTATAAGAAAACCTTTGCCACGGATACCACGATGGTTCTCACGCCAGACTCCGAATTTCTCAAATTCCTCAAGAAACGCTAGACGAGGCCTTTCTTCTCGACTCTGCCGTGTTCATACCTCTCTGGCGTTCCCTGCCTGTTAAGCCATGGCCAATCCTGAACATGTTCAGCTGTTAATCGACGGTGGCGTCGAATCCTGGAACAAATTTCGCCGGAATTCTCAGGCTCCGCAGCCTGACCTCAGTGGAGCCGACCTCTCTGGCTATGATTTTTCGGGCCTTGATTTAAGCCATGCCAATCTGGAAGGCGTGGACCTCTCCGATGCGTATCTCTTTCGAGCCAATCTCACGGAGGCCAATATGACCAGGGCGAACTTCACCGAAGCCGACATCCTCGAAGCCAATTTCATTAAAGCCAATCTTTCTCATGCCATCATGGTTCGAGTGGACCTCTCCGCAACCGGCTTAATCGCCTGCAACTTGGAAGGCGCCAATCTCGAAGGAGCCAATCTCACGCAAGCCTCCCTGCCATGGGGCAATCTCACTGACGCCAATCTTACGCAAACCAAGTTACATCTTACCGACCTACGGGAAGCCCAATTGGTTCGTGCCAACCTTCAGGGCGCCTCACTCCAAGATGCCTCATTGACCGGGACAAATTTACAAGCTGCCAACCTTCTTGGTGTGACAAATGTTTCCCTCGATCTCCTAGCCAAAGCCAAAACCCTCTATCATGCCCAGCTCGACCCAGAACTCAAAGCCCAACTCCTCAAAGATCATTCCCACCTTTTCGAAGAGCCCACTTCGTAACCTATTGTTCTGGTCAGCGTTCTCACCATAAATTCCGGCAGCAAGCTCAACCATCTATTTGCTATTATGATTATTGTTACATCATACATTATGAATTCTCCCTCAAATTTAAGGGAATTTCAGAGTCAGAAACCTGTTCCAGGCTATAACAATGAGAAGGACATGAGGAATCATCGCATCGTACGTTTCAGTCAATCATTATCGTTAGTTCTGATTTTTGCCTTGAGCGCAAGCATGTCCAGTCTAAGTTTGGCTGGGACTGATCGTACCTTGTATGAACGGCTAGGCGGGTATGATGCCATCTCGGCCGTGGTCGACGTGTTTCTCACTAAAGTCTGGGAAGACCCAGTCGTTGGACGATTCTTTGTAGGCATGGGCACGGATACCAGAAATCAATTACTGCAAAAAAATAAAAACTTAATGTGCGCGAACACTGGCGGGCCCTGCAAAAAAATCAATCGCCCATTAGACCAAGCTCATGTCGGCCTAGGAGTTACTGATAAGGAATTCGATATCGTCGCCGGTCATTTAGGGACAACCTTAAAAGAATTCAAGGTTCCTCAAAAGGAATATGATGAACTCATGACCAAAGTTGGTGGCCTTCGCGATTATGTGGTCGAAGCCAGAAATGAAAAGTGAGCTGAAAGGTTATTTTCGGTGGATGGCGACGAGACGGCCCAGGATTTCTTGGGGAAATTGTGATGGAGGCGCGCTCAAGTCAATGCGGGGCCCAACGCCTTGGACCAGCTTTGGTCCTTCCGATGTATTGACGATTCCTTTTATGCGAAGAGCTTGAAGGGTTTGAAGTTGTTGGATGAGTTGGTCAGGGATGATGTCGTCGGGGAAAGAGAGTTCTTGCGTTTCAAATGCTTCATGTGTATGGGGAATGAGTTCAGGCTTGCCTTTTCGTTTCGATGAAAACGATGGTGCGGGGATTGGAGGAAAGACCACCGAGGTATCAATCTGGCCTTGAATACTTCGGATGAACGGGGCATCAGGTGCCATAGCCTGCAGAAGGCTTTCTACTTGCCCCATGGAGGTTTGTGCCACTAAATCGATTTTATTGAGCACCACAATATCGGCCGAAGAGACTTGTTGCTCAAAGGTGCCCTCCAAATCTCGCCCTTCCGCAACTTGCTCGGCATTGGCCACGACAACCGCCAGACTTTCCCCAACCCATTCAGTGACCGGTTCCCGCCAAAATGTCATCAGCGTTTCAAAGGGCAATGCCACGCCAGAAGTTTCAACCACGACTCGATCGGGGCGAATGGTTTCCCATAAATTCTGAAGCGTTTCCAGTAATTCGTTGGTCAATTGACAGCAGACACAGCCACCTTCCAACTCCACATACCCAGGCCCGCCCGCCTCTTGTAGCAAGGCTCGATCTATACCCAATTCGCCAAACTCATTAGAGACTACCGCTAGTTTTAGCCCTTGTCTCTGAGAATCAGCAATCAAATTTTTTACGAGGGTGGTTTTTCCAGCTCCTAAAAACCCCGAGACCACCAGCGCAGGCACCCCTAGCACTGAGGAGGGAAATTCACGATGAGAAGAAAGAGGTGCGGGTTCGTTTGTCATATAAAATGGCAGAAATCTAATGGGCAGAAACCATTGGTTGGAATCCCAATTATTGGGGACTAATCTCATACACCAATGTGACCGTTCCTCGCACGGTAATTTCTCCTGCTGACACGGAAGCCTCCCCTCCTGAATCCATGGCCATCGCAGCCGCCATCATCCGCGGTTGGCCTCTTGGAGCGATTATGGATACACCACCTTCCATGACCTTTATGACCCTCGCTAATTGGAGCTGTAACGATTGCGCCAAGGTCTGAGCTTTTGTCTGAGCTTTTAAGGCAGCAATCTGTAGGACTTTGAGCTTATGGGGTTGCTCATCTTGTAATCCCCAGGAAATACCAGAAAATTGGTTGGCGCCAACCTTTAATACTCGATCCACCACTTTCCCGACTATATTCAAATTGCGGACTTCTACATTGACCTGATGCACCACTCGATAGCCAATAATACGAGGAATCGTCTGCTCCAATGATTCCCCTGAAGATCGCCGTGGACGTGGTGGATATTCAGGAATGACATTCAATGAGGTGGTTTGGATAAATTTTGACGGAATCTCTAACTTCTGGCATTCTTCCAATATCCGAGCCATCCGTTCTTGATTCTCTTCCTGGACTTTGGCCAATTTTCCCCCAGCAGTTTCTACCGCGAAACGCAATATCGCCTTGTCGGGTGGCACATTGATCTTTCCTTCTGCTGACACAGTCAAGCGAGGCTGGTCCTGTTCATCGTCTCCAGCCCACCCATGAACGGGTAACAAGAATAAGATCCCACCGAACACTACATTCAATATTCTTGCAGATGGCATAGCCTTATACATTGACAAACCCCACAGATGTTTTCGAGAATGTCTTTCATCATGACAACACCTAATCCGGCAACATCCCAAACTGGCTCCTCCTCGGAAATGCCTGATAGACTTTGCACCTGGTGCCAAACCACCATGATGAAACGCTTGGTTGGAGAAGGCCGGTTTATCCATTACACCTGCCCGAAATGCATTTTTCAGCATACGTCGAAAGTGCAGACAGCAGCCTCTTCATAATCTCGCTGGTCACAGATAGCTCTCCCTCCCCGATTTTTGCCTGCTGCGTCCCGTAGGACGCTTCCGTTGCTTACACAGGAGAGGAATATCCTAATCCTACTCTTCAAAATAAGTTGGAGACGATGCGAGTCCCGCCGACCCATGTCCCGATAATGCTTCCAATGGTTGGAAGCAGAAACGCGAGAAAGACCCGTAAGAGGCGACTCCTCCACCATCGACCGGGAATTGCGATATCTTCAGCAACCGTTTGAAAATCACGCACAATGGGAGGCTGCAAGTAGGCTTGGACAAAGGCCGTGACATAACCCACCCCAATGACCGGCGTGAGACTGGTAAATGGTGCAGAGGCAAAGGCCGTGAGTGTGGTCAATGGATGGGCCATCGCCAAGAGACCGCCAAGGCCGCTAGGGATACCATTGGCTAAAATCCAAAACAACGCATTTTCTCCGGCTGCCTCGGCCCCTTTCTGCCAGCCAATCCAGGCAATTGAGCCCACGATTAACAAAGGAATACTCCAACCAACCATTTTCCATATGGGAGACACGGGGGGAATAAAGTTCAATTCGTCCAAATCCACTGATTTCTGTTGCTCAATGGTTTGGCAAATGCCGTCTACATGGCCGGCCCCAACGACCGCCACTGTTCTGTTCCCGGGAGCCTCAACCATTTTTTTGGCGAGATAGAGATCTCGCTCGTCAATCAAGACCACTTTAAGCGTGGGTACTTCTTTGCCCAAGTCTTTCATCATCTCTGACAGCACATCTTGCTTTTTGAGATTGCGAATTTCATCTTCCGACACTTCCGTGGTATCAAAAATACTCAGGAGGAGCGAGGACATGAGCAAACTTTTTCGCCAAAACGGCGTGTTGCGCCACGCTCGGCGCATGGTCACTCGCACATCCCGATCTCCTAATGTCACAGGAATATCATGCTTCTCGGCCATCTTAATCGCCTCTAGCATCTCGGCTCCCGGCAACACGCCCAGCTTATCACCCAGGCGTTTTTGAAATGAGGCTAAAACCAAGTTGACAATAAGGGTACTCAATTGTTGCTGACGAATAATTTGCTTCAGGTCGAGTGATTCCCAGCGGTTAGGATGCGAAATGGCCTCATAACGCTTGGCATCTAATTCGACACAAACGCCATCAGGTTGTTCTTGTTCAATGACGAGTTTGACTAATTCAACCGACTCTTGTGACACGTGCGCCGTGCCAACCAAAATAATTGTCTTGGCGCCTACGGTTAAGACCGTGACATCCGACTCATATTTCCCAAGAAGACCTGTTGGGGATTGAGGAGTCGAAATGGGTGAACATTCATTCAAATCTGACATAGGCACACCTTGGCATATTAGGCAATAAACTTGTCAAGTTTGACTCAGTGGGACGAGCCAATATCGGGCAACTCTCTTGGTCGACACCTTCTCTTCGTTGGGGATTGAGTGGTAAAATTGGACACACATCGCTCCCCGTATGGATATGGATAAGGGAAAAAAGCAGCCTGCGCGACGATCATCTACCTGGATCTGGTTGAGTGCGGATGGTGCTCGATGGCGAATTAATCATTCCTCAGATGGAATCTGGTCATGTCCCATCGGCATAGGCGGAAAACGGGTCGGTTCATGGGAGCCCGGTCTTCCATCAAGCCTGGGAACTTGGCCTGGTCGGAAGAACCAAGAATAGCCACTCGCTTGCGCCTCTCATTTATAAGTCAAAGAGGAAATGGACGTTGCCTCCACCCCAAGATTTAATCGTTCCTTCAATACCCTTTTTCTTATCAGAATAGACCCACACAACTACGTCCTCAAGCCCTGTTAGTTTTTTCATCTGCTCCAAAAGCACAAGAACAATTTTCCGCCCCCGTTCTCGATCTGCCGATAACCGATTAAAATAGGGTTCTGTGACGTGCAATTGAAGCAGGCTCCCTTTGACTTGAAGACCCGTAATATCAGGGTTCTCTCCCATCTGGGCTTTGATAGTCTCAGCTATTTCCTCATTCGTCCTAGACATATTTCACCTGAATCCTCCTTATCTTTTGGACTAGGTCTGGGATGATATTTCGCAGATGCGGAAACGTTAGGAAAGGGGTTGGGTCACTTTCTCCAACCAGGTCCTAGTGGCCGCATCAACTTTGGCTTCCAAACATTTCCACACGCGTGCATGATACGCGTTTACCCACTCCCGCTCCTGCGTGGACAGAAGGTCCACAACTATTAATTTCCGATCAAAGGGAACCACTGTCAATGTGTCGAACCCCAAAAAGGGACGGATGGAATCCTTTGTCATCTCCTCACGTTTGACGACGACTAAATTTTCCAATCGAATCCCAAATGCTCCGGCCTTATAAAATCCAGGCTCATTGGACACAATCATACCTGGTTTGAGCGCTACATCATTAGCAGATTTTGAAATCCGCTGCGGCCCTTCATGAACACCAAGAAAACTGCCTACCCCATGGCCTGTTCCATGATCATAATCTAGGCCTATGGCCCAGAGGGGGGCTCGGGCTAAAGCATCAATTTGGCTCCCTTTGGTCCCATCTGGAAATTTTGCCATGGCCAAGGCAATATGGCCTTGTAGGACCCGTGTATAACGATCACCATGTTCTGCAGTCGGCTCCCCTATCGCCACAGTCCGTGTAATATCAGTCGTCCCATCAAGATACTGCCCGCCTGAATCCACAAGATACAATGTTCCAAGCTCCAAGGAACGGTTAGTCTCGGGAGTCGAATGATAATGCACGATAGCCCCATTGGACCCTGCACCAGAAATGGTCGGGAAACTCGCATCCTCCCACATCGCCTGTTTCTGACGACATTCTTCTAAATACGCTGACGCTTGTAGTTCTGTCACTTGCCCACTTGGTGTTTCTCGCTCAAGCCAAGCTAAAAATTGACAAACAGCCACGCCATCCCGCTCATGAGCCGCATATGCCCCTTGGATCTCGACAGAATTTTTACAGGCCTTGGGCATTGCACAAGGATCGTCACGGTGCGTGAGACACGCCCCATGTTTCGTCAGGGTTGAAAATATCCAACTATTGGTTTTCATGGGATCACATAGTACCTTTTGCCCCTGTTGTCCTAATTGCTGTAATGCCACTTCAAAGGCTTCCGGTGATTCCAAGGAAACGTCAGGTCCTAGATGCGAGGCCAAACCAGGACTCACCTTTCGGGAATCCACGAATAATGCTACCCGTCCAGTGGCATAGATAATAGCCTCGCATAAAGGTAAAGGCGTATGTGACACATCACTACCTCGAATATTTAACAACCATGCAATGGAATCGGGAGCACTGATAATCGCGGCGTCAATGCTTTCCTCCCGAACTTTCTTAGCTAGATCCTCCCGTTTTGCTTGCGAACTTTTTCCGGAGAACTCCAAAAGATGCGGCCTAATCAGACCCAGAGGAAGAGGCGGACGATTGGGCCACACTTGATCAATAGGGTTGGGGGAACAGGGGATCAATTGAGCCTCGGCCCGGTCGCAAGCGTTCTGATACCGTTCCAGGCCTTTGGGTGGATGGAGCCTGGGATCAAAGCCAATGCGGTTGGATGGCCGCACATGGCCCTCAAGCCATGTAGCAGGAGGATGGTCCCCGCTATGATTGAAGGAAAAATGGTGGGAATCTACCTGATCAGCAACTTGAAGAGTATAACGACCATCCACAAAAATCGCGGCTTCTTGTTCCAGAACAATGGCCGTACCCGCAGACCCCGTAAACCCGGTAAGCCATGCTAACCGTTCCGCACAAGGAGGGACATATTCATTTTGATATTCATCCGCGTGAGGAACGATGAACCCGTTCAGTCCCAGGCGCTGTAATTGTAGGCGTAACGCCTCAAGAGGGGTGCGCTCCATAGGGTCTTGGTCTTTAACGATAGGGCGAATCGTCTTTCAACTGCGTTATGTACGTGTAAGGAGACAAGCAAAGAGGATAGCATACCCCCCTTTGACATTTCCGAGTCAAATCGAAAATATAGGAGAGATAGTACGACAATTACAGGACGGATTGAAATGCTGATTCTTCGGAGGGGTAGGTTGGAATCAAAGTAGGGAAATTGGCTTCGTCAAGTAGGGTTTTGATGGGTTGTTGGGGGCCAACTAAGCTCATAGCTAAATTGGATTCCTTTAAATTCAGATAAGCCAGGGCTAACCCACCCAAGGCCGTGCTATCCATAAACGTCACGCCCTGGATATTGAACATAATATGCTTTGCACCAGAAAGGCGAGCATTATTCACAATCGCTTGAAAGACTTTTCGGGAGTAAAAGGTCACGCGCCCGGAAATCATTAAGACAAGTGTGTCGTCTTGGATTCGTTCTGCTACATGCATAAAAACACCATGTTTCTTAAGTCTTTTTCGGCAATTTCAGGCAATTCTTGCCTATTATCCCTGTTTTTCCCATAATCTTCTCAATCCTGAGGGATCGATGTCTCTTAAATCAGGTGGATCAGTGTATACTATTTGTTAATTGACAGTCCTTAGAGTCGTCGAGCGGTGTCTGTAAGAGATCTTACTGACCTTCCAGAGAAGTAACTGGGTAACAAGTACGCGAAGGGGGAAAACAAAAAAACGAACGAGAACATACAAAAAAGAACATGAATCCATTACAAAATCTAGATTTCATGCTCCTCTGACCATTCTTCACTTCTATGAACTTTATTTCTTCTTTTGTCATGTCACATAAGCCTGTCTCAATTGAAACTGAACTCAGGAAATTTCCTTAATCTAAATGAGCTAAGTCTATGAAGAAAAACGTGAAGCCTTGAGAATTCCACCATGATTCTAGAGATAAAGAAAAGAAGGGGAAAAACCGAAGAAAATCAAAGAATCAAAGCAAGAAACCGCCTGGTATTAAATGCCAAATGGCTCACTCTGAAGGAAATGATCCTTCACCGAGCAACCTCTGAGGGTGAAAATTACCAGGAAAAACCGTAGAAAACTACTTCAATAAGAATAAAATCTCTATTGGCACAAGATTGCCCTGGACTTAAAATGTTCAGTACATAGAAAATTTGCCGATTATGACTCGTCTTTTTGTTACCTCCCCCTCAAAACATTTGTCTCAAATGTTTCGATAATTAATGGAACACCAGTTCGGCAGTGATAATTTTTAGAAATTGTAAATCTCCCTTCTTGAGCTATGAGATTGGATACCCATAATGTTGCTGACAAGACTCGGAATTGGACCATTCACCAAAAGCATCATTGGCATTAAGTTGGGAGTCAATCCTTTGCCTTGTCGACCGACAAAAACTAGGAAAACCGAACTGATCGAGTCCCTAATCTTATTCAAGCTCTTCTTTTCACATACCATGCTGTCACGGATTTCCCACATTCACCGATTTGGCAAGGATCATTTCATACTGAAATCTTTCTGGCACAGCATAACTCATTCTAATCCCCCTAACCATTTCGGAGTTTATGGACCTTCAAAAAGTTGTTTGTAAAAACGACTACAAATCTATTGATTGAGACTTTATTTGGAGAACACTCAACACAAGAATTCAAGACCATCGGCAAACTCATTTGCGGCTGAGCTGACCAATTTCATGGGACAAATTTATCAGCCTGCCCCTTTCCCTAAGAGAACTTGGCTCCTATCTCCGAGTCCACGGATTTCTCAACTCGGAGTACCAAGCCTTATCGATTATGCAAATTCATCATTGAAATCATTTGCAATATCAAGGAACGGGAACAAAGAATTGTTCCCAGAATCAATCTAAGATGGGATTTTCTCTGTTGAAGGATAAACAGCAGGCCGTGTTAAGTCATATCCTGCTTAAAAGAGCCATGAACGAATCAAATAGAGTTGTTTTCACCTATTTGAACGATGGGCTCACGCCTTCTCATACCCTGACTTATAAAGAGCTATACGACCAAGCACAAGCCATTGCCGAAGACTTGAGGGATTGCTCTCAGCCAGGCAATCGGGCACTTTTGATGTTTCCCGCGGGTCTTGAGTTTATCTCTGCATTTTTTGGTTGTCTTTATGCTGGCATCATCCCAGTCCCAATACCAGAGCTTGATCCCATACGAGCCAAAAGAGGCAGGCCAAGATTT
>Ga0224497_10000108_pt1 | contig 68210 bp, 63 predicted proteins | sample SF_Jul11_sed_USG_4_FD_167970 | JGI IMG/M metagenome (GOLD analysis project Ga0224497, IMG submission 167970) | Sediment microbial communities from San Francisco Bay, California, United States - SF_Jul11_sed_USGS_13 | ecosystem: Environmental > Aquatic > Marine > Sediment | place: USA...
CGGACTGGGCGTCACTGGTTTTGCCTACTTTTCCCGAAAGAAAAGTAGGTCGGCTGCCGGGCCGAAACCCGGCATCACCAATAATTGATTGGACATTATGGTTGCGAAAAACCCAAGATGGATTCCCGATAAAAACCGTCGGGAATGACAGTGGGAGGAAGATAATTTCTAGAGCCCCTTGCGATCTTCTCGGGGAATAGCGAGTTTCGCATCAAGAAAATCCTGGTGAGTAAGATCCATGCCTTTGGCAATGCTTCGAATTTCCTCAATTTCGTCAAACGAGGTCTGATCGGCCGCATTGGCCACTTCAAATAAACAATGGAGAAATTCCTTCCGTTCAGTTCTCGTGGTTAATTCTTTGAAACGTTTCACCAATCGCACGCTATCTAACCCTCGAAAAATCCGGTGATGGCTGATTTCCGCGACAAGTTGTGCCTGGTCTTCCGTCAACGTCCAATGGCGCTGGAGCACACCGCCCATGACCGTGGTTTCTTCTGAAGACACCACATGATCCACGCCGGCCACTCGTGCCATCAGCCCCGCCGCGAGACACAGCTTGCGAATCTCGGCATCGGGCAAGTCAAAGGTGATACCTCGATCTCGTAATTCCATGGTGACCTGGAAATAAATGGTGTTCTTAATGAAATCTTCCAATCGACTTTCACGATCATGTTCTTCGGTATAATGCTGCCCCCGCAGATTCAGCATTCGACGAAATGGTCGTCGAAGATGTTCTAAAAACCCGCTACTGCCCTCCTCAAGATCGGCCCTAAGCTGTTTGACCACTTCTGCTTGTTGATCGCCACCTGATGATTCTGAGGACAGAAGTTTCTCAAGTGTCTCCAAAGCCAGGGCTTTATCCGCTGCTGATCCCATACGTCCTAGCACACGATTCAAGAGACGTTGCCGCTCTTCCTCGCTGACCGGGGAAGCCATATATAACTCCAGCTCCATCCATTCCTCTCCGGAAATCTCCGGCAATTGAAACAGCAGTTCTTTTAACCCGTTCACTTCAGTGGCCGACAATGTCCCGTCAGCCCATGCGGCTCCGATCAACAGCTTACCAAGTTCAAGAATAAAGCTCTTATCTGCCATCTCTGTCCTCCCTTTCAGCGTGAACTCAAGCTGCTGACATGCCTGTACATCCCAAGGCCCGATCGCCTTGTCAACAAAACCCATAAAGATGTAGGAAATTCTAGAGGCAGTATACCGAACGTGATCAAGAGTCTAAAGAACCCGGTGAGATCGAAACAGGCAGTACTCCCTGACACCGTCACTGGCGTGATGATACTTATGGATCACCCGTGAAACCATTGGAATCCAGAAATGCTCGCAACACATCTTTCCAAGTGAGCATCCCAAGAATCTCTCCGTGAATAGTCGTGACCGGGAGACAAGAGACCCCTCGGGCTAACATCAGTTGAGCCGCTTCCTGCAAGGGGCAGGATGAACGAACCGTCACCGGATGATGCGACATAATTTGATGAGCACGTTTATTGAGGGTCGCTCGATCCCGAGTGGTTTCCGACATCGTTCCGACATACGGGCTGACGGCTTTCAACACATCCCGGTCGGAAATGATTCCCACTAGCTTTTCATTGTCCACGACGAGTAAATGATGAAATCGGACTTTCTTGAAAATATCTCGCACCACCTCAAGTGAATCATCCATCTCAATGGTGACGACTCTGACCGTCATGATTTTGCCAATTGCCCGGGTTCTGGTCTCTGGCTCCACCTTACGAGGCCCCCATTTTATCTATGATGACTGCAGTAAAGTCCTTTCCACAAACTTTTGCCTTCAACGGCTGTGGCCGTCAACCCTCCTTTTCGGCATCCTAGAATTCAAAGTTTACATCGATTCTGTATGCCTTATTCTATCAACGTTGCCATGGGCCACGGCTTCCAGGCCTGAGGGAATACCCTTCTATCTGTAGGATTCCACCGAGCAGTGACGGAAAGTACCGCGGGCTTTGCCTGTGAGAATCTGCTTGTCTGGACGCACATTTTTACAAACGGATACCATATTCCTTGCCTTGCTCACCTAAGGTCGTAGAACCATTTGTCGTTCAGGTCTTCCCGGCAACCACGATACTTGAGGTCACGATGTAGGGGATTCTTCAGATCTATACCAAACGTCGCCCATGAGAGTTGAACAAGAGATTCATGCAGATGGATGGGGGATTGAACTCAGCAGATCTTTCACAAGGCTCACCAGGTCATCCAAGAGAAAGGGTTTAGAGAGGGTGCGGGTTGCACCAAATTCAGTCGCCTCTACCAAAAATTCCAGATCGCGGCTCCCACCTCCCGACATGGCAATAATTAAAGGAGGAGAAGGTGTTCCACAGAGAATGCGTATCACCTCCAGACCATCCATTTCAGGCATGAGCACATCCGTAATGACCAGATCAACTGGATTCTCATAATAGAGCTTCAATCCCAGTCGGCCATCTGGAGCAGTCTGAACGTCATAGCCTTCCATACTCAAACGATCCCGCAAAGCAGAACGTAATTCGGGCTCATCATCCAAGAGTAAAATTCTTGGCTTCACACATCCACCTCCCTAGTTTCTACAAACCGTTTACACCCGACACACACACAACAATCCACGTTTTCGTTTTGGGGTTTCTTGTCGGTCTTCACGGCCAAGAACCCCATGCAGCCCTCCTTACAGAAGACGACTTTGAGGAGCCTTATTTTTGGCATGCACGAGACACCAACGCCAGAAGTTCCTGGTGATCGCACGGCTTCGCGATCACCTCAAAGGCCCCGGCTTGCTTCGCTTCATGTTCTATTTCTTTTGTCATATTACCACTCATGAGAATCACCCGAACCTCCTGTCCCTTGACACGGTAGGACAGGGATTTGAGGAAATTGAGCCCATTGATAACCGGCATATGATAATCTGATATGATGAGATCGACGTCGAGCCCTCCATCCAACAGGACCAGGGCCTCCCGGCCATCATCGGCTTCCTTACAGGTAAACCCGTAATTCTCCAAATACAGGCGCAAGGCCTGCCTGAAAGGTCGGTCGTCGTCAATTAACAGAATAGGTTTACTCATATGGTACAACACTGGAATAGCCACATGGTTTTCTGGAGCCTCCCGTCCGCTTGCGACCCCACTTTTCGTTTCCACGTTCATCGACCGCTTGTCTAATTTGGATGGCTTTGAATCGTCAAGCCCCTCTTCATCATTTCACACGTGAATGAAGCGAGTTCAAACCCTCATTAAGCAAAAGGATTGCCAAGTCTTTTTCATTGAAGAAATTTCCGAATTATTTACCATAACCCATTGAATTTCAGCCTGAAACTCATTTGACGCCATATCCAATCATGCAATATTTGAGGACGCAATCGCGGGGAATCAGATATCCAAATGGATAACGGACGTATCCGGTTGGTTGGTTGCAGGAAGGAAAAGTTTGAGAAGGTTATTCTCCTAAACCGAACCTATCATATTCCCAGAAGCAGACAGGCTTGTCTAAAAAAAAGAGGGAAGACGTCTCAAACGAAGGGAAGGAGCATAGGCCTTTCACGTAAGTAAACCCAGAAATTGCTGTGATGCAGAACACCCTGACCCATTTGATACCCTGGGGGAAACTTGCTAAAAGAATCCTCGGGGCTTTTGAATCCAATTATCTCGCTTGTTGGCAAGCTACTTATGATCCTTCCCTTCTCTCAATTTAATCCTGACCGATTTTCGTTTGCCGACGATCCGGTGTTGGTCCTGGAAAATTTTTGGAGTCCGGAAGAACAGAAAATGTTTCGGGAAGCGATGGCCCGATTGAAATGGATTTCCCTGTCCGATATGCCACCCGTGGCTCAAGCCTTTCCCTCCTGCGGAAACTGGCTGAAAGCAGAGATTGGTCCTTCTGAAGCTACGCACTTCATCCAACGGGTCGGTATGCCCTGCATTGCCGCCTACGTTGAATCTTTCCCGAACATCAAAGGGCGGCATGTCAATTTCAACTTTTATTCGTATGGCGCGGGTGACTGTCTTTCAACCCACGACGATACCGACGACGTCTATAGTTATGCACAGGGCCGTCGGCCTCCAACTCGTCGTCTAGCACTGGCCACCTATTTCCACGAGGAGTGGCATCCGGACTGGGGAGGAGAACTCATCATGTATGGCCCTCCCACAGACTCCAAGAAGAATACGTCATTACAGGTGACACATTGCATTCCTCCATTGCCTGGATCTTTGGCCATTTTTGCGGTGCCTCGACAACACCGAGTGTGCCGGGTAGATGCCTTGGCGGGTGAGCATAAGCGACTCTCCATCGCCGGCTGGTTCATGACGGAACATTAGCCGAACAGATTCTATGGCTTTTCCTTAATCTTTGGTGATGATTTGAAAAGCCTTGCTGACGGGTTCTTCCCTTAACCTGAGTTCTGATGATCATTGGAAGTTAGCGGCGGTATCATGAAGGCTGGCCAGACTGTCTACCCGGAGATTACAATCCAGCCACGGCTTATCTCAGCAATCTGGTGGACTAGCATCCCTGGTAATTGACGTGACTGAAGAATGATGACAGCTCAAGGCAGTACCGGCAATGTCGTACATCTGAATTTCAAGGAGATGGGCAATGGATAAAGTGTCCGATTATATTTTTGTCACCAACGTGATCCCTCAACATATTTGCCAGAATGTACTTCAGGAAATTAAAGGCAAAGAGTGGAAGCCGCATGCCTGGTATAACTATTCAGCAGATAATTTTAAATCTGAACCTGAAAAGGAATTAGATACCCAAAATACGACGCAAGCCTTACAAGAAACGTTAGCCCCGTTCATTTGCCAAGCGGTCGAAGAGTATATGATGAAATTTGCGAAGCAAGAAGATGAACGCATTAAGAGTTTCATTCAAACATTTACGCCCATACGATTTAATCGCTACCGCACCGGCACAATGATGAGAAAGCACTATGACCATATTCATTCAATTTTTGATGGGAAATATAAAGGCATCCCCATATTATCCTTATTAGGTGTGTTGAACGAGGGCTATGAAGGTGGAGAGTTTTTGTTCTCATCCAACTATGAGGTGAAACTCAAAGCCGGGGACATGCTCGTCTTCCCTTCTAACTTTATGTATCCGCACGAAGTCAAAGAACTCACGAAAGGCGAGCGATACACGTTTGTGGCCTGGGCTTTTTAAATTGTGCAACTTAGGGAGATAGCAACCCTCATGATTCACTCTATCGCCTCAATGACTCGATTCAGGTGACCCACTCCACTCTCCTCTTTGGCGCGACCTCCATTCTTGGCTTCAATCTGGCCAGATTATTTCCGGAAACTATTGTTCCATTTATCTCACCAGGCAATACCTCTCAACCCGTCAGACATTGGCCTGCCCTTCATTTGGAAAATCCCGATTGGCCTGAACGGATCTTTGCTCAATACCCATCGAACGTCCTGTTGTATTGCCATGCGGTGTGTGATGTGCCCAAGTGTGAAGCCGACCCCGAGTGGGCCCATGAGATCAATGTCCGACATCTCCGTCGAGTGATGGAGAAGCTGCCAGACCATACACGATTGGTCTATGTGTCTTCAGACCATGTCTTTGGTGGGGATGGTGAGTACAATGAACACTCCTGCCCGTGCCCCATTAGTGTGTATGGCCACACCCGTGTCGACGCAGAAAAGCTGGTCTTGGGACGAAACGGGTCGTTGGTAATTCGCACAGGTCTGGCGATTGGCGCTTCGCCGAATGGTCGCACCGGTCATTTGGATTGGCTTCGTTACCGCACGCAACGCAATCTTCCCATTACGATCGTGGAAGATGAATATCGCTCGGTTGTCTGGGTAACAGATCTCTCTGGACGCGTCATGAAGTTAGCACAGAGCCGCGAGACGGGAATCCGACATGTTTCAGCCACACGGGCTGTGTCGAGAGTGGAGTTGGCCAATCATCTGATGTCTGTTTTGGGAGAACCTCCAACCTTCCGGTGCGAGAGCCGGCATCAACGGCCGGCTCCGCATTTGGGACGGGTGGAATTAACCAGTGTGTATGCAGATATCCTTTCTCGACCCTTAGCAAGCGTCCTGGACGGATGAACAATCCAGTCCCCAACACGCCGTCCTCTAGATTTTCTGACAGATTGAGCCCATGGCATTCCAACCGCTCTTGCTGGATTATTAAAAATCCTGCCAAAGCACAGATGCCTGGTTTTGGAAAAATCTAACTGTGGGATAAAACTGCGTTCCGGAATTTTCTTAATGTTGCGTGGCAGGTGTACCCAACGTGAGGAGTCTGGACGCCTCCAATTGTTCCGCAACTGGATGGACCGCTTAAGAATGGGAGGCTAGAAACACGAGCTGCAAACCGATGATCGTTTTGGCATCACGAATGGTGCCGTCCTGAATTCCGGCCATAGCCTTTTCGAGGGGCCATTCCACCACTTCCAACACTTCATCGTGGTCCAACTGTTGACGGCCTGGCTGCAGACCCGTCCCGCGATAAATATGGATGACTTCATCCGTAAATCCTGGGGCGGTCCAAATACTGGTGAGTAACTCCAACTGACCCGCCCGATAGCCAACTTCTTCTTCCAGCTCGCGTGCTGCGCAGATCTTGGGATCTTCTTGCGGATGAAGCTTGCCCGCTGGGATTTCATAAATGAATCCCCCCGCCGCATGCCGGAATTGCCGAATGAGCACGACGGTGCCGTCATCTTTGATCGGCACGACGGCCGAGGCACCAGGATGCCGGATGATTTCCAGCTCGGTGGACTGCCCATTGGGCAACGTCACCGTCTCTCGGTTGAGAACTAAGACTTTTCCGGCATAGATGTGTTCAGTCGACAAGGGATTCCTCGTTTCACTCAGTCATAACCAAGCCGTTGACTGTTAGGATTTTGGACGTTTGTAAAACGGGAGTGTGACAATCTTGGCTTGTACGCGTTTTCCACGAATATCAATTTCGAGCGACAGGCCTTCCTTGCACAGCGCAGGGGGCAGATAGCCCAATCCAATCCCTTTCTGCAAAATTGGTGAAAAGTTTCCGCTGGTGACTCTTCCCACAGACTGCCCATTACTGAAAATGATCATGTCGTGGCGTGGAATCCCGCGTTCCACCATTTCAAAGGCTGCAAGCTGACGAGTGAGGCCATCCTCTTGTTGTTTGCGTAACGCGAGGTGCCCTTGAAACTCGCCTTTATCCCAGGCCACCACCCACTCGGCACTGGCTTCCAGCGGCGAGGTGTTCTCATCCATATCGTTACCATAAAGCAAGTAGCCCACGTCCAACCGCAAAAGATCTCGCGCCCCTAGCCCTGCGGGTTTGGCTTCGAATTCTTCACCGGCCTTCAGTAGTCGATCCCACGCCAGGGCCGCTTGCGCCGCAGGCAAATACCATTCATATCCAAGTTCTCCGGTATATCCCGTTCGACTGAGCAAACCGGAAAACTCCATTCCCTCTACCGCCAAACAATTCCGGGGCTTCAGGGTTTCGATCTGTGCCCCCATGAGTTTTTGCATGATGGCTTTTGATGCCGGCCCTTGGATTGCAATTTGTGCCAGTTCTACTGATCGATCACGAATGATCGCTCCTGGAAATTTTCCGGACTGGTGCTTCAAGAACCACTGGAGCATCTTTTCCCGATTGGAGGCATTGACGCACACCAAAAACGTGGAGGACCCGGTTCTATAAACAAACACGTCATCGAGAATGCCCCCTGAGGCTTGGCAGACCATGCCATATTGCGCTTGCCCTACCTGGAGCCGACTGACATCGTTGGTACTGATCCATTGCAGAAAGGCTTCGGCCTGATCTCCTGATATCTCGATTCGTCCCATGTGACTGACATCGAAGAGACCGGCCGCTTTCCTGACAGCATAGTACTCCTCAAGGACACCCGTATTATATTGGATGGGCATGAGCCAACCGGCGAAATCCACCAGCTTGGCATTGCGAGCGCGATGAGCGTGAACGAGCGGGGTTTCGTCCATCAACGAAGATCAAGCAGTTCGACTTCAAAGATGAGGGTGGCATTGGGGGGAACAGCAGATCCGGCCCCTCGGGAACCGTATCCCAACTGAGGCGGGATCACCAATTTGCGGATTCCACCGATTTTCATACCTTTGACGCCCTCATCCCAACCCTTAATCACGCGGCCAGCACCTAATGGAAAGGAAAAGGGTGTATTGCGATCTTTCGAGCTATCGAATTTGGTTCCGTCGGTGAGTGTCCCCGTGTAATGGACTATCGCGGTTTCTCCGACATGAGCTTCCCGCCCGGAGCCAACAACGAGATCAACATACTGCAATCCTGACGTCGTGGTCACCATTGCTTCTTCCGCGGCTTTTCCAGAAAGCGGGTTGAGGGCAAATATAATGAGGAGGATGATCCAACACCCTATAAGGAATACGGGTAATCGAAAACCTGATTGTAACGCCATACCGTTTTTCATGAACCTCTCTCTTTGCTAGTGTGGAACGTATCCGATGTCATGTCCATTTTTCATGGGCGCGACACTTCTTCATAAAACAGGGCCATACTGGCCGTATAGCCATGCAAAAAATTCTTCCCGCTCACGGGGCCAATTTCTCCACCTGCAAAGAATCCCGCTATCGGAATGGCCCCCATTTGTTGTTGCAGAGTGGCCACATCATGGTGGGGAGTTTCGAAAAATCTCCGCCCACGCCCATTACAACTAAATAACAAAGCGCCCTTAGGCAGACTGTCCGGATGGGTTACCCGCTCTTTGGATAAGAGTAACTGGAAGTCTTCACTCGCTGCATGAGCATCACGCACATGGAACTGAATCGTCTGGCCCTCTTGGACAAAATCCGCGATGGCGAGACTCCCAGATTGTCGATCGGCTCCTAACAGCCCGCGGATCAAAAAGTCCCCCTGGCCGAATTCCGGTCGATGTTCATCCATGGCAATGCCCACTTGCAGCCCGTGCGCCGCTTGTTGTTGTTCGTGTTCACCCAACGCTTTTAAGGTGGTTTCCAACCGCTCCAACGGCGGGATTCCCCCCAGCTCCTGAATGACATTCCGATCGACCTTGGTCACAACATAGCGTTCGCCAATAGGTTGACACCCTTGGGACACCACCGTCCGGATTTCCACTCCACCCTGGACCGCGACCCCTACTACCCCAGATCCGATAATTTCCCGATTGAAGACCAAGCGGCTTTCCCCGACATCCATGCCTCCGCTGGCAATGCCTCCAATAGCCGTCGATCCTGGAGTATGATGATCCAACAGGGAAAACAATTCATCTATGGGGGTGGAAAACGGATCGGCAAAGAGGAAAAATGTGTGAGAATGTGCCGTGGATTCTAATCCGGGCGGCCAGCCCTCTAGTGAGGTAACCTCACCCTCTGTCTTCGGCGTTAACATGAATGGCACCACTTGCATGTCCGAATTCCTGATACCCCAGAGCACCAGACCCGGATGTTCTTCTATTTCTTTATCGCCCCCAATAACTCCTTCCCCCATACATCCCACTAATGCCTGAGGACGAAGGTTCTCGTGGATGATTTCGACCATGCGCTGTATTTCTGAGGAGAAATGCGGAGAAAAAAAGACAAAAGCGAGATGGCACTCCGTTTCGCCTAACGCCTCATGCACTGATTTTGACACCGCGTGAGCGGCCATTTCAGGATGAGTTTCTTGGGAAAGGGCAACATGACACTGCATCGTGATTGAATTCCCTTCAAGTCTAGCAATCCCCGCCAAACGATGTCTACGGAAGAAGTTTTGAGAATTGACTTGAGATCCCTAATATGCCTGGGCTGGCGCTTATTGAGTTGAGGCACGGTAGGAATTCAAAATCGAACGAAGCTTTTGGATAGAGATCGCCTCAAAGCGTCGTCCATCTCTCCCGGTCACGGTAGTGGCTTGCAGTAAGGCATTAAGAATGGCCTCTTCCGTGGCCTCCACGGTGGCTTGAAACAAGGGGTTTATATGCGTATCAGCAAGATGGGCCATAAAAAATGTCCGTTCTTCCGGATAATGAGGAATGACATTACCGGTGGAAAACGCCAAGACAAAATCTCCACTCCCATTATGGGAGATGGACCCGGTGCGCGCCAATCCTATGGTAGCCCGGCGCGAGAGTCTAGACAGTTGTCGTGCATCAAGGGGAGCATCCGTCGCAATAATGATAATGATGGATCCGCTGTCCTGCCGTCTTTGAGGGAACTCTGCCGGGAGTTCGCCCAGAGCCGCGACGGTCGACTCTTCGGAGTCTTTGGGGGAAACGGTTGCCATATCCGTATTATAGACTTGGCCCACCGGCACTCCCGCTATCGTCAATTCATGCCGACGGCCATGGTTGGCATTCACCAACACGCCAACACGATATCCTCCTTCTTCGGAAGGAAGCACTCGAGAGGCGGTACCAATTCCACCTTTAAATTGATAGGACACCATCCCCGTCCCTGCACCCACCGACCCCTCTGGGACAGGACCTATTGTTGCCGTCTCCAGGGCGCGGATCACATCTTCCGGGGACACATGCCGTCCCTGACTATCATTCAGCCGACTATCGTCGCATTCGGCCACGACAGGCGTGAGCGTATCATCAGATATCCCGATGTCGGGATAGCGTTGAATCATCCAGCTCATGACGCCATCTGCCACACGAGGGACATTCAACGTATTCGTTAACGCGATGGGGTATTCCAAAAACCCTGATTCCGCGACCCAGGCTAACCCGGTCATTTCCCCTGTCCCATTTAATACAAATGCTCCAGCCGGAACTTTGTGATGCCAGACATCTTCACGCGGGATAATGACGGTCACACCAGTACGAACCGGTCCTTGACCTGCCTGCAAGGCCCCTTCGCCTTCATGAATGGTGACATGCCCCACTTTCACGCCTTGTACGTCCGTGATGGCATTCATGACGCCAGGAGAATACCGGCCGATGGTGATCCCAAGATCTTTCACATGTGGACGGGTCTCTACTGGCATGAGGGTGGCAGAGGGATTGGCCGATACAACAGAGGCATTCCATGCCCAGCCCATTCCTAACACGCTGAAAAGACAGACCTGTAAGCCCTGCCTCATTCTGAGAAAATGCATGTTGCCAGTCCTAACTTTTCCCTCAAGCCCAGTCGCCCATAACAGTGAATACGCATTTACACGATTGATTGGGGAAAGGACGGAGGCGTCCAAGGAAATTCTTTCTCATACATATGGTAGGCGGTTTCTTGAAATCCCAGGTTGGCATAGGCCTGGTGGGCCTGATGGTTTTTCTCTTCCACATAGAGACGAAACCCGCAAATGGCCTCCTGGTTCAAATGGGCTTGGCCTTGCACATACTCATAAAGCTGCCGAAAGATCCGCTGTTGGCGATAATCTGGATGCACGTACACACTTTGAAGCCACCAAAAATTTCCGTTCCGCCAATCGCTCCACTCAAAGGTGACCAGTATCTGCCCAACTACTATGCGTTGGCCACCGTCAAGAGACTTTTCTGCAACCGCATACCATCCCTTACCAGAATTTTTCAGAAGTGTCTCTACACCCGACTCAAGAACCCGGATATCCAAGCCTCGATTTTCAGTTTCTCTTGCTAAAGCCATATTAAAACTTACAATAGTTTTCAGGTCAGACATGGTCGCCTGCCTGATGACTACCGGGGATGACTTATTCATTACAGTTGGCAGCTCAACTGTCCTTCGTTGGATTTCTTGCTGGTGACAACCACCCCGGTTGCGGGCGGTAGAGTCCGGCCGAGAACTCCATTTTCATTGCCTCTTCTGGCCGTAGCTGAATCCGATTCACACTTCCCTCTGGGACAAACGCCAGATAGCCGGTAAACGGATGAATAGCTGTCGGGACAAAGACCATCATCAGAGGTCCTTCGGGAGCAACTTGTAGCCTCCGAGGAGGTAGTCCCATGTCAAAACCTAAAGCCCAGAGCCCGTCACGGGGAAACGGAAATGCGACGACCTTGCTCTGACCAAACCGATCACGAAACTTGAGGACATCGGCCATACTTTTAAGGGTATAGTAAATACTACGCACAAAGGGAATGCGCTCTAAAGAATCTTCCAATTTTCGATGGATCTGCTGGCCAAGTAAATGGGTCACTCCCATTCCCACCCAGAGGACCAGGAGACAAAAAAAGGTGATACCCGAACCTGGAATCCTCACCCCATATAAAGCCCATACAATACCTACCGTCATATTTTCTAAAGCTTCAAGTAGCGTATAGAGGATTAATAATGTTCCCCAGGCCGGAATAATAAGAAATAAACCAGTCAGGAAGTATCGCTTGAAGGTATGATCAGAAATTGTATTCATGAAATAGGTGCAGCATTGAAATGCGAGCAGTCTAGCAAAAGCTTACTCCCTCCGCAGCACAAGCTCAACAGTGGCTTTGGTGCTCACTATCCTGAATTTCAGGGGAATTTCTTGCTACGAAAGAAGGGCAATGCTACATTTATGGGAAGAGTTGATTAATTTAATGGCACGTATTGAAAGGAGTCAAATAGTGCGACCCGAAATCACGTCTAGAGAAAAAGGTGAGATTGCTACTGACCTTTTAGCAATACTCTGTTGCCCGGAGACCAAGCAAGAGGTGTGTCTGTTGGACCAAGCGGTCGTTGAACGACTGAATCAACGAATTTCAAAAGGAGAATTAAAGACGAAGGGAGGCTCGCCCGTCACTGAAAAGATCGACGGAGCACTTCTTCGAAAAGATAAGAAAGTGGCCTATCCTATCCGTGATCAAATTCCTATTATGCTTATTGAAGAAGGCATTTCTATAGAGGAATCTGATCTTTCATCAACCTGAATGGCCACGCCCCACCAATTTCGGAAAGAAAAAACGGCTGCTATTGTGGAAGGTCCTGGTTATAAGCCTTGCGTGCTACGCCCTCCCTTTCTAACCCACCATAATGATCGACCAATCTGTACCACGACATAGATGAACACACCAAAAAAAATCCCATAATATCCATACGATTCAATCGGCCAATCCTGCCCTCCATGCAAGAGGAATCCCAAGGCCACATGGCCCCCCACCCCTAAACATAGGGCTAAGATAATCCACTCACGGACCATTGTTTTTCTAGACAACCCCATGTTAATTCCGGGTACAAAGAATAAAACTTGGACCATTCTACCGAATGGTCCAACACTAATAGGCAGGCAATTACACAGGGCTTTTCGCTGATTCGATTTCCGTAGCAGTAATCAAGCTGATGAGATAATCAGTTACAAAAATCAAAGCTTCTTCTCTCCCATCCGCACGGCGCCCTTTTTCCCTACGTTGTATGGAGAGTTCGTGTTCCAGATCTGACTTGACGTCCCCCAATAACTTCTGAAGAGAGGCTGTGGTCAGGTTCATATCCACATCCTCTAATTCTTGACACCGGTCTAAGACCCAGTTGAGCCCTTCTACCCGACCAAAATACCTTTCCTGTTCAGCCGCATCGATTCGGCCCATGGTTGAGGCAAATGCCTGCCCTTCATAAATGAGATTGTAAAAACTCGCTACAGCTCGATGTAGAATTGAATTCATTATCCATTTCCTCACAAAAAAATTGTTGTTGGCTCTAATCGATTATATACTGCTACTCGTAATCCTTCTAGGATTTTTTAATTTTTATTGTCCAATAAGGTTACCTTGTAATTGATCATGATATTTTCAGGTAAATAATAAAGGATGAAATTCTGCCATAAACCCATAATATAATGGGGCAAATTGCTTCAAGCTGTTTGGACTATTTTCTTTAAGCCTTTTAAAGAAGAAAACTTGGTGGATTGGCTCCATTTTTTCCAAAAGTTTTCCCAATTCCGACATCGAAAATTTGCCATGTGGAACACTCAAGATATAATGCACCAGTCGTTCAACAAATTGATGCATAATATAATCACTATCCAAATACTGTTTCGGAATTTCCCCATTTTTAATAATTTCGCCAAATAAAACAGCCTGGGCAGAAAAAGGAAGATCTTCAATAGTTTTGGAGAGTTTCGTCACGCTTCTTGATAACCCAGCCCTGAATTAATCGTCAAAGAAATCAACATTTTCAAGTAGTTAATATATGATTGTATCAGGGGTTCCTCCGATTTCAAAACATTTTAGGAATTTTATTACCCCAATATTTCCTAAAATGCCTAAAACGGCAAAAATAAAATTAAAGGATTTATTTGTTTTCAAACCCTCCAAACTACCCCTTTCCATGCAAATTCTATTGGTAGGATTAAGTCGATTGAAACCACCCAATACTTTTATCCTTTATCAGTGCCATAACCATCACGCCCAACTATATTTCTCTCAAATTTCAAGCTAACCCTGGATTAAAAAAGGACGAGATTAAAACCCCCATCACAGAAAAACCCAAACAAAGAAGTCTCTTTCCCTTCCCAAGGCTATTGCCTATTTACCACAAAAACACTCAGTTGAAATTACCCCTTTAAATAAAAACTACAATTTAAGGCCTGAATAAAAATCTCTGGAGTAAAAGAGAAATGCTATTAAGGGAAGGTCAAGCCAACACCTTCAAAAGATGAAAAAAAGAGAATCTTAAAGGAGTTAGAAAAAACTTCCGTCAAGGAATATCCTTCCGAATTATCTCTGACTAAAGGAATTTCTTAAAAAACAAATAAATTAAATCCTTGTTTAATTTTCAAATGAATCACAAAGTCTACCCTACCAAAGAAGGATTCGGGACCTCACAAAAAAAGCAGGGGGCGACAGATGTCGCCCCCTGCTCTTCGGTCCACCCTGTGGTCGACGGTTTACAGCCAGTTCACCCGCTCCGCTGGGCGGATGTAAATTGGCTCTTCCACTTGCTGCCGGACGGCTTCCTTGCCTGATTTGTTGAAGCCCAACACCGTGTCGTTGTACATCTCAAACTTCCGACCATGGATTTGGGTTTCAAACACTTTCGGTCCCGGAATGACGTCATACCGGAAGATGATCTGTTGGCTGGCTCTCCACAACTGCAACACGGCCAACAATTCCCGGCTCGGCACCAGATACTTTTCAATCGCATTATCCACGCCCGGCCCAAACATCTGCCGGATGTAGCCTCGCGGCGCCTGCCGCGGGGGAATATAAAACCCGTTGGGTTCCGTGCCCCATTGCGGATACAACGGCAGGGCCACTTGTTCCACCCGGATGGCATAGTACAACGGATTCCAGCGATCCTCGGCCCATAACCCGTCATCGCCCACTTTGACGAGCCCTTGCAGCCGAATTTTCCCCACACAGGCCGCCATACACCGCGTTTCCATCGGCTCGCCCCCCGTTAAGGGGTCTTTGCCTTCGACCCGCGGATAGCAGGCAATACACTTCTCCGACACCCGGGTGGTGCCCCGGTACATCGGTTTTTTAAACGGACATTGCTCCACACACTTCTTATACCCTCGGCACCGGTTCTGGTCGATCAGGACGATCCCGTCTTCCGGCCTCTTATAAATGGCCTTCCGAGGACACGCCGCTAAACAGCCTGGGTAGGTACAGTGGTTACAGATTCGTTGCAGATAGAAGAAGTAGGTTTCATGCTCCGGCAAGCTGCTGCCTTGCATCTTCCACGGCTCTTCCTTCGTAAACCCGGTCTTATCCACCCCTTCCACGATGGCGCGCATCGAGGTCGCGGTATCTTCATAGATGTTCACAAACCGCCATTCCTGGTCGGTGGGGATGTACCCAATGGCCGCCTGCCCAATTTTGGCGCCCGCGTCAAAAATCGTCATCCCTTCAAACACGCCATAGGGAGCGTGGTGCTTCCGACCAACCCGGACGTTCCAGACTTGGCCGCCCGGATTAACCTGTTCAATCAACTGCGTGATCTTCACGTCGTAGAACTGTGGATACCCGCCGTACGGCTTCGTCTCCACGTTGTTCCACCACATGTACTCCTGCCCTTTGCTGAACAGCCACGTCGACTTATCCGCCATCGAACAGGTTTGACACGCCAAACACCGGTTGATGTTAAAGACAAACGCAAACTGCCATTTCGGATGCCGCTCCTCATACGGATACAGCATCTTTCTTCCGAGTTGCCAATTATACACTTCAGGCATTGTCGTCCTCCGTTTCTATTGTTTGATTTACCAAGTGAACGAGGGGGAAACCCAAAGAATTAATTTTCTTTGGGTTTCCCTAAACCCGTTCTTAGACCTTAATCTTAATATGGTCACCCTTCAGCCATTTGATCATGAACTCATTCTCCTGGCCTGGAGTAAACCCGGTCCTGACTGGCTCCCAAGGTCCACGACCGCCGATGCCGCCATCTTCGGCCTTGGTGATCCGGATAAGACATTCCTTCGGCACCGTATTGACCGCATGGTTGTCCACTTGATAACCAAATTTAAACTTCCATCCTACAGCATGCTTACCAGGCAGCGAGTCTAACTGCTGCATGGGCATCAACCAGTCCCGAGTAAAGGACTGTTGAGCCCCATACCGGAAGTTTGATTGATAGCCGGTGTCCATAGCAATCGCCCGTCCGTCCGGGCGGGTTTCATGCCCTTTCACCGACTTCGCGGTCGACACGTAAGGCGCATGCTTGGCCATCGTAACATGGTACGGGAAGGCCGGGTTGTATTTCGCCCGGATCATCAAACGTGCCACCTTATAATAGGGGTCACTGGGCTTCCATCCACGATACGGCCTGTCCACCGGATTTCCATCGACGTAGACGTAGTCGCCGTCGTTGATACCACGGTCTTTGGCTGCTTGCGGATTGATATGAATTTGATGTTCACCCACACCCGGTGTCCGCTTATCCATCCGATAGGCATCTCCGAAGTTGGATTCATACATCTGCACCCAGTCGTTCACCGACCATTGGCTATGCACCCGATGTCGGGTTTTCGGCGTGACGCAGTAGAACTGATACCCCTTTTCCCACAACGGGTTAGAGTACCGTTTAATTTCCGCCCACGGCAGCTTAATGTTCCTGACGGTTTTGTCGTCATGATGTTGCGCCGTGATTGGAATTCCGTAGTCATCAGGTCTGACGTACGGATTGGAAGACATAATTGCATTCGGCAAATATGGGGTCGCTTCAGTTCCCTCACGATGCGAGATGAAGTTTTCCCCGTACTCAATGCACTCCGGCTCAACCCGGTAATTCTCATACCGGCCCGTCCGCGTCCACTGGGGTTTCGATTCATTGGTCTCTTCCCAGAAAGGATGCCGAGGATAGGTTCGGCACATCACCATCCAGCCCTTTTCTGACTTCAACATGGTATCCGCGTTGTAGCCATAAGCGGTGCTGCTGGCGTCCAACAGCCGTTGCAAGTAGACATCAACCCGGTTGTCATACACAAACTTGAAGTAATCGCGGAAACGACCATCACCGGTCATTTCAGTGAGCTTGGCCGCGACTCCCGCAACGGTATCCAAATCGTTCCGCGTGTCATACAAGGGGCGGATGCCACCTTTCCAGACCTGGAACCATGGATTCGACACTGTTGCTGTATGCTCAGGATACGTGAACTCCATCCAGGTATTGACGGCAAATGATATGTCATTGTGGTTCACATCTGACGTCATTTCCACGTCCTGATTCACCAACGTTTCAATGTGCGGATCAACGTTTTTCACCATGTCATAATGGTGCTTTGCGTTGTTCAACACGTTCACGTTGGCGACCCATCTGAATTTACTTGGGGTTGGCATGTGCGTTTTCCCCGTAAATACCCGACGGCCGTATTTTGGCGTATTGACGATCAAGGCTGTATCACCATGATTCCAGTAAGCCACCTCTTCCCCGTAATAGTACCCCTTGACATGAATTTCTTTGCCATGGGCATTAGGGTCCGTCGTGATTTTGAATGGATTCTCTCCAGTGTGCGTACCTAAACCACCGCCACCCCATGGCGTAGCATTCCAAATCCCCGCCTTGTAGTTGCCGGCCCAGGTATGTTGACCCGTCCCAAACTTCCCGACGTTTCCGGTCACAATCAACACCATCGCCGCGCCGCGCGCGATAATAGTTTGATGGAAGTAATGGTTCGTTCCTTCCCCGTTGTGAATCGCCGCAGGCTTAATTGTCCCTGAATCCCGCGCCCATCGCACAATGAGGTCTTTCGGACATCGGTTGATCTGATGAACCGTATCCAAATCATAGTCCTGAAGATGCACTTGATACATTTGGAAAATCGGCATCACGTCCACTTCCCGACCGTTAAGCAGGGTCACGCGATATGTTCCTGTCAAGGCCGAGTCAATACCACTCTTCCTGTAATGCCAACCAACCAATTCTCTATGCAGAGGCACTGCCTGGTTCTTGTTAAGATCCCAAACCATAAATCCGCCCAAGCGCGCAATGACATCGGGCTTCATAGTCTGCACTTTGCCGGAATACGATTTTGAAAAATCCGGGAATGCATAATCTTTAATCACTTCCCGTGGATCCAGGTATTGGAGCGTATCGGTTCGAACCAACAAGGGCATGTCCGTATACGCCTGGCAGAAGTCATAATCGTACATGTTCTCGTCGAAAATAATCTTCAAGGCACCCAAGAATAACGCTCCATCAGTTGCCGGTCGTACCGGCATCCAATAGTCGGCCCTGTAGGCTGTTGGGTTATATTCCGGAGTGATGACTACCAACCTGGCGCCCCGCTCAATACTCTCCAGCTTCCAGTGGGCTTCTGGCATTTTATTTTCAACGAAGTTTTTGCCCCAACTGGTGTTTAATTTCGAAAAACGCATGTCGTTCATATCGACATCCGATGCCTGGACACCATTCCAGAACGGATGGGCAGGGTTTTGGTCCCCGTGCCAGGTGTAGTTCGACCAGTACCGACCACCTTGCGCCTGATCCGGCTGAACTTTTCTGATGTAGGTATCTAATAAGGCTCCGCAGCCTCCATTCATCCGGGTAATACCCATTTTCCCAATTACCCCAAGAATAGGCATGCCGGCCCGGAACTTAAAGGCTCGAATGGCTGACCCTTTGGTCATTTCGATCATTTCCGGTGGATAGCCTTGCTCACGGAATCGCCTGGCGCCTGCTTCTCCGCTATACCGCTCAGCAATGATGATCATGGCTTTAGCCAGATAGGTAAACGCTGTATCCCAGGACACCCGCAACATGTCATCTAAATAACGCGCATTAAATTTATACTTCGTCATGACCGACGGGGTAAATTCAGGACTCCCGTCATCCATCCAGGCTTTCCAGCCCCGACGCATCAATGGTCCCTTCAACCGGTAAGGGCCATACACCCGACGATGCATGGTATACCCCTTCAAACACATCCGCGGATTGTGCGCGAACGTCCCACGATTGCCGTAGAGGTCCTCATACGTTTGATGATCATAGTTCTGCTCCACCCGCATGACGACACCATTCCGGACAAACGCACGGATCCGGCAAGCATGGGTATCGTTGGGCGAACATACCCAGGTAAAAGAACTGTCATATCGATATTGATCGTGATAGACCCGCTCCCATGAACGGTCTGGATATTCCCCGAGAGGATTACCCACTTCGATGACTGGCTGCAATGCCGTTAAGGCCAAAGCCTTATCGGCGAGTGCGACCGCAGCCACGGTGCCTGCGGAAACTTTTAAAAATTGCCGTCTAGAAAGAAACATTGCTTACACCTCCTAAGTAAGTGCAGGACATTAAGTCCATGATTTCATTCATAAAACCAAACATTAAATTTCCTATCACCTCCCCTTCCTAAGTATTTTTTTGAATTAACAATACTTAAATTAATTTTAATGGCTAAAAATTATAGCAATAGTTAAATGAGCAAGAATCGATCCTTTTTTTATTATCCTGTAAATTTTATAAACCATTGTTTAAATTGAATTAAAATTAGCCAATAGCTATAACAAAAAATGGAATGATTCTCAATGGTAACGTTGTATATACTTAACAAATAGTAAGTTTTTACCAAGTAATTTCATGAAATTATCCATAACAGCATGAAATAATTGGTAAAATAAAAACTCACCGTTTAATTCTTACCAAGAAGATACCAATTGGTAACAATTGATTGAATGGTAACATTGGTTTCCTTCATTAAGGCATTCACCAAGAATAAACAAGAAATTTCATGGGAAGCCAATGGAATTTAAAGTCCGCTTACTCCTGACTTTAACTGAACCTCTTTCCATTACTAAGCCCCCTTCCTTGCTTCATTTCCATCTCTAAATTCTTTTCAATGCATTCACCTGATTAGTCTGGACTCCCAGAATTGGTTACTCCCAATCACTCTCATATATAAAACAAATTCACTTTCTGTAATTTCCCCAAAATCTTAACGCCTGGATAAAACGCCTACTTTTGGACAAAATTCACTCAGGCCACACGTGCTACACCACGGCGAGAGGGGGGTGCATATATTTTGGCCAAATGGCACCAATAACCCATTCAAAGGAATCCACCACATCCGAGGGAGCTTCTCTCGAAGAGCCTGCTCTGTTGTATCAGCGGTTTTGGTAAAGACATAACCCCATCGATTACAAATTCGATGGACATGGGTATCCACGCAAATTCCCGGCTTTTTATAGGCTAAAGTAACGACTAAATTAGCTGTTTTTCGTCCGACACCTGGCAAGGATAACAGATTTTCAATAGTATCAGGAGTCTTCCCATTAAAATTGTTACAAATCTTTTGACTCATCGCCTGAATTTGCTTAGCTTTTATGCGAAAAAACCCTACTGGAAAAATCGCCTTTTCTATTTTCTTTAGGTCCATTTCTGATATTGAATATGGGTCAGAAGAAATGGCAAACAACCGCTCGCTGGCTTCGGCGGTCGTTTGATCACGAGTTCGCAAGCTCAAAATACAGGCAATCAGAATTTTAAAAGGATCGGAGCCTTGTTCGGCAAGGTGAGCAACGACAGGTACAGGCGATTCTTTAATGGCCTTCTTGACCAAGCGAAGGAAGACGTGGATGTCGTCCTCCTTCATATTCTTCATTTGATTAGGCTGATTAGGCGGGCGGAAAATAAGGAAAGGGAAAATGCGATGATTGATTTAGCAAGTTATTAGAAAACTAAAACATTCTATTTTTTGAAAGCCATTTTTGGCGGCGACGGGCGGCTTCACGTTCTTTCCCTTTTTTCTTTACGCTAGGCTTTTCATAGAATCTCCGCCGTTTCAATTCCCGAAATAAACCCTCTGCCGCTAATTTTTTCTTGGCGACTTTCAAAGCTTTTTCTACGTTGTTATTGATAACTCGTACTTCCACGTTTCCCTCAAACTTAAAGATTAAATCGACATTTATAATTTAGAAGCCAATACCCTGTTTCCAAGGTTGTTACTTTATCACGGGCGCAAAGCCTATGCAAGACGAAAATGATACACAGATTTATTAATTTCCATTTAAAATCAACAAATTATAAGTTTTACAATAGCGCAGCTTAAAAAGACCAACTCTCGCCTTACGAGTCTTTTAATGCCGCAATAATATCCAATACCATCTTCTTACCATCCCCAAATAACATCAAGGAATTATCCAAGGCGAATAAGGGATTAGGAATTCCAGCAAACCCAGGACTCAAGCTGCGCTTAATCACCACTACTATTTTTGCCTTATCGACATCAATGATGGGCATTCCCGCAATCGGACTACTTGGATCAGTTCTAGCCAATGGGTTCACCACGTCGTTGGCACCAATAACTAGGACCACATCCACCTGATCAATGGTTTGATTAATCTCATCCATGTCCTTCAACGCATCATAGGGAACATCTGCTTCAGCCATCAGCACATTCATATGGCCAGGCATTCTTCCGGCCACAGGATGAATACCATATTCCACCGTTGTCCCACGACTCTCTAGAAGGGCGGCCAGGCTTGCGACCGGATGCTGAGCTTGGGATACGGCCATTCCATAACCCGGAACAATCACCACCCGCCGCGCCGCATCAAACAGCAAAGCGACTTCTTCCGGAGATGCCGACTTAACTTTTCCACCATACACTTCATCTGCAGTTTGGCCACCCTCGCCTGAAGGCCCCATCACCCCAAACAAGACATTGGTCAACGAGCGGTTCATGGATTTACACATAATATGCGTCAGGATTATCCCAGACGCACCAACCAATGAACCGGTAATGATGAGGACATTATTGGAAAGCACAAAACCTGTCGCGGCCGCCGCTAACCCCGAATAGGAATTTAATAACGCCACCACCACAGGCATATCCGCACCACCAATAGGCAACACAAGCAGAATTCCCAGCACGGATGCCACCCCGACTAACAGCCAGTATAGGGAGAAGCTCTCAGGATTTGTGACTACCCCAATGCTCAACCCGAGCACCAATAAAGCTAAAATAGAATTAATCACTTGTTGCCCGGAAAACAAAACTGCGTTTTCGGAAATCAATCCCTTCAGCTTTCCAAAGGCCACCAGACTACCCCAAAACGTCACAGCCCCGATTAATCCTGATGCAGCCGTGGCAATCGTCAATTGAAGAATGGGTGAATCAGTTAATGAAGAACCTTCAATCAAAGCGGCCCCAGCCACAAAGATCGAGGCAGCGCCACCAAATCCATTCAAGAGTGCGACCATCTCTGGCATAGAGGTCATCTCTATGCGTATCGCCAACACTGCACCAATAGCGCCACCCACTACCAATCCCAAAATAATGTACTCATAACTAACAATATGTCGATCGGTAAGAGTCACCACCACAGCCAGCAACATTCCGCAGGCACCCAGGAGATTCCCTCGAACTGCCGTTCGAGGATGGGTGAGCCCCTTCAGACCAAAAATAAATAGGACAGAGGCGATGAGGTATGAAAAACTAATGATAAAATCGTACATAGGCTTAGGATTTCTTTTTAAACATGGCCAACATTCTGTTCGTCACCATAAAACCGCCGATCACGTTGATGGTCGCCAAGACCACAGAAAGAAAACCCAAAACCGTGGTAATCCACAGTTCGGTCCCTGTAGAAACAATGGCCCCCACTAAGGTGATACCTGAAATGGCGTTAGAACCTGACATCAACGGAGTATGAAGGGTGGGCGGTATCTTCGTGATGACCTCGAAGCCCACGAAGATCGCGAGCACAAAAACCGTAAACGACATGAGAAACATTTCCATAACAATTCCCTCGTTCTTACGCCGAATGAGCCGGGAGCCCCAACACTTCTCGAATTCGCGGCTGAACGACTTCCCCATTTCGCGTCAGCATGGTTTCTTTCGTGATTTCGTCGTTCATATCAAGTTGAACCTCCCCTTTTTTCACTAAATGAAGTAGAAAGGTCGCCACATTTTTGGCATACATTTGACTGGCATGAAACGGCACAGTTGAGGACAAGTTTTCAGGACCATGAATCGTCACACCATGAGCCACGATAGTATGGCCAGGTTTGGTCAGTTCACAATTCCCGCCACGTTCTGCGGCCAAATCCACAATAACCGATCCTGGCGCCATACCCGCAACCATGTCCGCCGTAATCAGAATCGGGGCTTTTTTCCCAGGCACAGCCGCCGTGGAAATCACCACATCACTGGTGGCAATAACTTGCCCCAACAACTCTCGCTGTTTTTTGTAAAAGGTTTCATCCTGGGCTTTGGCATACCCCCCTTTATCTTCGGCAGCGCCCGTTTCCAATGGCAGCTCAACAAATTTGGCGCCTAAACTTAAAATCTGCTCTTTGACGGCAGGGCGAATATCATATGCCTCTACGGCAGCTCCTAATCGCTTCGCCACAGAAATGGCTTGCAATCCTGCAACACCGGCGCCAATGATCAAAACCTTCGCAGGAGTGACTGTTCCGGCCGCCGTCATGAGCATGGGAAACATTTTTGGCAGGGAACTGGCGGCAATAAGCACCGCTTTATAGCCAGCTACTGTTCCCATGGAGGAAAGAATATCCATGCTTTGTGCACGGGTAATGCGAGGCATCAGTTCTAGAGCAAAGGCCGTCACTTCACGAGAAGCAAGGGCTTGAACCGATTGAGGGGCGCTTAAGGCCTCAGCCATTCCAATCAGCATCTGTCCTTTGCGGAAACCTGCTAAGTCTGCTTGGCCTTCCGTAGGATTAGCCCCCAACAACCGCACCTGAACAAGGCAATCAGCCTCTTCAAACACTTGTGCCCGAGAGGAAGCAATGGTCGCCCCTTTTTCGATATAGGCGGAGTCAGGGTAACCCGCTTGCTCACCAGCCTTGGATTCCACAATGACATCCATTCCCCCTTTCTTCAGGGAGGGAAGCACGGCTGGAACTAGCGCGACTCGGTGTTCACCAGGATACGTTTCTTGAATGACGCCAACAATCATAAGGGTTATCTCTATAAAAGGGTTGAGGGAACTTTACAAAATTGATTAAGGCAACGGAACCTCTTCAGCCTTCTTAGCAAACCCTGTGTTGATATCACACGGATTCAAAGAGAATCAATGTGTCTTTGGATCTATAAGGAGTGAGACGAATGGCCCAGAGTTATAGGCGGAACAGAGGCAACACGATTCATAACCCATCGACTGAAAAATTCCAGAATTTTGCCGCTGCGGCTGCAACCAAAATGATCTTTACCCTAAACTACCCTACTGGTGAATAGAAAGCCTGTGCGATTTCAGTCGCCAGAAACAACATGGCACGGCTCTGGGTATAGCATGAATGGCCGAACAAATGCTGACGAGGAGATTCTTCTGCTTGTACCCCATATTCCACTAATAAACATTGTCCGTCATTAGCACATCGGGTCGTGCGCCGGGTACATTCCAGCCACCGCTCAAAGCCGTCATACGGTTCAAAAATTTCTCGAAAATCAACATTGGCCTGTACAGCCTCCGGACTATCCGGAAGAGCATCCGTGCCAGCCACCGCCAATTGTTGTACGTAATCGCCTCCCGTTTGATAGGGCATTTCCCACGCAATTTGAGGTAATTCCATTTTAGCCAACCAACGCTTCCCATCGGCTCGAATCACACGGTGATTTACGAAATGAAGCAAATGACCAACCCCCTCGGTATCCCAGCCATAGCGGACGGGGGTTCCCAACGTCACGACATCGACTGTCGAGCCGTTCAACACCGATTGATCCATGATAAACCGATACAGGCGTTCAAGTTGTTCTACAGACCGATCCACTGAAGGGCACGCTTGCCAATATTTGGCCAAAATCTCAAAAACACGCCCCCTCCCCTCCGATTCCCCGCGGGTCAGAATATTCGACAATAAGGCTAAGACCTGACCGGCATGACCATGGCCAACGATGAGAAGCCGATCTTCCTTTGTCAGGGCAAGCCCCGAACTCCATTCTTGAAGATATAATAAGAGGTGTATTGCGGCTTCAACCCGGCCAACATGATGATTCATCGAGGACCAGACATATCGACCACAAGGAATCGATTGGCCGCTCCCTTGAGTCAGGGCATGCTCAAATTTCCTTACATACGCAGAGGAAAAATTTCCTACTTCCTGGGCGAGCACGTCCAACTTTTTGTGAGTTGGCGCATCGTTCGCTATAGGAGGCTGAAGGGAATCATCCCGGAGACAAATGCCGTTTGTCGCAGGGCGAAGGAGTGCCAACAACGACTCTAAGCCTGATATTCCTCTGGAATATCCTCGCTTTAAACCTCCGACCTCATCTAATCTGGCAACCCCGAAGAGATCCATAAACGGATGGCCATTAAGGAAAAGGATTCCCTTCACTCGGGATTTGACCATGTGTTGGCCAATGCCAGCCATCGCTTGACCCCACGCAGGAGAATCCGGAGCCGCTCCCGGCTGAAAGGACCGGTAGTCCACCCGTGCACCAGGATCCAACTTGGAATAAGTGGAATGTTGGAAATTATTTTCGTGAGGCATTGGGAACCATCTGTGCGTGAGGACCCCATTACATAATGGATACCCTAGCCCTAGGGCAAGAGAAGCCAAAAAATTCTTGGCCTCCTGAAATGGAAAAAAAACGACCGCCCCTTTCAGTTGGTTGACCGCCTGAAAATCTGCATGATAAGTTCAGATCCGATCATTCGTCTCACTAGTGAGGGAGAGATCTAATCCAATACAATAAGGTTTATTCCTAATTTCATCTATATTTTTTGACGTGGAGCAGGGCAGAAATCATGAGCACTTCCAGAGTACACCACCACCGACATCATCGTGGTCACCTCATCCGGCATTTCCTCCTAGGCTTTAGCCTGACCTGGCTTGCGCTGATTGCCGGAACACCCTCGATTGCTTCAGCCACACAAACCGAACACATCATTCTGGTCGTGTTGGAAGGAATCAAATCATCATCTCTTCAAGGCGACGCTACTCCAACCATGGCTCGGTTGGCCAAGGACGGAGTCGTAACTTGGTCCGCACAATCCATTACACCACCCCTCACGGTGTCGGCGATGGCCTCTCTGCTCACCGGCCTTCCGGTCAAAAAGCATCGGGTGACAGCCGAGTGGGAAACGTACGATTTTGCACGCGCATTTATGCGCTCCCCCACCGTCTTTGATTATATGGATCTGGCTGGAGGAAAAGACACCGGGGTCTTTCTTATGGATGAACGGCTCTATCAATTGGTCCGACCGGAAATTTACGTCGACTCGCAAGTCTGTGGCTATTCCAAACCCCAATGCACACCTGAAACGGCAGCGATATACATCAAAGACTTTTTAGAAAAAATCACCAGCGAGAAAGGCTATGGGTTCCGGCTATTTGGAATGCCAAACCTGTTATTGGTGCATCTGCCTACGGCAGCCAAGGTTGGACAGAAATACGGTTGGGACTCCCAAAAATATTCCGCAGCCTTAACATCTATCGACACCGCTGTGGACCAAATCATCCAAACGTATAAAGAACATGGAGTATTGGACAAAACGATGGTGATTATCACTGGGCTGAATAGCGGCCCTCTTCGTACGACTCAAGATGGTGCGAAACCAGTTTCTGCCGGCGTGCCCCCAACTGATTTAGATGCCACGATTCCCTGGATTGCCTGGGGCGCGAACATCAAGCGTAATTACCCCATCACACAACCAGTTTCCTTATTAGATACGGGGGCGACCATCATGTATGCCCTCGGGTTAGAGACGCATACCGAATGGGACAGCCACGCTATTGATGATATTTTCCAGGCAGTTCCAGAACGACAAACCACTGGAAATGAACCCCTAAAAAAGTAAGAAGACCATGAATCGAACACCATTTCACCGGCAATTCGGACATAGCATCTTCTGCCTGTTCCTCATCGGTGTATTCCCTTTGCTTGTTCAACCAGGACATGCCACAGATCCAGTTAATCCTCTGTTGCGAGAGTTTCCCATTACCGTAAATCCGAGTGCGCTCACCCCCACCACTTGGTGGCATGTGCCAGGCATCACTCCGTTAATCTGGACAAAAGATCCCATCAATATGGACGCATACAAAACCTCTGAGTCCAGAACACTGAACCTCAAGCCTGGAGAATATCGTTTTGGGACTTTTACCTTTGATTTCTTATTCAAAGTGACCTTATCCGGAACCTTGGAATTCGCGCCCACACTTGACCAATGTATTGATGGACGAGGGACACAAGTCCTGACCATTCGTTGTACCCATACGCAACCCTATCCCCAAGAACCGGACTATCCGAAGTAATCCGACGGGATAAAAAGGAAGATCATGTCGAATTCGGTGCAAGATTGGCTTGATGCCCTAGAAGATGTCGATGATGCCACCCGCGAGGAAGCGGCGAAGGCCCTTGCAGAAAAAGGTGACCCAAGCACCCTAGAACCTCTCTTAGTGGCCATCGAAGATGACTATTGGTCGGTCCGATCTCACGTGGGATGGGGACTAGCCAAAATCGGCGGAGAGAAAGCCATTGAAGGCCTCATTGCACTCTTCAACGACAGCATGATGGAAGTCCAAGCTGAAGCCGTTCAGGCAATGGCTTCCATGGGGAAAGGTGTCATCCCCCAATTACTGAATGCCTTAAAAGACAAGCGGTGGCGAGTGCGCGAACAGGCTGCCAAAACCTTGGGAGAATTGCGTGACCCTCAAGCGGTCCAAGGATTGGCTCTTGTGTGTCGAGACCGGGATGGTGCAGTCAAGAGTGCCGCGGCAGAAGCCTTAGGCAAAATTGGAGACGCAAAGGCCATTCCAACACTGATTAAACTCTTTAAAGATACGTCCAAGATCGTGCGGGAAACCGCAGGAACCGCGTTGATGTATGTTGGAAAAGAATCGGTCGATGCCTTACTTGAGTCCCTCAAAGATCCCCATTTCGTCGTGCGCTGTCACGCCGTTCGGACCTTAGGGGGCATGACGACGGACTATCAAATGGGGCGAGTGTGGGTACGTGAGGCTCGTGTCGTCGATGCCCTCATCGACATGGTAAAAGACCCCGATCGAGCTGTTCGCGAAGATGCCACAATTGCCTTGGGCAATATTGGAGATGCCCGTGCAGTGGATGCCCTCATGGAAGCCATGAAAGATGGGGCAGTCAAACGCCACGCCATCGCTTCCTTAGGCATGATCGGAGATCCTCGCGCCTACCCTCCCGTCCTGGACGCGTTAAAGGGCAAAGGCATCCATCAAGAAGGGAAGCCAACCCCTGGCTGCATTATCAGCGAAGAACTCTTAATTAAAGAAGCCGCGGCGACCGCCCTGGGTCATTTCCGACATCCCAAAGTCATTCCGGATTTGGTGCTGTTACTCAAAGACCTGGTCCTTCGGGATTATGCCGCCAATTCCTTGGTGTTAATTGGAGACGCCGCCATTGAGCCACTCGTGTGGTTCCTCCATGACCCGGACTTATCTAAGGTCCAGCAAGAAAGCGAGCGGGTTCTCGCGTTTGCTACCACTCGAATGACGGCAGGAGGTGCCCTCAAAAAAACGGTCTTAGACACCCTGGATAAACTCGGGTGGAAACCAACAGAAGGCGTCAGCAAAGAGACCAGAGAGATTGAATATACCGATACCTCGAATGTGTTAGGTGAGGGAGGGGAAGGCCGCTTTGGCAAGAGCGGTGACTTCGCCATGCCGGCCAAACCCCCGAAAATCGAACGGTAATACTTTCCAATTCCCGGGGTGGGGCGGGGCCAACCCCAATTTTTCCCTCTGTCAGTCCCGCTGAAAGTGCAAAATTCCCCATGTGAGATGCCCTGCCATTCCGGCATCGATCCAGTACTGCAACCCAACCTTCATACTGGCAAGATATTCCTCGGTACAGACACGAATGAGCGTGTGGTGTTGCGCAACAAGTTCTTGGAGCACCCGACTATAGTGCGCTGGTAAATTTTTGGATAAATTCACAATCTGTACTTCTTTAAATCCAAGATCGTTGGCCAATTGTTGATAATATTCAATAGATCCCAAGGAATCTAAATGGATTCGGTCCAGAATTGGTTTCAACACATCAGGCGGACACTTCGCACTTTGCATAGGATCGGTGAACATGAACTGCCCACCTTTGGCCAACACCCTGAACACTTCTTCAAAGACTTTTTTACGGTCACCACTATGCAGAATGGCATCCTGCGACCACACGAGATCAACGCTGCCATCCGGCATCGGAATATCCTCAAAACTCCCGTCAATGACATTAACCGCTAAACTCATTCGCTCTTTCTGATTGAGTTCTCGATTCCGCTTATTTTGGATTTCACTCAAATTCAGGCATCCAACCTGACACCCATATTGTCTCACGAGATAACGCGCTGAGCCTCCGTACCCCGACCCAATATCCAACACCCGGGTCTTCGAATTAAGATTCTTGACAGAAGCCGCCATTTTCTCCACGGTCCGTCGGCTGGCATCAAAAATCGAATCCTTGTCAGATGTGTACAGTCCAATGTGGATATCTTCGCCACCCCAAATCGTGGCATAAAACCGGTCAGCATCAGAACTGTTGTAATAGTCCCGAGCCGTGTCCACAGTGGTGGAATAATTGAGATTTCCAAATTTTCCCATGATGGTGGTCGGGCGTTCCTCATTTTTATAGAGTTTTTCCGCCACATGAACATAAAAATCAGGATCCTCAACTTTATGGGTTTCTTGGAAGTCCGCATAGGTTTTCACTTGCTGAAAACCAACCTCATTCATGAGCCGACGTGTATATTCTTTCCGCAGCGGAAACATATTTAAATGAAACGCTTCGCCATCGGGAAAAGTATATTTGAACCTGGCGAGCCCTTCATCGACATGTTCCGGCTCCGCGCTGACATTGTCCCCGCAATAGTAATACACATGCTTCGAGGAAAACCCCTGATCTAAAATTCCATCGTAATTCCTTTGATCCAGAATCAGAATCCCGTCATGTCTCAGCGCGGTGTAAAATTCGGCCAAGGCTTTTCGCCGGTCTTGCTCGGAAAAAAGATGGGTCAGAGAGTTCCCCAGACAAATCACCGCATCGTATTTATTGTGAATATCCCGGCTCAGCCAGCGCCAATCGGCATGAATGGTCCGCATAATAAAGCCGGCTCGTCGAGCATTCTCAAAGGCTTGGGCTAACATTTCCGGACTGCCATCCGCACTGGTGACATCGAACCCGGCACGCAAGAGCCGAATGGAATGAAACCCGGTTCCCGTCGCGACATCCAATATGCGTTTGACGCCCCGCTCCTTCAAAAGCCGGATAAAAAAATCACCTTCACTGGAGGCACGGGCCTCCCAGTCAATCAAGGCGTCCCATTTTTGCACAAAACTCTGGACATACTCCTGCTTGTACAAATCCGTTTTTCTTTGAGCAATGGGGTTATCTCCATACATTTGCTCGCGACCGGTTATCGTGGCTTTCTCAGTCATTATGGGAACACCTCCTGGAGGGCCGCTGCCCTCACCACCTTCTTGAGTGATGGGTACAAGTGAGTAAAGGTCATGCGATTTCCACTTCTCATTAACCGTATTCGATTGGCAAATCCCGCAAAGGAAGAGCTGCGCTCTGTCTCAATGGACCAGAAATAAAAAAGGCCTCCGAACTTCTCCTGCGAGCGTAAGGAAGGCCCGATTGTTGCGTCAGAGGTTCAATCTAACCCGTGAGGTCCCTCTTAGCAACCCCTTTCGACCATTTACCCGTCATTGAGCAAATCCAACATGCCTCATGTAATCAAAAGGTCTTAAAGGCTTATGACTACACACGTCATACACCGCCACCTACGCAAAAATTTACACATCACCATAATTCTTTTCGGCTTGGCATGATCTGAGTTTTCCTTGTTCATCAACGCCAATTATGGTAAGGCCTAGCCTTCCCCATTCAATTCTATCGCTCCATGAACCCACTGAAATCCACCACCCTTGTCTTCAACATCTCCTGCGCCCTCGCACTCCTCTTCTTATTGTGGGGCGGGATAGCCCCGGAACATTTGGCCAAAATCACCGGCGCATTCCAAACGTCTCTTCTCGATTCGTTTGGCTGGCTGTATGTCCTGGCAGCAACGGGTTTTCTTGTTTGCGCTCTCTGTCTCATATTTTCCCGATGGGGTGATATTCCGCTTGGACCGGATGGGGCCAAACCTGAATTTCCTCTGCTCAGCTGGTTTGCCATGCTGTTTTGCGCAGGCATGGGCATCGGACTAGTGTTTTGGGGAGTCGCCGAACCCACCTCCCATTTTCACGATCCACCCATCGGCGAAGGAGGAACGCCTCAAGCCGCCCGCTTGGCGCTGCAATATTCATTTTTCCATTGGGGGCTTCACCCTTGGGGCATCTACACCATGGTGGGGATGGCCCTCGCCTATTTTCAATTTCGAAAAGGCACACCGGGTCTGTTTAGTGCTGCCTGCCAGCCGGTTCTAGGCAGGCATGCCACCGGGCCACTGGGCACCACCGTGGATATCATCGCCGTCTTTGCCACAGTCTTCGGCGTGGCGACCTCTCTGGGATTTGGAGCCGTGCAGATCAGCGGAGGATTATTTTATGTGTTTGACGTGCCCAATACCCTCACTACTCAATTAGTCGTGATCGCCATTGTCACAGTGCTCTTCATGCTGTCCGCTCAAACCGGACTCCATCGCGGCATCAAATACCTCAGTAATCTGAATATGATTCTGGCGCTGACTCTCCTGTTTTTCCTTCTGTTTCTCGGCCCGACCCACTTCATCATGACCGTGTTTCCCTCGACTTTCGGCCACTACATCCAAAACCTGCCCACGATGAGCCTCAATCTGGCGCCCTTCCGAGATTCCACCTGGATTCATAACTGGACGTTGTTTTATTGGGCCTGGTGGATCGCCTGGGCACCGTTCGTCGGCACCTTCATCGCGAGAATTTCAAAAGGCCGGACCGTGCGCCAATTCGTGTTGGGCGTGTTGCTGGTGCCGTCGCTCTTTTGTGCCTTTTGGTTCACGGTCTTTGGGGGAACCGGGATTGCTTTAGAACTCTTTCAGGACGTCTCCTTGAAAACCGTCATGGAAACGCAGGGCATCGAGGTCTTGCTCTTTACGGTGTTGGAGCAATATCCGATGGGCACGGTCATGTCGCTCATCGCCATCTTTCTCATCGGGACGTTTTTTATCACCTCAGCCGACTCCGCCACCTTCGTCTTGGGAACCTTAACCACCAACGGCAGCCTCAACCCGCCGAATCGCATTAAATTCACATGGGGAGTGATTCAATCCCTTTCGGCAGCCATCCTCCTGTGGTCAGGAGGACTCAAAGGCCTGCAAACCGGCGCCATCCTGGCCGCCTTTCCGTTTGTCTTTGTCATAATCATCCTCATCATCTCCCTCCTCAAATCCTTTCAAGAAGAAACAAAACAGCACAATTCTCAAAGAATCTAACCGAAATTCATAATTGTCTACTTCGTCTAATTTGTCTAAAATAAACAAAGGAGGAATTTTCTATGCAATACGTATCCGCGAGTGATGCCAAACAACGTCTCGCAGCCATTCTTGATACGGCTCAACGAGAGCCGGTCATGATTAGGCGGCAAAAACGGGATGTGGCCGTGGTGCTTTCAGTTCAGGAGTATGAGCGGGTCTGTGGGTTAAACCGTGAAGAATTTCAGCGATTTTGTGACCGAGTGGGAAAGGGAGCGACAGATCGCGGCCTAACAGAAAAAAAATTGGTAGAAATTCTGGCTGATGAAGGCTAGAACACGAATCGTCCTGGACACCAACGCAATAGTCAGCCGCCTTCTTGTGCCGGATTCTATTCCTGGACAAGCCGTAAGCAAGGCCGTGAATGAAGGGGAGATCCTGATGTCAGAATCCACCTTATATGAATTGGCCGAAGTCCTAGGAAGGAAAAAATTTGATGTCTACGTCAGTATCCAGGACCGGGAAGAATTTTTGCGAATGCTCGGACGAATCGTTGAGATGGTCCCGATTCTTCATGCCGTTCACGATTGCCGCGATGTGCGGGATAATCACATATTAGAGGTGGCCGTAAACGGACAAGCCAAGGTCATCGTCACCGGCGATGAGGATTTACTCGTGCTGAATCCCTTCCGGGGCATTTCCATTATGAAACCGGTCGACTATCTGAAATGGAAACCAGCCTCGCCCTGAAATTCGTCGTTACTAACCGATCAATAATTTCTTCGATTCATCCTCCTCCTCTCCCTCCTCAAATCTTTCCATGAGGAAATCCGCAAGTAGTCTAACGCTTAACCAGAATTATAGAGATTTCAAATAATTCCCATCCATGGTTCCTTGTCTTCCACCTTGAAGGCGTGGGCCTTTTGCCGAAACAAAAGGGCCTCGTCCGCCGGGGCGAAACCCGGCTTCACAGGACATCACATTGACATGAGAGTTGGGGACATAAGTGCGATGCGTTCACCGGCCAGCGCGTTTTCGACGTGAAAACCCCAAGATGGATTCCTCATAAATATCCTAAAGCTGTAAGGCAAAAATCATAAATTCCGTATGATCCGATCATTTCCCTTTGGCAACAATAGAGTTTTCTCCCTTCCTCGAAATGGATCTTTAAAACTTATGAGGGGAATTTCCCCAGGATTTCACAGCCCGATAACGCCACCTACCCGATTCTGAGACCATCATCCCCTTTTATATCGCGTTATCCCAAACCGAGAAGGCCCGTCTCCCTCGACACATTATTCTGGACTTGCACCATCTGACCGTTATTGACAGAATGGCGATAGGACGCCTGGTTGAAATCCAGCACTAACTTCTACATGACTCAACTAAAAGGCTCAACCTGAAAGGAACCAGTATGCCAGAATCCAAAACAGATCTCCCGCACATCACCACGACCGAAACGTTGGTAAGATTTTATGTCCTTCTCTCCCAATACATCGATCGATGCCTGGATGAGGCAACCAAACGCTCACTCCCTGAAGGAGAATTCCAAAAACATCTGACCGAGACACATACTCAGGTGACGGAGCTTCTCGCCACAAACCGGGTGGTCAAGAACAAGGCGGAGACGGAATTTCAACGGATCACCACACTGTGTGAACAATTTTTGAAAACCCCAACCAATCAAACCATAAAAGACAGCCTGCACCAGGAGCATGACGTTCTGAAAATCAAAATGTTAGCGCTGAGCGACCTATTAGCGGTGTTTCGATCGGTGTAGAATCCACCAACCACCCGCACAGTCGACCTCTCCTCTTCCTCATTGACCCCCCAAAAAATCGTATGGTAACGTCGACATTCGGGTTTTCCCTAATGGTAGGGAGGACCCGCGTCTCTCGAAGGCGTGATCCCAATTCCTCAACGTGGAACAGACATGATCGACTCGGTCGCCGAACATATTTCCGCTCTGGACGATGAGGATTGGGGAGTGCGCGAAGATGCGGCGGTTGCCCTCGGACGTCTTGGCGATCCCCGCAGCGTTCAACCATTGATTCGGGCGCTTCGTGACTCGGACCGTGCCGTGCGGGAAGCCGCAACCTCTGCCCTAAAGGCGCTTGGTGAACCGGCTATTCTCTCCTTAGGATTTTGCCTCCAGGATACCAATCTTCAGGTGCAGGAATCGGCTGCCTGTATCCTAGCCACCATCGCCAACGAGCAAGTCTTAGAACCCTTACTGTCCGCGGCATTGGGCCAAAATTGGATTGTGCGCATGTCGGCAGCCAAGGGCCTTGGTCGCATTCAGAACTCCCAAGCCATTGATACGCTGATCTTGCTTCTCCAGGATAAAGTGCCCGCCGTGCGAGAAGAAGCCGGACGGGCCATTCAAGCCATCGGCGACACCAGCATTCCCAAACTGTTGGAAAAATTAAAGGATCCAAATTGGAAAATCCGGTTGCGTGCGGTGGAAGCCTTAGCCCTCTTGAAACCACAGGAGGCGGTAGGGCATTTGATGATTCTGGTTCTCGAAGATTCCGATACTGCCGTCCGCCAGGACGCCGTGCGAGCACTTGGACAGATTGGTGATCCCCGCGCCATTCCTCTGTTGCTATCGTCCCTCGCCCTCGATACGCCTTCACTCAAATTGCCCTCGATTGAAGCACTCGGCCAGATCCGATCCGCCGAAGCCATTCCCATGTTAATCGCTTTGGTCAACTCGCTACCTAAGGAAGCCTACGAAGATCGCATGGAAGGATGCACCGACCCTCAATACAAACAAGACCTTCCTCCACTGGAAGCCGCAGTAAAGGCCTTGGGAAAGATTCGGGACCCACAGGCTATTCCAACCCTCATTCAAGCGCTGCAAACTACGCTCTTGCGGACAGAAGCCGGTGAAGCCCTGACACAGTTTGGCCAAGCAGCCGTGAATCCACTGTTAAAGCTCTTAAAAACGACCAAGAATGACAATCTCCGTCGTCATGTGTTGGAATCTCTTTCTCACCTCGGCTGGCGGCCGGGACAGATACGCATCTAACTGAAAGACCTGACCATGCCGAAAGAAACATTCGAAACCATCATCTCTGAACTAGATCACGAGGAAGACTGGCGCCGAATGCGGGCCACCTCCACCTGTATGAAGGGTGGACCCAAGGCCGTCGAAGCCGTTATTCAAGCCATAACAACCGGCACGACCCACTATAAGGTGGAGGCCGTGAAAATGTTGGCCCGCCTACGGGATCCCAGAGCCGGTTTGGCACTCGCTCAATTACTGAAGGATGAGGATGAGCAGGTCCGACAGGCGGCCGTGGATGCTTTGGAGCATATGGCTGGTATTTTGGATGAAGCCACGGCGGCTGCACTCTTAGAGCATTTACGCGACGATACGCTCCAAGAAAAAGTGGCGGCTCTCCTCGGGGTCATTCCCACGTCTATCGGCCCACTTTCGGAACGGCTCAAGGATCCCGATCGAGCCATCCGTCTCCGGGCCGCAGAAATTCTCGCCCATCTCCTTGATCCTCGATCGGCGGATGGTTTCGTTGATGCCATGTCCGACCCCGATCTTCGTGACCTGGCCACGGATGCCTTGCGCAAATTGGGTGCGATTCGAGACCGGGTCGATCAAACCATGGACGACCTGCGGGCCGTGGAAGAATCCGAGTTGAAGGAAGGCGTGCGGCAGGAATCGGTCATACAACTGCATCGTATTGGCCGGCCCATCGTTGAAATTCTGATTGAATACCTGGAGGACGATGACTGGGTGGTTCGGGAAGCCGCCGCTGACACCCTTGGAAAAATAGGCGATATTCGAGCGGTGGAACCCCTCATGATCCGACTCCGGTCGGACAATGACACGGGCGTGAAAGAACATGCGCTGAAATCCCTGGGGCTCATCGGCGATCCCCGGCCGGTTGAGTTGTTTATTGAGGCCATTCCCATTCGGCCTCTTCGCATCCTGGCCGTCGAAGCCCTGGAGAAAGTGAAAGATGTCGAAGTCCTACGACCACATATGGAACTATTTGCCCGATTAAAGACGGACCGGGATGGCCTGATTTCCTATAATTCAGGGGTCATCCTTGACAAACTGGAGGCCGCCACTGCACAAATGGGCATGGATGAAGAAGCCTGGGCTGGTAAGGAGTAAAGGAGTAATGACCCATGACGGAAGGTAACCACGTAGATCCCTTGTTGTCGGCGCTTCGCGATGACAATGAAGCCCTTCGGAATCATGCCGCCTCTCGGCTCGGAGAAGCTGGTTCAGAAGCTATTCCGAAGCTGATTAATATGTTTTTGGAAGACGATTGTGTGGTTCGTGAGGCGGCCACGAGCGCCTTGGTTCAAATTGGGGAACCGGCCGTTGATCCCCTGATTGAGGCGCTGAAAGACGATGAAGAATGGTCTGTTCGGGAACAGGCGGCCACTGCTCTCGGGAAACTCCGTGCGATCAAATCGGTGGAACCTTTAGTCCATGCCCTCCGTCATGACAAGGATGGTGGTGTGCGCACCGCCGCCATTTGGGCGTTGGAACGTATTGGTCATCCTGATGCGGTTCCCGCCTTAGTGGATGCCTTAATGGACGCGACCCTCCGGGAGGATGCCGCAAGGGTCTTGAAAAAGCTGGGAGATTCCCGCGCGACTGATGCCTTAATAGAAGGCCTGCAGGCCTCGAACTGGATTGTGCGCCGGCACGCGGCAGAAGCGTTGGGAAAAATCGGCGATCCTCGATCTTTGGATTCATTAATGCAAGCGCTCACTGATGAGGACTGGCTTGTGCGCCGGAATGCCGCAGAAGCCCTGGCTCGCTTCAAAGATGGTCGGGCCATCGATTCGTTGGTCCCGTTGCTTGAAGATGAGAATGAAATGGTTCGGGACACGGCTGAGGGTGCCTTGGCGAGCTTGGGATGGACACCCGGTCCTTCCCATTCATAACACGACATGATCTTTTTGCTTTTTTAACTCAATAACGAAGGACACTACACCATCATGGCAAATGAAGCACCCGCAAAACTCATTTCGATCGGCCCCAAGAGCGGCACGAAAAAAGATGGGTTTAACCTTGTGACCGAAAACGTCACCGCGATCAATCTTGAGACAAAACAAATCGAGGTCGAACTCTTGGCGTACGATGGGAAGACCGTTCTGATGGATGTCGGTGAAGAAGCTGTCGAAGACCTGAAAAAGATCAAAATCGGTGACGGGGCCACTCTTCGCGTCGTTGAAGAAGACGGCAAACGAATCGTCAAAAGTTTTCGCATCCGATCCAAAGATCCCAATATTCAACGAGCCGATGCCGCACTCCTAGATCTGACCGATACGCACTGGCTCAATCGCAAGCATGCCATTGAAGTGCTCGGCGAACTCCGGGTGGAAGCAGCGGTGAAGCCGTTGGTGGAAATGCTCAATGATGAAGTGGGTGATGTCCGGCAGCGTGCCTACGAAGCCTTGATCAAAATAGGAGCACCCTGTGTCGCTGATGTCGTGCCCCTTTTGGTTTCTGAAGAAGACGACATTCGGCAATCGGCCACCGAAATTCTTCGAAAGATTGGGAAACCGGCAGTGGAGCCATTGGCCCTGGCATTAGGCGAAGCCGATGAAAAGCTTCAAAAACGCATTATGAAGGTGTTGGACCGCATGGGCTATAAACGCAAATAGGGAATATCGAAAAAGCCGGTCCTGAGTCTGGCCCAATGGCCGAAGAGTCCTCCAGCAGCAATTCTCCGAACCAGTAAAAAGTGAGAAGTGAATAAGGAACGGTACTCTTTAGCATCCTACGCCTGACCCCTCACGCTTCCCGATTCCGTGCGGCCTTGCGATCCCTTAGCTTTTTGGGGAGGGATGGATTCCCACGGTTTTTCGTCCCACCGAGAGATAATAAAATCCCTGATCTTCCATCCGTTGCGGTTCATAGACATTGCGAAGATCGATAAAAATCGGAGAGGTCACTGCGGCCCGAACCCGGTCAAAATCCAGATTTCTAAACTGGTTCCATTCCGTGACCAAGACCACGGCATCTGCTCCTTCCATCGTGTGGTAGGCATCCTGACAGGGGACCATGGTTGGCAGCACCTTCATCGATACCTCCAAGGCCTCCGGATCATAGGTCCGCACGGTCCCCCCCGCTTTCATAATCTGCTCTGCGAGATACAACGCCGGTGAATCGCGAATATCGTCCGTGTTGGGTTTAAAGGCTAATCCGAGTAATGCAATGGTTTTCCCCCGCAACTCCCCGACCACTTCTCGAATTTTCTCCATCATCCGGACTCTCTGCTGGTCGTTCACCCGTTTGGTGGCCTTGGCGATAGTCATTTCACAATCATTTTCGTTTCCGATATTGATCAGAGCGGCGGTATCTTTTCCAAAACACGAACCTCCATACCCTGGACCCGCATGCAGAAATTTCGACCCGATCCGTTTGTCTAATCCCATCCCTTTGGCCACCATTTGCACATCGGCGCCAACCCGTTCGCAGAGGTTGGCCATTTCATTAATAAATGAGATTTTCGTGGCCAAGAACACGTTCGAGGCGTATTTGATCATTTCAGCGGTTGGAACATCAGTAATCACAATTGGCGCTTCAAGGATATACAAGGGGCGGTACAAATCTTTCATGATCGCCACTGATTCCGGACTGTCGGCTCCAATAACCACACGATTGGGCCGCATGAAATCCTCAATCGCCGATCCTTCCCGAAGGAATTCAGGATTCGAGACCACGCCAAAACTACACATCGTTGTTTGGTTTGCCTGAATAATCGATCGAATGCGTTTTGCCGTTCCGACCGGCACGGTGGATTTGGTCACCACCACCTTATATCCCGTCATCCGAGTTCCCACATCTTTGGCCACTTCATCAATAAAGGACAGATCAGCGGACCCGTCCTCACGGGAAGGGGTTCCTACGGCAATAAAAATGACAAGGGCTTCATCAACGGCTTTGTGTAAATCGGTGGTAAATCGAAGACGCCCGGCCGTCAGATTTTTTGTCACCAATTCGGACAGACCTGGCTCAAAAAATGGCACCTTGCCTTTTTCCAAAGCCGCAATCCGGCTGGCATCAGTGTCCATACACAGCACATTCAAGCCAAACTCCGCAAAACAGGCCCCTGTTACCAATCCAACGTACCCGGTTCCAATGACGCTGACATACATAAACCTGTCCTCCTTGACCTCGATATACTGTATCCACTTTACTCGGTTAAAGTCTTATTGCACTTAAAAAGAACACGTTATTCTTAAAAAACCAGGACATCAATTAACGGAAACTGTCAGATAGAATTGAGCATGCGGTCTAAATAGAAAACACGCCAGCCGTCATCCCCGCTAGTCGTCAGCGGGGATCCATCCGAAACGAAGCGAAGATAGATGCACGATTACAAATGCCAGGCATGACCGAGAAAAGGATAGATTCCCGATAAAAAATGTCGGGAATGACGAGAAAAAGAGCTTCCGGTTTGCTGGAATGGCTAGTGCAGGGCCTTCCCTTTCAAAACTCAACGTATGCATTCTTCATCAGACACTGTCTAAGAGGTCATATCTAATTTTGCAGGGCATTATACTCTATTCAATGTTGCTTGACAGCCTCCAGGGTGCCCACTAGAATCAGTTCAAAATTTCCAACAGAGCGGGAATAGCTCAGTGGTAGAGCATCGCCTTGCCAAGGCGAGGGTCGGGGGTTCAAATCCCCTTTCCCGCTCCAATTTTCCTTTCCTGTATCATTCCTCAGGTTCAGCAAGAATTTTCTTCTTCTTTTCCCGCTACTTGGGAGATCTCAAAGTCTTCCATCAGGAATCAGGATTACCCACCAGGGGATCGATTCTTCTTTCATCTGGGAAAACTGTCGTGCCGTAAAACTGCTGGGGACTCCCTCCAACACTGCCCCCCGTCGAATTTCCACATACCGGAACCGGCAAGGCATCTGAACGTCCCCCTTTGTCGGAGTCACAAAAGGCATTGGATCTCGCAGGTTGGCCAATCGGGAAAGATCTTTTCTCTCTCCGACGGCCATGGAGGACAACTCCTCATACACCTTGCCAAAAACTTCAGGGAGGAGGACTGTGGTGAAAATCTGATTAGGAGGACGGTATCGATCATCAGCCAACAATTGGCTGAGCACCTCCCAAAAGACCTCGGCATCGATAGCCGACAAGATGACCACACGACTCCGTTGGACCATAAACCTTAACAGCGCTAAGGGGCCCAGTATGTCAAATTTCCAATCGGGAAAAGTTAATGTGTGCCCCCGATGCGACACCTCTAAAACAGGTTCCCCTTTATAACAGCCTTGACGATAGTTCCCCCGACTGGACTGAAGATGCGCCTGAATAATGCCAGGAGCCAACCGATCCGGTTCATAGGCAAAGGTGGGATTAGCCGGAGCATGGCACGTACTGACGGTATAACAAGGCAACCGCCCTTTGCCCTTCGAAAATGTTTCCAGGCCCAGGCCTCCCCAAAATTTAAACCGTAATTCTTCGGACGAGAAGCTCTGTAAGTACCGCTCACGATCCAGATTTTTGTGATAGACACCGCCCACACGAGAACCCGGCATCAACCGATCAAACGCATGTAAGGTCAGCGGGGTGTGTTGAGCCCGTACATGCACGACATAGTGATCCACCAATTCCTGTTCAAAAGATAAATCTCCAGCTCCGATATCTAACAGTGAGGGTGTGGCCGAATGCCGTAATACGTCATAGGGATTGGACGTTTTCCGCAGAATTTCCTCACATTGGACCCCGGACAGCTCTTCCGGATTTTCCCTTTTTCCACCCTCGGCTAAGAGTCCCCACACCAGAAGCGCCCGAACGCCTTTGGAAGGGGGAAACCCTGTCAATTCTTTGAAGACCTTCGCCTCCTCCCTGCTTCCCGAGGGTTTGCAAAACTGTTGCAAGGCGCCGATCAATCGTTCGCGAAGAATCGGATCCAGAGAGGTCCCTTCAATATGCTGAATCAGGTTGGGAAGCATGGATTGAAGGGTTTCAGGAACCATCAATTTCCTACTCGCCTCCCAATGATGTGGAAAGGATTCCCGGCTGGCCTTGATTCGCTCCCGAAATGCCGCCAACCCAAGCCTCTGATCATCCATGACGTCTCATCCCCTATGACTGACCACCGATCGAATTCTCCACGCACCTTAGCCGCTCTGAATATTCTGACACAACCGTATGGTTTCCAAAATATTGCCCACAGGGGAGAACTATGCTACACCTTGTTTCGTCATGGCCATGCGTTATTTTCCACCTACGAAGCAACGCTTCCTCTTTCTACTCGCGTGCGTCATGGTGATGAGCGCCACCACCGGATGTGCGACATCACAAGCCAACCCGACATTTGGTGTCAACCACATCTACGATGTCTCCAGGCAGCAAGCGACCACTTTCGACGATCTTCTCCCACAACTATTAACCGCCGATGTGATTTATATTGGGGAAGAACACTACACCCCCTCACACCTTGAGGCCGCCCAAACAATCCTGAATGCCCTCCTGGCTCATGATCGCCATCCAGCGCTGGCCATGGAAATGTTTAGTTGGGATGGCCAACATGGGCTAGACCGGTATATCCACGAATCAGGATTTACGACAGAGCAATTGGTAAAGGATTCACAGTGGAACGCAAATTGGGGTGGAGAGTTTGCGGATTATCAACCATTGGTCACCTTTGCCAAATCCCATCAACTCCAGATTTTTGGTCTTAACCCACCCCGCCCCTTAGTTCGATTGGTCGCAACCAAGGGATTAAGGGATGCACTGCAAGACCCGGAAATGAACAATTGGCCTGTTGGAGAATTAGTGACCGACGATCCCGAGTATGAAAAACTGATTTTTGAACAAATTGAAGCCTGCCATCAAGGTTTACCGGATCACGTGTATCGCCGGATCTTCGAAGCCTCTATCTTCCGGGACGAGGGCATGGCCCAGGTCATTACCAATTACCTCAAGGATAAATTACCGACTGCTGGCCCGTTGGTGAGCTACACGGGTGGGGGCCATATTCAATTCAAGACCCCGGTCCCCAAGCGAGTTGAACGGAAACATCCCGGCGTGAAATCGATCACCATCTATCTCGAGGCATGGGATCCCTCCAAAGAAGATGAAGTTCGTTCGGAATTGAAAACCGGCATTGCTGATTTTCTCTGGCTTACCCCTTTGGGACCCAAAGGTCTTCAGCCCCGCTGCGGCTAACCATAGTCATCACCACCAATTTTTTGCAGAATCTGAAGGAGGATAACATGGGCGACCCAATTATCATTGCGCAACGAACCCCTTACGTCCTGGACATGGAACCAGGCACCTACCATTGGTGCCGATGTGGACGATCACAAACTCAGCCATTTTGTGATGGGTCCCACACCGGAACCGATATCTCCCCCATGGAGGTGGAAATCAAAGATAAAAAGAAAGTGGCCTGGTGCGGGTGCAAGCACAGTAAAAAAGCCCCGTTTTGCGACGGCTCGCATGCAAGACTGGACCCATAGAATCTAGCTCTCGACTTATTGAACTCAGCTAGATTTGGAAAGAACCGGTTTCGCCCTGCTTTTATCCTGCATGATGCCAGGGTGCCGTTACCTTCGCTTGCTGACAAAGTCGACACATCTCCGATATTACGTACTATAAGCTAGAAATAAATATCTAACTATCTTGTACTAGTCAGTCACTTGCATCACGGAAATGAAATTTACTACAATCCCCCACGATCATGGATGAGTGAGCCATACTATCCAAAAAAAGTAGAGTTGTGTGAGATCTTTTTCATTGTCCGAAAGTGAGGATTTTCGTATGAATCGGATTACTACCTTTTTCAGTGTTCTCCTCGTGTTCGCCGCAAACCCAGCCTTTGCCAATGAGCCAGGTGGAGGATATGAAGGGATCACGGGACTGTACTATGGGACCATCGCCATTATTTTGGCTTATGGGGTGTACGACATTTTTTTCAAAAAGTCATAACATCTCGCACATTCCCCAACACGACATTCAAAGAGAATGCCCAGCTTACCCCTCCCATTCAGGGAGGGGTGCTATCCCTTCTTGTCCTGACTCTTTCCTGTTTTGAGTAAAGGCTCCAGGGTGTGCAACACATTCTGAGCCACAAGGGTATAACCTTCCGCCGTAGGATGAATCCCGTCTGTCTGATTTAAGCCTGGCTGTGCCGCCACTCCTTCCAGTAAAAATGGAATCAGTGGAAGCGTCAATTCCTGCGCTAACCGTTCATACATTTCAAAAAAATCCCCCGTATAGGCTTCCCCATAATTGACCGGGATGCGCATGCCCGCCAAAATGACCATCACCCCTTCCTCCTGCAACCGTTCAATAATGCTGCGAAGATTCGTATACGTCTGTTGCAAGGGTAGCCCTCGAAGTCCATCATTGACTCCCAATTCTAATATGACAACCGTCGGCCGACTTTTTAAAATCCACTCTACCCGTCGCACTCCGCCCGCTGAGGTTTCTCCGCTGACTCCGGCATTGACCACCTCATAGTGAAATCCACGTTCGTGCAACTGCTTTGCCAATTGAGCAGGATAAGACTCGTCCGATGACACCCCAAATCCGGCCGTTAAGCTATCGCCGAAGGCCACGATTTTAGGAAGGGATTCGTTCTTGCGCACCAACGGCTCGGCTGAGGATTGAGCGCGTGGGAATTGGGGCTGAGAGACTAACAATTCTGAACTGTGATTCATGGGTTCGGGTACACCCGTGGATGGGCTTTCCTGAGGGTCACACCCCCAGATTCCCAGACAGAAGAGCACGAGGGCTGATAGGATACACGTATGCATATTACCTGGGTGGTGTCTCTCCATCCTATTATCTACCATATGAGTCTATTTGTGTAATCAACGTGAATGTTCCCGCATCGTCTTCACCATCTTTGCTCCCACTGACTCCATCATCTCAGCTTCTCATTTCTGTCAATCATCTTGGGATGCAGCTTCGGGCAGGCAGTCAATCCGTCAAGATTTTACAGGACATTTCCTTCGAGGTCTTCACCAATCAGGTGGTCGCTATTGTCGGTCCATCGGGAAGCGGGAAATCAACTCTTCTGGGTCTGCTTGCAGGCCTTGATCGACCAACAGAGGGATCCATCCGCATTCATCAGACCAACATCACGACCTTAACCGAAACCGAAATGGCACACTTTCGACGGAAACACATCGGCTATGTGTTTCAAGCCTTTCATCTCATTCCCACCCTGACGGCTCTGGAAAATGTGGCTCTCCCGTTGGAATTGCAAGGAATATCCACAGGTACATCACGAGCCAAAGCCCTTTTACAATCCGTAGGGCTGGAACATCGTCTCCAGCATTATCCCGTTCAACTCTCTGGAGGCGAACAGCAGCGAGTCGCTTTGGCCCGAGCCTTTATTGTCCAGCCTCCCCTCCTACTTGCCGACGAACCCACCGGCAATCTGGATAGCTCAACCGGGGCGATGGTCATTGATCTGCTGTGGGAACTTCATCAACAACATGGCAGCACGCTGATCTTAGTCACCCACGACATGTCATTGGCCGCTCGCGCACAACGTATCCTGACATTGCGGGATGGAACGATGGTGAACGAGACGACACATCCGTTGCCATCCTCTGGCCCAGAGGCATGATCCCCATATCCGTTAAACTCGCCTGGCGGGAAATCAACAGCGCCTGGTCTCGTTTCCTATTTTTATTTCTCTGCATTGCGCTCGGGGTCGGCGCCATTGTGGCCGTGGACCTGTTTGCCGTCAATGTCGAACAGGTCATTCTGGGAGATACCCGTGCCCTGTTAGGTGGTGATGTCGAATTATCATGGCGGAGGGCGATCTCCGACAAGAGCCGTAGCATGCTGGACTCCCTCACTGACCGTGACATCGTCCTCTCACACGTGACTGAACTCGCCGCGATGGCGATGGTCAACAGCCCCAACTCTCAAACGCCCCTTACGAAAGGGGCTTCTCAATTGGTAGAACTCAAGGCCATAGATTCGGCCTATCCCCTCTACGGTCGGTTGGTGGTGGAACCCGACCTCCAGACGGCACAGCTTCTGGATCCTCTTCAATCCGGTTGCGGTGGCTCGCCATGTTTTGGTGCACTTGCCCAGGAATCCTTGCTGATCCGGCTCAATCTGACCGTTGGCAGCGAGCTCCGAATTGGCCAAGCAAGCTTCCTTATCACCGCCGTGCTCAAAAAAGAACCGGACCGGATTGCCAATGGGTTTAGTTTAGGGCCCCGAGTCATGATTTCCCGCGAAGCGCTTGAGGCCACCGCCTTGGTCCAAACCGGAAGTCGGATTCAGGAACGATATCGTCTGTCCATATCCGACTCCACCTCTCTTGAGCCTCTGATGGGTGAGTTACGCGGGCGCCTCAGCCAGGAAGGGGCCCAGGTCAGCTCATTTCGCGATGCTCAGCCACGACTTCGCCGGTTTCTTGACCAATTGAATCTGTATCTTGGCCTGATCGGGTTTACTATCTTATTGGTCGGTGGGATCGGAGTGGCCTGCACGATTCAAGGTTTCCTCACACAAAAAATCTCCATTATTGCCACACTCAAAACCCTGGGGGCGGATTCGTCACAAATCATCCGCCTCTACCTCACGCAAAGCCTATTCCTGGGAGGGATCGGCAGTCTTCTCGGAGCCATAGTCGGCATAGCACTCCACCAGGTTTTGCCCCTGTTGCTTCAAGGCATAATTCCTGAAACCATGCCCATGAATCCCACTGCAGTTCCCATTATTCGGGGAATCGTTCTGGGCATCCTCGCCACACTTGCCTTTTCACTCTGGCCTCTGTTGGCCATCCGTCATGTCTCGCCGGCATTAGTGTATCGACAAGCCGTGGACCACTCCCAGGCCATGGACAACACCCAATCCAGGCTAAACCGATGTCGGGCCATCCTCACGCATTGGTTGAATGACCGGGCACAGGTCATGGTCAGCATCAGCATGATGGTGGGCGTAACGGGCCTGGCCATGTGGCAAGCCCACTCACTGACCCTCGGTTTATTTTTTTCCGGTGCATGTGCGGTAGCGGTTCTCCTCTTATTAGGGGGCACTGGAATACTATATAGAATTCTCCGGCATGTGCCGATTCCTCAGCGGTATTTACTGCGTCATGCGGTGAAGAACCTTCAACGGCCTGGAAACTTTACCAAAGCCATGACGTTGGCCATTGGGATTGGCGTCATGCTCATGACGACGCTGACCATTGTGCAACGGTCCTTACTTGACCTGATAGGAAATCAGATCCCCTCTCAGGCTCCCTCATTTTTTTTCATTGACATCCAACCCGACCAATACCCCCAATTCGTGCGCGTCCTCGAAAAGGAGTTCCCCGACTCACCATATGATTTAGTTCCAGTCGTGCGGTCTCGCCTCACAGCCATCAACGGACAACCCATCAATCCTGAAGAGCATAAAGGCCAACGAAACGGATGGTATTTCACCAGAGAATACGTATTGACGACATCACGGGACCTTCCAAAAGATAACGTCCTCACTCAGGGACAATGGTGGGATCACACCAAGGAATCGGACTCGGACGGAGCGACCAAGACGCCATCAGATTTTCCCTTGGTCTCTGTGGAAGAAGACGCCGCAAAAAATCTGGGACTCACGCTCGGATCAATCCTGACGTTGGATATCCAAGGGGTGCCATTTGTCGCGAAAGTGAGCAGTCTTCGACAGGTCGACTGGAGCAGTTTTTCCATAAACTTTTTCATGATTGTTGAACCTGGCTCTTTTGACGGTGCCCCTTTCACCTACATCGCCACAACCAGAGTTCCACCAACCCTCGAAGTCCCCCTACAACAAGCCATGGTGGCCGTCATGCCCAATGTGACAGCCATTAACGTAGGAGATGTGCTGGAGAATATTGGGCGGATCTTTCGGCAATTGGCCCTAGGGATTCAGGCCTTGGCCCTGCTCTGTCTCGTGACCGGAGCCGTGGTCATGATTGCGGCGATTTCTATCAACCGGTACCGGCGTCTGCATGAGTTGGCGATTGTGAAAGCCCTGGGAGGAAGTCGCAGACTACTTGTATTTTCCCTGGGAGTGGAATTCGGTATCATAGGAGCGTTTGCAGGCCTGGTGGGACTTGGATTGGGATGTCTCCTCTCCTGGTCCCTCTTGTACTTCTTTTTTGATTTGACCTGGACGTTCGATCTGGTCGTGTTGAGCACAGGTTTGCTTTTGACAATTCTGCTAACCCTCATGACTGGCTTCCTCGGGACTTACCGCTTGCTTGGGTTCCCTCCCTTGTCCGTCCTCCGTCAAGAATAGCGTGAGGGAACGCTCAACGACGCCGTGCGTGGCATTCTCCTCCCAAAACAGCACTCATGACTCTTGCCGTTCCTTTCCCTAAGCCTCACTCCCTGAGTTATCCATTTTGATACGGACTGTATGCTGTTGGATAACAACCTATCCCACAACTGAGGCCCTTATCCTTCACCTTCTTTTAAACTTTTAAAAATTTCACAACTCATTTTAAAAATTCAGTTCTCCATTCATCGGTATTTCAATGAGTTATACCCAAAAAACCCTTAAAATGACTCTCGCTCTCCCTTTGGTACATTCTTTGCTTTGTAAAATGGCAAGCACGAAACGTTTGAGGGAAGCCATGGAAATCATTTTAGCCATATGTGTCACGGGCCTTGGAATCTTCGGAGGAATGCTCATCATTTGGAATGGGCAGAACCGTTCATCTTCAAAGGCACCCGACGATTCACGCACAGGGTACAGCGATGCCTGCAACAACACAGACCTATACGTGCATGACAGTTGTCTAGTGATCAGAAGGCATCCCTTCGGTGATTATCACCAACGGAGAGTCGGCGCTCAGCCAGCTCGATCCACCAGGATGGTGGATTCAGTCCTTGGGTAAGAAAGGAGACCTTGATGTCCAAAAACATACTCATTATTGATGATGATGAAATGAGTCGCGGATTGCTCCGGATGGTCTTGGAATATGATGGATGTCAGTGCGTGGAAGCCGAAAATGGAGCCAGAGGGTTATCTCTTCTTGAATCGAAACCCTTTGACGTCGTGATTCTTGATAACACCATGCCCGTCATGACCGGCATGGAGTTTCTGGATCGGTTACAGCATATCCCACACAAGCCCGACATCCCCATCATTATGGTGACTGGGTTCCTCAACGCCGTCATCCGCGAAAACGCCACCCGCTTAGGAGCCTATGCGATTATTGGCAAACCGTATGATTTTTGGGAGTTACGGGCCATAGTCGCTCAACTGTGCCCTTCAACCGATTCACCACAACCCCATTCCTTCATCATTGCCAACATGAGTCAAGCCTATAGTCCCCCTCCGGCTTGAGACAGGGATGAAGGAATCATTCAGTCCCAAGGAGCGTTTCCCCTTATTGCTATTGTCCAAACAACTGTTTCAGCACATCCGCTCCGTCTTGTAAGAGTTGCTGTAATTCCTGTTCATCCCCCTGCAAGACTTTCTCAATTCTTCGTTCCACATTCGTTCTGACCTGATCCCCAAAGGATTGCGTATCCAATTGCAGAACCGGGTCCTGGACGGTTCCGTTCACTGTAAAAGGCAACACCAACTGTCCCTGATGTCGCGCTACTTTAGCCATCGGAAACCGTTGAATAATCCGGTCGCCGATTGCCGGGGATATGGCGAGGTTGCCTTGGAGTTTCAATGATCGATCAAACCCAAGGCTTCCCACCCCTGTCAGCGAAAAATCCGGTGCCTCGAGAGTCAATTGCCGAATGCGCAAGCCCCTGTCTTCCAGTTCCGCTTTGGTGTCAATCAAAGAAAATTTCGTGGCCCCGGTGGATTCTTCCATGAGGCCCGGTAGCTGAAGGGCATCTTCAATCGCCTGCACCACATCAAATCCGACTAATTGCCCATCCCTGATCCTCAACCGGACTGGTCCGTTCAGATTTGGATGCCTAGACGGTAACCATGCTCCCGCGACGCTCCAATGCAATTCTCCCATTCCGGTCAAGCTGAGCGAGGAAGACCGAACCGCTTGCATCATTGGTTCAACAGCAAAATTCGTGAAATTTCCCTGGAGTGACAGCATGGGCACAGGGAGGGTCCCATCCCATATCCCATGCGCCTCAAGATTTCCCTTAAACGCCTGGGCATTGAGAGAGACCAGGTCTACCCTGGCCCCTTGGATCACCGTTTCAAAACGGATCTGCTCCAGTGGAAACGGGTGTTGAACGGAAAGAGTCAGGGGAAAGTCCTGTGAGGACAGGATAGGGGCCTCACCCGACAGATTGAGACGTCCAGGCGTACCTTGACCTGAAAGGTGAATGGTCGACCCACCCAATTGGAGATCAAAGGTCAACGGACCAATCCTCACGGCTCCCGAGGGAGCCGATGGCTCCTTGGGGATCAGGGATGCCCTCAGATAAGCCTGAATGTGGCTGAAGACCATAGGCTTGGCCAACGCCACATTCATGGGCATGTCATCAGTCGACACGTTTGGGATCTGCACATCCAACTCCAGCCTTCCATCCAGAACCTTACCCTGTGCGGTTCCCTCCACCTTGCCTATTCTGCCCACGATATCGATCATCGGAAGATCAAAGCTGGGTTGAAGGGGGCCAAATCGCCCGTTCATCTCCAAGGGGAGCTGATAGGGCATCACCATGCCCTTCATGTGCAGACTCGCCGTCTGTCCAAATTGAACGGAATTCGTCACAAACTCCAGGCGCTCGAGATGATACGAACGGGATGGTTCCTGAGAACGATCCTCATACTGCAAGTTTCCTCCGGTCATAGAAAACCGCTCCACCGCAAACACCCCAAATAAGGGCTTGAGAGCATTGGCCGGGTTCGCCGCGGCCGCCGCAGGGGGCTGAAGAGCAGGATCTTTTCCGATGGTGGCCATATTAAGCACCCCATCCTGAGTGCGGATGACGTGCACCGTCGGATCATGAAGACGAACATGTTCAACCTGAATGTGCCGGTGCAGAAGTGGGAGCCACTGAATCTCCACCTCAGCAGAAGGAATTGTGACAAAAGCCATGGGACTGAACGCCGGGTCATCGGCAATCGTCAGACCCTGGACCCGAACACCGAGCTTGGGAAATAGAGTTAGGCGGACATTCTGAACATCCACCGGTCGATGAAGGGCCTGTTCCAAAACGGGGAGATACCGATCCCGATACCGATTCAAATCCAGCAAAACTGGAAGAAAGAGGATGACCACAATCACCAGGCCAATGACAATGGCGAGACCCACCATAATATTGCTTTTCACAAGCACGTGCTCCCTTCATAAAGTCGGAGGATTGAGCAGTTTACCATGCCCCATCTCTCTCCGTGGACAAACCATCCTGAGATATCGACACCTCCAGGCCTATCAGGTATCTTCCATAGACCAATAATCACAAGAATGAGGCTATTTTCCCGTGAACACCGTGAGTGAACCGCCTACCGCTCTTCCGATTCGTCATGTCGTGTTAGTCGACGCCTCAGGTTTTATTTTTCGGGCATTTCATGCCATCAAGATACTGACCAGCCCGAATGGCACCCCCGTCAACGCCGTCTATGGATTCATCACAATGCTGATGAAGCTATTGGACGAGATGCAGCCGGACCATATCGCGATCATTTTTGACTCTGCACGCAAAACCTTTCGAAACGATCTTGACCCCAACTATAAAGCCAACCGCAGCGAGCCCCCTGATGAGTTAGTGCCTCAATTCCCACTTGTCCGCGAAGCTGCACGGGCCTTTAATTTTGATTGCATTGAGCTGAACGGGTTCGAGGCGGACGATCTGATCGCCACCTACACCAAGGAAGCGTTGGAAGCAGGCGCGGACGTGACCATTGTGTCGTCGGACAAAGATCTGATGCAGTTGGTCTCGGACCAGGTCAGTATGTTCGATTCCCTCAAAAACCGCCGGATCGGTCCCTCGCAGGTTCTAGAAAAATTCGGCGTGCCGCCCGAGAAAGTTGTCGATGTCCAAGCATTGGCGGGAGATTCGACGGACAATGTGCCTGGGGTCCCTGGTATCGGCGTGAAAACAGCCGCACAACTCATTCAGGAATATGGGGACCTGGACACCCTCCTGGCTCGCGCCTCCGAAATCAAGCAGAACAAGCGGCGCGAAAGCCTCATTGAACATGCCGATAAAGCCCGCCTCTCGCGGGAATTGGTTCAGCTTCGATCCGATGTGCCCCTGGCGATCCCCTTGGCACAACTAGAGCGACGTCAGCCCAACATGGAATTATTAGCAAAATTTCTGAATGAACAAGGCTTTAAATCGATTCTGGCTCGCATACAAAGCCGCGTGAAGGGTGACCAGGATCCAGGGACCACACTTCCAGCAAAAGCAGTAACTCACACACCAACAACCACAGAGCCCGGAACAAGGACGCTGCCGACCAAAGCCCACTACGAGTTAATCCAAACGGTGTCGGCCCTTCAAGGCTGGGTAGAAGAGGCGACTCGTCGCGGGATCGTCGCCGTCGACACCGAAACCACCTCGCTCGATCAAACCCGGGCTGAATTGGTTGGAGTCTCCTTGAGTCTGGAACCCGGTCATGCGTGTTATGTGCCCGTGGGTCATGTGGCCCTAGGATCCACGTCTCATCTGGATTTGCTCTCACACGATACATTCGTTTCCTTGCCGGAAAGACCGGAACAAATTCCACTCCAACAAGCCCTCGACATCCTTAAGCCGCTGCTGGCCGACCGCGGTGTGCTCAAGATCGGGCACAATATCAAATACGACCTCGTCGTATTACGCCGGTATGGCCTCGACGTGTCCCCCGTGGACGATACCATGCTGCTCTCATACGTCTTAGAAGGGGGCATGCATGGCCATGGCATGGACGAACTGGCCGAACACTTTTTGGGCCATACGACGATCAAATTTAAAGAGGTCACGGGCACCGGAAAATCTCAGATCACGTTCGATCAGGTTCCCTTAGAGAAAGCGCTGGAATATGCTGCGGAAGATGCCGATGTCACCCTTAGGCTGCATCAGGTCCTCAAGCCCCGGCTTATCAGTGAACACATGACCACCGTGTACGAAACGCTCGAGCGTCACTTAATTCCCGTGCTGGCAACCATGGAGCAAACGGGCATTAAAGTCGATGTATCCCAACTGAAGCAGGTCAGCCAGGATTTTTCTCTCCGCCTCCGGGATCTGGAACAAGATATTCATCAACTGGCGGGAAAAGTCTTCAATGTCGGTTCTCCCAAACAACTTGGAGAAGTCCTGTTTGACGAACTCGCCTTGGGAGGAGGTCAAAAAGGCAAGGCAGGAAGCTATGGAACCGGGGTCGACATTCTCGAATCCTTAGCGGCTCAAGGCCATGAACTCCCCTCACGTGTGTTGGAATGGCGGCATTTGGAAAAACTCCGCAGCACCTATGCTGATGCGCTCATCCGTCAAATCAATCCCGACACAAACCGGGTGCATACGTCCTATGCCATGGCATCGGCCGCAACGGGAAGACTGTCATCCACCGATCCCAATCTCCAGAACATTCCTATTCGCACCGAAGAGGGCCGAAGAATCCGGCGCGCTTTTGTCGCGGAGCCTGGTTGGACACTGCTCTCTCTCGATTATTCACAGATTGAACTTCGTTTGCTCGCCCACGTTGCCGATATTCCCGTTCTCAAAAAGGCCTTTTGGGAAGGCCAGGACATTCATGCGCTCACCGCCAGCCAGGTCTTCGGCCTCCCCATAGAACAGATGGATGCGGGAATTCGACGAAAAGCCAAGGCCATTAATTTCGGCATCATTTATGGAATCAGCGCCTTCGGATTGGCCCGCCAATTGAGCGTGGAACCGGGAGAGGCTGCAGCCTATATCAAAACCTATTTCGAACAATATCCCGGCATCCAGGATTACATGGAACGCACCAAACAGTTTTGTCGGCAACACGGATACGTCCAGACCCTGTTTGGGCGTCGGTGCCATGTCCCAGGCATTCACGATAAAAATCCCGCACGACGAAATTTCTCTGAGCGAGCCGCCATTAATGCCCCGCTGCAAGGCACGGCCGCCGATATTTTGAAGCGGGCCATGATCCGCGTGCCAGCCGCATTGGCAGAGCATGGTTTAACGGCACAGGCGAAAATGCTGTTGACCGTCCACGATGAGTTGTTATTCGAGGTAGAAGAAGCAGCGGTCGCCCAAACAACTGCCGTCATCAAACAAGTGATGGAAGCCGCCACACTGCCTGCCCTACAATTGTCGATCCCGCTCACGGTCGAAGCCGGACATGGCCCATCCTGGGACGAAGCACATTAAAGGAGAAGTGAAACGTAAGTTGTAAGGCGACCGGAGGATTTTTCGCCTCAGGTCTTTGTCGTTAATTCTCACTTTTCTAACGCCTTCCGTCTGGCCCAAGGGAGGGACGCTCTGATCAGCTGGCGGGCCTTGTTTGAGCGGAGCGAGTTGGTCCGCCCTCCGCAAGCTAGCGTCCGTCCTCTCTAATGAGGCCAGACGGGGCGTCAATGATTTTGGGCCCTTTTGCCGAAACAAAAGGGCCTCGCCTGCCGGGGCGAAACCCGGCACCGCTGAAAATCACGTTGACACGAGAGTTGGGGACACCAGTGCAATGCGTTCGCCTCTCAACACGTTTTTACTGGCAACCCCCAAGATAGATTCCCAATACACATCGTCAAGCTGTAAGGCCAGAACCATAAATTCTGTATGAACCACAAACTCTTCCCACTTCACGTCTTCAAGACGATATGGAGAATCTTTTCGCCGAACTCCTTACGTTTCACTTCTCCCGCGCGGGTTCACTTTTCAAGAATGATGGTATATACTTTTGGTAATACCTAAAAGGAGGCAGAGAGATGAGTAAAGTGTTATCCCTGAAACTCGACGAAAACGCCTACCAAGAAACTGAAGCCATTCGAAAACGTTTGAACATGCCTCGAAACCTGTATATCAGAAAAGCTCTGGCTCACTTTAACGCCCTCTACGCGAGAAAAGCGTTGGCTCAGGACTATCAAAAAGCCTCCCAGCATGTATCCGCCGCCCACCTCGCCTATTTGAAAGAAACCGAACTTCTAGACGATCTGCCGAACGACCTATGACCCCCCGTTACGGCCATGTGTATTTAGCGGACCTGAATCCACGATTTGGAACCGAACCCGGAAAGGTTCGACCGGTTGTCGTCGTTCAAACTGATGCCTTGAATCCCTATCACCTTTCCACGCTCATTTGTCCATTGACCACACAAGTGATTGATGTCCACACTCCCCTTCGAGTATCAATTCCTCAGGGTGTCTCAGGGCTGACCGCCACCTCTGACATTTTAGTGGATCAAATCAAGGCCATCGATAATCAACGCTTTCGCAAAGAACTCGGGGCGTTACCCGATCCCTATCTTGCAGAGCTTCGGAAAAAACTATTGCAAATTTTGGACTTCGTCGAAGAAAGTCTCTCTTTGGCACCGCCCACTTGAGTCATGTCCCTATCGGATTTAGGAGATCTACTAAAACTGTTACCCGCTGGAAGACTGCGCTGACGAAGGAGTCGTATGGAAATACCAACATATAAAGAACTGTTGAAATTGATGTGGTTTTTGGTGTGGCGACACGTGGTGATTCTGATGTTTGTGAGTATGACAATCGGATGGGCAGTTCCTGTGATCTTCAATAGTACGGTCTCTGAAGACTCTCAGTATATTTTAGAAATCTGCATTTATGGCGTTTTATTCTTTGGCATTACGCCATTTATTTTGAAGACCCTGTTTCAAAAACAATTTCAAGGCTTTCAAATAATTTTCCAACGTGATTCGGACTCACCACCACTTTCCTCATCATAATACTGGGATCACACAGAATAGATGATTCCCTTCTCTTTCATCTGGGTCACTGATATGTTCGTCTCCTATATTCCGACGCCTGCTGTCTGGCCCAAGGGAGGGACGCTCGCATCAACCGGCGGGCCTTGTTTGAGTGGAGCGAGTTGGCCCGCTCTCCTCAGATTCGCGTCCGTCCCATTGAATGAGGCAGACTGGGCGTCAATGGTTTTGCGTCCTTTTTCCGAAAGAAAAGGCCTGTCCTGAGCCACGCCGAAGGAACCTCGGCTGCCGGGCCGAAACCCGGCAATACAGAAAACCCTGTTCACACGATAATTGGTGGCACCAGTGGGATTGGTTTACCTGGCAAAATTTGTTCATGGCCAAACCCGAAAATAGATATCCGATACACACCCCAAAACTGTGAAACCAGAATCATAAATTCTCTATGATCCTAATTATTGCTTATTACACATTCTGAAACTCATCATGAAAATTGCCACCTGGAATGTCAATTCCATAAAAATGCGAATCCCCCATTTAATGGAATGGGTCAAACAGGCCGACCCGGATATTGTCTTGCTCCAAGAACTCAAAACCACTGAGGACCAGTTCCCCAAAATGGCGATCGAAGAGCTTGGCTATAATATGGCGATCGTCGGGCAAAAAACGTACAACGGAGTCGCCATTCTCTCAAAAGCCCCGATCGAGGTGGAACACACCGCCCTGCCGGGCGACCCTTCTGACGAACAAGCCCGCTACGTGGAAGCGGTGATGGCCAACGTTCGTGTGGCCTCGATTTATTTACCCAATGGAAATCCACTGGGGACAGAAAAATTTGCGTATAAGCTCGCCTGGATGGATCGACTCATCACTCATGCGCAGTCACTCTTAGCCCTGGAAGAAACTGTGGTGTTAGGAGGGGACTTTAACGTGTGTCCCACGGACCACGACGTCTACGATCCGAAGGGGTTTGCCGACGACGCCCTGTGCCGTCAGGAGTCCCGTGCCCGCTTTCGCGCCCTCTGCCATCTGGGGTACACCGATGCCCTTCGAGCCTTGCACGCCGAGATAGGCCTCTACACCTATTGGGATTACCAGGCCGGCCGATGGAATCGGGACGAAGGGCTGCGCATTGACCATCTCCTGCTCTCTCCCCAGGCGACGGATCGGTTAGTCGCAGCAGATGTGGATCGGGATCCGCGCGGGATGGACAAACCTTCCGATCACACCCCCGTCTGGTGTGAACTGTCCCCCTCGTAAACGCGACATCGTCTAAACTCGCGATTGGATCAATCCATGAAGCCCAACAGCTTCTTCCCCGGCTATCTTTTTGTGTCCTCCTCACCGAGATCATAGCCCGTTAAGGAAATTCCCCAGATATCCATAAAAAACTCACGCTACCCGATTGGCAAATGAGGGAAAATCTTCTATTCTGTAACACTTTTGGGAACTAAGGCCCCATATCGTGTATTGACTATGTTCTGCTGAGAAATTCCTGCTCCATTTCGAGTATTCATCGCACATGGACTCCATTAAATTCGGAACTTCAGGGTGGCGGGCCATTATGGCCGAAGATTTTACGGTCCGGAACATTCGGATCGTATGTCAGGGTATCGCTCAATTTCTGCGGCAACAGAAGCTGGGCCAGCAAGGTATTCTGATTGGCTACGACGCACGATTTTTAGGGGAACATTTTGCCAAAGTGGCCGCAGAAGTCATGGCGGCCCATGGTATCCCTTGCCTCATTTGCGAGCGGGATACCCCGACTCCGGCCATCTCCTACCACGTCATCAATCGCAAGCTGGCAGGGGGCATCAACATCTCAGCCAGCCACAATCCTCCTGAATGGAATGGGATCAAATTTACACCGGACTGGGGAGGGCCGGCGCTGCCTGAAACCACCAAAGCCATTGAACTGCGCATCCTACCCCTGTTGCACGGGGAATACATCAAATGGCTCCCCTGGGAACGTGCCACGCATGATGGCATGGTGCGACATTTTGATCCCCAACCCGACTACCTCAAATCGCTGGAATCACTCGTGGATCGCGACCGCATCCGGAACGGCCGGATACGGGTGATTTTTGACCCCCTATTTGGAACCTCCAGGCATTATCTGGACGAATTCCTCCGGCAAGCCGGTGCAAAAATGGCCGTCTTACATCATTGGCGAGATCCCTATTTTGGAGGATTTCGACCGGAACCGACCGACGAGACCCTTCAGGACCTGAAAGAGACCGTTTGCCGCGAAGGCGCGCACCTCGGACTGGCTACCGACGGAGACGGAGGCGGGTTTGGTATCGTGGATGCCGACGGCACCTTCATTCAAGCCAACTATATCTTGGCCGTCTTGTTGGATTATCTCATTCGCAGTCGGCAATGGACCGGTGGGGTTGCCCGCTCCGTCGCCACCACCCATCTCATTGATGCCGTGGCAGCACACCATGGGCTCACCGTTCACGAAACCCCGGTCGGATTCAAATACATCGGCGAATTACTCGCGAAGGGGGAAGCAGTCTTTGGCGGGGAGGAAAGCGCCGGGATGTCCATCAAGGGCCACGTGCCGGAAAAAGATGGCATATTGGCTTGTGCGTTGATCGCGGAGATGGTGGCCTTTACCGGACAGACTATTCAGGAGTTACTGAAAAACCTCTTTGAGCGAGTGGGGGCCACATTCACGACACGACAAGATCTGCCAACCAGCGAACACCTCGGGGCACAGGTCAAGCAGGTGCTCGATCATCCACCTTCCACGTTTGCGGGAGTGGATGTCATCCATGTGAATAAACTGGATGGCTGCAAACTCATCTTGCCGGATGACGCATGGTATCTCATTCGACTATCTGGAACCGAATCCATGGTCCGATGCTACGGCGAAGCCAAAACCCCTGATCGCCTGGAAGAAATCATGCAGACCGGACGGGAACTACTGCATTCTCCTCACAATTGAATGTTCACGGGCTTACACCCATGGACCTTTCCTCCTCGATACACTGGGTCATGTTTAGTGAACCAACTTTATGGGGGAGTGTTGAAAAAGGCCGCCAGCAGCGTTCTCGCCTCTTGGCCGTGCTCACGTACTCCTCCGTACGCTCCGCTCGCCCAAGCGGCTGCGGCCTTCCCTTCGCGAAGCCTCAGGACAGGACTGGACGAGCCTTTTTGAACACTCCACTATTTTTCTCTCGTAAGCCTCGGCTACTCATATGCTGATGAAATGGCCAAAGATTGGAATTATTCAACAGTCCCTATGGACAGGTTAGGGCCTGTAGCATGAGTTAGGTTTGGTAAAGGGAGAAAGAAGGAGGGCAGGCAATAGACCCGGGGAAAACCAGACAAAGGAGAAGAATTTCCTTTTCAACTGCCTATGGAGAGGGATCAATAATTTTCAGCTTGGGCATTCCGGATCGATAAAACCCTCGGTCTCGAGTCAACAACGCATCCGCATGGTGTAGAGCGTGAGCCCCAATGAGAAAGTCAGCCACCATACGGTCTCGCCGTCCGCCCTTTTGCCGATAATCCTTCCACAATCGCCCGGCAAACAATGAAGCATCAATCCCTAAGGGGGAAAACTGCACTCCCAAAGTTTGCAAAACCTCCTGGGCATTGCTCTCAGAAGGAAAAACGGCCGACACCTCGGCCCACACGACCTCACAAGCTACTAAAGATCCTTGATTAATGCACGAACGAATAGCCTCTTTTGAGTGAACCCCATGAATCGGATCGGCCCCAAAAAGATCAATAAGGACGTTCGTATCAATGGCCGTAATCACTTGGGATCAGGCTTCCCGCGTAGTGCCGTCATTGTTTGGTCAGTGCGTTGCTTGGTTTTTAATATGCCAAACAATTCTCCTACCGGATCAGACGTTTGAGCCTTTGTGGCTACCAGCCTCCCTTTCTCTTCTCGGAAATCCAACACTTGTCCGGGGAGAAGACCTAAACGGTCTCGAAGAGGTTTGGGGATCGTCACTTGTCCTTTTTCAGAGATGGTTGTTTTCATACTTTCATTGTAAGAATTCCTACTGATTTCGTCAAATTACATACAGTTACCTGTAGCATATACACCACAATCACTCTTCAAAGGTCATATGCTTCTTCGTTCCTCCAAAGAGGTGGTACCGTACCTCACGAATAAAATCGGAGTTTTTTCATAAAAATAGCGCAGAATACCCCCCTAAGCTTGTTGAGGCGAGCTTCACTTCCTTTCAGCTATTGGAAAGATATTGTTTCGAGTGGGAAGGAGTTTAATAGCGGGTGGGCGGACGCCCACCCGCTACGACCCGTTGCGAAGAAGAGAAAAAGAATAGAGATGAAGATCTTACCCCATCAGACAGCGGTCAGCGCCATCGCTTTTTCGACCTTTTTAGCTGTGGCCTTGGCATTTCTGGCCAACCGCTTTTCTTCAACTTTATCCAGTTCATGCTCCATCGCCTGAAAAGCTGAACGAATGGCTTCTTCAAAGGTTTTCGATTCTTTTCTGGCCGTCACCGTTCGACGCCGGGGAAGCGTCATGACGACCAGCGCCTCCGCGTTATCGGCACCTTTTTTATGGTGGGCATTTTTGGTGAGGGTGACACGGGCATGAATGATGCGAATAGTATCCGTCTGCAACGCCTCAGTCCGTCGCTCAATTTCCATTTTCCACCGAGGAGTCATGCCCACGTTCCGGCTCTCAATTTTTACATCCAGCATGTGTTCATCCATAGACACTCCTTCTTTGGTAGTTCGTTAAAACTGTGAAATACCCAACACGTTCCGGCTTGTTTTTCGGATGACGCAATCCTCTGTAAATCCTCCTTTTCTTTGCGTTTTCTACAGTGTAAAAATTTCCCTTCCTTCAGTCAAAGGCTTCATCCCCAAATCTGTAATTTTTTTTACTGTTGCAAGACTGGTACAGTATAACAGGCCGGGTGGAGCCTTAGAGGATTTCATTGTCTCAAATCAGAGGAGGGGCACGAGATGTCTATAAACGTGAATGTAAATAGGAGAAATCTTATGAAAATCGGCGTGGCATTGGGCTTCGGAGTTCTCGCCAAAACCCTCGGCGTGGCATTGGCCGCTCCCAACCCCTCAACCGGGGAGTCGGATATCACCAAAATAACGAAAACGGATGAAGAGTGGAAGGCGCTCTTAACCCCCATGCAATATCGCGTATTACGCCATGAAGATACCGAACCGCCCTTCACCAATGAATTTCACCAAAGTAAGGCAAAAGGCATCTACCAATGTGCGGGATGCGCGTTGCCGCTCTTTTCTTCGGACACGAAATTCGACAGCGGAACCGGATGGCCCAGTTTTTGGCAACCGATTTCGGAAAAGGTTGTCGAAACTCGAACCGATTGGAAAATCATTTATCCTCGGACGGAAGTTCACTGTGCCCGATGCGGCGGCCACCAAGGACACATCTTTGACGACGGCCCACAGCCAACTGGATTACGCTATTGCATTAATTCGGCTGCGTTGAAATTTGTTCCGGCGTAGCAAATCGCTGCTGCACTAATTGCTCCACTGCCGGAAAATGCCGGTCCGGGAGATTGCGAAACCGTTTTCGGCAGTCAGCAATCGCTTCTTCAACAGACGAATAGTGTTTGGAAGAAGGGAGTAAATTTTTTGAATACTCTCGTAACCGTCCCTCAACCACCCGCGTTAAGGTGACATCCCCGGCCAACGACTGCGCCGCCGCCTTAATATTCCCATGATAGGCGACCAGCGCCTGAAACCCGAGACCTTTCAAGCGCTGGGTGACGGTGCTGCGATCCCACGCTAGGACCTTGGCTGTCGCTTGCATATCGAACCCATGACTGCGCAGGCATTCCAACACCATGGCATCCTCCAATCGCTCCAATTCCACCTGACCATGTCCCTCATCCCTCACGAACGGGATGACCGTGCTACTGAGATGCAAATCCGCTTCGGTAATGAGGGAACCGCTGGCCAAGGCGACCGCTTGAGCCACGGTTTGTCGAAGTTCTCGAATATTGCCAGGCCATGGATAAGCCATAATCGCCTCCAGCGCACCTTGCGTAAACGCCAGATCCGTTCGATCCTGTTGCCGGGAAAAATACTCCAAGAAGGATTGAGCCAACAGCAGGCAGTCTTCCTGCCCCCGCTGCCTGAGAGGAGGCAGAGTCAACACAATACTCCGTAACCGGTAATAGAGATCTTCCCGGTATCGGCCTGCCTCCACATCTTGTTGAAGGTTGCAATTCGTCGCCGCGATAATTCGCACATCCACCTGAGTCAGCCGACTTTCTCCAACCCGGTGAAATGACCCGTCCTCCAAAAATCGCAGTAGCTTGGCTTGCAGGTCGGATGGAAGTTCCCCCACTTCATCTAAAAAGAGCGTTCCGCCATTCGCCGTTTCGATATATCCCTCACGGCCAACCGCTCCGGTAAAAGCTCCCTTCACATGGCCGAACAATTCCCCTTCAAATAACTCCGACCGGATGGCCGCCATATTCACCGACACAAATGGCCCATGATGCCGGGGGCTCAACACGTGTGCCGCTTGAGCAAACACCTCTTTACCCGTTCCCGTCTCTCCCAGCAGGAGAATGGGGCTCTGCGTAACCGCCGCTTTTTTTAGATCCTGAAAGACGCGAAGTACCGAAGGATCACGAGTCAGAATATGAAGCGACTCACATTCTTGATGTAATGCCTGACTGTCGCGAGAAACGGGTGTCTGATGAACAGCCCGCTGAGAGGCCGGCACCTGCTGACGAAGATCCTCCAATTCCCGATGCAATCGGTCAATCTGTCGCCGGGTTTCTTCTATCTCGGATTGAGAAATCTTCAATTGGCGAGACACCCCACCCTGCAAGGTTTCTAATCCCTCAATAACCGTCGCCGACTGATGTACATGATCTTGTGCCACATGTAAGTGAGTCTCAAGTTCCCGAACATGCTGCTGTCTCTCCGCCAGTTCTGTTTCCAATTGCTGTAGCTGCTGTCGCCCCTGAGTGATCCGCCGTTGAATACTCGACCGGGAGCTGGACATCCGCCAAGCAAGCGTTCCCCCTATTGTCATTCCTAAAGCCAGTCCTGTACTCAAGATCGGCCACACCCAACCAGAGTGAAGTCCCCACAACAGAGCGAGCCCCGCAAGAAGAATACCCGCTAGGCCCACCAAACCAAGGCGTGCCGGCTTGATTTCACAAAGAAGAAAAAAGACGAGGAGCATGCCGACACCACCCGTCACAAGAAACGCGATCCACGCAGGAGGCACGGAGACCCACCCGTTGGTCAAAACCGCGTTGCTCAATACGGCATGAAGAAATTCTCCAGGCACAGCCAATTCCCACGGTGTCGAAAAAGTTGGTGTCTTTGACCCGAGAGAAAAAAGGATCACTACTTTTCCTCGAAACTTATTCGCTAATTGATCGCGATCCCTGTTCTGGATGGCGTCCCATACGTCGGCAAAGACATGAGTGGGAAATGGAGAATTGTTCCAGCGTCCAACGAACCGAGGCTGACTGCCGATGATCCCCTGCTTGATTGCCGTTGCCGTCTTCAACGCGAACGAGGCGATTGACAGACCGATCGGAGAATGCGGCGAAGAACCAACAGAGGGGGAAGAGGACCTCACACGTCGAAACACCCCATCGTCATCTGGTATCAAGGCCAGCGTCCCTAACGCGGCTGCCGCATCCGCCAAGGCGGGAGGAACCGAGTCAGGGTAGACCACAGACCCAACTCGTTTGGTCGCTTCAGCCAGTCGAACCAGCCCCGGCAGCCCGCCACATTCAGAGGCTATCGGCGAGGAAACATCAATTGAGGGAACGATGACAGCGGCTCCAGCCTCCTGAAGAGCCAGCATTGTGGCCTCCAACACGGAAAGGTTCCATCGTCCTTCCCCACACAACGCCGGACTCGTGCTCTCCGATACGGTCACCAACACCATGGAAGGGTCGACAGGTCCGGGAGCCATGTGAGCCAGTTGCCAATCGGTCAACCATCGTTCTCCTTGGGGAAGAAGGTGCGAGAAGCCAAAGGCCAACACCGTGCTCAATAGTGAAAGGGTAAGAGCCAACGCTGTTCTCGATCGATCTGTCATAGCTGTTCTACTCATGTAGGATTAAGGAAGTGTCCACTCAATACGTGACACATGGTTCGGAATTACAATCCCGGTATTATTGTCTCGTCCAAACACCCCTTTGCCGCCAATTGCCAGTCTGCAATAAAGAGGTCAGAGGAATCGGTGGCAATGGTTCGAACCACCTGACAGGAAAAAGGATCTCCTTCGTTCGCCGTTTGAAGAAAATAATTTCGGATCTGATGATCTGCTGGAACCAACCGACCACGCTCTCCATTCACATACCAGGCATGAAGTTTGTGCTGGGCAGACTGATCCCCGGCCAAGGCATGGTCGATCACCCATGCGACAACCGGCTCAGTCGGAGTCACGTGATCCCAGGTCACTTCTTCATTGCCCACCTGTGTGGACACGCGATGGAGAGGAGCGGAACGGTAAAGATCTTCTCGAATGAGACCAAAGCCGGTTAACACCTCCTGCCGGTCATTGGGCGAAAAGAGGTGTCGATGAAGACCGCGACGGAATTGCGAGAGCTGTTCCTTAGCCGTCTGCGTGAGCGAATCAGCCATCGACGCATGACTACTCCGAAACCACCACAACATCGCCAAGGATACGTTGCGATCCACGCCACTGCCATTGGCATACATCGAAGCCAACAGGCTTTGGGCTTCGCCCGATCCGCCCTCCGCCGCCAGTCGAAGCGGCTCGACCGCTTCACGGGACCGATTCTGAGCACGAAGCACGACACCTAAATGAAACCATGCGTCGACAAAACGAGGCTCTAACTCAACGGCACGTTGAAAGGCCGCAACAGCCTGAGACAACTTCCCTGATTCAGCATAGGCTTTTCCAATGGCAAAGTGGAGATGTGCCCATGCCGGTTGCAACCGAGCAGCGGTTTCCAAGGCATCCACCGCCTTCTCCCATTGTCGCGTCGCCATAAGCGCCGAACCCAACTGAGACCATCCTGGAGCCCATTCAGGACGTTGACTAGCCACCACACCAAATTCTGCCACCGCTTCGTCGACAAGTCCCATTGCAGCCAGGGCGACTCCCAAATTGTGATGAAGCCACACCCCGTCTTTGCCCGAGGGATCCTGCCGTAAGGCCTCGCCCCAGAGAGATGCGGCCTGCGCCCAATTCCCCATCCGACTCCACACGACACCAAGCAGCAACCTGGCTGAAGTTAATCGGGGATCAAGAGAAAGCGCCATTTCTAGCGATGGAACACTGGCTGACTCGTCTCCCTTCGCAAACAACGCCACGCCGACATTGTAGTGAGCTGCCACAAGGTCCGGTTGAAGTGTCAACGCGTTCCGAGAATGCCTGATCGCCTCCTGATAATTCCCCTCTTGCAACTGGAGCAATCCCAAATTGGCATGGACCGTGGAGAGATCGGGTTCCAAAGCCAGGGCCTGTCGCCAGGCCTGCTCGGCCAGGACATATTCATGTGATGCATAATAGGCCAATCCCAATGCTTCATAGGCATGCGCCCAATGGGAAGCTTCGTGAAGCGTCTCTTGAAAATGGGCCACAGCCGGCACAGGATCACCTGCCGCCAAATACCCCAATCCCAGCGCATAATGGGCTTCCGAAAAATCAGGCTGAATGCGAAGCGCCGCCCGCCATTGCGCCATGGCCTGCGCAAGCCGGCCATCACGCACCAGGGAGATGCCATAGTTATAGGAAACCAGGGCTGACAGGTGATACCGCAACGACACCGTCTGAATATCCAAGCGTTCCGCTTGTGACCAGGCCGCAAGCGCCCCGGTTAAATCCCCCGTTTTTGCCTGAGCCACCCCAAGATTATGATAGGCATCGGCATAGCCGGGCCGCTGATGAGCCGCCTCCCGAAACTCATCAATAGCCACATCCAGCTCATTCATGAGAAAAAAATCAATGCCCAAGCGCAAATGGGCTTCGGCAGAATCCTGAGCGGGAGACGAATCCTGATGGAAGACATCAGTCCCCTCTGCAAAGGAGTGGGAAACACCAAGGACCTCCGGCAAGAGGAAAAGTCCCAAAATGGCCGTACAAACCGTCCAGCAGGCAGGTACCCGTCGATTTAACATCAGAAACCTCTCAGCAACCAGAGTCCAAGAAGACAGACGAAACCCTCATGAGCACCAACTTCAATGTATTAAGAAATCAAGGAAAATGGAAGGGCGCACACAGACGATCAGGCCTTCACCGCCATCCCCTGAGAAAAATATGCGAAAGGCTTCGGAACGCCAGGAAGATAAAAATTTTCGAGTGCGGTGACCGTCCAACCCTGCTCCTGAATCATCTGAACCATTGGACGGTTTAAATGACAACCATCGCCAAGGTGTTTCCACACTGGCGTGAGACCATCCTGCCACCGGCGAACCGAACGATCGGGACTTTGCCCATGCTCCAAAAACAACAACCGTCCTCCATGCCTCACGACCCGAAGCAATTCTTGCAGAGCCTCGGAAAGCAGAGGAACACTGCATAAGGTCATGGTGCTCACAACGGTATCGAATGAGGCAGAGGAAAAGGGGAGCGCTTCGGCCAAGGCCAAGGCAAGATGAACGGGAATCACTCCCTCCGCCTGAAGCGAGCGGGCCAAAGGGACCATCCCGGGATTGGGATCAATAGCTGTTAAAAAATGGATCTGAGAAGGATAGAATTTAAAATTTGCTCCGGTCCCAAACCCGATCTCCAAAACCAACCCTGACGCCTTTGCGACCAACGAATGCCGCAAGGGGATAAAGCCCGCTTGCCCCATACTCCAATGGACCAACCTGGGAAACACTCGCCGTACATACCACCCGCGTTTCATGAAATGGCCTTCAGGGGCAATTGAATATGTCGACTATTTTGCCTTTTCATGAGCATAGGAGTAATCACGACCCGCCAGCTAAACATAAAGGATGGCTCAAAAACGCACGTCAAGCAAGACTGCGATTGCCTGGTACATCCCGAAAGTGCCAACAATTGTTGGACGGGCAGAGCGTACAAAGAAGTCCATAAATAAAGGCAAGGGCCGAGAGTACCACTGACGAGACTTTTCAGCATTCTTCTTTCCTTTCCATGGGACCATGGGAATATTCGTAAAGAAAAAGAAGTGAGACCGGAAGCCAATGTTCGTTAAAGCAGAGTTCTTAACCCCAGAATTGGAGCAACCGTGTGCTGTCTGGGCAAAGTCGAATAATAAGGGAGGAAAGGATTGGTGCCAAAAGGCGGGACATGAAGTCGCAGGAGCGGAAGCCTGGCTCCTGCTCCCACAAGGGGGCCAGCCCCCTCGTGCCTTCGCTTCGCTCCGGTCACCCCATGAAGGGGGAATACCCCCTTCAAAACCCCCGGTCCAAGCCCCGCTTTTACCCCATTTGAGAGTGAGTAGAGTTTTGAAGTACGAGAAGCATATGCAGTTCGGTGGGATATTGGTGCCGAAGGCGGGACTTGAACCCGCATGGGTTTCCCCACACGCCCCTCAAACGTGCGTGTCTGCCATTCCACCACTTCGGCACGAAGTACGCAGATTATGAAACCTCTTGACGTCCTTGTCAACGAGTGAAGCGCGGAGTAGAATCGCGACCATTCGTTGATCATTTGACCTTTTTACTTGTTGCTCACCATGACCCGGTCGACCTCTTCGCCTGCACCCCTGACTCATTCCCAGCACTGGATCGGTGCCTTTTTCGATGTGGACAACACGTTGATTCCCGGTGCATCGATTGAAATCGGATTTTTCCGGTATCTCTGGCAAGACGGCGTCGTGGGTTGGCCGGAATTGTTGCACAGCCTGGAGTATGCCATTCGGCAGATGCCACCCATTTCGTTCAGCCCTTTGCGACGGAGGAAGCTGTATCTGATGGGGCATGATGTCTCCCTCATTGAGCAGTTGGCGAGCGAGTACGTGGAGTTATTTGTGGTTCCACGGGTCGCAGCCAGAGCTTTGAACCGTTTATCCCGTCATCAGGATGCGGGACATGTCGTGGCATTTGTCAGCGGATCACCTGAATTCTTGGTGAGGCCACTAGCCGCGGCGCTTGGAGTCTCATTGGTATTTGGCGCTAGACCGGAATCCCAGGAAGGACTGTATACGGGGAAGGTGTTTGCCCCGCTGCCTTATGGTGAGGGAAAAGGCCGGCATGTGGAGCGCCTAGCCGCCCGTTTCAATTTGGACTTGAGCCGTAGTTATGCCTATGGCGATAGCCCTGGCGATTTCCACGCACTCCAACTGGTTGGCCATCCCTTTGTGGTGAATCCCATTCGCGGCATGGCCCGTATTGCCCGCCAGCGGGGATGGCCAATTACACAATGGGCTTAAGAAGCTATCCGAGACGAGATTGACCTTCTACGCTGGCGCCAGATTGGTTGGCCTCTCCGATCATTTTCATTCCAATTGACCCACTATTCGCCTTAAAGATTTGAAAAATCCGACTCTACCCGACACAACCTCGTAACGATCACTCATCCCGGGCAGCCTCCTAAGCAATCTTTCTCTTGTCCCCTCCCCATCACCACACACTTTCAGTACAATATCATCATGATGCGTGCATGGTTCTGGGAGTTCTTATGACCACACTGCCTTTTTTACACATCACCGAAATCTTTCATAGCCTTCAAGGGGAATCAACCCGTGTGGGGCAACCGTGCGTGTTTGTCCGGTTAACGGGATGTCCGCTCCGCTGCACTTGGTGCGACACGGAGTATGCGTTTTATGGTGGCACCACGATGCCGATGGAGGCGATTTTGGCGCAGGTGCAATCATATGGTTGCCCGCTCGTCGAGGTGACTGGCGGGGAACCATTGCATCAACCCGGCTCTCTGGTATTGTTAACACAGTTGTGCGAGGCCGGATTGCAAGTGATGTTGGAAACCAGCGGGGCATTTG
>Ga0224497_10000109_pt1 | contig 67762 bp, 50 predicted proteins | sample SF_Jul11_sed_USG_4_FD_167970 | JGI IMG/M metagenome (GOLD analysis project Ga0224497, IMG submission 167970) | Sediment microbial communities from San Francisco Bay, California, United States - SF_Jul11_sed_USGS_13 | ecosystem: Environmental > Aquatic > Marine > Sediment | place: USA...
CCTTCACGGCTTTCACGACAGAAAAATGGGTTCGGTCTAACCCATCCGCAATACGAAGAATCGCGCTTAACCCTAACACCAACTTTCGCTGACTCGCATTGAGCAACTTATAGCCTTGGTGGCTGGCTTTCGGTATGCCTCGCCGATGATACCGAGCTACGTTGGCAATCATCCGAATTTCATCCAATGAAAATCCTGGCAAATCAGCATGTGTAATCAAGTAATAGGTATGTTTATGATGTTGATTTTCCTGGATATGATGTCCGATGTCATGAAGCAACGCGGCATATTCCAACCATTCCCGTTCAACCTCACCCATTCCATGAATAGATTTAGTTTGATCAAACAGGCTCAGGGCCAATTTGGCCGTGTGATGGGAATGCACCTTGGGGTATTGATATCGACGCGCAAGCAACAAGACTTGCCGGCGGCGTACACTCGGAATTTCCTGCTCGGCCTTTAACCCTTCATGATGCTGTTGAATAAAATCATAAATCACGCCTTCTCGAATCGCCTTATCGCTAATTCGCACCTCCTTTGCACCCAGGCATTCCATCAAGACCCGGAGCACGAGGACTCCAGGATACAAAGTATCCACACGCCGAGGGTCCAGCCCTATAATCTTCAACCGACCTTCCGTATCTTTGGTGCGCAGGAGTTGTTCGATTTCTTTGATTTCTTTCAAAGCAATCTCGGCCATATCTATTTGTGAGAGAGGACGGCCGGTTCGAACCAGGTAGATAATTTCGGCTAAATTACCCGCCATTCCTGATGTAGCCACCAGCGATCCCAACGAAAGAGCTTTTTTCATTTGCAGGGATTTTTTGATAGTCTGCGCCACCATATGTTCCATTCGTTGTACATTTTTTTTATCGGGTGGATCGATCTTCAGGTACTGATCCTTTAACCGAATCGCACCAAGCTTAAGACTCCTCACAAACTTGAGCCGTTTCGATGTACAGGCCATCAACTCAACCGACCCCCCTCCAATATCCACAATCATGGCCGGAGTATCTGAGAGATCCATACTGTGCCGTACACCGTTATAAATGAGTCGAGCTTCTTCTTCTCCGGTAATCACCCGAATCTTCAAACCCAGTTCTTTTCGGACGAGCTTCAGAAAGTCGCCACCATTTTTGGCTTCTCGAACCGCGCTCGTCGCCACAGGGAGAATGGTGTCAAATCCCTTATTCTTCGCTAAGAGGGAAAACCGCTGGAGAACGGCTAGGCCACGCTCCATCGCCTCTGGAGAGAGCCGATGGGAAGCAAAAGTCCCATCACCAAGGCGAGCCATCTCTTTGATTCGATCCACAATTTTATAGGAAAAATTTTTCCCAACTTCAGCCAATACCATATGAATGGAATTGGTCCCAATATCAATGACAGCTAGACGCTGCATCGTTTAAAAACCCCCAAACAGAAACTTGTAGTTTTTTTATCTAAGATATAGGCGAAACTGTTGCTCATAGACCAAGTTGGGATTGATTCTACATTCTTTCATTAGGGAAAAGAGAGTTCTCGGGCTAAATGCTCCACAACATTCTGATTTCCAAACAGGGCATCAACTTTACCAGTCACAGATGACGGAGAAAGGAGGATTTTGCCATTCGCTTCCTCAACCAGTACTTGCGTAGCCAGAATATCCCATGAATTTAAGGCTGGATCCATCATAGCCCCAAGAGATCCACTGATGACCAAACCATGTCCAAAACAATCCGTATAGGCCCGTACATACCCCGACAGGTCTTGCAAGCGCTGATAATCCGGCAACCGATTGGCGCTGGAAAATTGTGCAATATCTCCAACTCCGATAATCACATCCTCCAATGAACGGTTACCCGACACATCCAGTCGCGTTCCCTGAAAGGTAGCCCCCAACCCTTTGGCAGCCGCATAGGTCTGGCCAAGCATGGGAAGATGAATCACTCCCACAATCGGTAGATTCTCTTGCGTGTCCAACAAAGCGATAATCGTTCCAAATAAGGGAATCCCGTGAACAAAGGAGCGCGTTCCATCAATAGGATCAACGATCCAACGCCAGCGAGTGCCGGTTCCTTGAAGACCCTCCTCCTCCCCCAAGATATCCAGAGGCCCAAGCACGGAATTCGAGAGAAGTTGAACGCGAATGAGCGCTTCAGCGTCTTGATCCGCCAAGGTCACGGGAGACCCATCCCCCTTATGCTGCACTTCAAGATGCTGGACACCATAATAGGCTTGGATTGGCACAGCTGCGGCCTGAGCCGCTCTCACCGCGGCTTCCTGTAAACGCACTAATTGATCAGTTGTCAGTCCTTCATTCACGGGTCAGTTCCTCCAGAATTGCCATCGCCATGAGAAATAATACGGGAACTCGCTGAATTGGACCCTCCCGAGGCGTTCGATCTTTCATCGATTGTATAAGATGCCTTTCCCTCTGGCCATATATTTTTTCTCCCAACGTCCATCGGCATAGATACCACCCTCTGCTATAATACAATTATTCGCGGGCATCAACGTTACCCTATAGGATTTTGCAATTGGCCGAACATCGCCCCCCTACAACCCATGAATAAACAATCCACTCTTCCCCAGAATGCCTCTCAAGAAACACCCACCAATTTGGATGATCCCAAGCTCTACCTGAATCGGGAACTGAGCTGGCTGGAATTCAACAATCGCGTTCTGGAAGAGGCCGAAGATCCCAGCCATCCCTTGTTAGAGCGCATCAAATTTCTGGCCATATTCTTCAATAACCTCGATGAATTCTTCATGATTCGGATCTCAGGCCTTCGTGAGCAATTAACCAGCGGAGTCCTGGAAGCGTCCTTAGATGGAACTAGCCCATCAGAACAATTGGGAAAAATTCGAGAGGTGTTGCTGCAAAGTTTTGAGCGAGTCTTGCAATGTTGGAAGAAAGAACTATTACCCAACCTGGCAGAAGCCGGCATCCAGATTCTTTCCTATAAAAATGTGAAGCCCAAGCAACGCTCCTTACTGCGGCGATATTTTCGGAAAGAAATCTTTCCCGCACTTACACCCTTGGCATTTGATCCCAGCCACCCCTTTCCCCATATCTCGAATTTGACCCTGAACCTCGCGGTGGTCGCAAAGGATCCTGAACGCGGAGAATGTTTCGCCCGTATCAAGGTACCGGCCCTCTTTCCTCGACTCGTCCGAATTCCTGATGAACATCAGGTAGCCGAGGATCAGCCGTTAGGGATAGAAAGCGGGCAAGAAGCCACAAATTTCGTGTGGCTCGAAGACATCATATCTGCCAATCTCGATCTGTTGTTTCCAGGGGTTACCGTTCAAGCAGCCTATTACTTCCGGATTACTCGCGATGCAGATTTTGAAATCGAAGAAGATGAAGCCGGAGATTTGTTAGCTGCCATTGAAGAACAAATTGATCTCCGGCAGTATGGATCCGTCGTGAGACTGGAACTGGATCCACGCACACCAAACTTCATTAAAGATATTCTCATCCGCAATCTCACGTTAGCGCCTTATCAGGTTTATACGTACGACTTTCGTCTGGGTTTATCAAATCTCATGGAATTAGCGAGTATTGAGCGGAATGAACTGAAATACCCTCCGCTTCATCCGACCGTGTTAACGGAGCCTGGGTCAAAAGAATCCTTGTTTACGCTCATCAAAAAGGACGACATTTTTCTTCATCATCCCTATGACAGCTTTACTCCCGTCGTGGACTTCATTCGACAAGCCGCCTTGGATCCCAATGTGTTAGCGATCAAACAGACGCTCTACAGGGTCGGTTCGAACTCTCCTGTCGTCGCGGCATTAATGGAGGCTCGACAAAACGGGAAACAAGTGGCCGTCCTCCTTGAACTCAAAGCACGATTTGATGAGGAAAACAATATTGAATGGGCAAGAAAATTGGAGGATGAGGGGGTTCACGTGGTCTATGGCGTTCTTGGACTGAAGACCCATGCGAAAGTCTGCATGGTCGTTCGGCGTGAACCAGAAGGCATCTACCGGTACCTCCATCTCGGAACAGGAAATTACAATCCTATCAGTAGTCGAATCTATACCGATTTCAGTTTTTTTACCTGCGATAAGGTCATGGGAGAAGATGTGACCGACCTCTTTAATGCTCTCACGGGATATTCCAAAAAAGACACCTATGCCAAATTACTGGTGGCACCGGGAGGAATTCGGGATCAACTCATCGCACGAATCAACCGTGAAATTGATCGACAGCAACAACATGGTGACGGCTACCTCGTGTTTAAAATGAATTCGCTAGTAGATAAAAACTGTATTCAAGCTCTCTATCGTGCATCACAAGCCGGCGTCATCATTCATTTGTTCATACGAGGGATGTGCGGGCTGCGTCCCGGCATCCCGGGACACAGCGAAACAATTACCGTCACCTCGCACGTCGGACGGTTTCTTGAACATTCTCGCTGCTTTTACTTCCGGAACGGGGGGCAAGACGAACTCTTTATCGGAAGCGCCGATATGATGCCCCGCAACTTAGATCGGCGAGTGGAACTTCTATTCCCCATCGAGAACCCGGATCTCAGAAAGCATATTAGGGAACAAGTCTTAACCCCCTACCTCAAAGACAACGCCCAAGGACGACGGTTGGAATCCGATGGCTCCTATACGCGAATCAAACCTGCCCCTGAGGACCCGACCTTCCATGTCCAAGACTGGTTTGTCTCCCAATTGAAAGCTAAAGTCATTAAATCGTAAATACCCTAGGGGAGAATTTTTCCGACACGGTTATCCTGTCTTTCTTCGTTCTTCCCATTTTTATAAAACAATAAAAAAACCTACCAACTGTTGATCTAGCCATACGTGAATATCTCCAATTAAGGCGGGGGAGGAGAAAGATTTCCTTTTTTCTTAAAATAAAAACGTTCAAGCAGTGAGGAATGGTCCCAGGGAATTTGCTCTCCACCCGTTTCATCTACCACGCTTCCACGAACCTTCATTAACAATTCACGGATTTCTAATCCTGGAGTTCCCAGATGCTTGAGCAACCCTTGGGCAAAGGGACTGTTGTTCCCTGTCCCATCCAAGGCAAAATTGCCAGGTTGCGTAGCATAGGCGATAAATGTACCTACGTTCCCCTTCACTTCAGCCAAGCCTTTACCGACTACCCGCACTCCCCGTCGTTGATCAATGGCAACTGACCGCCCTTGGGTTATGCGAGCGTTGATGGTGTCGGAAAACGGATTATCACGACAAGCATCTAAAAACACCAAATTCACTGGGGTTTGTTTTGCCATTTGATCGAGAATGCCATCGAGCAATACAAGTTGATTTTCTAGATAGCCTTCAATGCCGGGATCAAAATCCACGGGCACTAAGAAATTTTTACTGTTTAATTGCAACCCATGGCCTCCATAATAAAAAACTGCTACCTCTGCGTTTTCAAGCTTTTGATAGAATTCCTGAAACCGTGACTCCATGGCCGCCTTGGTTAAGTCCTGACTACGAATGACTTGAAAACCCAGATCAGCAAACGCCTGAGATAAAGCATCAGCGTCATGAACGGGGTTCTTGAGTACTGTACTATGGGCATAGTCGGAATTACCGAGGACCAGAGCCAATCGATCCGAGCCTTTAACCGCACATCCCCAAGAAAGACCTATCAGAATGCTAAGAAAGCCCCAATGACAAATAATAGCTCTAGCAGTTCCTATTCCCAAAATCATTCCCTAAACCTTTAACTAATGAGTCATGAGTTAAAACACAATTCCGATCGAAGCTTCGGGCCCATGAATGGAAGTAAACTTCAGTAAATCAAAATCATTCTCCTCGGGGGTTACAAACACCCGATACCGAAGACTGAAATTCGCAAACGAAGTCATCCACCATTGATAGCCCATATTAATATCACCTCCGGCACCATACGTAGAGTTAGAGTCATTAAACCCCTGGCTATCCTTGAAATCAGTTTTCGTCTTTCCAAAGAGCCCAATCAGATTAGCAAACATCCTATGACGACCATCCTCCGTAATATCATTCACAAATCCAACGCCTATTTCCCCAAACCACGCCTCCGTCTCATCCCGATTGCTAAAGGCACTCAGCCCTGAATCAGTTTCAAATTCCGAAATGACCTCCACATATCGCCCTCCAGCAGAAATATTGAACCCAGTTCCTGAAAAAGAATACCGAAGCAGAACCTCAAGGTCCTTTCGCTTTAGGTCTATAGTGCCATCAGTGTCTGTATCCGTAAATACTCCATCTCCATCGCCCTTTCCGTAGAATCCTGTGGCTAAAAGTGTGACATTGGGAGCAAAGCCCGGAGAAAGGCTTAGCGTGCCCCCAAATAAGGGGACTAATACCGTGCCATGGCTAACATTATCTTCATCAGGAACGGAAATGGCTGAAACCCACAAACGTGGGGTCACTCCAAATCGCCATCCTGTCCTATCCTCTTCAGCCTGACAAAAAACGGGAAAAGACAGAAAAACCGCTAGACAACAAACCGTGAAAATAAAACGTTGAGAACGCATCGACGACTCCTTTCTCAAGGCTCACTTCAGAATTTATATGAGAATTACTGAAATAAAAAAATCGATTATACCTGTCTCAATTCAAAAGGCAATCTGTAACCTAACTTACAATTTTTAAAAAAAGTGAAACTCCCCCCAGCAAGGTGAGGGCTATCCTGCGCTGCTTTTATGAATTCAGGGAGTGTTGAATATGAATGATTGCCAAGAGCCAAAAGGCTCACAGAATCGTGGAATACCAGCGGCTTCTGGTTGGGTAGCACGCCTTAAGACTGAAGAAGGGCCATCCAGTAAGGCCATCAATGGCTTGCTAGATCCTGAATGGCCTTACCCATGGCTAGCAGCGTCCCGGAGGGCAAATCGCTTGACTTATCTCGGGGGGCCTTTGTGTCGGGGCGCGGAGCGTATTTCCAGAGCAGGAGGACCGCAATGCGGCAACCCGATACAACCCTCACACCATTAACGGCAGGCCCCTAGGTATTAAAACATCCGAGTGACTCTGATGGCATTGAGATAGCCTTGGAGAACGTCCCGTCTGGACACAACCCCAACGAGCTTCCCCTCTTCATTCACGACAGGCATTCGAATCAAATGTTTGGCTTCCAAGGATTGAATGATGTCCATGGTTGGAGTCTCTGGCGACACGGTGACCGGATTTGGTGTCATCAGGTCACCCGCCTTGACGGATGCCAGGTGTTTTTCCTCATTTAACGCTCTTAGTAAATCAAACTCACTGACAATTCCAAGCAGATGCCGGTCTTGGTCAACAATCGGCACACTACCAAAGCCCCCTTCGGTCATGGCTTGAGCCAACGTCTCCCCATCATCCTCTGGTCGATACGCATACACTCCATCTTCCATAAATTGTTCAGCTATTAGAGTTTTAAAATCCCGCGCTCCAACAATATAATCTACGCGTCGCATGGTGTTATTCTCCTTGTTTTAGAAGGTTCTTTGATGGATAATTTCCTCTTTTTAAAGAGTAATCACTGGTTCTTCTGGTCTTCATCCTCAAGTATTTTTCCACACAACCCAAGCCATGAGACCAAAAAATAGACATTCTGCTACGCCCTCACCCCAGCTTAATACCTGGTGTCTGAATAACCAAGTTTTTAAACGCATAAAATCATTATGATTTTTTTGCATAACCTTACCTCCTTTCATTCATGTCATCTCTGCTGTTTCTCTCAAGTCATACCTTATGACTATTTTTCAAACTTACAAGACAGTTTGCATGGAAGCGCAAAGTCTTTGCTTTGAGAAACTATCGTGTTGTAACTTTCAAATAGGCCTTTTTCCTCACCCAACCCTCTCCCCAAAGGGGCGAGGGCAGCCTGAAAGAAAGTGGATTAGTTAAAAAGCTATAGGAGCAAAATTTCTTTGATCACTCTTTTTTTTCCCAGAAACACAAAAGCCTCTCAGGCATGTGATTGCCCGAAAGGCCTTCTCTATCGATATATCCATGTGGTTCTACAAATCGGCGTCCTATCCCATGGCTACCTCAGTATGTTTGTTTTAAAAACAAACTATGCTCCTTTCTGAATAAAAAGTAAAGTGGCCGTAGGCTTATCCTTCGAGGCATTACAGGGCATATTTTCCACAACAGTTTTGTGACTGTTCATCTCCATTCTGTTCAAGCTTTTTCTACCTTCCTGATTAACCGAAAAGGTGTACAATATATAAGAAAGGGAAGGTGGCGTATGGCCTTTCGGGACCTTTTAGACCCATCGATTCGGCAGGTCGAACACACGCTTGTCAAACAATCGCATTCTCATGCCCCCCATATGTGGGACCATCGCTGGTGGACGCGTCTGCTCCTGGATTGGGGCACTCGCGATGATCAGTTCAAAGTGCAATTGTTTCGTTTTATTGATGTCCTCCCCGCCCTGCAGACCGATGAACAATTTGTCCGTCTCCTGCATGAATATTTTCATGATGTGCACTCACTCCCGACGGCCTTACGCTGGCTCCTAAAGCGCGGGTTGAAAAACCCCCTGATGGCCCGTGTCGGAACCCGGGTGTTGCGATACCAATTCCTGAAAATGGCCTATACGTTTATGGCCGGACAATCCATTGAAGACGCCCTCCCTACCCTTACTCGCTTGTGGAACAATGGCTGTGCCTGTTCGGTGGATTTGTTAGGAGAAGCCACGGTGAGTGAAATTGAAGCCGGCGGCTATCATGACCGTTGTCTTCAAACATTGACCTATCTTGAAGAAGCCAGACGGGCATGGACTCCTCAACCCCTATTAGAAAACGACCACCTGGGACCTCTTCCTCGAATCCAACTCTCCATTAAACTCTCGGCCCTGTACTCTCAATTAGATCCCATTGATTTCCAAGCCAGTTACGAAGGCATCGCCCCTCGCCTACGATCTATTATTGAGAAAGCCCAAACCATCCCTGCGTCCATTACATTTGATATGGAACAGGCCGAATTAGGCCCGCTGATTGTTTATGTATTCACGCGCCTGTTTTCAGAGCCACCGTTCAAAAATTATCCTCATGCTAGCATTGCCTTACAGGCCTATCTCACACATTCCGCCCAGACACTCGACGCGCTCGTGGATTGGGGCAAAACACGACAAGCCCCATTTGGGATTCGTTTGGTCAAAGGGGCCTATTGGGATTCAGAAGTCATTCGTTATCGACAACGGGGATGGCCTGTTCCCGTCTACCTCAACAAACATGAGACCGATGCCAACTATGAAGCCCTCGCCAAGACCATCTTGGAGCATCGTTCTTTCATTCGACCTGCGTTTGGTTCTCACCATATTCCGACCCTCGCCTATGTTCAAGCATTGAGCACTCATCTCCATTTACCGCCGGAAACCTGTGAATACCAAATGCTCTATGGGATGGCTAAATCCTTGCGAGAGTCAGTCATCGAGCAAGGATTCCGTTTTCGAGTCTATACCCCAATTGGAGAACTCCTTCCAGGCATGGCATATTTGGTACGCCGCTTATTGGAAAACACGGCGAATGAAAGTGTCATCCAATCGCAATTCAATAAGCCCGAATCTCAACCTGACTCTCTGGTGTTCCCAACTCCCATTGAACATGATGAACCCGAATCCCCCCTGAATGAAATTGCACCGCCCTCATCAACGCCAGCAACCCAAGAGGGTTTTTCCAACGAGCCACATACGAATTTTTCTTCTGAAGAGACCCATCATTTTATACCCCAGGCACTAGATCAGATTATGCCGCTCCTGGGACAAACCATTACCTATCCCGTTGCCGCCAACGTCCCGTGTCATGGTCCAACATTGGTGTCCATCAATCCCAGTCAACCGGATCAGGTAATCGCCACATTTCCCACGGTATCCCCTGACGACATAAATCCTCTTGTTCGACATGCTCAAAAACACATGCCATCCTGGCGTCAGGTTCCGGCACAGGCTCGGGCAAACTTGTTATTTCGGACAGCCACACTCATGCGCAGCCAACGCGCAGAGTTGGCCGCATGGGAAATTCTTGAGACAGGCAAACCATGGCGTGAGGCCGATGCGGATGTGGCAGAAGCCATCGACTTTCTGGAATTTTACGGCCGGGAAATGCTACGTCTGGGGCAACCACAAAGACTTGGGACCGAACCTGGTGAGCTCAACCACCGGATTTTTCTTCCCAGAGGACTGACCCTTGTGCTCCCTCCATGGAATTTTTCCTTAGCCATTCCAACAGGGCTCGTGTCTGCCGCATTGGTCAGTGGAAACATTGTGTTGTTTAAACCCTCGGAACGCTCGCCTATGATGGGGTTTCACCTGTACCGTCTATTCATGAAGGCTGGTCTCCCGGAAGGGGTTGTGCATTTTCTTCCTGGAGGGCCGGATCTCGGCAAAGCGTTGGTTCAACATCCGTCCATCCATGTGATCGCCTTTACCGGATCCCAAACAGTGGGATTGGACATCATTGAAAAAGCCAGCCAGGTATCACCAGGACAACGGCATATCAAGCATGTCATTGCGGAAATGGGAGGGAAGAATGCCATTATCATAGATGAGACGGCTGATTTGGATGAGGCCGTCACCGGAGTGTTAGAGAGTGCCACCGGCTATCAAGGCCAAAAATGTTCGGCTTGCTCTCGAGTTGTTGTTGTGGAGGGCGTCTACCCCATATTTCTTGAACGTTTGAAAAAGGCCGGTTCAAGCATTCCTATCGGTCCCCCGATCCAAGCACAGAATCGTATGGGGCCACTCATTGATGATCGTGCGCTTAAGAGAGTTCGTGATTTTGTGGAACTCGGAAAAAAAGATGGGAGCTGCCTATTGGATCGACAAATCATGGGACCAGGCTATTTTCAAGGTCCTGTCGTTCTGACAGATCTGCCGCCAACCCACCCGGTCGTTCAGGAAGAAATTTTTGGTCCAGTGATAGTGGTGTTTAAAGTCCAAACGATCCAAGAAGCCCTTACTCTGGCCAACGATACTCCCTTTGCCCTGACGGGAGGAATCTATTCCCGCAGCCCTCATAATATTCAACTAGCTCGGGAACAATTTGAGGTTGGAAACCTCTACATCAACCGCCCCATAACTGGGTCACTGGTGGGACGACAACCTTTTGGCGGTCATAGGCTCTCTGGAATCGGCAAGAAAGCTGGTGGGCACGGGTACTTGGAACAATTTATGGTGGAAAAAATCATGACGGAAAATACTCTCCGCCGAGGTTTTGCCCCTACCTCCTAAGACTTTCTTGTGTGCAGGGGCGTTTTTTCGTGTGACCTCTTCACGTCCTCAAATTTTCGCTACCTGTCGATAATAAGAGGTTCGGTTTATGAACGTACTTCAGCAATCCAAAAACTCATGAAAAAGCAGCAACTTACGGAAGGCATGGCTACTGATACTCTTAACAGAACACATTTTCTTAACGGATCATAGGGTCCAGGCCTTGTGAAAATAGTACTTGCATAAATCGAACCAGAGACGAACTTTATTGAGTAGAAAGTCATTCGACAAAACTGCGTTAAATTTCTTAACAAAAAAACAATTGACATCCTTCATGCAGAGGCATAACATTTCACAAGATATGGATTTAATGTCCTGGGACTTATGAAGTACACCACTGTGAGTAGTCCCAGAGTCAAACAAGAGGAGGTTGATTATGAACGACCTCAGTCCACCAAAAAAGTGAGGCCCGTGGCGAGCGCCGGCATGAACTCCTCGTCCAGGCGGGTAAAGAAAAGTTGCTGAGAGGGAAGTCTCAAACGAACATTGTACGTGCCCGTAGGCATGCAAAAGGTCTTAGAGACCATAAACCGTTCAAGAGACATCCAAGAAGAGAAAAAACCTGTGGATTATAGAGAAGAAAATACTTTTAAAAAAAAGGAAAAGATATCGAAAAAAGAGACATCCACAAGAATCTACTCTATGGTAACTCATTCTTCAGAAGAACATAACGTAGAGGATGTTCCGCAGCCAGCGGGTTAAAAGACAATCAGAAATTCCGGCACATGAAGTGCCAAAGAGAGTGCGGGCCCTCTTTCACAAGAAAGAGGGCCCGCATTTTTTTTCACGTTTTTATATCAACCAAAAAGAACTAAAGACTCTTGGAGCAAGCTATTGGGAATAGTCAGTCTAAAAGATTCTTGGATTCTCCAAACCCATGTGGGTGGATGACATTCAACCCTAGAGGCGAACACATTCTATTGTCTTCGCATGGGCTCCTATCACCCAAAAACTTATGAGAGAGGGTGCGATGAATCTTCATCAGCGAGGCTCAGATCTCATTAACCAATTAAAGGACCATATTTTAGAAGTCCTTCGGAGTCATCCGGACGCCGGCCCAGGAGGCAATGGGGTTCTCCAAGAGGAAGTGGCTCTTCGAGCTGGATTACATATCATGGGAAGCATGAAATTAGATCACACCTGGGAGGAGATGTTGAAGTTTCTCAACCGAGAAGGTCTGGTAGAACAAGTGGAGGGGTTGGGGCAGGATGAGATTAAGAAAGTTTGGCGACTTTGCAAAGAGTAGCCCTCTCTTCCCTAGTGTATGACGACATTGAAAAACAATAGAAAACGGGACGCTCTCGTTCCCCGCTCGGTTATTCCCGCAAAGCATTGGCTGGAATCCATCCTTGGGCTCATTTCCCGTCTCCGATCATAAACATGGATACCCGCCCCTGCCAATAACCACAGGGGAAGGCTCACAAACTGCGGGTATGACAACTAGGCCATGATTTCATAACACGGTTTGAAATTCTCTTGATCTATTTTCATGCGGTGTTGTGTGATGAAGGATTGGAGGAGTTCGTCCATCAATTTCATAATCGTGGGATCCCCGTGGATTTTGAATGGCCCACGCTGTTCAATGGCATTGAGAGCGTGGGGCTTCACATGTCCGGCCACGATTCCTGAAAAAGCGCGACGTAAATTGGCGGCTAGCATATGGAGAGGTTGGTCGACATGGAGATTTAATTGCGCCATCGAATCATGAATCGGCTCAAATGGTTGTTGAAATTCATGATCAATGGTCAGGCGCCAGTTAAAGTAGAAGGCGTCATGCGTGTGTTTTCGGAATTCCCGTACACGTTGAATACCTATCGTCATTTCATGAGCCCCACGTCGGGGATCATCAATAATGATTTGATACCGCTGCGCGGCCTTTGAACCGAGTGTTTGTTTGATAAAGACATCAATCATTTCAAAATAGTTTTCACTCCCTTTAGGACCTGTAAAAATAAGGGGAAAGGGGACCTCTTCATTATCTGGATGAAGCAGGAGGCCAAGTAGATAGAGAATTTCTTCTAACGTCCCTGCCCCACCGGGAAATACGAAAAACCCATGTCCGACGCGAACGAATGCTTCAAGACGTTTTTCGATGTCCGGCATAATCACCAGTTCATTCACAATAGGATTTGGCGCCTCCGCCACAATGATGCCCGGCTCCGTGACACCCAAATATCGGCCATTTTTAATACGCTGTTTGGCATGCGCAAGGGCCGCCCCTTTCATCGGTCCCTTCATGGCTCCAGGTCCACAGCCCGTACAAACATCCATGCCGCGTAATCCTAATTGATGCCCCACCTCTTTGGTGTAGCGATATTCAACTTCGCTGATTGAATGACCGCCCCAGCACACGACTAAGTGCGGATCCTCTACCGAGTGAATAATTTCCGCATTGCGTAGAATATGAAACACCGCGTTGGTAATCCCAGTAGATGTCGTTAAATCGAATTTTATATTGCGCTGGATTTCGTTATGGACATAGATGATGTCACGTAACACCGAGAAGAGATGCTCTTTGATCCCCTGAATGAGCTTCCCATCGACAAACGCACTGGCTGGTGCATTGGTGAGTTCAAGCTTCACCCCGCGATCACGCTGCACCAAGGCAATATCAAAATCTGCGTAGCGGGCAAAAAAAGCTTTGGTGTCGTCCGTATCATTTCCACTGGTCAGAACGGCCAACGCACTATTTCTGAACATTTCATGCAGGCCACCCTCACTGGTCTCCCGGAGCTTCTCTACCTCTTGCTGAGACAACATATGCATCGAGGTATCTGGAGTCACGCTGGCAGTTACCCCACGACTTGCAGAAGTCTGCTTTAATTCGTTTTTCTTCATATTGAGGATCCAGAGAAAAAGTTCCGCCTATCTGTTGTATTTTATACGGGAATTCGTGATACGAAAAGACAGGAAAGTGGAGAACGGAGGGGATTAGGGAGAAATCATATGGCGGATAATTTTGCCTTCCACCATATAGACTACGAGTTCGGCCACATTGGTGGCATGATCGGCAATGCGTTCAATATATTTAGAGATAAAGGAGAGGCGAATGGCGCGCGAGATCGTCTGAGGATTTTCCATCATAAAGGATAAGAGTTCTCGAAAAATTTGCTCATTCAATTCATCAATATAGTCATCTTCGTCCAACACCTTTCGTGCCAGGACCGAATCGCCTCGCACAAATGCATCTAGGGCTTGCCCCACCATTATAATGGCACGATCCGCCATCAAAGGGATATCGATATACGGTTTCAATTGCGGTTCTTCATGAAGTTCAATTGCACGTTCACAAATATTTTCCGCTAAATCACTCATCCGTTCTAATTCCGTTGAAATTTTCATGGCCGTGGTAATAAACCGTAGGTCTCGTGCCGCCGGTTGCTGCAAGGCCAGCAACTCCAAGCATGCCTCATCTACCGCCACATCCATCGTGTTGACTTTGCGATCGTTGTGAATGACCTCAGTCGCTAAATCATCATCCCGATCAATGAGAGCTTTAAGCGCTTGCCGTATCTGTCCCTCAACTAATGATCCCATTCGTAGAATTTGTTGCTTGAGGTCGGCTAACTCTTCGTCAAAACGTCGTGATATAGGCATCGTGCATTCCTATTTCCCAATGATCAACCGAATCGACCAGTCACATAATCCTCAGTACGGCGATCCGTAGGATTGGTAAAGATGGTTTTCGTATCATCAAATTCAATCAATTCGCCTAGCAAAAAAAATCCAGTCAAGTCAGAAACCCGTGCAGCTTGCTGCATATTATGAGTCACAATCACAACCGTCAACCGTTCTTTGAGGGTATAAAGGAGTTCTTCTATACGTCCAGTCGAAATCGGATCAAGCGCCGAACAGGGTTCATCCATTAACAGCACATTGGGATTCACCGCCAGGGCTCTTGCAATACAAAGTCGCTGTTGTTGCCCACCGGAAAGGCCTAAAGCACTCGTATGAAGACGGTCTTTAACTTCTTCCCAAAGTCCTGCACCCTTCAAACTCGTTTCAACAACCTCATCCAACGTCGATCGTTTCCGTACATTTTGCAGTTGTGGGCCAAACGCCACATTTTGCCAAATAGACTTAGGAAAGGGATTGATCTTTTGAAAGACCATCCCCACCCGAGTGCGGAGATCAGTCACATCAATCCCGGGATCATAAATATCATTCCCTTCCAACAGGATTTTTCCTTCAATTCGAGTTCCATCCACTAAATCATTCAATCGATTCAGACAACGAAGCAAGGTTGATTTCCCACAACCCGATGGCCCAATAAACGCGGTAACCCTATTGGCGGGGATTTGCATATTCACCTTGGTCAGAGCTTGAACCGTCCCGTAAAAAAAATTCATATCCTCAATGATAATTTTGGGATGACTGCCCGCTAAAGGATTTGTAGTGGATTCCATCTTTTCGTCCTTTATCCGTTTCTGATTATTTGTGGTTTTTTCCACAATCAAGGTCGATAGGGGAGAATTCTTTTGTTGAATCGATAGTCTTCCAGGAATCACTGGATTGGAAATTGTTTGCATGATTGCACCTCATTTATACGGAAGAACCAGCATAGCGTCTTCGCATTCTCGTGCGCATTGTAATGGCCGCCATATTCAAGAGAATGACTACGAATACGAGGATAAATGTCGTGACATAGACCATGGGCTTTGCAGCTTCCACATTGGGTGATTGAAACCCGACATCATAAATATGAAATCCTAAATGCATAAATTTTCGATCCAGATGCAGAAAGGGAAAGAAACCATCAACCGGAAGTGATGGAGCCAATTTCACGACACCAGTGAGCATGAGCGGTGCGACTTCTCCTGTCGCACGAGAGACGGCTAAGATCAACCCAGTTAAAATGCCTGGCATCGCGCAGGGAAGCACGACACGCCATAAGGCCTCTAATTTAGTAGCCCCAAGACCTAAGGAACCTTCTCGATACTCTCGTGGGACCGCAGACAATCCCTCCTCCGTGGCCACAATGACAACCGGAACGGTCATTAGGGCCAACGTTAACGAGGCCCACAGAATTCCTCCTGTCCCAAATGTCGGATTGGGCAACGCCTCAGAAAAGAACAATTGGTCCAACGTTCCCCCCACGGCATACACAAAAAAGCCTAAACCAAACACTCCAAAGACAATGGACGGGACCCCAGCCAGGTTATTCACGGCAATTCGAACCATCCGTGTAACCAAGCCTTGCTTGGCATATTCTTTTAGATAAATGGCCGCCAATACCCCGAAGGGCACAACCGCAATACTCATAATCACGACCATCAATACCGTTCCAAAAATAGCGGGGAAAATCCCCCCCTCTGTATTAGCCTCCCGAGGGTCTTCACTCAACACTCCCCAGAAATTTTGCACATACATGAGGAGTTTATCTCCAACTCCCATACTATTGGGTGCCCACACTTTGACCAAGGCTCCGACTTGAAATGTTTTCTCTGCTCCTGCTACATCCACAACTGTTATTCGAAACTGTTCGAGTTCCTTATATAAGGTGATGAGAGCCGTGTTTTGAATCTCATACAAGGCTTCAAGCTCATGTACGCGCGTCTCTATGGCCTTCCGTACCTCTGTACCTCCTTCGCCGGAAAGCTCCAACGAACGAAGCTCTAAGCGAGCTTGTTCAATACGATGATTCAACTCTCCAATTTCATTGTGTTCAATGTCACGTATTTTTTCTTGAATACCATTGGTTCGTTCCAACAATGGATACAATGCCGTTAGCCCGTTATCATGACCAGAAGCCAGAAGCGTTTCACCATTTTGAATCTGCTTGATCCGCCCAAAAAAATTCCCCCACTCCCGACGTTCAAATGCTAGCACATCCGCCGGATACTGCTCGTTCAAAATATCCGCTCGGTCGACCCATCGAAAATCCAATCCATATAGATCCCGATTGCCCACCTTCAGTTGAACCCGCTCATGTCCTTTGGGTTTGTCGGTAGTTTCAGATTCTGGAATGATTTCTGTGGCGACCCATTCTCCAAGCACAACATCGCCATTTTGCAAGGTGAATTGAATCAAATCCTTTGGCCAAAAATAGCCCATGCCATTCATGAGAATAATCACTAGCAACCCACCAATCATGAGCAAAGATACACTCAGCGCACCTCCACATAACCAAATGAACAACGAACCAGAATCAAGAATTTTCTTTATGGAGACTTTTTTCATTTTTCAAAAGAAATAAAAAACATCATGCTGAAAGAACACCAGTGTCACGCCTGCAGTCGTCAATGGGCATCCATCCCTAAAATCAAAGGTAGATTCCCGATTAAAAATGTCGGGAATGACTATTTCTTTTACGCCTAACGCCTCACACCTCACGCTTTTTACGCTCAAAATTGTGCATACTTCTCCCGAAGACGCTGGCGAATCAATTCCGCCATCGTGTTAATCCCAAACGTAAACGCAAAGAGAATGAGACCGGACAAAAATAAGACGCGATACAGCGTCCCGCCATGGGGCGCTTCCGGCATTTCCACGGCAATATTCGCAGATAAGGTTCGAAATCCATTAAAGACGCTCCAATCGACAATGGGCGTATTGCCGGTTGCCATCAACACAATCATGGTTTCACCTACAGCACGGCCAAAACCAATCATTAACGCCGAAAAAATTCCTGGGCTGGCTGAAACCAAAACAAGCCGCGTGAGTGTTTGCCATTTGGTCGCTCCAAGTGCGAGAGAGCCCGCAACTAGATGACGTGGCACATTGGAAAGGGAGTCTTCCGCAATACTGAAGATAATAGGAATAACGGCAAACCCCATTGCAAAACTAATCACAATGGCATTCCGTTGATCATAGACTAGGCCCAGATGGTCTCTGAGCCATTCTTTATAATCCCCCCCAAACACCAAACTTTCAATCCAGGTGTTTAAGGAAAGGCACATTCCGACCGTCACAATGACAGCCATCATGATTAACGCTAAATCAATTCCGTATTTATCTAGGCTTGCGAGAGATCGAGGCAAGATCTGCCAGACGAGGCACACCAACCCAATGACGACGGGTAGAATAAGAGTCCCCGCCACCACAGCTGGAAAAATCTTTTCTAATAGAGGCGCGAACCACAGACCCGCTAAAAAGCCTAAGACCACAGATGGGAGAGCAGCCATAATCTCAATGCCGGGCTTTACCACGGACCGAAGATGGGGGTGCATGAACATTGAGGTATAGACCGCACCCATGACGGCCAGGGGAATGGCCAGAATCATGGCATAAATGGTTCCCTTTAAGGTTCCAAATATCAGTGGCATCATGCCAAACTTTGGTTCAAAATCATCCGACCCACTGGAAGACTGCCAAATATGTTCCGGATCTTCATATCCTTCATAGGTGACCGGGAAAAATAACGATTGAAACGTAATTTCCGGATGGGGATTATCGATAGAAAAGGCTCGTAGGCGACCATCCGCCCCTAACCACGCTCCCCCATTAGCCTTTGGGGAGAAACGAAGGGCCATGGTCTCAGTTGAAACCTCGTCGAATTCCATAATCGCCTGGCCTGTCGTCGCATGATGTAGAATCACGTGGCCTTGGCTATCGGCCGTCAAAAACCCCTTATCCCGCTGAGACGGAGAAATAGCTTGCACGGCTCCACTGTGAGCCTGGAAGGTGAACACTTTCCGGAATGGAATGATTGACCGTGCCTTCCTCTCATCCATTGGAACCCAGGTCATCACTTGTCCGGATTGTGTCCCAACCACTAACGTTCGCTCACCATTTAAATAGGTCAGGGCTGTGATGGTGTCCCCAGGCTGCCCAACTGTCACCCGGCGAACATTCTTTTCCTCGCCCTCCCCTAGTAACCATTCCAACAATTCGCCCTGTTCCGTCCCAGCCACCAAACGCTTTCCGAATCCATCCAACACCAAATGGGTGATTGTTACCTGCTCGGGTATCGCCAACTGCCATTGTGTGACAACGACTTCATCCGAAAATGAAAATTCTCCTTCCTCTTCCACCTGTGTGACCCACAACTCACCATTCGATGTGACAGCAGCAATAACCTGTTGTTCATCTTGCTGGGCATGGGCATGTCGCACTAATGTTTCTCCCTCCGGAATCACCCGAATAGAGTCCCCAACGTTGGCAGTTGGGACAATCGTTCGGGTCGAATCTTTAAACTCCGATCGAAATTGAATTGTCACGGGAAAAACCAGGCCATCTTGAGTAGCCATACTGATTCTATTGCCTTTTTGACCGATGAAGACAGAGGACTGCACGGTACGGGGAAGATCTAAGTTTTTCTCAATTTTGGTAATGGGAGTTCCATCAGGCATATGGAAAAATTGCAAATGATTTTTCGATAAGATGAACGCCACTTCTTGATATTCGTCTAATCCTATGACTGCAGTATCTGCAGTGAAATCCGTATCTTCTTGAAGGTGCACATCAGCCGAAACGCTGCCACTCGTTACCCGAAACAATGGGAGAACTTCCCACATGAGGTACAGAAAAATACCCATGATGCTGACAATGGTGGCAATCCCACCGACCCATACCACCACACCAGCGGAACGATCCACGATGTGCCGCAGACGCCTATGCGCCGTTCGCGTTTTTCGTGTTGTCCATTGTCCAGGCGTTGAAGTCATTTCTTCACCAGAGGCGGGAACAGGGTTAAGAGTATTCATGCGATTGAAACGAAGTCCGTTGTAAAAATCACATAAAAAGCCACTCCCTCATCCATCGACGAGGAAGTGGCTTATAGAGTGATACATCAGCCTATTCAAAATTTCCACGTTGTTTCGCGATGAGATCGGCACTTAACGGGAAATACCCATCCTTGATTACTACATTTTGACCTTCCCGACTGTACACAAAATTCAAGAATTCTTTGACAATTGGTGACAGGGAGGTATTTGGAGCCTTATTCACGTAAACAAACAAAAAGCGAGCCAAGGGATACGTCCCTTTTGAGGCATTCGCAAAGGTCGGTTCGACAAAGGCTTTCCCATCCTTCATGGCCAAAGGAATAGCCCGGACTCCCGAGGTGCGATACCCAATGCCACTGTACCCTATCCCCGCACGATCTTCAGTCACCCCTTGAACCACAGAGGCGGAACCTGGCTGTTCTTTCACTTGGTCTCGATAATCTCCGTTCTGCAATACTTTCTTTTTGAAAAACCCATATGTTCCGGATGCTGAATTCCGCCCATATAAACTAATGGGCATCTTGGCTAATGCGCCATTCAACCCCACGTCGCCCCATGTGGTGATATCTTTCTTGTACCCCTGACGACGCGTTTTAGAAAACGCTGCATCCACCTGCGCCACGCTCATCCCGGATATAGGGTTATCCTTATTGACATAGACGGCTAAGGCATCGATGGCCACGGGAAAGGCCGTTGGCTTATACCCAAATTTGGCCTCAAAGGCATCCATTTCCTTACCCTTCATTTTTCGAGACATCGGCCCCAGCTGAGCCGTCCCTTCAATTAAGGCTGGGGGCGCCGTACTTGATCCTTTGCCCTCAATTTGAATCTTGACATTCGGATATTGTTTTCGGAAGCCCTCTGCCCATAAAGTCATCAGATTATTTAAGGTATCCGACCCTATACTATTAATATTGCCTGAGACGCCACTGACTCTGGTATACCCTTTCCAGTTTGGGTCATCCATCGATTCTTTAGCCCAGGCGGTCGACCCAACAAAAAACCCTCCAACCACGGAATAACCCAACAGTAACCCTATCGTGATGACCCACATTCCTAGAGCTCTTCTCTTCAATTCGTCTTTCATCAACATTGCCTCCTTATCGTAAGTAAAAAAGTGTACCTTTTTGAGATGTCTTGCATGTAACAGGCATGTTACGAACATGTTAAATGCCTACATATTATTCAATGACTTCATCAGATTACACCGCATTACAGGCCTGCTCTCGCATTCGAATTTCCATATGAGCATCAACTTGATGAATGGTCACCAAACCTTCCCGTCGAAACCGCCCTACGATCGAAAACAAATCTTCCCATCGAAGCCACGGAAATCGTTGGACAATAGCCTCAAGCGTGGCCACTCTTTCCTCCATAATAAAATTCAAGACCGTTTGCCCGCTTTGAACATCGGCAAGGGTTCTTCCCATACTCTTTCTTTCATTGGAACCATCTCACACCTCCAGAGTTAATGGTGATAGAGTTAGGATCAATTCATACGCCATCTCAAATCTGTTGTAGCAATCCTACTCTGGGCATATTGCTATCCCGTTGGGACCAGGTTACAGCTCTGTAACGTTTTGCGAGATGGAGAGTTGGAGCGCCCAGCTTAGGTCACCCCAATTTTTGGTCGATATATTGAACAGGTAAAGGAACAGGGAAAAAGATGAACAATTCCAATACTTTTCCAAAATAGTATTTTTATGGCTGGAGGCGTTTTTCTTATCCGCATTTCCTCTTTCCGACCATTTCTTTTCCTCTCTGTCAAACACTGACCATGACCAGCAACCCCATGCATTTAGGCCTCATTCTCATGGCGGCCGCCGACGCATCTGACCTCAAAAACCTGGTGCAAAGCTTCTCTGCCTTTGGGTTTGCCCTAACCGTGGTTCCGGATGGCGAAACCGCACTTTTTTCTAGTCAAACATGCAAACCGGATTTAATTTTTTTAGATGTCACCTTGCCTGGCCTAAGTGGTTTTGACACCTGCTTGCGATTAAAAGAACAGGATGAAACCAAAGATATTCCCGTAATTTTTGTCACCCCTCCCTCGGATACGGTGAGCACGGTCAAGGGATTTTCTGTCGGAGCGGTGGATTACGTCACCAGGCCATTTCAAATCGACGAAGTCATGGCCCGCATCACAACTCATCTGAAAATTCGCAATCTACAAGTCTTATTAGAAGAAATCATCACGAATCTTCAGGCGGAAGTCGCTGAACGGAAACGCACCGAAGAAGCGCTACAGGAATCGATGCAGATGGTTCAGCAGGCGAATGACCGAATGAAAAAAGATCTGGCTGCAGCAGCCAGGGTTCAACAGGCGCTGTTGCCTGATATCTTACCGGTACTGCCAGGTGCGTCTTTCGCTTGGACGTATCGTCCCTGTTCTGAGTTAGGTGGGGACTCGTTAAACGTATTTCAGCTGGATGCTGACCACGTCGGGCTCTACGTACTGGATGTCAGCGGACATGGTGTCTCTGCGTCTCTTCTGTCGGTCACTCTGAGCAGGGTGCTGATACCTCGACGCGACTCATCCTGCTTGTTCATTAAATATAACCGGTCTCCTCAGACCGAAACGCTGGTTTCCCCTCCGGGAATTGCCACTCGTCTCAATCGCATGTTTCCTATGAGCGAAGACGAACGCCAATATTTCACCTTGATCTACGGAATTCTTAATATTCGAAATGGGGTATTCCGGTATACCTGTGCCGGTCATCCCCCTCCCCTTTACCTCGCACCCAATCAACCGGTATCGCCATGTGAGATCGGAAATGTCCCGATCGGTCTGTTTGAAGACAGTCACTATGATGAAGGAACAATCCAACTGGAACCAGGGGGACGTTTATTCTTGTATTCAGACGGAGTTCTGGAAGCTCAAAATACTTCAAGGGAATTTTTTGGTGAGACCCGTTTATGGAAGAGGTTGGAAGCCACCCAGGATGCATCCTTACAAGTAAGCGTGGATTCAACGGTGAAGGCCGTTTTGGATTGGACCGGAAATCAACATGCGCAGGATGATTTATCAATCCTGGCTTTTGAATGGACACCAACACTGAGCCAGCAATCCTCTGGTCCCAACGAACATGTGGTTTTTGAACATCAGTTTCCCGCTCAGGCCAGGGAACTAGGCTCCACACGCGCGCTGGCCAGAATGGCCCTTAATAATCAAGGTTGGCGCACCGATATAGTAGAAGACATTGTCTTGGCCATTGATGAAGCCTGCCAGAACATTATTCGTCATGCTTACCACGGGGAATGCGATGACCCTATCACGTTGCACATCGAATTCAAACACAATGCTCTGGTCGTCGTACTCGAAGATCAGGCCCCAGCGGTGAGCCCCGACTGTATGAACCCCCGTGCGTTTGATGATATCCGCCCCGGGGGGCTCGGCTGTCATTTTATGCGGCAAGTGATGGATACCGTCTCTATTAGCCCATCGCCAACGGGGCAGGGAAACATGTTACGTATGGTCAAAAGCGTGGATTAATCCTTCAACGTCCGGGGCACATTTATGGAACATCACGTCTGCGAAGAACAGGGCTTTCATATTGTGACCCTCATCGGAGAGATCGACCTAGAAACCTCACCCCAGGCTCGACAAGTCCTGCTCAATACGGTCGACCAAAGCGCAAAACTTCTCATTGATATGGCATCCGTGACGTATATTGATAGTTCCGGTATCGCTACATTGGTGGAAGCCTTCCAGCGAGCGAAGAAAAAGGGAGGACAATTGGCATTTATTTGTCTGAACCCAGCAGTGGTTCGCGTCTTGTCCCTTGCCAGACTCGACAAAGTTTTTGTCATCCATGCGGATAGGGAAAGTGCGATCCATGCTGAGCCCTGACCGTCCCCTCCCACCTCTTCTTCATAAGATCGAAGGCCTCGGACGAACCACTACCAAATGGGTAGATGCACTGGGATTTGGCGCATCGTTACTCTACCAATCCGTCTTTTGGATGTGTTGCGGAGGTCGTCGAAAGCAACAGGTGCGCCTTGGTCCCATCGTTTCACAAATGATGGAAGTCGGGATATTGGCCGTGCCCATCATCTCACTCGTGTCGATCACCATTGGACTCATGCTCGCCATTCAAGGCATCGACGCCTTACAAGATTTCGGTGCGGAGCATCAAGTCACGTATGGAGTTGCCCTATCAGTCGTCCGTGAATTCGCTCCATTGATTACGGGAATTTTAGTGGCTGGCCGGTCCGGTTCGGCTTTTGCTGCCCGGCTCAGTACCATGATGATCAATAATGAAGTTGATGCCTTACGAGTCATGGGAATCAATCCCGTGCGCTTTCTCGTTGTTCCAAGCCTGGTAGCCATGATGATCATGGTCCCCTGCCTTACTCTATGGGCAGACATCCTCGCTCTCCTTGGAGCAGGGCTCTATATTACGACGGATCTTGGCATTTCAATGGGAACCTATATCGCTCAAACCATCACGTATCTCAGCACTGAAGATCTCTTGCACGGCCTGGGAAAAAGTCTGGTGTTCGGAGCATTAATCACCGTGGTTGGTGTGGTCAATGGGTCATCTGTGACAGGTGGAGCAGAGGGTGTAGGACAGGTGACCACTCGAGCTGTCGTGCATTCGATCTTGGCCATCATATTAGCGGATCTTATCATCGTCTTTATGCTGACCCGATAATTGCCCTATGATCTCCCCTCTTTTTGAATCACAACCCGTCATTGAAGTCACCAATCTCACCACCCATTACGGGTCTCGCAAAATTTTGAACGGAATTTCGCTCACGGTCAACAAAGGCGAAATCATGGTGATTATGGGTGGAAGCGGTTCAGGCAAAAGTACCTTATTACGCCACTTGATTGGATTGGAACACCCAAGTAGCGGGAGCATAAAGCTCTTAGGCAAAGACATCGGCCAAATGACCGAGCCAGAGATGACCTCGTTTTATCGAAAATTAGGCGTAGCCTTTCAAAGTGGGGCCATGTTCAGTTCGATGACCGTGGGGGAGAACATTATGCTCCCTCTTCGAGAGCACACCAAGCTGGATACAAAGACAATGGAAATCATGGCAAGACTCAAGCTTGAAGTCGTCAACTTGGCCGGATTTGAAGGTCTCATGCCTTCCGAACTGTCCGGCGGCATGCTGAAACGAGCGGCGTTTGCACGAGCCGTCATCATGGATCCCGTTCTCTTGTTTTGCGACGAACCCTCGGCAGGGTTGGACCCCGTTGTGTCTTCATCATTAGACGAACTCATTCTCAAGATCCGAGATGCGCTCGATATGACCATTGTGGTTGTCACGCATGAACTGGAAAGCGCCTTTCGAATTGCCGACCGAATAACGGTATTGGATAAAGGCGATATTTTGAACATTGGGACGGTGGACGAAGTTCGAGCCTCTGACAACCAACGCATCAAAGACTTACTCAACCGTCACTTTGAAGAAGAAATTCTCAACCCCGATGAATATCTGGCTCGCCTCACGGGAGAACCTGAAGTGGTCTATACACATGCGTAATCTTTTATTGAACCACCCTTTACTATCAGACTAAGCCTTATGCGGGACTCTCGAAAGAATTATCTTATTGTCGGCGGGTTCGTGCTCACTATGCTCAGTGCCCTCGTGATCTGGCTAGCGGTACTTTCTGGGACCACACAGGCAACCTCCTCCTATTACCTAGAATTCGACAACGTCATCGGACTTTCACCAGGCGGTCAAATTTTATTCGAAGGTTACCCGGTAGGAGAAATCGAAGATATCGTTTTCACTCGTGGTCCTGAGACTTCCGTCTATCGCCTCGATGTGACAATACACAAAGATTGGGACATACCTGAAGACAGTCTCGCCATTATGACTCAAGCCAGCTTGCTCTCTTCGGTCGTCGTCGATATCAAAGCCGGCACCTCGGATAAAATGCTTGTACCTGGTGAACGTATCCCAAGCCTAGGATCCACCAATATCATGACAGCCATGTCATCGGTCGCCACAAAATTGAGCAACCTGGCCGACACAAGTCTGACTCCCCTACTGGAAAATCTCTCAGGAGGCACGGACACCCTCACGACCTTTTCCCAAGATGCCCCCATCATTTTGAATAATGTGAAAACCTTTACCAAGCAATTGACGACGGCGACGACGCGCCTCAATCACATTCTGGATCAGAGTGGGGGCCAGATCGAAACCATATTGGGGAAAGCCGAGCTCGCTTCGGGGAATATTTCCACTCTGACGACGGATTTCCATCAGACTCGAAAACAATTGGATACCCTGTTGCTTTCAATGAGAAGGTTGGTGAAAAACAATGAGGGAGAGATTGATCATTCCATCGCAGATTTACACCATACTCTGGAAGTCGTCGCCAGTCACATTCAGGAGATCAGCTCCAACTTGGAAACCACCACATGGAATATAAACGAACTGACCACTGATTTGCGTCGCAACCCTGGGCTTCTGGTACGAGGGCGAGAATTTAGCGAACCCTAGAAGAAACGCATGAAGATGAACACACCTTATCGAATTTCCTTACTCTGCCATCTTGTGATCGGAGCGCTCCTCTTGAGCGGATGTTTTGGAGGCCAACCTTCTCCAGATTATTTTTATCGATTAACTGTACCTGATCCGGACGCACAATTCGATCCGGCCCCTTTACAGGGTACGCTTCAAATCACCCGGCCTCGGGCAGATGCCCTGACAAGCGAGCGTCATCTCGTCTACCGAAAGGATAACAATATCTCCCAGCTCAACCATCATGCATATCATCGATGGGTAGATTCTCCAACGCTTCTCTTACAACAGGAAATAACTCACTATCTGAGAAAGGCGGGACTTGCCCAACAAGTGGTTACACCAGAAATGCGCACGAAAGCGGACTATGCCTTATCATGTCGAATTGCCAAACTGGAGCGTGTACTCGAACAGTCCCCTCGCGTCATCTTGGAACTTGAACTCGGAATTACGTCGATGAAAGATCGCCGGACGATTCTGCTACGCACCTATCACGAAGAACAACCCACCACGGATCTTGAAGTATCCTCTTCTATTCGTGCATACAACCAAGCCCTCGCTAGCATTCTCAATCGTTTTCTCACCGACACATCAAAACTCTCACTCCTCAAACTCACCAACACCAAGTTCTGATTTCCCTGGCCTCCGTCCACTACATGTATTTTCATTCACTCTCCACCAAACCAAGATAGATTCCCGATAAAAAAAGTCGGGAATGACAACGCGTCTTGGTCATTGAGGTCAGGAATTTAAATGATAGATTTCAAGAAGTGATTGATTATTGCGGAGAGATTGGCAACTCCACGTCGACCGTGGTGCCTTTGCCTAATTCACTTTGGATTCGGAGTTTTCCGCCAAGTAGCTGAACCAAATGTTTCACAATCGATAAGCCCAGTCCGGTTCCGCCTTCCTCTCGTGCTCTCGCCCGATCCACTCGGTAAAACCGTTCGGTGATCCGGGATAAGTCGGTTGAAGGAATCCCCTGCCCGGAATCTTTCACCTGCAAAGCAAGAGTTTTTTCCGATCGTTGCACGAGAAATGAAATATTGCCGCCCTCGAATGAATATTTAATCGCATTGTCGACGAGATTGAGCAGGATTTGAACGACCCGATCCCGGTCAGCCCATACCAAGGCACCCTCCTCAATCTGGTTAGTCATCTGCAGTCCCTTTTTCCAGGCTTGAGCCTGAAACATTTCCGATACTTCATCAACAAGGGTCTTCAATTCGACCGCTTCCAGTCGCACGACAACTTTTCTGGATTCAATTTCGGAGAGACTTCGCAGATCGTCCACCAATCGATTGAGTCGCTCAGCATGTTGGTGGGCCACATGGACAAATTTTCGATTGTTCGGCGTTTCTAGTGAAGGTTCATCGATCAACGTTTCAAGGTATCCAATGATGGCTGCCAGAGGGGTTCGCAATTCATGCGACACGTTATCAATAAATTCCGCCCGAACCTGCTCTAAACGACGTAATTGGGTGACGTCATGCAACACGATGACGCTGCCCTTAGTCTGATTGGCCAAAGGAAATGGCAATCCATAGACTTCTAATGTCATACGGGTTGGCGCATGAATATCCACTTCCATACGGCGCCGATCATGGAGAGCCAAATCCCGACATTCTTCGACTAATTCAGCTAATTCCTTATGACGAATCACTTCCCACACCGATCGTCCGTGCACCTGCTGGTCACTTAACCCAAGAATATTTTTAGCACTGGAATTTGTGAAAAGAACCTGTCCTTGAGCATCGAAGGCCACGACGCCTTCCATCAGATTTTCAACAATGGCCGAAATTTTTTCTCGTTCCTCTTCAAGGTTGGCCACTCGTTTCTTGATATCCTCAACAGCCTCCTGGAGTTCGGAAGCTAGAGAATCGGAAGAGGGAGAGAGGGCAATCCTTCGCTCTGAGCTATGTGTTAATTGCTGTAATTCCTGAAGGCTTGACTGGATCTTTCTTTCATTATCCCAAGCTCCTCTCAAAACTTTCTGTCCCCACTTATAACCCAAACTGAGGAAAATGCCCGCAAGCAACACCAAGGGCCACCCTGATGCTCCCCAGGCCAGGCCTAGACCAAGGACAAGGCCGACAAAGACCAACCATCCCCAATAAGCCCAAGGAATATTATTCATGATCAATACTCTGATTCATGCACAGAAATTTAGTCATCTTCAGCATCAAAACGATATCCAATTCCTTTAACGGTGACGACTCGCTTTTGTTCATCCCCTAATTTTTCCCGGAGCCGTCGGATATGCACATCCACCGTGCGGGATTCAATATCAACGGCATTGGCATAACCCCAAACCGTCTCCATAATTTGTTCACGATTGAGCACACGTCCATTGGCTTTCATGAGCCCACATAACAAATCAAACTCCTTAACAGTCAGATCAACCCCTTTCCCTGCAATCGAAACCTGATGCTTTCCTTCATCCACCAGTAACGTTCCAACTTGCCTCACCGCAGGCAGATCTTGGGGTTGTCCACGCCGTAACACGGCCTTGACTCGAGCCACCAGTTCTCGTGGACTAAATGGTTTCACCATATAATCATCCGCCCCCATCTCTAACCCGACGATACGGTCCACCTCCTCTGCTTTAGCTGTTAACATGATGATGGCGATGGCCGCTGTTTTCGGATCTTTACGAACCTTGCGGCATACCTCCAATCCATCCACACCCGGTAACATGAGATCGAGCACAATCAAATCGGGGATCCGCTCCCTGGCCAACTGAAGAGCAGTCTCCCCATCTCGGGCTTCCAGGCACCTGAGACCATCTTTTTCAAGATGATAGCGGACAAGGTCAACCAAATCTTTTTCATCATCGACGACTAACACGGTTGAAGACATCTCAGATTCTCCTCAAAATTATTTATAACGATTCACCTTTTCTCCGGCCACAAGACATGGTTGACCCTTTTCAAAATATCGTTTTATCGCGGCCATGGCATAGCAATCATCCTCGTTATATTCCAAAATTCGATTTATTAACTCTTCATTGCCTGGATTGGCTAAATAGTCGTTATACCACGCAATAGAGTTGGCCCCGGAAGGATCGACATCGCGCCATTGAAACCCAATAAATTTGGCAATGTGTTTAATGCCATACGAAAAGGTCGGCCAATCAGAATAGGCCACAATTAGATCTTGATACAAATCAAATTCACAGGCTTTATACTTTTCAAATGTTTCGGTATCCAGATGATATTTTTCCATGAGTCGTTTCAGCGTCGACCGCTCTTTGTGTGAATACACATAATACACAGCTTGATCCGTCGATTGAATAAACTCCCAAAAGTCTTTGACCGTCTGCTCTTCGTCCTCAGGAGTTTTTGCCAAAAAATACGAAAAATGAGAGCGGCGACGCCTTTCTTGAATAACCAACCCAAAGAGGTACGTCACGCCTCTGGTGGGGTCATCTTCGATATCAAAATAGATCTCCTGTTCGACCTCCGGGAACGTATAGCCCGACCGGATCACCGGCTTTCCTTCTAACAACACCTTCGCGCGTTCCTTCATTCGAGCCAGAGACACTTTTCCCATTCGCGGAATCTTATGAGGCAGCTTGAGATACCTGCCCACCTCCATCTTGGCTATATCTTCAATAGTACAAAGCCCTTGTTCCCGGAGTGCAAACTTTTGTTTACCTACAAAAAAGAGGCCGGTGGGGTCGGATTCCGCTTTTACCCATCGGTAACATCGACCAAACCACCCACACATCGTACAATGGCTGCCTAGAACCGGTTCGGACGATTCATCCCCCGAGACTAATTGCTGGACATCCTGCATAGCTTGGGTGAAGCGTTCTTCAAACGCAACCGGATCAAATTCTTCAAGTTGTTTATCGACATTGATGATTCGTCCACCTGTGGGAACCGTTCCTTGAATATTCCTGAGCAACAGACGATAAAACAAAATTTGAAAAGCATAATGCTCCTTAAACTTCCCCTTTTTCCCGTCAGTCTCTTCCCATCCTTTTCCAGCTTTGATATCAATCGGTTCATAGAGATACGAGCCGAAACGGGAGGACCCGTCACTCCGTTTCACCAACAAATCTGGTCGTCCTACAAAATTCTCATGCATTAAACAGCCTTGATAAATAACAGTAGCACCCTCTTCCATCGCCAACATGGTTTTTTTGAATGCAGGTTCTACAGGCAATTCCTGCAAATCGACGATCTCCTGATCGCCAAGCGAGGCAATGTAGTCTCGCTCTGTCTGCAACCCCACTTCCCACAATAACTTCACAAAGGAACTGACCTCGGACTTTTCCGAAGGATCCCCATTGGAGTCCAAATACACACGATGCAAACATTTGGTGTAGTTATAAAGGTCTTGAGCAGTAACCCGAAACTTGGCCATATCCAGGGGAGAAACAGAATCCTCTCCAATGAATGGAGGGATTCACAAAGGAAGATTGATTAGCTTGGAGTGAAAGGGCTGATCTCTATTACAAAAAATCCTAACATAGATGAGAAGTCGAAGTGAAAATTGGAAATTTCCAGCATCATCACTTTTGAAGCAGAAAAAGATCGCTAGATTTTGTTAATCGAAGACCACGGTTTTGCGGCCGTACACCAGGACTCGGTGTTCGATATGTAGGCGGATGGCACGGGAGAAAACCAATTCTTCCAGATCCCGGCCTTTGCGAATGAGGTCTTGCACGGTATCTCGATGACTGACTCCCACAACATCTTGGGCAATGATAGGCCCCTCATCTAATTCCGCGGTGGCATAATGGGCAGTTGCCCCGATTATTTTAACGCCTCGGTCATAGGCCTGATGATACGGCTTGGCCCCAATGAATGCCGGCAAAAAAGAATGATGAATGTTGATGACAGGACAACCCACCTGTTCCAAAAATCGTTCGCTGACAATTTGCATATAGCGGGCCAATACCACCAGGTCTACTTGATGCTCACGCAACACGGACAAAACCTGCTCTTCCTGCTGGGGCTTGGTTTCTCGGGAAACCGAAAAATGATGAAAGGGAATATGAAACAGATCCGCCCAAAAGGCAGCCGTTTGATGATTGGATATGATGGCGGGAACCTCAATGGCCAATTCCTCTCGCCGATGACGTTGCAAGACATCAACCAAACAATGATCATATTGTGACACCAGAACACCAACTTTGGGTTTTTGATCGGAAAAATACCATTGAACATGCATATTGTGGATCTTGGCCAACGGTCGAAAGGCATCGGCTATTTCATCACGGGCAAGCTGGAACCCTGACAAATCAAACACCGTTCGCATAAGGAAATCGCCAGTTTCCCGATCAGTGTGATGGTCGGAATCCAAAATGTTTCCCCCATACTCATTGATAAACCCCGATATTCTGGCTACCAATCCCTTTTGATCCTGACAGGCAATGAGCAATATGGCAGTGGTCTCAGACATGCGGCCTCCTCATGGTAAAGGAAATGTTGAAAACACATGGTCCACCTTTCAGGATGGAACAAGGAAAGCGGCGTGTCCTCACTGGGTAAGGGGCAAAAAGTAAGGAGTCAGGGGTAAGAGGAAAGAAATTCATCCTGGGTTTCCTAATTCCTTTTATTCTCATCTCTTTTCGCTTCACGCCTCACGGGCTTTGATGGTGAACCGACCCGAAGCTGCTGGTATGAGGCGAGTCGGTGAGCATTTTGGCTCTGGGCAATCATAATTATTCAACACTCTCACAATGACAGCAAGACGGGCTTTAGAAATTTAGTTGATGAAAAAAAACAATCAAGGGAAGGGAGACGGCCCCCTTCCCTCCCTGGAAGTTAGGCCAATCATATCGGAAGGCACGAAACAGGTAAACGGCATTAGGTAATATTTTGATCGTATTCGGCCGCTTCGACAAAGAAATAGGTGTGGCACGCCCGATCAATGAACTTTTTCGACAAGTTCGGCGGCACGCTATTAAATTTAGCAATACTGATGATCTGTTCGATGATATCCCGAGGATGACAACTCCGCATATTGAGTTGGTACTTTTCATACACATCCTTCAAAAGATAGTCGACGGAATCTTCATCATAGGGCACACCTTTTTTCTGACACACCTCTTCAAAAATCTGTTTGAACCGTTCCGGAGTCGGATCAGCAATATAGATTTTATTTCGGATACGACGGAGGAAGGCTTCATCCGCCAATTTGGCCGGTTCTAAGTTGGTCGCGAACAACACAATCGTGTCGAAGGGCAGTTGAAAGACTTTCCCGGTATGCAGCGTCAGATAATCCACCCGTTTTTCTAATGGCACAATCCAGCGATTCAACAAATCTCTAGGCCGCACCAACTGTCGACCGAAATCGTCGATGAGAAACACTCCCCCATTCGCCTTGATATGAGGTGGCGCTTTGTAATATTTTGCCGAGGCATTGAAGGACAAATCTAAGGTGGCCATGGTTAACTCACCACCCGCAAACTCAATCGGTCGCTTACACAACACCCAGCGAGTATCATATTCTTTTTTGTTCTCAATCAAAGACCGTGAGGCTTCTTGGGCGACCTCCACCTTCACATGAGTAATCGGGTCATAGACCTGAATGATCTGCCCATCGACTTCCATAGCATAAGGAATATGGATTTCACCGCCCCCGACCGATTCCAACATTTTCCCAATGGCTTCGGCCAATACGGTTTTTCCATTTCCTGGAGGCCCGTAGAGAAAAATGGCCCATCCAGAATTGACCGCCTCACCAAGTTGATCAATCGTGCCTGGAGTCAACACCAAATGTTCTGTTGCTCCCGTCACCGCACGACGATCGATCGTTAAGCCATGGACTGGCTGGCTTTTTACCATATCGATATAGTGCTGAAGACTCACAGGCGCTGGGCCTACATACCGACAAAGATCCATAAACCCCTTTGCCCGTTCACGCCCGGCCTCAGTTAAGACGTAGCGAAGCAAAACGCCGAGGGATTCGCCATGTCCCTTTACCTCACAAAATTTTTCCTTTTGAATAAGCGTAAAAAGTTCCTTCATAACGCTAAACGGCAACTTCATGATCTCCCCGGCGGTTCGCTCGGTTAGCTCTCCTTGAGTAAACAATGTTCGCACCAGCAATTGCACCAGCATTTCTTCCGGCACACCGGTATCTGCAATAGTCGTGGGAGCTGGAAGAAACCGTGGGTTCGGTGCTGTTTTCGGTGTTTCTGTTCCCGAGGCAAGATTCTCTGCATCTTTCCCATAATTGGGGATGGTAATGGTACCGTTCATTCGTATTCTCCTTTATTCATTCCGTGAGAAGGATGGATGGGGAATATTTTCACCAGAAAGTTTTCTCTTTCATGAAATCCAAAATCACTGTAAAATTAACAATACAGCCTATCGCGGCTCCTCTTAGATCCTTTCCTTAAATATCAACCAGCAATCTCACGATGAATTAATCACGATATGGTCCCAATTGCCTGGTTGCTCTTTCTCTGTGTGTGTTTTGTCGGTGGTTGTACAGAATCGCCACCAGAAAACATCATTCGCATCGGTTTAGCTATTGCCCCTACCAACCTCGATCCTCGTTTGGCGACCGATGCCCCCTCCGCCCGAGTCAATCGTCTCTTATATTCCCGTCTCGTAGATTTTGCGGATGATGCGACTGCCATACCCGCACTCGCGACGTGGGAGGCGCTCACACCCACGCATTATCGCTTTGTTCTCCGTGAGCCCAGGCCCACATTTCCGGAGGGCACTCCACTCACCGCAAAGGACGTCCTGGACACATATAGGTCTATACTGGATCCAAAGACGGCGTCACCCCATCGAGGGCTTTTGCACAATATCCGAAAAATCAACACACCCTCGGAGTTAGCTATAGACTTCTTCTTGTTACACCCAGATCCATTATTTCCCAGCTATTTAGTTATCGGCATTCTTCCGGCAAACCTTATTGAAATGAATCATCCGTTTCACGAAAATCCTGTGGGCAGTGGACCATTTCTCTTCCATCAAAGACCCGATGACTCCCGTCTCATTCTTAAACGGCGACACGACGCTCAACTCATGGAGTTTGTGAAGGTTCTCAACCCGACCGTCCGTACATTGAAATTATTGGCCGGGGAAATTCACCTTCTCCAAAATGATCTTCCACCAGAATTGGTCACCTACCTCTCTGAAAATCCTTCTATTTTTTATCAACACAAGGAGGGGTCAAAATTTTCCTACATCGGCTTTAACCATCAGGATCCCATTGTTGGTCAAAAACTCATAAGAAAAGCCATTGCCCATGCCATCAATCGTGAACAGATCATTCAATTTGCCTTGGGGGGGCGAGCTCGATTAGCTCAGGCCCTCTTTCCCCCAAGTCATTGGGTCGGGGCTTCTCAGTTAGAAGGCTACGGCTATGACCCCATGCAGGCTATGGAGTTGTTGCGGCAAGCCGGGTTTTCTCGTGAACGATCGCCGACACTGATATATAAAACCTCGACGGACCCGTTTCGTCTGCGATTGGCCACGATTATCCAAGAGCAACTCCGGCAAGTTGGCATTCACATGTCCATTCATAGTCATGACTGGGGCACCTTTTATGGCGATATCAAATCTGGACATTTTCAGATGTATAGCTTGGCCTGGGTTGGCCTCAAAACGCCGGATATCTTTCGTCAAGCCTTTCACAGTCAATCGGTCCCTCCGCAGGGTGTCAATCGCGGGCGTTACACCGATCCTGTAACGGATGACCTCATTGCAAAAGCCGAACGCACGCCCGAGACCAACCAACAACGCGACCTCTATCGATCACTCCAGGAGCGGCTATTAGACACGCTCCCCTATGTGCCACTTTGGTATGAGGATAATGTTGCTCTTTCCACCAGGGCCATTCGTGGCTATACAGTAAGAACAGATGGCAATTTCGATAGCCTGGTACATGTTCAGTGGGCAACGCCAACAACCCTTCGGTCCCAAATAGTCAGGCAAACTGATTCATGACGGAGACCTTGCATATTGCTCCTGTCTCTATTGCCCACTCAGCATCGGGTTTTTAATTATGTCCCATTTCATCCTGAAAAGAATCGCCAGTGCACTCATTGGGTTAATCGGCGTCATCAGCCTAGTGTTTTTTCTCATTCATATGATTCCGGGCGATCCCATAGATGTCATGCTAGGTGAGTCAGCCCTAGCCGCTGATCGGGAAGCTTTACGGCAGGGATTAGGGCTGCATCTGCCGCTCTATGAACAATGGTGGAATTATTTCACCGCCCTAGCTCAAGGCAATTTTGGCCATTCCTTATTTTCCGGCCGCCCAATCGTAGATCTCCTCCTTGAACGCATTCCTGCCACATTACATCTGAGCCTTATCGCCTTGACAGTCGCCATCATCATCGCCCTACCGCTTGGGCTATTGGCCGCCACTCGCCAACATTCACTATACGACTACGGCAGCATGGGATTTGCCTTATTCGGGATGTCCATCCCAAATTTTTGGATGGGTCCCTTATTGATCTTGATAGGTGCTCTGTGGCTTGGGTGGTTCCCAGTGAGTGGGCGAGAAGGTTGGAATGCTGTCGTCCTACCGGCACTCACATTAGGCACGGCTATGGCTGCCATCTTGGCCAGAATGATTCGAAGTAGCCTCTTAGAGATTTTAGGGGAAGACTTCCTCCGAACTGCCCGCGCCAAAGGACTCTCATCAATAAAAGCCATCGTGAGCCATGCTCTGCCTAACGCCCTTTTGCCCGTCCTCACACTTTTGGGACTTCAGCTTGGGGGCCTACTAGGGGGAGCGGTTATTACGGAAACCGTATTTGCCTGGCCCGGGTTAGGTTTGCTCATGATTGAAGCGATCCAACAGCGTGATTATCCTGTGGTGCAAGCCGCAGTGCTCTGCATCAGCATGACCTATATCGTCGTCAATCTCATGACGGATCTGCTGTATGCCTGGCTGGATCCCCGCATTAATTTGCAAAACCCCTCATGATGCGGCTGTGGTTTCCCATGAGCATTATCATCATATGGGGATGCCTGGCCATCTTGAGTCCTGTGCTTCCCCTCACCCCCAATACCATTGATCTTACACACATCCTCGTGGGGCCCAACCAGGATTTCTGGCTTGGCTTTGATGAACTCGGACGTTCCATCGCTGATCGCCTGATCACGGGGGCACGCACCTCCTTTTTCGTCGCACTCAGTGTGGTGGCATTAGGGCTACTGATCGGAGGAATTTTGGGGATTTCGAGCGGCTACTTCAGTGGATGGGTGGATCACATCTTCGTCCGAATCGTCGACATCATGCTCGCGTTTCCTGGCTTATTGTTGGCCATTGCCCTGGCCGGAGCCCTAGGACCAGGAATTGAAAACGTGGTATTGGCCTTGGCTATTGTGGGGTGGGTGGGATACGCACGATTAGCACGAGGCCAGGTCCTCGCCCTTAAACAAGCTGATCATATTATCGCTGCACAAGCCATAGGCGCCACGCCATGGCGCATCATGAGCCGGCATTTGCTTCCCCTCATCACGGCACCACTCATCATTGAAGCCAGTTTTGGCATCGCTAGCGCAATCATTGCCGAAGCCGGATTATCCTTTTTAGGTTTGGGAGTGCAGCCACCAGAAGCTTCATGGGGCAGTATGATCCGTGATGGGACACGCTATATGTTGGTGGCACCGCACTTGGTTCTTATTCCTGGTCTCACATTGATGGCGGTTGTCCTAGCGGCCAACCTTCTTGGCGACTGGCTTCGCGATTGGTTGGATGTGAAGGAACCCAAAAGGTTCCGATAAGGCATACCCTAAAAGAAAATGGCCATTGGGAATATCACCTTATGCTTCTTTTATTGCATCGTCCAGAAAAGCAAAATCCCGTCTTAATTAACGACGGCTTCTTGGACCAGGTCGGCTGGGGCAGGGCCGGAAAGATCCCTGATGAATCCGGAATAAGAAGGGTGAAGTCCATTGTCCCAAGAATTCAGCGAAAGTTCGATGGGAAACTCCTGACCATTTTTTCGCAAACCATGGAGCGTGACAGTTTTTCTTAGCACACGAGCTTCTCCGGTCCTCTGAAGTCGCTCAATTCCTTTCGTATGCGCTTCTCGATATCGAGAAGGCATGATGGCCGTCAGCGGCTGTCCAAAAATTTCTTCGGCAGAATACCCAAACATGAATTCAGCCGCAGGATTCCAGGAGATAATCCGACCCTGATGATTAGCTAACACAATAGCATCATTCGCGGCATGAAAGACGGCTTGAAAACGTCGCTCGCTTTTCACCAAGGCCTGGTGTGCCTTTTCCATTTTTTTCCCAAGACGTTGCGCTTTAAGCGCATGGCGAATAGCCGTCTTAATTTCTGAGCGGTTAATCGGTTTGTGGAGAAAATCAAAGGCCCCAAGCTGTTCAAGAGGCCCGGTGACAGAATCAAGAGTTGTGCAGCTGGTCAAGATAATAACGGGAAGCCCCGGATCTACCGTTCCCATCCTCTCAAGAACCAGAAGACCATCAATATCAGGAAGTCGAATATCCAATAGGACGGCATCATACCTACTCGCATTCACCCGCTTCAGGGCATCCCCCCCCGTTGTGGCAATATCAACCTGATAGCCCTCACCTTCGAGAAGATCCTGTAACGTCAGAACAATATCCGGTTCGTCGTCGACAAGCAAAATTGAGCCTGGAGCGTCTGAGGGAGATAGGTTGAACATAGAATCCCCTCCATGATCAGTGGAAAATTTCTTCCCCACCTCTGACAAAGCTGATTGAGGAATTGGTGCAATGGATAAGAAGACAGCAAACTTTATACCAAGACCTCATTTCCAAAATGCGAAATGACCCTAATCGGTTGATCCCTTTCATTTTCTTAGGAAAATTGCGGATTCATGGTCTTAGAAGAGTCGTTTGTAAATATACTGATGTTATCTATTTGGATACACCTATTTATCCAAAAAGATACATGGCCATTGCAGATCAGAGGCGGGTAATTGTATGCCAAAAGTGGCTTAAGGATGAAGCAGTAAGAAGGAAAATCGCCCCATAATGTTCAGCATAGTTAAAGAAACGGTTGACAAGCATCCTGCTGCAGAGATCTCCTATTGGGGCCGACGCGCATTGATCAACACACGTCGACCCCCTACAGAACATTAGACCTTTTGAGAAAATCCTGGTACCCGAGCTCTTCAATTAAGGTTGGACAACTTCGATCAGCTTCAGGTCCCCATCACCTACCAACCCCACATCTCGGCAGTACCATTTTTCAGAAAGGCCTCTTTTCTCTAAAGGCGTTGTTTCATTAATTTTGACGCAATTCGGGAAGGTGCCCGCAGAAAGGTTCAGCTCCAAACCCATCTCGACATGTTCAGCCCGATCAAGAGCGCCATCTTGTTCGGCAATTTCTTGGAAGTACCGTGCTCCCAGGACAAAAGCGCCCCCAGGAAAGATAATTCCAGGCAAGGCCCCATTTTCACCAACTACCCATTGCCCAGGATGAGAGCCATCTGCCACAACCACATCTTCTCGGAAATAATACACATCCTGGGTTCCAATACATTCCGCGTAAAAATTTTGCGATTCTTCCACAAATAAGCCATCGGCAGATTCATCTTCTCTCACAACACGAGCATTGACCACGATCATCTCCCCATCAAGTTCAAACTCAATCAATTTGGTTTCAGAGGTTACCGTGATGGTCAATTCTTCAAACGCATCACATCCTCCCTCCGCAAAACATTGCCAGTTGTCAAATTTCAAAACCTTGTTTTCTTGCAACCTAAAATACGGATTGCTACCCGTGGGAGAAAATTGACATTCAGCAATAGGAAACGTATCTGTAAACTGCACTTTCTTATTATTCTTGGCCAAAACACCTCCTGGCAGAAGCAAGGCCACAAACAAAAGGACGAACATCCATGAAAACTTCATAATCAAAATCTCCTAATATTTGGGAAGAAACCCACCTAAAAATGTTTGCTTTCTAGCATGAAAATTTCTTCCCATTGGTTAATCTAGATAAACTATGAGCTCCCCCGACGAACCCCAAAAAATAACTCCTCCCTTCTTGTGAATGTCATGAGAACAATTTTCTTGAAAATTTCTAGAATCGTGACTTCCTTAATCAGGAGAAAGGACCTTACAAGGAAACTACACGTGCAAGATTACGAGAAACTCGCTAAATCATTACCATCTGATGAGAAATATCCTTCCTCAGATGGCAGATTTGATATTTTAATTCGAGTCTGACCCCAAATTAAAATTTTCCTGTTATTCTGGGATGGCCATCATGAATAATTTTTTCTCATCGACGGTGTTGAGATCATTGAACGCTTTCATCATCTGTTGTTTGATGGCTTCATTTGGTAGGGCCAAAGAATCGACATAGGCCTCGTATCGCTGTCGCATGGCCTGGACTTCTGCATCCTCTTTGGCATGTTCCTCCGCGGTCAGAGGTATAGCGTGGCTCTTCGGGTTGCCTTTGCATAACTTGAAGAGCGGTTCACAAGATACACAACATGTGGCACCGGGATTTGCTGCACAAAAATTGTTTTCCATTTCACAGCCACAACGACATTGTTGGAACACCGAATCTTTTTTACGCTTAGCGGCTTTCTCTTGTTTGCTTTGCTTTTGCTCTTGCCGCTTTAATTTGGCACGTTCTTTCGCAGCTTCTTTCAAGTCATCCGTTATCAGACCTGGCAAAAACTCGTTGAAATCTTCAACCGTCTGATCAATAATAGCCTCATCTGTCGGTTTGGGGGTGATGGGGATTTCGATATCGAGATTCCAATCAATTTCGGTAATCCTGAATGGCCCTCCGTCCGGTTTGACAACCGAGCCAGATTGACACGATTTTAGTGTGGAAGTGTCCACAAGTTGTGCTGAGAACGTGCCGCGGAGAGTATATTTGGTAAATTCTTTAATAGTGACTATACCCGTTGAAGGCCGGTACCCATTTCTGCAGGATCCCACCCAAGGACCAAGGGCTCGGTAACTCCCTTTCGCATCAATAGCTTTGGACACACCGATATGGGCATTTGAAATCGTTCCGGTAAATCCAGGCTGGATTTGAGGAATGATGATATCTACTGCCCCACCATCTTGTTGGTGAATCGCCAGGTAGTCATCTACCATATCCGAAACGAATGTTTCTGATCCCTCTTTAACGACGTCATTAAAAAGCCGATATTTCCTTTCAAGCGGCATCGAAGGCTGTGCAAGGGTCTCGGCCAAATGAGAGGTGTCGGGAACCAGCAGGAGACTCATTTCTGTCGTCGGACCACAAGGGTTTGCTTCAAACGGTTTTTTGCACGGCCCCCTCTGTTCCTGGAATGCCTGACCCGTCCAACTCCGTGACTCCTCAGCCGCCTTTCGTTCTTTTTTTTCAGGTGAGTCCGAACCGGAGTCGGGATCTTTTTTTTTCTCTTTGATCATGTCGGTTGTGATCATTTCGGGTTCAATGATGATTGTTGGCGTTATGGCCGCAGTTTTCCCGGGGGTTTTTCTACGGACATTGGAGATGATGAAATACTGTGGTATGCCTTTCTTGGCTGAAATTACAGGAAATTTTCCAATCTTGCCGTCTTTTGGTGTAACTAAATTATTGCGGGGGAGAATCTGTTTCCCGCTGTCAGTGCTAATAGCCAATGAAGTTAATTCTATTTGGTTGTTCAGGTCTGAAGCAAAGAAGGTCAATTTGACCTGGCCGGAAAAATCAAAGTTGACTTTGAGGCAGCGGGCCGCAATTGGCTCAATTGGCACCGTAGAGGGCGGAATTGTTGCATCCATAGAGACCACTACCTCATGACACTTACTATAAATGAGTTCCATCCAATTTCCCTCTTTATCAGTATCAAGATTACTTGGTGTCTCTAGAATTTCTAAAGGGGGATATATTTGTTGTCTGGCATGTTCCCAATAGGACGAAAAGGTACCCACAAATTTGGAATAGGCCGCATGAAGGGAGATGCCGAAGGAATGCCTCCCCTTGTTTTGTTGTAAGACTGTGTTTAGCCATGCCAAGTCCTTTGACCGCGTTCCCATGGAATGAGATATGCTAAAAAATCTATGCAAATATCGAAAATTCGGTTCGACAAATATTTCCGGTTCGAGATTTTTCTTGACATGCTCACCCGTGATATATTCTCCCAGAAATTGCCAAAATGATTGGGTGTAATACGAACGGTCTCCACATTGATCGTAGAATGTCCCCTGTTTGCGCACGTACAGTTCCCTTGCATATCGCCGAATGCCCATTTGGCAATTGCCTTTTTCCAACTCCCCTTGTATTTTTCTGGCCATTTCTATTCCGATCGCTTCAGCGGTCCCTTCAGCCATCCAATCTCCAGGCGGAGCTTTACAATTACCAATAAACAAATCATAGGAATTTTGGACAGCGTGGAATAATTCATGTGCGAGATGCCTGTAGGCTGTTGGCGTGAGCTTTCCATTTTTAATGTTTCGGCCGGAATCGACCGTCATATAGGTATCGACTTCCACAACCTCTCCTGCCTCGTTCCATGCACAGGGAGACAACATGGCAGCTGGGCCGCCTGTACTAAACGGATAGACATAGACCGGCAACACTTTCTTATTATTTAAAATACTTGAGGCAATATCAGTATAGTTTGGCTTCCTAAACCCCATCGATTCATATTCTTGCGAGACTCTTTTCAACCAGCGTTCGATCTCTCTTGCCATCTCATCAGAAATTACTTGGGAACCTACCAGATCCCCTGGCTTTTTCTGGAAGACTTTAAACTCCTTAATCGGCCAAGTTTCTGCCACGGCAGGTAACGGGGACATCAGCCATATGACCCCAAGCAGGAATACCCAACAGCAATTGATTCGGCTCAAGACATTACACATCGGAGATGTCTTTCCTTTAAAAAATTCAATCGATTCGAAACTTCCTGCTCTATTGAAAGTCACAACCAAAGTTACTTGCCACAGTTCAACTGCACTTCAGGTCTGTCTTCCAAATTCTTAAATTCTGAAACATTTTTGCCATGGAGCACACGAAACTTTGGTCCTCGAAACAGCCCCTCTTTTCCATTAATCGAAACCGTCCCATTACTCCGAGCCTCAGGAAACCGCATGGCCTTCACTTGTTCCTCCACCTTATCCATCTCTTGGCCTTGTACATCTGATGCCTTATTCATCACATCCATAACCTCTGACATTTTTTCTGGTGGGATATCCTTACCGTATTTTTCTTGAATGGCGGCCATCTTTTTCTCGTACTTTTTTTGTATGGCTAAGTTGGCTTTGCTTGAAAATGCATTTATCTTCTCATTATGTTCCTGATTGATTTTCCATGGTGAGAAGGCGCGTTGTTCATTGGTCAATTCTCCGAGGAGCAACGTCATTTCCTCGAATTTTCCCGGCTGGTCGTCAATAGAATGGCTTTTAGACAGCAAAATAATTGCCGGTCTCCCCCGGAAGGTGCCTGTTGCAGTGGCATCAAATTCCACCATTAAGTTGCCGGTTCGGTATGCTTTGGTGGAGCAATAGCCAATCTGGAACGGATGAGTTTCATCACCCAAAGATAACGTTAAGACATGCGGTGGAATGTTTTTCGGTGACATTGCGGGCTTTGCGTAATTTTGCATCTCGGCCCCACAGGTAACTTGAATAGTGGCAGGAATGTTTTCTCCTTCGCCAACCAGGCCATTCCATTGAATGCCATTTTCTTTTATCCTCAGGGATGAGGTTTTGTCAGGAGACCCGGCCTGTTCCCGCCAATAGCCCTTGCGCCCAGCTTGAAACGTCAACCCAACTCGTGTCCGCTTGTCTGCTCCCATCGTAAGCTTCCATGCCCCCTTGACCGGAGGTTGGCGTGCCTCGATGTTAAACTTACCTGTTCCGCCACCCCAGAGTTCACATTTGGTGACCGTCAGATCATAGCGCTTCCCTTCGACCTCTACGATCGCGATCCCATGACCGACGGTGGCGGATTCAAACTGTTGTTGCTCTATTTTAGTCTGAGCCGCCTGGCGTTTATCCATCTTCTGCCCCATGCCTTTGAACATGTTTTCCATTTGTTCCTGTGTCTTCTCATCCATCCCTTGTTTTTTCAACATTTCCATCATTTGCTTCATGTCTTGTTGCTGTGACGTTGCATCACCTCTTTCAGCGCAAACTTGTCCTGTCGAACCCAAAAGGCCTATCACAACAATTGAAAGCGAGAGCTTGTATTTTTTCTTCATATTATTCTCCTCATTTAGCATCTCAGGGCAGAGGCTTCGTCTAAACCCATGGTCTCTCTATTTTCGTTCAATCTCCAAAACCGGTTCCACGGAATAAGATATTTACTCGCATGTTCCACGCGTAAAGCGATGTTCCACTGTCCCATACACCGTGGCGAGCAATTCAGATTCGGTGAGTGATTTCACCGCAAAACTATCCCATCGTTTAATGCGAATACGATTTTTCTTTGAACCAGAGATCTTATACGTAAACTTTTCGGGCACTTCACCTCCTATTGTCACTTCAACCGTTTGTGTATCAATAAAATGATAACGTTGGTGAGACCTGGCTTTTAGATTTTCGCTGATGTCTTTCACTGAAAGTGTTTCAAAATTATGCCCATTGATACTCTGATGCACCAGACACCATTCACCAAGAATGTCGGCACTATGAATCTCAGCGGAAGCCGACGTACTACCATACACAACAACCATGACCACCAGGATTTGACCCAATCGTTTCATGGCCAATCCTCCATAATAGTCAAGTTTGGCTAAATGAGGTATTGCCAGCTATATGGAGCGCCTTAGAAGTCATCACATATATGACGATTTTTGCCCATTTCTTCAAAATCCTCAAAGGGCATTTTGGGGAGCATTCCAGCAGCCAGTTTACTGCATTCCCGCATTTTTTGTATTTCTGGCCGAGCCATCATATCCTGTGCGTAAACCATAGCTTTGTCCTGGGCCCCATCGCGATTTCCGCTCCTGCACAAAGCTCCAAGCTCGGCTTTTATTTTCTTTCCTTCTTGATCCAATCCCTCCAACGCCGAACGATCGATATTTTTCATACAAGCCATCGCTTTCTGCATTTGTCCCATGTCCATTTGCATATTTGGGGGCATCCCAGGATGATCTTGAGCAAACGAAACCACAGGGATCAGAATAAGAACATAGATCATGTTTCTCATGGGGAAATCTCCTATAGTATTTTATCCTTCAACTAAGACATTTCAGAACTCCCTCGCCCTTTCAGGGAGAGGGTTGGGGTGAGGGTGAAGGGCGCATTTGCTCGTTAAACCACTATATAGGGCAAATACAATTAACAAAAAGAGGGATGAGTGGATAAACCTTGGGTCGTAAACTTTCTAGGTTTTCCCTTCGTAACGGTCAAAGTTGTGAGAGGGGGGAGACAGATAACGTTATGGGGAATTGACCAATTAAGTACCAAAGATAGTATTTGGGGTCAAACACGCTCCTAACGTCCCCCAAAATACCAAGAGCCTCTAGCGGAATAAACCACCAGAGGCTCTTTAAGGTTTTCTGTGATAACCCAATTTTCTTATTTCATCGCGAGGGCCAATTATGGTGTTTCTTTTTTCTCTATAGGCAGTGGAAATGAGATAATGATCCCGCCCATCACATCTCCTAACTTGAAATCTCGCTTCCCACTCAGAATATGACCATTGTGACAGTTTACGCAGGCCTTGGAGACGGCTCGATCCGCGTAGATAGCTTTAAAGAACCGTTGGTCACCTCTAGTAATAATTCCGCTATAGACCTCATCCGGATCGTCGGCTACCACTTGCAACCCTGTTTCTTCAAAAACGGTACTCGGCCCATTCTCCTCATAAATGGGCCATAGACTTGCTAGACGATATCGAAGACCAGAGCCGCCCATTTCGACGACCCGCCCCGCCATTAACAGCATTTGCGCCGGGAGGGGAAGCGCTTTTCGTTGTTTCCAGGCCTCGGCCGCCACCACTACGCGCTCTTCCTGCAATCGATCCACAACATGCGTCGTGTACAAGGCTCGATCCGCAGCAATGACCGCATGAATATAATCAGCCACAATATTTGGTGAAAAATCTACATCTATCTTCTCTTCCTCAGCAGCGAAGGCCACCCCCATACCTCCAAAGGCAAAAACGGCACTCACCACTAATCCGACAATTCCACATTTCGTATTCATAACCACCCCTCCTTTCGCCACCTCAGAACCCGTGGAAAGACCTCGAATCTGAACAATAACCATAAGCCAGGCACCAAACCCTACTACGGAATTTGAAGCCTTTTCGAAGGAATAATTTCCTGCCCCTCTTCTAATAATTCCAATCCAAACCTGGGATTATGCTCTATTTCATGCGCGCTCCGCCGACCCTGCGGAGATTGAAAAGTAAACTGTGCCCGAGTCCGACTATTGGCTTTGACCGTCACCGTTTGTTCTACAAACGTATTGACCCCTGGATGCCAGGCCGCCAGCACATATTCCCCAGGCGGTATATCGGTAATATGGAATTCCCCATCTTCTTTGGTAATCGAAAAATAGGGATTCTCTGCCACTAATCCCCAGGAAAACATATAGGGATGAAACCCGCATTGCATCACAAATATATTCCGCCCTTTGCGTAAATGAATGCGTTCAATCATAGGTTCGCCTGCCATGTATTTCTTCCCAAATAATCCAGCAATCTCTAGATAAGGATTCATAGGCAAAGGCCGATTAAACAACACCCGCGCACCCCGCTTTCTCGCCGTTTCGTATCCTTGTATATCATGTTCAACAGGATCCATATTCACGACTTCAATTTCATCACGGTCTTTCAAAACATTAACAAACGGAAGAAACTCACAGTCGATGGACTCAATTCTGACTTTAGGCAAGACAAACGATTTTCCCTTGGGCACATCCTTGAGCATCACCACTACATCCTTGAGGGTGTTATCCGGCCCAATGATAAAATCCTCCACAATTCGCCACCCCGTTCCCGTTGAAATAGTTCCACAAAATACCGGGTCTGGGATCGTCACAAGATTGAAGGCCATAGGTCGAGGTTTTCCACCCTCTATCGTCACCGTTCCTTGAATGCTTCCCCCATTGGTCACCTTGATTTCATCATAAGACCAAGCTGTGGGCCCAAAAATTGTCCCAAACCCTAACCCAATGATTCCTATGACAGATAATTTCCAATTCATCAGTTCCTCCACAAATCAGTTACCTTACCCTGCGGGTAATCCACTTTTCATTACAAAATCTTGTCTTATTCAGCTAGGCTCATTCTGAATAAGTTCTTTCGCTGCTTCAATTTGGTTATTGGTCATGGTTGCCGCCAACTTCTCCAGGTCCTTTTTAGCTATCCTGTCCCCCTTTTGGGCGGCCAAGAATAACCATTTGTAAGCAATGAGAAAATCTTGAGGAACTTTATCTTCTCTCGTGGCATACAAAAATCCAAGGTCGGCCTGAGCCTCTAAGAGCCCCTGGGTTGCGGCGTGCGTATACCACTCAACCGCTTTAGCAACATTTTGTTCCACGCCTTCACCATTCAAATACATTTGCCCAAGTGCATATTGGGCAGGGGCCATCCCCTGGTCTGCGGCTTTCTTGAACCAGCCCACAGCCGTCTTCACATCATTCGTATCTCCTCTCCCTTGGCGATACAATACCCCCAAATTGTTTTGCGCACCTGGATGTCCTTGATCGGCAGCCAATCGAAACCATTTGATAGCTTCTGAAAAATTTTGAGGAACCCCGGTACCTGCATTATACATCCATCCTAACGTAACTTGTGCATCTACATGCCCTTGCTCGGCAGCCAATCGGTACCACTTCCCTGCTTCCTGTGCATCACGTGGAGTTCCCTTCCCCATATTATAAAGTTCTCCAATAGCGGCCTGGGCTCCAGCATGACCTTCTTTGGCAGCAGAACGAAACTGTTTCATGGCCGTTTCGTAATCCCCGGCTTCAAGCGCTGTGACACCTTCCTGATAATTGGCTTCGACATTTTGGCAGCCAATCGTTCCTACTCCTAGAGCCACGCAACAGCTCAGCATGAAAATGGTCAATGTCCTTTTCATATACAGTCTCGGGGTCAGTGTAAAAGCCTATATGGGTTGACTATTTCTCGGAAATTTGGGTAACAGATTTCGGTCAAGATATTGGGAGCGAACACTCTACCCTCGATGATTCTATGAATGATACACAGTGTTCCTTATTCTTCGCCTATACGGGCTGGTCAATCAGACCACTACTCAATCTTATCGCAATCAGAAAAGCAATAAAAAGACCCATGGCTAGACCCAGCATCTTAACAGAACTCAAAAAAAACGGGGGAGCCCTTATGGGCTCCCCCGTTCAGAACTGCCCTGTCTTTCTAACCCCTCTGGGTTACTTAAAAGACGTTGGAGTGGGTTTAATGGTCTCAGGCTGCTCCAATTGAGCAGATGAGCTTCCGGCAGTTGCTGATCCCCGAAGCGGTTGAATTCGCGGATCGTTGGGAGGCAACACTCGGAAATATCCCCATTGGCCTGACTGGGCATAATTCAGCCGCCCATTGGACCAGACATAATCCCCACTATTAGCATTACGGCCACCAGCGGAGGACAAGAACACATCCAATCCTTCAGAACTGGCAAACTCCACCGTGCTGATCATATCAGCGCCTTCCATAAAGGGCTCAATCGGCCATTCATGGTCTTCGATGGTGAACATACCATTCTGTTCACTCGCAGCGCCAAAGACATGGACCCGAACCGGATCGCCCGAATGGGCCATGATGGTTGGCGTGACCGGATCTTGAGGATTATCCACCTCACAAGGTTGGAACATCCGGCCCAGCGAACACCCAGCCTCTTCCCGGTACGGGTAGGGTTCCGTCCGATAGTTCACGCCCGTAAGCCCTGCAACATTCTGCACGTAGGGCATGAAGGCTGTCCCCATGATGTTGTCCTCGTCTTGGAAGTACAAGGCCGCATCACGGTAATTGGGACGATTTTCTTGGCCTGGGATGGTCCGATCCACAATGACATCAGCTACCCAGCTATTTTTCAGAGAAATATCTGCTCCGGTTTTAGGATCTCGATATTGTGACCCTTCCGGACCGATAATCACACCTCCGAACAGCCCGTTTCTGACGTTCATCGCAACATTTCCGAAATCCCACACCATCATTTGCATCTCTCCGTTAAAGGGATCCGCATAGTAGGTGTAGGTCCGACTCTCCCCTGGGGCCACGGTCTGATCTCCAGGATTGTTTCCAAGGTTCACACCCAAGGAATCCTTTGGATCAAACGCCATCCCCATGGCTGAGAACGATGCTCGGCTGTTTTTCATCTTGTTCGTGAGCTTGACTTTCATACAATCGCCCATATTCACCCGAAGAGTCAGCGGCATCGGTTGCTCGCCGGCTACCCGCGTCATATCCTCCTCCAAGACATAAATCTTGGCTTCAGGATTTTTCACTTCAATCTTTCGCTCGAAGTCTACTTCGATGGCTTCGGGAACGTTCGGATTGAAGTCCATCTGCGGATAATCAATAGCTACGACGTTGAACTTCTTCACTGGAGCATCACTTGGGCATACCGGAAGCGCGGTAGGAATTCCCTCTCCGCCCGTTGCCTGATTTGGCAAGGGTTGAAGGTCTGCCACTGGCTTATCGAGTACCCGAATGATTCCCCATGACCCTTCAGAGAATTTAGAAAATCTTCCGTTGAAGAGCATATAATCACCAGCTTGCCGACGTGGACCACCGGCATCCGGAATGACTAGGTCATACCGCTCGGCAATGCCAATGTGTAGCGAGTTTTTACGATTGGCATCTCCAGCATATCGTTCCGACAGGAACGTATGTCCGGCGAGCGTCATGACATTACTTTCATTCATGGTGACGTCCAACATCCGGAGCATCATCGTATCCCCCACATAGGCCCGGAGCATCGGGGTAAATGGATCACCGTGCACCGCACTACTAAAGAGTTTGGAGGTATCCGGATTGTTAGCTAACCGTTGGGCAAAGGGCTCGGCTCGCCAGTTGAACGTTCCACCTGTCGTATGCGTCCCTCCATTGAGGAAGGGCATGGGAGTCATTTTGATCAATTCGGTTGCAGGCATAATGAAGGCAACTGTGCGTCCCGCCTCCAACGCCACTTCCACCGGTTGTCCAGGAGGATTACCGGCAGTCACCACATTAACCGTATGGGGAACAGTATCCTGGATGTGCAGCATATATTCCCGGAAACTGCCAGCTACATCATGACCAATTTTCTCGGTATTACGAATATCGGCAATCGGACCGGTACGAATTCGTTCCCCGGTCTTGGCGTTATGCCAGGTTGACCCGTAGGGCTCAATAATAATGGTCCCCACCGCACCATGCGGCCAGGTCGTCCCACCAAACGCATGATCATGCCAGAAGGTGGTTCCGACATCGACATCGGCCCAGAACCGTTGCCAGACGTATTCCACCGTGGCAATTTCACCAGCAGCATGGTCGTTCTTAAGTGGATGCGTAAAGGTCAGGGCATCACCCTCGATTTTTGCAATCCGGACAATCTCCCATTTCCCTACTTGATCCACACCAACCATAATGGGGATACCAACATGATATTGCTTAGCATTCGTGAGATGAATAGTTTTGTCACCGGCCTTGGCCGCCTTAGTCAGCTTGGCGTTCATTGGAACCGGCAACCCCTTCTGCTTTTCCTTTTTGAACTGATGGAATGGTCGCATAGATTGTTCATACGACATTCCCGAAATCACTCCATCCGACGCTTGGTTGTCAAACTGGATGAAGTGAAAATGGGTATTGATTTTCGATGATTGGAAGTTTGTGAGATCATCATCGGTCCATTCACTTGTGAGGAGCCAATCCACACAATCATAAATATTGGCCCGCAAAATCAGAGGATATTTCAGGTCGTTGTTCGCCCGAACGGCCTCTTCCTCTTCGTGGACGACATAGATTAAACCATGCTTATCCACGATCGCCGGCTCACTCCCTTGAGCATCAGCCAGTGTGATCTCGGTTTCGATGAAGTGAACATTGTATTCTTGTCGCCCTGCCCGTTTAGGACAGAGACTCCACCGTCCATTTTCACCGGGCTCAGCAGGATAGACACTCGGGGTTCCATCTGCTGCATGCTTGATGGGTTCGAGCCAAGGGGCTCCATTGTGATCTTTCGAGAAAGGGATCCGTTTGCCAAAATGAGGAGTAACCCATGGCCAGGCGACCTTTCCGGTTTTTGGTTCAAACCAAATTGGCCGTCGTTCTCCTGCCTTATACCCTTGCCATTCTGGACGGTATTTGGGGTTTTCGCCAATGGTGGCTTCTTTTTCACTCATAGCGGTATTACCCTTCCACACCCAGTCCATCACCGTGGCATCATACGCCAGAATCTGACCCTTTTCATCATCAGTGTTACCAGGTTTCCCCTGGTTGGCTAACTGCATTTCCACCCAATCTTTGATGTTGACGACTGGGGGATCACTCTTCCAATCACTCTTGCCACTGCCAACAATCTTAAACATATCGCCAAACCAATTGACCGTTTTGCCAACCAATTTGTCTGAAGTCACTGGTTTCGCAATCCGACCGATTCGATCAGGAAGTTCCCGCAAGGGAGGCATCACATCATTTTGAAATCCTGGCACCTGCATGGTGTTATACACACGCCAGTAGCCCCACATCCCTGCCACATAGTGATGGGCAACATGGCAGTGATACAAGAAGTCCCCAGCTAGCCATTGGCACAGCCCGGATCCACATTCTGTTTCCAGGTCCAAGGCTTCGGCTGGCCCAATCAGTTCAACATCTACGCGATCAGATTTGGTCCTGATCACCGGATATTTCTGGGGTCCATTTTGACCGATATTCCACACCGGCATCTGCGTGGCTCGTGGACTCCGTTGCCATCGTATCGACCCACCATGCGGATGGTGGGAATGGAAGACTTCGGAACCACCATGCACCACACGCCATTTTGCCGGATCACCGAGATAACTCCTAGGAATGGTCGGAGAGGCATCGGCAAACGTGTAACTGCTATAAGCCATGGATTCATCTTCAAACCCAAAGTACTCATGTTGAATATGCATGTTATTGATGCCAAACGGTTCACTTCGATAGTTGAGCGCCCGGGCACCAGGACGATAGGCGTCGGTTAAAGGATCTCGTTGTGGAAGGAAGTCTCCATGCTTATTGACTGGCCGGAAAGCTTCATCCCCGATTTCATGGTAAATGACGACAAATTCACGAAAAGCGGGTCCGGTCCCATTCTCAATCATCACCTGCCAACCACTTTTTGCTTCCGTGGCTGGACCAGTTCCAAGCGGCTCCCAGTATTTTGACCCACGTGGTTCCACAATGAACGCGCCGGCCAGACCCATCACGGTCAGCTCTCGGTCATTGCTCCCATTGGTATGGAATTGGCGAGCACCTTCCTGTGTGTCAGGATGAATGTACCATTCCATCTTGACGGCTTGGCCTTCTCCTGCCACTGAAGCCCGGTTGGTCGTGAGCGCCGGTTTTCCCGTATCGGCCATCACCATATCGGAACCATTAATGTGAAAACTGACTTCTTCTCCAAATTCTAATTTGTTCCGCAAGGTGAACTTGACGCAATCCCCTTGGTTGCCACGAATCACCAAAGGTTGAATCCACTGATTTTGAACCCCAGCAATGATCGCACCGGGATCAGTATGGCCAACTACCTCTCTGGCCTTAGCATTCTTGGCTTCTTCAGCCCGAACTTTGTCCACGTTTTCGGTCAGGACATACATGACACCAGGATAATAGTCGAGCCAGGCGTTCAGCGTAATTTCCGCATTGATGGCGGAGATATCATACTCCTTCACCGGCGCCGTACTTGGACACCGCCCACCCTTATTTGACACGGGCTGAGCCTCCAGATCTGACATCAGCAGCCCATTCCCTCTTCCTGCGCCATATTGATGCATTGTCGACATCTCATTAAAGGTGCCGGTGTTTTTGGGCTGATGGTCCATTTCTGTCTTCATCTGGTCCATCATACGTTGATGCTGAAGCTCAACCTTTGCGGCCCGTTCCGCCCGCCCTTCGACTGAGTTTTCAAGGACGGTCTGCCCCTTCAGCTTTTCCGCCCATCCTGCCGATGGAGATGTCATCCCCACAGGATGGACATGTTCAGATGAAGCATCTTCAGCGCTTACGAATGATGGAGCCACCCAAAAGGCTGCCCCCCCAAACAGCGCCAAAAACGCTGAAACCGTCAATAAAGCCCGTTTGCCGTAAAACATACTCTGACCTCCTTTACTAAGGCGGCTCATGAATAAAAAGTCAAAACTCGAATTGACGACTGTTATGATTTGGCCAAGATCTTTGCATTCAAGATTAGAACTTTGCCCGGCCCTTACCTAAAAAATAAGCGCCGACATTGGATGTCCTCTGTGTTTATTCAGGAGGTTGGGGATTCCGGAGGCCGGTCCATCACACCCCGCCCAATGTCGGCAACAAAAATAAAAGCAATGCTAATGCCAATCAACAGAATCTCGCGAAAAAAACAAAAAACTCCAAATAAAACGCTTTGGAAAAGAATTAAAGTGGGTAAGCATAGGGACTGAATTGGAACCGTACATTCCACACCGTTAGCCACCCACGAATGCTCCTCGTAAAAATGTAAAATTTTCAATGACTTGCGCGTACAATTTTTTGAACACACAGAGATGATAATTGGGGCACTTTGGGGCAGAAAGCAGAAATTTGTCGGGCTATGCAATGTGGTAATCCCGTATTTTCTTATACAGTCCCGACCGGCTAATACCCAAGAGTCGGGCAGCACGTGTTTTATCTCCTTTGACAACTCGAAGGACTTGAAGAATGTTTTCTCGTTCAGCTTCTTGACGGGCAGTTTTTCCAATAGTGTGCAAATCGCTTGTTGAGTGATGAACAGGATTATCTGTAAACAAATCCTGTGGCCAAATGATGTTGTTTTTACAGGTAACCACCACCCGTTCGATTAAATTTTCTAATTCTCGAACATTCCCGGGCCAGCCGTATTGAGACAAAGCTTGCAGCGCCTCTAGAGTAAGCGTTAAGGGTGACCGTCCATGCCTCTCTTTCGCTTGAGCAAGAAAATGGTTCGCCAACAATGAAATGTCTTCCCTTCGCTCTCTCAAGGTGGGCACCGTTAAGGGCAATACAGACAATCGATAATATAAATCGGCACGAAACGTCTTTGATCGCACAAGATTTTGAAAGGACGTATGGCCTGCAGAAATGACACGCACATCAATCTTAATAGACTGACTACTCCCCACTGGCTTGATTTCTCCCTCTTGTAATACTCGCAATAATCTCGCCTGAAACGCTGAAGTGGTATCCGCGATTTCATCCAAAAAAATTGTGCCGCCCTCCGCTTCTTCAAAGAGACCCTTTCGATCAGCCACGGCGCCCGTAAACGCTCCTCGCACATGGCCAAATAATTCACTCTCCAGCAAGGTTTCAGGCAACGAACTACATTCCACCACCACAAAGGGCTTGGATCGTCGACGACTCAAGGCATGAATCGTTTTGGCCACTAATTCTTTACCGGTCCCGCTTTCTCCTTCTATCAACACGGAGGCGTCAGATTTGGCGACCAAGCCAATCATCTCCACAAGCTGTTGCATGACGGCACTCTCTCCAATCAGAGAACGGTAGTCAGCCTGACCAGTTTTCCCACCTGGCACCACGTTCGGGTCAAGATCAGACCTCCACACGGTACCCTCTATCGGTGATCGACCCATCATCACCACACAGGTGCTTCCTCCTGCTTGATCTTGGATGGGAAATGATGTGATAAATGGACAAGAAGAAGCTTGGTCATCCCCATCAGCATTTTCTTGTCCCGTTTGATGCGTTGATACGCATCCCTCCCAGACATGTTGCGCCGGACAAACCGCGCAGGGTTCTTGCGAAAGAAGTGGAAAGTCCAAAGCTTGGGTGGATGTCGGAGCAAGCAGGCCACAGGCGGATACTGCGGTACGGGCAGCTGAGTTGGAATAAATGAGTTTCAGATTTGGACCAAAAATCACCACTGGCTCAGAAAGGTGATCAGCCAACAGCTTCAATCCTTCTAATCGGAAAGTAAGTGTCTGATCCCAATCTAATTCGACCTGAAAACACAACCCGGCCATTGTTATGAATGCCTTACGTGTTAATGAATCCTCTTAAATGGATTTTCAGTTTTCCCTTGAACTGGGAAAAATCAGAATGCGATGCCTAAATAAGCACCTGCGGTTCCAAAGTTATTCGTCGTATCTGTTTGCCCTGTCGCTAAATGGAAACGTCCATCGACTCCAAGATGAATCGCCTTCCAGACACGCACTTGGGCTCCGACCGCAAACTGCACTCCAATATCCAAGACCGTCGTATCATCAGAGGGGGGACTGATAACATGAAAATCTAATCCCGCAGGGATGATCCAAGGGCGAAAACGGCTGCCTTCCATAAACATGATTTTAGGGGCCACATTCACCGTCAGCATCGTGATTTGGACTTTCTCTTTCCTTACCGAACAGGATGAAACTCCAGCCACTGCACAGGTGGCCGGAACAGCCTGCGTGACCCTCTTGGAATCAAATCGTTTGAATTCCACTCCAATTTCCCCTAAAGCCCAGACTCCCGACATCATTCCCCACACATCCCTAGTAAGGACCAAATCGAGTCCGGCACCCACATAATAGCCCGAATCTCCGCTATTATTTCCCTGAAACCCAAAGACATCCGTAAAGACCTCCCCTGACCGATCACTCGTCGCCCAAGCTCCCCCTCCACGAAAGAAAACCATATTCCCCGTTTCTTGGTCCGCGCCTGGTGAAGAAGAGAGTGTTTTTTGTTCCAAAGCCTCTAACCGTTCCTCTACCGTTGCGGCTTGAACGGTAGTCACCCCCGTCAGGGACCATAACAGCGCACACACCATCACCCCACATAAACCACTTGGTAAAATCGACCGGCCTCTGTTCATCATGCGACCTCCTTCTTTATGAAGAGAAACAATTCCTGTCTAGACGGATTTTCATAAAAATTAATGCTTACCTGTTTTTCAATTTCTCTGAAATTAGAAATTATTTTGATACCCTAAACACATGCCTCGACTTCGTCATTGCTGAATGACAAGATGGAATGAGATTGTTATCAACCTTTTTCGTAGGGCGAATGGCCTAATGACAGAGAGGAGCTATGGCGCAAGCGGGGAAAAAGGGGTTGGATATACAGTAGGGAGATAAACGTTTGAAGAAGATACCAATTACAGAGAAAATTTTTGAGGTATCACGAAAAATGGTCGTGACAGCAAAGGCGGTTAACTTGAAGAGGAGGTACTAGCAATTTTGGTAAGACGTTCAACATTGAGTAGGGTCAGGTCCCGGCCTTCCAGCGTAATCAATCCCGCCTCCTGAAAATCACGGAGAAGACGTACGACAGTTTCAACAGTGATTGCAGTCATTTGAGCCAGATCTTCCCGTTTGAGCTTGAGAATGATCCGAGTTCTCTCACCCTCTTGCTCCCCAAACCGCTCGCGAAGTTCTAATAATAACCGGGCTAAGCGCTCCCTGGCTGGGGTAAACGCAAATTTGTCCGCCGCACTCACTACGTCAGTCATCTCTTTACTTAACACCTGAATTAATTTCACGGCCGCATCACCATGGTCCTTCAAAAATGCTAAGAAACTTGCGCGATCCAATAGACAAAGTTGGGAAGGCTCCAAAACCTCGCAGGTGACCTGATGGACTGGTTGTTCTTGAAAGGCCTGTTTTTCAAGAAGTTGGCCTGAATCTAAAATCCAGACCAATCGTTGCTGCCCTTTACGATTCAACCGTGTAAGTTTCACTCGCCCATGACACAAAATATAGAGGCCAAGTGCCACATGGCCTTCATAAAAAACATACTGGCCGGGTTGGTAGATCGCTCGCCGTTTTATTAACCCGAAGGGCTCCTCCACAGGAGGCACAATGTTACAAATATCAGAAAATTCCCGGTTGGGGCAGGATTCGCAATCAGATATGGCGAGAGGGGGTAACGGCTTCATTCATTCACCCAACTTTCTAGAATTTTGAGAACTATATACTATTTCTCACTCCATAACCAAATAGCCTCTATTCTTACACCTACTCAATTGGATGAGGAACGGGAATTGGTGCAAATTCGCTTGCCCTGGCACAATGTCAATCCTGCTCACACTACTCAATTCTTCGAAATACTTCAAAGGCCGACCGTTGAACCACGATATCATTCTCCTCAGTGTCCGGTGATACCTCATCTACACACTCAGCTACCGCGATTTGGTCGAGAAGGAAATAGTACAAATAGTAAAAAAATAGCGCCGTCCAATTTCTATTTCATTGATTTCTCACCACTTACTGATTGGGCCACTTAATTGTTCGTATCACGGTGGCAATAGATAAAAACGGCGCCTCGCAGAACTTCTGACCTTTTCACGTTTTTTCGTCATTCCCGCCAGTTGTTAGCGGGAATCCATCTTGGTCCCTTCGGATAGATACCCGCCCCCGCCAATGGCCGCAGGGGCAAGCTTTCAAACTGCGGGTATGACCGTATGGCCTCCGCCTTGTGCATGAGACGATTGCCGGGTCTTTTCGGAACCTCGGATGGACAGAAGAACCAGATCGACCATGCCGCCTGATCGAATCCTACGCCCTATTTACCGGTCTCCGCAGAAATTTTAAGAATCTTCTCAAAAATGCACGGTTACACGATTGCCCTACTACCCATAAAATTCATTTTTTATTTAGAGCAGGGCATTTTCCCCATTTACAGATTGACCAACCTGAGGAAGGATCTGAAAAATCACATGATCCTCCCGAGTGTCTTATTTTCTAGCCATACCCAAAGGTATCTTATGAAAAAGGCGGGGAAGTCTTGAGACTTCCCCGCCTTTTTTTCATCCATTCACCCGTTACGGGTTACTTGGCCACAGTAGGAATGATCCGGGGAGTACCCAAATCATCAAGCTTGGCCTGTTTATTTGAAGACACAGAACCTTCCAACGGCAGAATCCGTTGATCCGTGCTCGGCAATACCCGGAGATAGCCCCATTGCCCCGATTGGGAATAGGGCAACCGGCCATTGCTCCACACATAGTCCCCGGCGAGAGACCATTTCCCTCCCGCTGATGGCAGGAAGACATCTAAGCCTTCCGATCCGGAGAACTCCACGGTGCTAATCATATCCGCACCAGGAAGGAAGGGTTCAATTGGCCATTCATGTTTTTCCACCGTGAACATCCCATTCTGCTCGCTGCTGGCACCAAAGACGTGAATCCGTACCTTGTCTCCGGCATGGGCTTCAATCGTCGGCGTGACAGGATCCTGCGGATTATCCACTTCACAGGGTTGAAACATTCGACCCAACGAACACCCTGCTTCTTCACGATGTAGGTAGGGTTCGGCGCGATAGTTCACACCGGTCAGCCCCGCCACATTTTGCACATAGGGCATGAAGCTGGTGCCAATGATGTTGTCCTCATCTTGGAAATACAAGGCCACATCTCGATAGTTGGATCGACCCTCATAGCCTTGAATGGTTCGATCCACAATCACATCAGCATTCCAGCTATTTTTCAGCGACACATCTTCCCCTGTTTTCGGATCACGGTAGGTTGACCCCTTAGGACCGATGATGACGCCACCAAACAAACCGTTACGAGGATTCATGGAGACATTCCCCCAATCCCACACTAAGGATTGCGTTTCCCCATTGAAAGGATCCGCATAGAACGTGTAGGTACGGGATTCACCCGAGGCCACGGTTTGATCGCCTGGGTTGTTTCCAAGGTTCACACCTTGGGAATCTTTAGGATCGAATGCCAAGCCAAAGGCCGCGAACGACGCCCGCCCCTCTTTCAGTTTGTTCGTCAATTTCACTTTGAGACAATCCCCCACGTTAGCCCGTAGGGTTAACGGCATGGGTTGCGCATCACCAGAAACTTTCTTTACTTCATCCTCAAGGACATAAATCTTGGCTTCTGGGTTACGCAATTCGATCTTCCGTTCGAAGTCCACTTCGATCGCTTCCGGAGCATTCGCATTAAAGCTCATCCCCGGGTGATCCATCGCGACCACATTAAACGCTTTCACCGGAGCGTCTTTTGGACAGACCGGCAACCGCTCTGGCATTCCTTCTTTGCCATACGCCTTATTCGGCAATGGCTGAAGGTCACCCACCGGTTTATCTAAGACCCGAATAATCCCCCAGGCTCCTTCTGAAAACTTGGAGCTGCGGCCATTGAAGAACATATAATCGCCCGCTTGGTGCCTGGGACCACCGGCTTCTGGGACGACCAAATCATACCGCTCAGCAATCCCAACATGCAGGGAATGCTTGCGATTGGCTTCCTGTGCATATCGTTCTGACCAGAACGTATGCCCGGACAACGTGAACACATTACTTTCATTCATGGTCACATCGATCAACCGAAACACGATGGCATCCCCCAAGTAGGCCCGAATCATAGCCGTACTGGGATCACCATGTACCGCACTACTGAAGATCTTTGACGGATCCGCATTATTCGCCAAGCGTTGCGCGAATGGTTCGGCCCTAAAATTTAACGCCCCACCCGTGGTATGGGTGCCACCATTTAAAAACGGCATGGGGGTCATTTTAATTTTTTCATTGGGGGGCATAATAAACGACACCGTCCGCCCGGCTTCCAATGCGACATCAATTGGTTGCCCTGGCGGATTCCCCGCCGTCACCACGTTGACCGTATGCGGCACGGTATCCATGATATGCACCATCAGTTCCCGGAAACTACCGGCCACATCATGACCCACACGTTCCACGGCATGAATATCAGCCACCGGACCGGTCCGAATCCGTTCACCGGTTTTCGGATCATGCCAGGTGGAATTGAACGGTTCGGCAATCATGGTTCCAACCGCACCATGCGGCCAGGTCGTGCCACCAAACGCATGGTCATGCCAGAACACACTGCCAACATCCGCATCCACCCAGAACCGCTGCCGCACATATTCCACGGTCACAATATCATCAACGGGGTGGTCATTCCGTAAAGGTTGTGCTAGCTCGAGTTCCCCGTCTTCAATTTTAACAATCCGTTGTACTTCTTTGCCTTTGACATTATCCGCGCCAATCAAGATCGGAATGCCTACATGGTATTGCTTGGCATTCGATACATGAATTTCCTTATCCCCTTTTTTGGCGGCCTTGGTGACCTTGGCGTTCATGGGGATTGGCAACCCTTTTTTCGTGGGCTTATCAAATTGCGTAAAGGGGCGCATGGACTGCTCATACGAAAATCCCGAAATCACGCCATCTGATGCTTGATTGTCAAATTGGAAGAAATGAAAATGCGTATTAATTTTCGAAGATTGAAAGTTCGTAATATCATCATCCAACCATTCACTGGTCAGCATCCAATCTATACAATCATACACATTGGCTCGAACGACCAATGGAAACTTCTTGTCGTTATCCGCTCGCACCGCTTCTTCTTCCTCGTGCACCACATACAACAACCCATTGGGATCTACGATGGCGGGTTCATTGCCCTCCGCCGCAGATAATTCAATGGGCAACTTAATGAAATGCACATTATAATCTTGAGTCCCTGCTCGATCCGGGCACAAACTCCATGGCCCATTTTCCCCAGCTTTGGCAGGTTCAACCGAACGAGTCCCATCCGGATTCAACCGAATCATTTCTAACCAAGGCGCTGGGTTATGATCATTGGAAAACGGCACCCGCTTACCGAAATGGGGCGTCAACCATGGCCACGCCACTTTTCCGGTCGTGGGTTCAAACCAAATGGCCCGACGCTCACCCGCCTTATACCCTTGCCATTCTGGTCGGTACTTGGGATTTTCACCAATCGTCGGTTCTTTCTCGCTCATGGCCTTGGCGCCATCCCAGACCCAATCAATCACCGTGGCATCATAGGCTTTCATTTGACCGAGTTCATCATCTTTATGACCAGGCTTCCCTTGATTGGTCAGCTGCATTTCCACCCAGTCTTTAATATTGACAACAGCTGGCTTGGCGTTCCAATTACTTGTTCCACTCCCAACAATCTTAAATTGGGATCCAAACCAATTGACCGTCTTGCCCACCAATTGGTCGGATGTGACGGGCTTTTGAATACGGTCTAACCGATCCGGCAACTCTCGTAAGGGCGCCATCACGTCATTTTGGACACCTGGCTCTTGCAAGGTGTTATAGACACGCCAGTAGCCCCACATGCCAGCCACATAATGATGAGCGACATGGCAATGGAACAAGAAGTCTCCAGCTAGCCACTGACACAGCCCTGACCCACATTCAGTTTCGAGGTCCAAGGCTTCTGAAGGCCCAATGACTTCCACATCTACGCGATCAGATTTTGTCCGAATCACGGGATATTTGACCGGACCACTTTGCCCGGTATTCCACACCGGCATCTGGGTGGCTCGGGGACTGCGTTGCCATCGAATCGACCCACCATGAGGATGATGGGAATGGAACACTTCGGATCCCCCATGCACAATGCGGAACTTGGCCGGATCCCCTAAATAACTCCGAGGAATCGTTGGCGCGGCATCTCCAAAAGTATAGGAGCTATAGGCCATCGACTCATCTTCGAACCCAAAATATTCATGTTGTACATGCATATTGTTGATACCGAAGGGCTCACTGCGATAATTGAGCGCCCGGGCACCAGGTCGATAGGCATCCGTTAACGGATCCCGTTGAGGCAAGAAGTCCCCATGCTTGTTCACCGGACGAAAGGCTTCGTCCCCGACTTCATGATAAATGAGCACAAATTCCCGAAAATCCGGGCCGTCGCCATTATCAATCATCACTTGCCAGCCACTGCTAGCAGCTGTGGCCGGACCCGTTCCGAGCGGTTCATAATAATTGGACCCACGCGGTTCAACCACAAACACCCCAAACATCCCCATGACCGTCAATTCTCGGTCATTACTGAAGGTATGAAATTGCCGGCCACCTTCTTGGGTCTGTGGGTGGATGTACCATTCCATATTAATGGTTTTGCCTTCTTCCGCCACCGTGGCAGGATTGGTGGTCACGGCCGGCTGCCCCGTTTCACTCATGACCATGTCCGAGCCATTGATATGCAAACTGACTTCTTCGCCAAACTCTAACTGATTGTGCAGCGTGATCTTGACACAATCGCCTTGATTGCCCCGAATGACCAAGGGTTGGATCCATTGATCCTGAATGCCATTTTTCACGCCGCCTGGATCATGATGGCCTTCCTTCTCCCGCGCCTCGGCATTTTTGGCTTCTTCCGCACGAATCTTGTCCAGATTCTCCGTTAAGGCATACATGTACCCCGGATAGTAATCCAGCCATTGATTCAAAGTAATTTCGACATTAATGGCCGAGATATCATAATTACGAACGGGGGCCGTCTTAGGGCATAAGCCCCCATTCATAGAAACAGGTTCAACCCCGGAACTACTGGCGAGTAAGCCATTTCCCGGTCCACCACCATATTGATGAATCATGGACATGGAATTAAAGGCACCGGTATTTTCCCCATTGTGGTCCATGTCTTTTTGCATTTGCTGCATCATACGCTCGTGTTGCTGTTCCACGAGCGCCGCCCGCTCCGCGCGACCTTCCATCGCATCTTCCACAATCGTTTGGCCCTTCAGCTTTTCGGCCCAGCCAGGCGACTGTGAGGTCATCCCCACGGAATGAACATGTTGAGAAGAAGCATCCTCAGCGCTCACAAATGATGGAGTTCCCCACAAGGTTGCTCCACCAAACAACGCCAAGAATGCCGAAACCATAAATAACGTCCGTCTGCCGTGATACATGCTCCGGCCTCCTTTACATAAAACGTTTGGTGAATAAAAAATCAAAACTTAATTCGAACACTGATATCTGATTAACCAGAGTGTTTTCTGCTTTTCTGAATTTGTAAAATTGTTCATTTCTTTCAGGACTTAGCACCAACACTGAGTATCCTCTATTATTGGTTCACGAAATTGGGGATTCCGGAGACCGGTCAATCATACCCCCCTCACCGCCTGGACAAAAGTGAACGCGACATTAATACCAAAAACGTAGTATCTGTGGCAAAGAGCGACAACAGCCAATATCTGTAGGGGGGCATCCACCTCAGCAAGGTAAGACAACCATCGTATGCGGCAAAAAGATCTACATTTATACACAGTAGGCCAAAAAGCCAAACTGGCAAGATTTAATTATGTAAAATCAATAAGTTAGGCGTACAACTTTCAGGACACACAATATACCTAAGTGGGAGAATAGAGAGACAACCCGGGTACGGCTTTTAGGAAATTTGGTAGGTTCGTAACTTGTTATAAAGGTTGGAACGACTAATCTTGAGGAGACGCGCAGCGCGGGTCTTATCACCTTGAGTTTCGGAAAGAGCTTGAAGAATACCTTCCCGTTCCGCGGTTTGACGAGCCGCTTTACCCACCAAATTCAAATCCCTATTGGCGCCATGGAGCATAGCCTGATTCCCAAAGAAATCGGTGGCATGAATCATAGAATGCGGACAGGTCACTACAACCCGCTCTATTAAATTCTCCAATTCTCGAACATTTCCCGGCCAATTGTATTGCTCTAACGCCCGCAGAGCATCTGGCTGCACGGTCAATGAAGTGCGGCTATGCTGACGAGTTGAACGATCCAGGAAATACCTTACCAATAAAGGAATATCTTCTTTTCGCTCACGTAAGGGCGGTACCTGAAGCGGCAACACCGACAAACGGTAATATAAATCCGCCCGAAATCTTTTCGTCTCAATCAAACTCTCCAGAGGGGTATTACCAGCAGAAATGACTCTTACATTCACCTTAATTGATTGATTGCTCCCAATGGGTTTAATTTCTCCTCCCTGCAACACCCGGAGCAGGCGGGCTTGAAACGCAGGAGTCGTATCCGTAATTTCATCTAAAAAAATCGTACCGCCTTCGGCTTCCTCGAACAATCCCTTCCGATCGACGACGGCGCCAGTAAAGGCTCCACGTACATGCCCGAATAATTCGCTTTCCAAGAGGGTTTCAGGCAAGGAGCTACATTCCACCACGACAAAAGGGTGGGCGTGCCGACGACTCAACGCATGAATAGTTTTAGCAACGAGTTCTTTACCCGTTCCACTTTCTCCTTGAATTAATACCGTAGCCTCACTCGCTGCCACCAACTGAATCATTTCCACCAACCGTTGTATGGGCTCACTTTTACCGATAATCGACCGTAGGCAAAGTTCTCCCTGATGATCAGGAATTTTCAGTGTCTCTTGATATTGCGAAACCGCAACCACACTGTCACTGCCACGGATTCCCATCAATACCGCAAAATGCGTCGTATCGGTCTCACCTTTTAGCGGCACGGCACGTGGCAATGGACACATCGCAGGTGAATCCACAGTCGATAAAGGCCTAAGTTCGTTGTCATGATCGTGATCGTTTAGCTGAAACAATGTGGCCGCGGGACAAGATTCGCATGGGATTTGTTGCGAACCACATGAATTGGGAAGGGAAGGGACTAGCCCAGGAACTAAGGGGCAGTCATTCGCAATATGATTAGCCGCCGGATTGGAATAGACCAACTCCATCTGAGGATTAAAGATGACAATAGGTTCATCTAAATAATGCGCTAGGATTTTCAAACCCTCGATGCGCGCATGAATATGTTCAGGAACATCAGCACCCGTTGGCGAATACGATCCGGCCATCGTATTGATTCCTCTCTTTCATAAAGACCATTCTTGCAATCACAATAAATTTCCACAGGGATTCGCTAGACACACGTGTGCAATCCACACTTTCAAATCATGTAAATGAAGCGGCTTTTCAAAATATCCTTTGGCTCCGCATTCCAGCGCTTTGGCTTTCGATTGACTATCGCCATGGGCGGTCATCACCACGATAGAACTCTCCGGAGCTGAGGCCTTCAGCAACCGTAAATACGGAAAGCCCCCCGCAGGAATTTTTAAATCAGTGACAATAACTTTCGGAGTGACAGTCTGAAGCGCATTCAACGCCCCCTGGCCATCCTGAGATTCAACCACCCGACAACCCTTCTCCTGAAGAGCATCAACCAAAACCGCCCTCATGGCCTCATCTTCATCAACAACCAGAATGGTACAAGATTGTTCCTTGGCTTGCTGATGTACCGGAAGGGACTTCATCCGGATCTCCACTTCTTTCTCATATCATCGCTTTCATAAGGAAAATCAAGGAAATGTCTAACTAAAGATCCAGCAAAATCCAGACCTGGCAATATTGCCGAATGATGACTGAAGATTGTCCCATTTTGGGGGAAAAGAAAAAATTCCTAAAAAATCAATGTGGTATTCTGCTACAGAATCTTCCTTTGATTAGTCACCGGAATGTCCTCAATCCCGCGAAGATTTTTTCGCCCCTCGCACGACAAGTACCGAGCATGGAGCATGCCGACTGACCGTATGTGCCACACTTCCCATAAATACCTTCCTCAGCCCAGTCTTTCCCGTTGAGCCAACAAGGATAAGATCAGCCTTTTGTCGCCGTGCCATCTTCAATATTTCCTGCGCTTCATGCCCCAGAGCCAAACATTCATCTACCTGGAACGAAAGAGAAGACAGCGCATTTCGAGTTTCTTTTAACAGAGCGACACCGACAGATCCACGATCGCGACACAAATCCTTCGTCATTTTTGCAAATTCGGCCTGACTCATTCCTGCACGATGAACGCACTGCTCTGTTTCGTAGAGGTGCTTTCTAATGACATGAAGTACCGTCACCCTAGATCCATCAGGAAGGCCGATTTCCTTCAGAATATCAACCGCGTTCCAAGAATCAGGTGACCCATCAGTGGCAAGAAGAACCTTGAGACTTGATGAGAATTTCGCTTTTCGGGCGGTAGGTCGTCCAATGAGGACCGAACAACGAGCATCATTCAAGACCCATTCACTCACGCTACCAATGAGCAGACCAGAAATTCGAGAGAGACCTCTTGAACCAAGAACCGCCACATCAATCTTCTTTTTTTGAATGAGGTTCAAAATTTCTTGTCCTGGAATGCCCTTCACCACCATCGTTTCCACCTGTAGCATTGTCGACCCAAACTGTTTTTTGACTTGATCAAGAGCGGCCTGAATGGAAATGGAAGAGTTGCCTGTATCGGACAAGTTCTTTTGAGACGATCGACCTTCACGTGCTGGGGCCATCTGGTTTTCTAGAGGCAGAACATGCAGCACGATCAAGATTGATCCCGTTGGCCACTTCAGCTTTTGCAACACATGAATCGTAGCTTTGGAATCTTTGGATTGATCGATGGCTAACAACATTCGCATAAAATGAGCCTTTCCAAATTCCGAAATCCAGCAATGGGTTACTTATAAACCCACTATGCCATGGATAAGCAGCCCTATTCCAACTGAGTAACCACTATTCGGTTTTGACCAACGGTACCAGCTGAACAGTCGGATTTAGCCCATGAAAGAACACCCCTTTCAGAGTATGATTGATTCCGTTCTCATAACAGAAACCAAAGGGTAGCTAATCATCATCATTCTCGTCCTTTACGTCCAACTGGCCGCCCCGATGACAGTTGAGACACTTGGCAAAATGGCCGATTCGGTGCGCTCCCTCACCTTCTTCAATGATATGCCTGACCTGCGAGTTTGAACGCAACATCATCTTCTTTTTCCCTTCCCCTGACTCCATTACATGACAATCGGAACAGGACGTCGCGCCTGAGGCTCGAAATACAAATTCTCCATGAGGATTGTTCAGTGCCCCTATGGTAATCGCAGCCAGGACACCGCGATGTTCAACGTGACACGTCAAACAGGGTTGAGCCTTTTGAATTAGGTCAAGATGAAAACAAGAGACATCGGGTTCCGATCGGGCGGCAAAATTCGCGCTGGAATGACAGGACAGACATTTCTGAAGAGTCGGCCCTCGAAAAGGTTCATGACACGACCGGCATGACGTCACATCCGTATGGGCCCGGCTGAGATGCCCAGGAGCCCAAAGGGCTTCAGTGTAGTGTGGTGACAACCAAACGACCGCCCCAATCAACAGGGCCGTCAGACCCCAAATGAGAGGCGCCACCCAGGATCGTATGCACCCTAACATTTACGTGCCTCCATAAAAGAGCGCGCCACCGATATGGAGCAAGACAAACGCAATAAACGACCAGGTTAATGGACCATGGAGGCACTTCCACCATCGCAACGTTTTTTCTTGTAATGCCAAATCGTGTAAACGAGCTTCAATCGTCTCTTCCGATAGACCATCAAAATCCTGTTGATGGCGACGTTCATACAGCAATTGAAATACCCAGTAATGCAACGCCTGTCCGATTAGACCACTGACCACCACCAGAACCATGGTGATTAAAGCCAGAATCGGCGCCCATGCATGAAAATGCACGCCTGCATGAACAAAAATAACCAGAGGGCCTAAGACGCCCGTCACCATATGCACTTGAAACCACCGTTTGGGCCAAATCTGATTTGGATGCCACCATCGCTTCAAGGGATAGACAAAGGTCAACCCAATGATGCCCAAACCCATCCAGCCAACAACATGCGCCATTTGAGTATGGCCGAATGGCCGACTAGGAGTGGTGCTCAAGAAATACTCAAGAAGGAAAGCACTCAGAATGGTCAAGCATACAAGACCAAGAACCAGAACCGATCGGCGGGAAAGAGAAGGCATTAAATTACTTGCCCTTTGTGACTATGTGCCGACAGACACATCATGGAGTCAATGAACTTTCGAAAAGACAGGAGAAGAAGCTGGCAAGAGCGCCCGTAGTTTTGTTTCAACTATTCCAGGATTCTTGATCCCGCGAAACCGGATCGTCTGATTGGAATCGAGGCACTGAATAACCACTGTACCTATACCCAAAAACTTGGCGAGAGGCCCTTGCGTAATTTCAACGGCCTGGATCAGGTCAAAGTTTGCACATTGAATAGTCTTTCCAGAATAGCCATTCCGGACAATGACCTGTTTTGACGTGAGAAAATATTGCGCCCAATACCGGAGGATGGCTGCCACACCCAACAAGAGACCTGCCCCAACCATCCACATCACTCCACCAGAGACGTCAGCATAAAAGAAAATTAACCCTCTCGAGGCCGTCCAGAGGCTAAAAAAATACAGCCAACTGAACTGTCCCCAAGAGGGATACGCTTCCCACAGGATGCGCTCAGATTCGCCTTGATCAGTCACGTCTTCCTTCCGACCTGTAAAAGTTCCTAAAATTGTCGTTCCTAGTAAGATATTACAAATTCTATACCATCCCCCGTTTGACTAGATTCTCTAGAATTTTTGGGAAACTAGCAACTAGGGGACAACTATTTTCGTAGCATTTTGCAGCACCTTGAATAGGATGATGAGGCTACTCCATCCTTGCCGGTGCGTACCGGCAACGTTTAATGTTTGAAGCGAACAGAACTTGAAGGGCATCTCTAAAAACCCCTGACAATTTGAGTCCCATTTGCGATACTGCGGGTCCAAGGAGGATTGCCCATGTCGACACCCAACCAACTCAGTTTTTTTGATCTGGCCACTCGCTATCAGGCCCT
>Ga0224497_10000110_pt1 | contig 67555 bp, 66 predicted proteins | sample SF_Jul11_sed_USG_4_FD_167970 | JGI IMG/M metagenome (GOLD analysis project Ga0224497, IMG submission 167970) | Sediment microbial communities from San Francisco Bay, California, United States - SF_Jul11_sed_USGS_13 | ecosystem: Environmental > Aquatic > Marine > Sediment | place: USA...
TGGTAGACTATTCCCCGGCTAGGGCAGTGCCCTTGTTGCCTCGCTTTGACGAGCAATCGGAGTAGAGTTATGACGCCCAAGAGGTATCCGTTGCCGAAAAGATTCAACGCAGCATTATCCGAGAAAGCGTACGAGCAGTTACGAGCACTTAATGAGCAGTACCACTACGGGAATAACTACCTTCTAACGATCATCTTGGAGAATTTCGAGTCGATCGCAGATCTCAATGCTGTCGAACAGATATTCTCGAAATTCGCAGATGAATATGGTGCTCCCGCGGCTGGCGGGATGAAAAGAAAAACCTGATTGGCAGCAACTCGCAGCGCTACATTCAAGTTTCATCTTTCATCGCAGCGAAATTGTCTGGAGTTGGCCGAAAGCTGCCGATCAGATTGTCGAAATCACCCAGGTTTGAATGACCGTTATTGATAAAAGCGGACGTTTAGCCCAGGACTCTCGAAAGCGCGTCGCTGTGTGACAGCTTCGCACGCTACGGCAGGGATTCGGCTAATATCGTCCTGAAGGGCCGCTGCTGATCCGAAGCAGACATCGCTTGCTATGTATATCTCCGAATTGATTCCGATTAAATACCGCGTCTAATTAGAAGTATTCATTATTGTGCTCAACGGTGGAAAGATAAAGCAGCCGTGGGCAAGGAGAGCAAGACATGAATGTCCGGGAACGTGTGATCGATCTGATGTACCGCACAGCGACCGGGACCAAAAAAAAGCGGACATTGCTCACGCCAGTTGGGGTAACGGTCTTTGGCCTTTTCACTGCGCTGTTTGTGTTTCTCGCGTTGCTGTTAGATGCGGTGCTTGCGCTGCGATGGCCGATTCCAGACACCGTCAGCCTGCTAGTGTCGATTCCGATGATAGCTATCGGCATCGCTATGACTGCCTGGTCCGTGTTTCATTTTCTGAGGGTCAACGGAACTCCGGTACCCTTTAATCCACCCCCGACGCTTGTTGAGAGTGGTCCTTATAAATACGCAAGAAACCCGATGTTGACTGGCGTCTTTCTTCTCTTGTTCGGAATAGGCTTTGCCATCGGGTCACCGTCACTCGTGCTGATCTTCACTCCGCTGTATGTGCTGGCAAACGTCTGGGAGCTCAAGAAAATTGAGGAACCTGAACTCATCAGGCGCTTGGGAGAACGCTACCTTTCGTACCGGAACAGGACGCCGATGTTTATCCCTGGACCACGGTTGCGGAGGTAACACGCGTGCCTGGTCGGCCATCGCGTTGATGGCCCTTCAGCTAGTTGACCAAAGGCGGCCAGTTTTTGGCGCCGCAAGGGAGGTCAAACCCAACAATCAGCGACCCATCAAATCCTTATTCCGTACCAGCAAGAAAATAACAATCCCGATCACCGCAAATGAGAAGGCCGAATTCCAAACAATTGTCTCGACCGAAGTAAGACCAAACGAAACGAATAACAATTGCCCACACGTAAAACTCACGTGCGTCAGCCAGCCCAAAACCAGACTGCTCGTCCGCGTATAGATCCAGATCGTGACGATCCGCAGCCCGACAATGCCAACGGACGTTGCCAAGAAATTCACAATGAACAGGTTGCCGTGAAAAGCGCCTGCTCCATAAATAGTGGCGGCCAGATGCCACATGGCGTGCAAGAACCCGAGGAGCAGCCCGACTTTCAGCGGGCTCAGCTTTTTCAGCATGACGGGTGTTGCGAATCCCGTCCAGCCAATTTCCTCCCACAGCGGGCTGAACAAAGCGCCGAAAGCCATGACACTCAATGACAATACCGGGGAGAAATTGGAAGAAAACAAGGAAAGCACAAACAGGACGGCCAGCATTGTTGCCGGAAAGATTAGTAGCGCTTTGAGATACCAGTGCGGCGCGAATTTCCAGTATTTCAATTGCTGAAGCAGGATCTTGATGCCGTTGAGACCCTGGCTTTGGAATACCACGATAATGGCCGCGATCGTAGGCGCATGAACCATCGCCATCATAACCACCACGGCCCCTGCGGACATTTCATTGACCACGAGACCCGAGGGTGCACCCGCTACTAGCGCAACGATGATCGTCGCGACGATGGGCAGGGCATAGGCGATCACGAAGAACAGAGAAAGGGAGTTCTTCTTAAGATCCATGTCCTTCATCGGCTTATATCCTGCGATCGATCCGGGAGCAGATAAGGATTATAAACGACATGCCGCAAGGGCAGCGCCGTCCGGATCCGCCCTCGTGGCGGAGTTTTATTTGTCCGCTGGTGGCCGTTAGCAGCTTGTCAGAATCTAGTATTTCTGATCATTTGAACGGCCGCTCTCGGGAGAAGCAGACATCCCGAAGGGATGCCGCTGGTCCCTAATCGACCAACGGGAGTGGCTCAGCATATCGATTCACGATTCCAGGTAAGCGTCCCCGCCGATAATGAATGCCCCGAAGTTATTAGCCTGCTTCGCGGTGCCTGAATTCTTTTTCATACGCAACGTCTGAGGCCACAAGCGGCTTCTCGCATTCGCTGCACACCACTTCGCTGGCGAGTGGCCGGTCACAAGGTTTATGTTGCAGATTGAGCGGCGACTCGCCCTCGCGAATCAGCCATCGGTTTGTCCACTCATGGATTGTAATCGTATGTGAGTAGAGATCTCTGCCCATCTCGGAAAGGTGATACTCGAAGCGCCGCGGCCTTCCCTGATACGGCACGCGAGCCAACACACCGATGTCCACGAGGAGTTTGAGGCGATCCGCAAGAATGTTCGTAGCGATGCCGATCGACGAGGCGATGTCGTCAAAGCGTTGCATCCCAAAGAATGCGGCCGCGACCACGAGCGATGTCCAGCGATCGCCCACAACATCGAGTATCGTAAACGCATGCCTGTCCGAGTCGTCGCCTGATTCCTGTTTCGGTTTTGAGCGACGCTGATATCGCGGCCGAACCTTCTGCGCGGACTGCGTAATCTTGCCCGACGAAAAGCGTACGTCATTCGGCACCACGACGACATGACAGTGGCCGCAACGTAGCCTCGGATGCATGTCCTTGCCGCAGGTCTTGTGCGTCAATGTGGGGGGCAGGAAACGTCCCCTGCCCCATTTGGTCTCCCACTCCCAGCTCATGAGCAGGATCGGGTACATGTCGAGGCCCTTCTCGGTCAGCCGGTATTCGTATCGTGTGGGTAAAGTCTGATAGCGGTGCCTGTACAGGATGTCATGTTCAACGAGCGATTTGAGCCGTGCCGAAAGCGTGCCGCGAGCGACGTCGTTACGCCGGCGAAACTCCTCGAACTGGCGCACACCGAGATAGATATCGCGGATAATCATGAACGACCAGCGATCGCCAATAACGGTCATGCCCTGTGCGACCTGACTGTTGAGTATCAGCTCCCGGTCGACGTTCGCTCTTGCCCGGCTGCTCACGTCTCAGACTTTTTCTGTTTCGGCCACATCGGAATCAGTCCGCTGGTGCTTGCCATGTACGCCTCGTAGTCGGGCTTTTCACGCGCGAGTTTTTTGTCGAGCGTACGCTGGCCGGTCACGTTGACGACCAGATAGCTGTACAGGATAGGTCCGATCACCGTGAAAAAGCCGGCCGGATTGTCGCAAGCGATGAGGAACAGTCCCCACCAGACACAAAGCTCGCCGAAATAGTTGGGATGGCGAGAGTACTGCCACAGACCGGTCTTCAGCACGGTGCCCTTGTTGGCCGGATCGGCACGAAAGCGCATGAGCTGATAGTCGGCAACCGATTCGAAAATGAAACCGACGACCCACAGTGCTGTACCGAGCCAGGCAAGCCAGCCAAGCTCGACGGGTATCGCATATTGCAGTGCCACCTGCACCGGCAGCGACGCCATCCAGATTACGACCCCTTGTAACAGAAACACCTTGCGCAAACTGAGCCAAATGAAACTTCTGTCGTCTTTCACCCAGCTTCGAAGCTTGGTGTAACGCGCGTCCTCGCCATGACCCCAGTTGCGTTTGATAAGGTGGGCCGTAATGCGCAGCGCCCAAAGGCCAACGAGTAACAACAACAACTGCTTGCGTACCGGAACCCCCTCGCCCAGCACATAACTGACAGCCGTGATCGCAAATAAGATGACCGCGAAGAACATGTCGATGATGCTGACATCGCGTAGTGGAATGCTGACCAGCCACAAGACGACCACGGCACCGATAGCGACGGCAAAATTTGTCGCGAGCAGTATCAACAGCTCTTGCGTGACAAGTTCCAAGACGGCCCCATTGCATTGCCCGCGTTGATGCAGGCAAACAGTTTTGTTAGTCTAATAATGAAAGTCACTATCTGCAAGTCCGGAGTCTCGATGCCAACAACCGAATACAACGCACGCGCGCGTTTTGCCGAGATGCGCGCGTCTCTGCGCTTACCCGTCGTGGTCGCACCGATGTTTCTCGTGTCCGGCCCCGACATCGTCACGGCAGCGGCCCGCTCCGGCGTGATCGGATCGTTCCCTTCGACAAACGCTCGCTCGCTCGATACCTTCGAAGAGTGGCTCGAGCACATTACGGGCGAACTCAAGCGCATGCGCGACCAGCAGGTTGCGGGCGCAACCGATGTCTGGGCGCAAAACCTCATCGTTCACAGCACTTACGACCGGCTCGACGCCGAGCTGGCCTTGCTGCAGAAGTATCAGCCGCCGATCGTCATCACAGCACTCGGCAGCCCGAAACGGGCGATCGAAGCCGTGCACGATTATGGCGGCCTCGTGATTGCCGACGTCAACAGCGTCGAGCTTGCTCGCAAAGCGGCTGCAGCCGGCGCCGACGGTCTCGCGCTCGTGTCTGCCGGCGCGGGCGGACACACCGGGCAAATGGCCGGCTTCGCGTTTGTTCCGGCCGTGCGCGAGTTTTTCGATGGCATTTTAATTCTCGCCGGCGCTATCGGCGATGGCAGAGCGGTGCGTGCCGCCGAAATTCTCGGCGCCGAATTGAGCTACATGGGCACACGCTTCATCGCCACTAAAGAGAGCATCGCGTTCGAGCCTTACAAGCAGATGGTCGTAGACTCCGATTTTTCAGATCTGATTCTGACCAATTCGTTCTCGGGAGCGCATGCCTATTACCTGCGACCGAGCATCGTTGCGGCCGGCCTGGATCCGGACAATCTGCCGAAGAAGGACGGTATGGACCTGACCGGCTCCGAGACCAAGGTCAAAGCGTGGAAGGACATCTGGTCGGCCGGACAGGGCATCGGCACCGTACACAAAGTCGAACCGCTCGCTGATATCGTCGACAGAATCGATCAGGAGTATCGGGTGGCCCGGCAACTCCCCTGACGATCAATCGCCGTCTTGTGCGTCAAGACCGACGATAAATGCCTGAAAATTGCTGCCGGCACTATCGAAATCGAGATTCGCCTCTGCAGTTTGTAGTGTCTGCAACGCTTGACTGCAGCCTTCCGCTAGGGGCATCGCGCCCGTGGTCTGCATTCGCGCTCTTGCGACCCGGCCGCCTCCTGCAATCAGAATCTCGCCGCCGAATGCACAACTTGCGAGCCATGTGACCACAGGCGCGACGTGGTCGGGGTCGAGCCGCGAGTTGATACCGTCCGACAGATGCGCGGCCGTCATTTGCGTCGACGCGTAGGGTGCAATCGCATTGACCCAGACCTGTTTCGGTGCGCCCTCGAGATTTAGCGATCGCATCAATCCGATGACAGCGGCCTTGGATGCCGAGTAAGCAGGCAAGCCGAACTCGCCGAACAATCCGGCCGATGACGTACTGACGATGATGTTGCCACCGTGTTGTTCGCACATGTGACGAAATATCGGATGAACGACATTGATCGTACCCACCAGGTTGATCTCGAGTACCTCGCGCAAACTCTGTAGTGTTTGCTTGCGAAAACTCCTGTTCTCGATGATGCCGGCATTGGCGACGAGACAATCGATGCGACCAAAGTTCTCGAGTGCACAAGCGAGCAAGCGATCGCCAGCTTCAGGATCCTCGACTGAACTGTACTCGGTCACCGCACTGCCGCCAGTTTTCGTAATCTCGTTGACGACACGATCCGCTGACGAAACCGCCTCCCCTTCGTGACGCCGGTTGTTGACGACAACGCTGGCACCGAGTTCGGCGAAGTGGAGTGCGTATGCCCGGCCGAGTCCTTTCCCGGCGCCCGTAATGGCGACGACTTTGCCGTCAAACGGACTGGACATCGCTTTGCTCCTGTAAGGATTCAATGAACTCGGGCATGTCACGGCGCACGACCTTGCCCACAGCATTTCGCGGCAGGCTTTCTACAATGTGCAGCGCCTTGGGCGTCCGCACCGGGCCGAGTTCCTGCCTGACGGTTTGGAGAATGTCGGCGCCGGCGAACGCGCTGTTCGCATCCCGGACAACGACGGCTTCGATGCGTTCGCCCCAATAGGGGTCGCCGACGCTGTACACGCAACATTCGCGGATGCCAGGTATCTTGGCAATGACGTTTTCGATCTCAGCCGGATACACGTTGAAGCCGCCCGTGATGATGACCTCGCTGGCTCGACCCGAGAGGGTCAGGTAGCCCGAAGCGTCGAGAAAACCCAGGTCACCCGTGCGCAGCCATCCGTCGCGCACTGTTGCATCGGTCAACTCCGGCTCATCGAGGTATCCCTGCATCACGATTGGCCCGGTCACCTCGATGTTGCCGATCGTACCGGCAGGCACCTCGACACCGGCATCGTCGACAACTCGCACGCGGCTGCTGCCGCAAGCTTTGCCGGCCGTGCCCAGCAAAGACGGGTCCCGCATCTCGCCTGTGCCGAGAGCAGAGATTGTCATCGGGGCCTCCGTCTGGCCGTACAGGCAGGAGATGCAAGGGCCAAACGCGCGCTGCGCCTCGACGATACGGTCCGGAGGCATCGGCGCGGCGCTGAAGGTCAGGTGGCGCAGTGCCGGGAACTGCCCCGGTGACAAACCAGGTTGCTGAAGCAATTTGTAGATCAGCGTCGGCGGCATGAACGCCACCGTCGTGTTGTCCCGCATCGCGGCAAGGATCGAACCTGACGAGCGATCGCGCGGGAATCGGTGCCGACCGCCAGCCACCAGAACCGGAAATACATAGTGAGACGAACCGTGAGTCAGTGGCGCTACCACGAGATTACAATCGTCGGGCCCGAACTCGAAGAAAACCTGCATGTTCTCGATGACACCAAGCATGTTGCGGTGTGTTTGCACCACGCCTTTGGGCTCACCCGATGTTCCGCCGGTGAACTTGATCGCCGCGACGCTGTCAGGCGATGCATATGTCGGTTTGAACCGCGGCACCTCGATGCGCAGTTCGTCAAGCAATCGCGACCGGTCCGATTCGGGCGCATGTTCGACGGATTCCGGATCGACAAGTAGCAAATCCGGCTTGGCCTTCTGCGCTATGACTGAATTTAGCGAGCGTCCGTTTGCCGGATTGAGCGGTAGCCAGACAAAACCCGACACCAGAATGGCGAGGTAGGCGACCAGATGCTGGGGATGATTCGCCGCGCAGAGCGCGATCCGGCTGCCCGGATCGGGCAACAGCCGTTGTAACGAAGCACCTGCCAATTCCACCCGCTGCATCAGCTCGGCGTAGGTAAGTGCCTCGTCACCGGTTTCCACCGCGACCGCGGCCGGATCGAGTGCCGCGCCCTCATAGAGGAGTTGCACGAGGCTGCCCGCGGTAGGCATATCAGTGCGCCAGCACGGTTACGGCCGTCGCGGCTTCCTCGACTTCGTAGAAGCCGCCACCATTCTCGGCGACCCCGATGCGTGCGCCAGGCACCTGCCGGTCGCCGGCCTCGCCGCGCAACTGGGTCACGAGCTCGAAGATCTGTGCAATACCGGTCGCACCGACCGGGTGCCCTTTGGACACGAGGCCACCAGATGGATTGACGGGCACCGGGCCGCCCAGGCTCGTGGCGCCCGATTCGCTGAAGGGGCCGCCGTCGCCTTGGGCACACAGACCGAGATTTTCGATTTGCTGAATTTCGGCAAATGACGTTGCGTCGTGCACTTCGGCAACATCCACTTCGGCGCCCCTAATACCCGCCTGCGCGTAAGCCTGCCCTGCGGCACGGCGTCCGATGTGCTTCGCGTAGTCGCCAATCTCTCGCCGCGTGCCGCTGGCGAGGCTGAGCCCGCGAATTTCGATGGCACGCGACCTGGCGAACAAACCGAGCGATGACTTGTTACACACGATGACCGCCGCGGCTCCGTCTGAAATCGGCGCACACATCGAGCGGGTAAACGGCCAGCATATCGGTTTGTCGGCTAGCACGTCGTCCACGCTCATATCGGTCTGGTACTGCGACAGCGGGTTCATGGTCGAGTGGTGATGGTTCTTGGCAGCGACTGCCGCAAGCTGGCGCACCGTCGTGCCGAAGCTTTTCATATGCTGGCGCGCAAATGCCGCGTAGACATCCATGAAGAAACTCCGCTCGGCAGTGTCTTCGACGTCATCCGGAATGACCTCGGGCGCGAGCCCGCGTATCCATAGCTCCGTTGCCTCAATCGCGTGTATGTCCGTGCCACCCTTGAAGGCGGCGAGCATGGCGTCGCGCTTTTCCGGGAAGAACATCTTCTCTGCGCCAACAACAAGTGCGATATCGGCCATACCCGCCTTTAAATACGCCACGGACTGCAGCAACGCCGTGCTGCCGCTCGCGCAGGCATTCTCGATATTGGCGATCGGAATACCGTCGAAACCCAGCGGTCGCAGCGCGATCTGACCACGCACGGTGTTCTGACCTTCAAGCATCGGCTGCCGTGTGTTCGAGAACCATGCTGCCTGAATCTGTTCGACGCTTGCGCCGGCATCACTCAATGCATTCGTGACTGCCTCTCGCGTCAGATCCTTGACAGACCGGTCCGGCATCTTGCCGAGTGGCGTCATGCCGACACCGACGACGAAAATACCGCTCCCGCTCATGCCCTTGCGCCACCCCGCGTGGCGGGGAACTTCGTTTGCACGATACGAAAGCGACCGGCCACGAATGCGAGATCGGAAAGACAAGCATTGCCAGCCGGATTGAGTCCGGTCACATGAAAATCGGAGTACGCTGCCGAAAAATTGATTGGCATACCGATCAGATTGCAGGCGAGCGACGCGCCGGCCATGTGGTAAGCATTTTCGGCCCGCTCGAGAAATCGATCATCGGTCGAATACACGTGCGACGTTATCGCGCCGTGCTCACGCACATCCTCCGTCGCACGCTGCAAACCGTGGTCCGCATCATCACAGCGGATGACGAACGAAATCGGCCCGAAGTGCTCTTTCCCGTAAAGATCTTTGTCACTTGCGTCGACCTCAAGCATCAATGGCGTCGCGGTTCGCGCTTGATCGAACTCGGGATGCTGATAGCGACCCGACTGACGCAGAACATTTCCGACCGCAGCCGCGGCCACTGCGTCGATTGCTTTGTATATGTTCTCGTCGACAAGCGTGCCGCATAGATTTGCGGCCTGTTTCGGGTCTTCAACGAGCTTGTCGACGGCTGCGACCAGGCCGCGACATACGTCGTCGAACGACGCGTGTCCGGTCTCGGTATCGATGCCGTCGCGCGGTACAAAGATATTCTGCACGCTCGTGCACATCTGCGCAGACGCCTGGCACAACGAATGCGCGATGGCGTCACACATGCCCTGGAAATCATTGGTCGATTCGACCACAACGGAATTGCAGCCGGCTGTCTCGGTGTAGACGAGCGCGTTCGGGCAATTGTCTTCGATCCACTTGCCGAATTGCGGGCCACCCGTGAAATCGATGATCGCAGTATCGGGATGATGCAGCAGTTCGATCGTAATCGGATTCTCCCGCGTATCAGCTGCCATCGTGACAAGATTCGGATCGTGCCCGTGTCGCGCCAACACCTCGCGCATCGTACGGACGAACAGCGCCACCGGTAAGGTCGTCTTCGGATGCGGCTTGACGATTACGGGGTTGCCGGTCGCAAGACTCGCGAGTATTGCGGGATATCCGTTCCACTGCGGAAACGTGGCGCAGGTGATGACGACCGAGGTGCCGCGGGGCATCAGCCGATAACGCTTGTCGAGCCGGGTCTCGGCCGACGCGCCGAAGCGACGCTCCCAGCGCGCAGTCTCGGGCACATCCTTCATCGCTTTGTAGGCATAGGCCAGGGCCTCGAGTCCGCGATCCAACGCGTTGGCGCCGCAGCCCGCAAATGCCATGATGAAGCTTTGTCCGGCGGTATGCACGGTTGCGTGTGCGTTGACAAACAGCGATTCGGGTTTGCCTAACTGATCAAGTATCTCGAGACACACGCCGACACGCTCGTCCGTCGGCAAGACACACCAGTAATGCTGCGCGTCTTTGGCCGACGCGAAAAGAACGTCGATTTCGACCTGCGGATAGCTGATACCGAGCGACGTCTCGGCGAACGGTGACACTTCCTCGCCGACACGGCCGATCACCCCGGGGAGGTCCATATCGAACGGCTGGCCAAGCATTGCATCGAATTCGACTTTAGCTGCCGCCGGAATTTCCTTGCCGTGAACCTTGCTGCTGGGCGATTCGGCAAACGCCGTCCACGAGTAACGCTTCTCGCAAGCATCCATCGCTTTGTCGAGCTGCGCGCGATGCCGTTCAAATAGGTCGCTCACAGTTGCTCCTCAATTTTTGCCGTCAGAGGATCATCGCTGTCGCAATACCGGTCGCGCACAGTTTGTCATCCGACGTGATGATCTTGCCATTCATCGTGCACTGGCGCCTGCCGCGATGATCGACGTGTCCGAAGACCCGCAAGGGTTCGCTGTCCAGCGTTACTGGCCGAAGAAATTTCGTGTGCAGGTCGATGATCGTATGTTGCTCTCCGGCATCGAGCATTGTCATGAGCGCACAGCCCATGACCGTGTCGAGTAACGACGCGAGCACACCGCCGTGCACCGTCACAAACAGATTCAAATGTTCAGAATCCGGCTTGTAACGAAGCATTACATCGCCGGTCTCGACCCGTTCAAGATCGTAATTGAGAAACTTCGCGATGCCGAAGCGCTCGTGCGCGTGCTTCTCGAAGTGGCGCATGCGTTCGAGGCCGGTTAGATGTGCGAAATCCGTATTGTAGTTGGCGGTCAAAGCAGTGAATCTCGAATAGGCCATGCAATGGCCCCGGGTAGTTACTTGTATAATTAGACTTACGCAAGATATCATGCGAATTCTGGAGTTCGCAAGCCAGGCAGAAACAACGATGCTGACCGATCTTTTCAAGCTTCAGATTGACATGCTCGGTGCCCGAGGAGAGCTGGCTGCAGGCATAGCCAGTAGCTGGCTGCTCAACAGAGTAACGCCAAACGGTGGCGGCAATCGGCCCGTTATCACGTTTCCCGGTTTTCTGGCGTCGGGTAATTCCCTGCTGCGCCTCAATCGCTACCTGAATCGGCACGGATTCGCGGCCCAAAGCTGGGGTCTCGGCCGAAATCTCGGGCCGCAGGGAACAAGTTGGGGTAAACGGCTCGACACCCTCGTCCAGGAGGTTGGCATTACGATTCAGATGCTGGCGGACAAACACTCGGCGCCGGTTGCTCTTGTCGGTCAGAGTCTTGGCGGCGTTTACGCAAGAGAACTGGCGCTGCGCATGCCCGACGTCGTCGATCGCGTCATCATGCTCGGCTCGCCGACTTTTCATCCATACAAGACGACGGATCTCAATCGCATCATCAGCTTGTTCGGCTACTGGGTGAGCCGTCAGTCGCACGCCGAAATGGCGGGTCGCGCCGGACTCCTGCACTGGGATGCCGATCAACCGCCGATGCCATGCATATCAGTACACAGCCCGGCGGATGGGATTGTCGACGAGGCATCGGCTGTTATTCCACAGTACATCGTCAACCAGAGCGGAAACACTGCACCCCGGGAAAACCTCAGGGTTCTATCGTCGCACATCGGTATGTCTGTCAATCCTTGTGTGCTGCTCGCTATCGCCGACCGGCTGGTACAGGATCGCAACGCGTGGCAGCCATTCGATCCGTATCGTTACTATCCAAAAAGCCTCAAATGGGCTGTCTCCCTGCTCTATCCGGCGCAGGAAACCAACGCGGGCACGGTCGACATCAGGGAACTCGCGGAGCCCGGGTGATGACGATGCCTGCCATCGAATTCCCCAACGCGATCATTGCTCTTCGTGATGAGCATCGCTATATGGGCCTGCTGCTCACAACCCTGGAGGAACAGCTTGAGTCAGAAGAACTCTCGGCTCGGGAAGGCTATTTCCTGATGCAGGATATCGTGCGTTACATGCATGAATACCCGGACACCGAGCATCACCCGACCGAAGACCTGATGTTCGAAAAACTCGTGCGGCGCAATCCTGCCAGGGAAATGGACGTAGCTCGCCTGCGGCGCGAGCACGTAATGCTCAGGGAAAACACGGCCGACATGCTTGAGTTGCTCGACAATGCGGCGAAGCGTCGCACGCCGAAAGCGATAAAGGCGCTGCGCGTCGCATGCAGTGATTACATCGACAGGCTCAGACAGCACATGCAATTTGAGGAGGCCGAACTATTCCCAAGCGCAGTTCGCTGTCTCGCGCACAAGGACTGGCACGCAATCGATAGGCGCCTGGAATCCACACAGGACCCGCTGTTCGGGCCGACCGTGCAGCATGATTACCGGGTCCTGTATGAGTACTTTGCCAATCGCGCCGCGCAGGTGTCGCAGCAGATGACGCATTACGGGTTTCTGCAACTCGACAATATGATTCTCAGCGCGGATGCCGTCGAGGCAGGCATTGCCGAGATCTGGGAGATGCTTCTGGGACATGCTGATTCGCTTGCACAGGAACTCAGGGTCGTTGCAAACAAGTCATTTGACGGCCGCAGCCTGATCTCGGCAATTACGGTACAGTCAGCGTATGCAGGTTTCGTTGGCAAGACAGCCTGCCAGGTCGGTAGCAAAGCCGCAAGAATCTACTATAAGACGCTAAGAGACGCGGTCGTATTTTTCTTCAAAGGCACGCAATGAAACTCTACCCCTGCATTACTGCAGAAGTTGATCAGTCAAAAGGTGGCCGCAGTATTGCCGCATTCTTCGATTTCGACGGCACGCTGATTGCCGGTTACTCGGCCGCGTCGTTCATGCAGCGACGCATTTTGAGCGGCGGCATGCCGCCTCGCGAAGCGTTCGGACAGCTGATCGCGGCCTGGCAATTCGGCATCAACAGGGCCGGCTTTGCGGATGTGCTGGTACAGTCGGCGGCAACTCTGCGCGGCATGTCCGACGCGATCTTCAGCGAGACGGCCAGGGAAGTCTACGAAAAGGACTTATCCGGCAATATCTATCCGGAGGCTCGCGCGCTCGTCGATGCCCACCGTGCCAAAGGACATACGGTCGTCATTGTGTCGTCGGCGACGCAGTACCAGGTACAGCACGTAGCGGCTGAATTGAGCATCGAGCACGTGCTTTGTACACGCCTCGAAGTCGAGAATGGAGCGTTAACCGGCGCGGTCGTCCCGCCAGTCTGTTATGGCGAAGGCAAGCTCGAAGCGGCACGGAGATTTGTCGAGGAGAGCGGCGTCAGCCTGGACCGGAGCTATTTTTATACCGACGGCCGCGAAGATATTCCGCTGCTCGAGGCCGTCGGCTTTCCAAGGCCAGTCAATCCTGACGACGCACTGGACAAAAAAGCGCGGCGCGAGGGCTGGCCGGTACAGCGCTTTACCAGTCGCGGCCTGCCCAGCGTGACCGACATCGTGCGAACCGGCCTGGTTTACGGGGCACTCGTAGGGTCGTTTCTGAGCGGCCTGCCGGCGTATTTCCTCAACCAGTCGAAACGCGACCTCGTCAATGTCGCCATACCCACCTGGGGCGACTTCGGCAGCGCGGTCGCGGGACTCGACGTCGAAACCGTGGGGGAGGAGCACCTGTGGTCCAACCGGCCGGCCGTCTTCATCTTTAATCACCAGAGTTCAACAGACGCGCTGATCCTTTCGCGGCTGTTGCGCCGCGATTTCGCGGGCGTCGCGAAAAAAGAGATGCAGTCGAACCCACTCCTCGGCACGATTCTGGGTGCGGTAGGTACCGTGTTTATCGATCGTAGCGACCATGACAAGGCAATCGAGATATTGCAGCCTGCTGTCGACAGCCTCAAGCAGGGTACTTCGTTTGTGATCGCTCCCGAAGGACAGCGCGGTCGTGGTTACAAGCTGGGCCCGTTCAAGATGGGCGCATTTCACATCGCCATGCAGGCCGGTGTGCCCGTCGTGCCCATCGTGATCGCAAACTCGGCTGACTCGATGCCGAAGAGCGGCGTGATCATTCGGCCAGCGCGGATCAAGGTCAAGGTATTGCCACCAGTCAAGACCAACGACTGGACGAAAGCAACGATTCATCAGTACGTCGATGAAATCCGTCAGATGTTTCTCGAGGAACTCGGCCAGGCCAGCGATCAGGATACGCAGCTGCGGCGCGTCAAATAGTTGCGTCGAATCTTACGATGCCACGCATACTCGACAACCCGAAGTTTCGCGGCGAACTCGCTGCTATTGCAAAAGCCACAGGACGGACGCTCGAGGAAGTTTCGTCAGAAGCGCGCGACAATCTCGAGGAGATGCGCGGTGACCGTAAAGGCCTGGCGGTCAGCGCTTTCGCCTGGCTCAGCCGCTACGTGTGTCGTCGCGGTTATGATCCCGACTACTACCATGACACCAAAGAACTTGAATGGGTGCGAAGCCTCGCCGCAAAGAAATCCGTTGTGTACCTTGTAACACACAAGACGTATCTGGATTTCTTTGTCCTCTACGATTTCTTCTACCGCAACGGCATCGCGCCGCCGTATGTTTTCGGTGGCATCAACATGGCTTTCTCAGGGTTTGGCTTTTTCGCGCGACGTGCCGGCGGGATATTTATTCGCCGCACGTTTGCCGACAACCCTGTATACAAAGCTGTATTGCGCCGCTACATTCAGCATCTGATCGCAGAGGGGTGCTCGTTCAGCTGGGCGATCGAAGGCACGCGCTCACGCACCGGCAAGCTTGTCCAGCCCAAGCTCGGACTCCTGAAGTATGTGGCCGACGCAGCCCGGCCACTAGGGGATGACGCTGTCGCGTACATTCCGGTGTCCGTTTCTTACGATCAGATTCCCGATGTCGCCGACATGTCTGCGCAGGAAGCTGGCGCGACGAAAGAACCGGAAAGTCTGAGCTGGTTCGTCAGTTACATTCGGCGACTCGGTAATCGCTTCGGCAACATCTACATTCGCTTCGGTGACGCTATCGCAATAGGCGACACGCCGGATGCACCCGACCTGACCGCGTCGCAGCGACTCGTCGCTCCCGAAATAATCGGCGTGCGGAAGCTTGCGTTCGAAGTGTGTTATCACATCAACGAAGTCACGCCTGCGACGGTGACGTCGCTAATCCTGATGTCCCTGCTTTGTCGCACGGCGGCCAAACCGGAACGCATAGGTGCCGATGTCTCGGCTTTGCACAACTACCTCGCGAAGCGTCAGTCATCATCGATTTTCGCATCGCCCAATCGGCTGATCGACGGCGATTTCGACGCGGCGTTGTCCACGCTGATCGCCAACGGCATCGTGCGGCAGGATCGGGATGCCGACTATTGCAGCATCGTACCCGAGCGCTACCTTGTCGCCTTGTACTACAGCAACATGGCCGTGCACCACTTCGTCATCGCCGCATTCACCGAGCTCGGTTTGCTCAATGTCGCGCATGCCCGGTCGGGTACCGGCGAGCCCGCGTTCCGGGCCGAAGTCCAGCGGCTGAGGGACCTGTTCAAGTTCGAGTTCTTCTTCTCGCGCGCAGACTCTTTTCGCGAGCAGTTTATCGAAGAACTCAACTACCTTGACGCACCCTTGGATGCGATTGGTGCCGGGGACAGGGGCGCGGCTGAATCGCTGCTGCGCCGCCAGCCATTGCTTGTTGCCTACGGCGCGTTGTCTCCGTTCATCAATGCCTATCAGGTCGTCGCAAACTGCCTGTTACGGGATGGCGCTGACTCCGTCAACGACCACAACGCGTTCATCGCGAGCTGCCAGGCCGAGAGCCGTAAGACCGGTGCGGGTTACCCGGGTTTCGCGTCAAAAGCGCTGTTAACCAATGGCCTTAGCCTCGCGGAGAATCGCGGCTTGCTCGGCAGCGGTGACAACGTGGCCGAGCGACGCCAGGACTTCGCCAACGAACTGCATTTTATCGCCGGGCAGCTCCACGAAATCCGCGGAATGACCGCCTAGCCGGCTTTCTTGGACGCCGTCTTTTTCCTGGCTTTCTTGGACGCCGTTGTTTTCCTGGCTTTCTTGGGCGCCGTTGTTTTCCTGGCTTTGGGCTTTGCCTCGACGACTTTGTCGGCCGCCGCTTTCTTCAGGCTGCGAAACGACGAACTGGCGCAAGTCGACAAGTATTCGGGATCTGGCGTGATCTCACGGCAGCCCGTGAATGAAAGCACGATATCGCCGTTATAACTGATCGCCGTAATGATCAGACCCATCCCGTCCATAACCGGACCACAACCGGTTGTGCTGATCATTTTTGCACCATTGAAATACAGCGGCTGCTGTGCGCCCGGAACATTTGTAATCGTGCAATTACAAAACCGCAAGCCCCGATGTCCGAGCCCGAGTCCGGTTATGAGGCGTCCGGCTAGCGCCTCCGTCGCGGCAGGAATATGACGCGTCAAATCCGTCATCTGCCGAGCGCCTATCGCGTTCTCGGTCTCTTTGGCACTTGCGGTCGCTTCGTGTACAGCGCGCAGCCGCGCCAACGGGTCTGCGATATCAGAATGAATCGGCACAAACATCGTCGCAAGCACGTTGCCCGCGAGCTTCTCCTCTTCAGGCGCGCGAGTATTGATCGGCGCCATCGCGACCAGTGATTCAGCAGGCAGTTCGCCTTTGCTCTCGAGATACTTGCGCAGTGCCCCACCGCATATCGTGAGCACGACATCGTTTACGGTCGCACCGGGCACGGCTTTGCGTATGTCGCTGAGCTGCCTGAGCTTGAAGGTCACGCCTTCGAAGACCCGGTGCGGGGACACCTTACGGTTGAATCGCGTCTCCGGAACCTCGTTTGCCAGGCTGATGTCCGGCATTTCACCTCGAAGAAGAGACTGGCTGATACCCGGCAGCGTTGCCGCCACGGCTTTGGTCAGTTGCAGCGGCGCGCGCACGTTGTTAACGGCCGCACGGGCCATCAGTCCGATCCAGGACGGCGGCCGTTCGGGCTGCCATGGCTTCGGCTTGGGATTGGGCTCGTGATGCGGCGTCGTGCTATGCAGTCCCGCCACGATCTCAATACCCGTCGCGCCATCAATTGCTGCGTGATGGTATTTCGCGACGACAGCGAAGGCACCCTTCGGAATACCCTTGATGTTGTCGAGGCCCTCGACAATGTACATCTCCCACGGCGGCCGGCTCAGATCCAGCCGGCGCGAGTGAATTCGGGCGACGAGAATACAAAGTTGGCGCCAGTCGCGCGGCTCGGGCAGCGCGATGTGGCGAACGTGGAATTCGAGATCGAACTGGTCGTCGTCTACCCAGTAGGGATAATCGATACTGAACGGCAACGACACGAGTTTTTGCCTGAAGATTGGCGACGTGTGCAAACGACTTTCGATGTAGTTCAGTATGTCCTTGTGGCGCACCACGCCGTCGGGCGCCGTGCTCTGATCATAGATATACAGACCCGTAAGGTGCAGGTGTGCACCCTGGCTTTCAAGATAAAGAAACGACGCATCTTGTGCGTTTAGCTGTCTCATGCATTCACAACAATCTGGCTGGATTGGCCCGGCATTCCATATTGCGCCTCGGAACAATGGCTCGCAATCATCTCGGCCATTATTGGCATCAGTTGTTCCGGAGGTACGTGGCCCATGCCTGGAATGACCTCAAGCCGCGCGTTGCGCTTGGGCGGCTCTGATGTCTTCACCATGAGCCCAGGTCGCATGCGTGCCGCTTGATATCCTGTGCGGCAAAATAATCCTTGCGACCGGGCCCGCCTCGATGTCTGTCGCATCGACGATGACACACTCGGAACGATCTTCGATAAGGTCCGATACGAAAGTTACGAGGTAGCCGTCATCCTCGCTCCTGGCATTCAGCCTCGGTGCAAAACCGGCCTCTGAGCCGTACCGCTCTTCACCGAAGCTCAAAGACCACGACGTGTCCGTTTCCAGGTCATGCTTTAGAAGACCCGTGAACAGGAACCAACCGGGCTTGGGCATAGCGCTATAGGCGTAACGATACGGTTGGCCGCCATGGCGCTGGTTAATGATGCCGAACTCGAGCGTTCGATCATCGAGACGTTGTTCTCGGGTTTCCCCGGTCTTGAGGTTGAAGCGCCAGCGGTGCAGTCGGGCCCCCATCAGTTCCTGATCCAGGTAGGCCATCATGCGTTCGAATCCCGGTGGCGCATTCGGGTAGCTCGCCGGTTCCGGATGCTCCTGGAAATAACCGTCCAACACGACTTCATCGCCGTCCTCGTAGGCATTGATCCAATGCAGGACGTATGTCGGTTCCGCCTCGAACCAGCGAATCGTGTCGGGCGCGCCGTACCTCGGAATGATACCGAAACGCGACGGTATCTCGGGGAAGAAGCGCACCGCGTGAACTCCGCGCTGGAGCGCTTCTGGATCCCAGAACAGCGGCAGATCATTGATGATCGTGTAGTTTTCGGTGAACGCAATGTCATGCGGCAAGCGCGGACCGGGCAGCTCAACCGGAATGTAGTGCTTGAGCTTGTTGTCCGGCCCGACAACGCCGTAGTGGTAGTACGGTGCGTGTTTGGAATAATTAAAGAAGATCAGATCGCCGGTGTTTTCTACCAGCCTCGTGTGCGCCGAAATGCCGTCGATCGGCACCCACGATTCGGTGCCGTATTGTTCCAGCGTGTACGGGTCGAGACGGTAGCCCTCGCCACACTGATAAAACGTCGACAAAATTCGGCCGGCGTGAACAATGACGTCGGTCGAAGAAGAGTCTTTCAACCACTCCTGCGCACCCCAACCCGGCCGTGTCGAGCGCTTCGGATGCTCCATCAGCCCGGCCCAAAGCGAATGGCCTGCCTCTTGCTCCGCTTGAAATCCCTTCGTGCGTACGAAGCGGTTTCGGTACTCGGCCTTGCCGTCTACGATGCTGATCGCATGAATCATGCCATCACCATCGAACGGGTGATAACGCCCGATAGCCTCATGAATCTGGTTCTCGGTATTGCGGACGTAGACGCCGTCAATATCCCGCGGAATTTCACCGATCACGTCCATGTCGGTCGCGTTGTACTCCGAGTAGTTTGGTGTCCACGCACCGCTTAGGTACGGATGGTCAAATTCTTTGACGGTTGATTGAATACGATTCACTAGTTCGATCGTCATGGTGCCCTCGTTGAATTGACTGCAATGGCGACTGCCCAGAGTCACGCCTAGACCTAGTCAGTCTAATAGTGAAAGTTACTATTTACAAAAGTTACCAGCGTGGGGCGCGCTTGGCAAGTGAAGAAACACCTGTCTACCAGCAGCATGGGAGTCAGGTCATTCTGCGCGGCGCTCGAGTGTCGTAACCACGAAATCGTAATCGTTCGCCTCGTCAGCGGCACACTCCTCGCTGCTGATCTCGCGCCAGTCTGCGCTGTCGAAATCCGGCAAGAAAACGTCACCGTCGATTTCCACTCGCACACGCGTCAGATAAATCCGCTCGGCTAGCGGCAGGAATTGCTGATAGATATGACCGCCGCCGATGATCATGATTTCTGTGGCATCCCCCGCAGCCGCGACGGCCGCGTCGATCGAGTGCACGACATCACAGCCAGCGGCCTGATAATCGGCCTGTCGCGTGATGACGATATTCTGCCGCCCCGGCAACGGACGGCCGATCGATTCGAACGTCAGGCGCCCCATGACGATCGGCTTGCCCGTAGTCAGGGCTTTGAATCGCTTGAGGTCGCTGGAAAGTCGCCACGGCAGTTTGCCCTCTGCGCCGATGACGTTGTTGATGGATGCCGCGACAATCAGAGAGATCATTTGTGATTCGATTCGCCCGCATGTTTATCCCGCTTGGGGCAGCGAGCTCCAAGAGTTGCGTGGCTATACCGCAACAGCGGCGCGAATATGCGGATGCGACTCGTAGTTCAGAATCTCGAAATCGTCGAACTCGTAATCGAAAATAGTCGACGGTCGACGTTTGATCGCAAGACGAGGCAACGGCAGCGGTTTACGTCGCAGCTGCTCATCGGCTTGCTCGAGGTGGTTGCTGTAGAGATGGCAGTCACCGCCCGTCCACACGAAATCGCCCACCCCCAGATCAGCCTGTTGCGCCAGCATGTGCGTTAGCAGTGCGTACGAGGCGATGTTGAACGGGACGCCGAGGAAAATATCGCAGCTGCGTTGATAAAGTTGGCAAGAGAGTTTGCTGTCAGCAACCCAGAACTGGAACAGGCAGTGGCATGGCGGCAGGACCATGTGCTCGATTTCGGCAACGTTCCAGGCGCTCAGAATGATACGCCGGGAGTTGGGGTCTTCCCTGAGCTGCCGCATTATTTGTGCTATCTGATCGACGCTGCCGCCGTCCGGCGTCGGCCAGCTGCGCCATTGCACTCCATACACAGGACCGAGTTCACCATTCTCATCAGCCCACTCGTCCCAGATCGAAACACCGTTGTCCTTGAGGTACTTGATATTGCTTTCGCCGCGCAGGAACCACAGCAATTCATGAATGATGGACCGTAAGTGCAATTTCTTCGTTGTGACAACCGGAAAACCAGCGCTCAGGTCGAAGCGCATCTGATGCCCGAACTTGCTGAGCGTGCCGGTGCCGGTTCTGTCTTCTTTTTTGACGCCGTGTTCGCGCACTTCGCGCATCAGCGACAGATATTGGTGCATATCAGGCAGCTGCCTCCTTGTTTCTTGAGCGATACGCCATGGCCAGCATCGTAGCACCGATAATGATCATGGGCGCACTCAGAATCTGGCCCATCGTGACCCAGTCCGCCAGTAAATAGCCGATATGCGCATCTGGCACACGGTAAAACTCGATGTAAAACCTGAAGATTCCGTACAACGTCAAAAAAAGCCCTGACACGGCCATGTACGGCCGCGGCCGCGACGAGAACCACCAGAGAACCGCAAACAGGACGAAACCCTCGAGCGCCGCCTCATAGAGCTGCGACGGATGCAGAACCTGGCCTTTGTACAACACGCCCCATGCCACTTCGGTTGGCTTGCCCCAGAGTTCGCCGTTGATGAAGTTGCCAATGCGGCCGAACCCGAGACCCAGCGGCACAAGCGGCCCTATGAAATCAGTAACTTGCCACATGGTCAGGCCGCGCTTGCGAGCGAACAGCCACATCGCCACGAGCACGCCGACGAGCCCGCCGTGGAACGACATGCCGCCTTCCCAAATCTTGAACAAATAAAGCGGGTCTTCGAGAAATGTCGCCCAGTTGTATACGACGACAGAGCCAATGCGCCCGCCGACGATGACGCCAAGCATCGCGTTGAATATCAGATCGTCGACCTGGTCTGCTTTAATCGGAGAATGCTTTACATGGCAGCGCCGCCTCGCCAACCACCAGGCAAACAGGAATCCGATGACGTACATCAATCCGTACCAACGGATCTTAAGAAATCCGATCTGAAAAATGATCGGATCGATCTCGGGGTAGACGATCATGAAATGCTTCGGTTTGGAACGGGACCTGTATCATAGCAAACCATGAGCAATCGCCTCGCTAAAGAAACCAGCCCTTACCTGCTGCAACACGCCGATAATCCGGTCGACTGGTACCCGTGGGGCGACGAGGCGTTCGAGCTCGCGCGCGAAACCGGCAAACCGGTGCTGCTGTCGGTCGGTTACTCGGCTTGTCACTGGTGCCACGTTATGGCGCACGAGTCCTTCGAGGACGCTGCGACCGCCGAACTCATGAACCAGCTATTCGTCAACATCAAAGTCGACCGCGAAGAACGGCCGGATGTGGACAAGATCTACCAGACCGCGCACCAACTCTTGATGCAACGCGGCGGGGGCTGGCCACTGACGATGTTCCTCAGCGCCGAGGATCAGCGGCCATTTTTTGGCGGCACCTACTTTCCCAAAGACGCCCGCTACGGCATGCCAAGCTTCACAGAATTACTCACTCAAGTGTCACGCTATTACGTGGAAAATAGCGACAGTATCCGCGAACAAGGCGCACGGCTCACAGATGTGCTGGATCAACTTGTTCCGCCCGCTGCCTCCCCCGCGCAACAGATGAATGCAACGCCGTTTGCCAAAGTTGCACAACAGCTCAGTCAGAATTTCGATCGCGAATTTGGCGGGCATTGCGGTGCGCCCAAGTTTCCGCACCCGCAGACAATCGCGTGGCTGCTGCGGACCTGGCGTAAATCGGCGAACGATGCCGAACCTGATGTCGACGCGTTGTTCATGGCCACGCTGACCCTGACACGCATGGCCGAGGGCGGCATCTACGATCACGTCGCCGGCGGATTTTGCCGTTACTCGGTCGACCGCTACTGGCAGATCCCGCATTTCGAGAAAATGCTATATGACAATGGCCCGCTGCTGGCCATCTACTCGCAGGCGTTTCTCGCGACAGGCGACACGCTGTTCGCTGACACTGCCAATCAGACGGCCGACTGGATGCTTGCCGACATGCGCTCGCCCCAGGGCAGTTTCTATTCGTCACGCGATGCCGATTCAGAGGGAGTAGAAGGCAAGTACTACGTCTGGACCCCTGATCAAGTCGCGGCGTTGCTCAGTTCTGATGACTACGCGATCGTCGCGCGGCGTTTCGGTCTCGATGCCGACGCGAACTTCGAAGGCAGCTGGCACTTGACCGTACGCGAGCCGATTGACGAAATCGCGAATGACCTCGGCCGGTCCGCCGATCAGGTCAAGGCAGCGATCGATCGGGCCAAAGCGGCCCTGTTGGCAGAACGCGAATCGCGAGTGCCGCCGGGCCGTGATGACAAACAGCTGACGTCATGGAACGCGCTTGCGATTCGTGGCTTGACCATCGCCGGGCGTATTCTCGAGCGGGACGAACTCATCGATGCCGCTGTCGCGGCGTGCACGATGATTCACGACAAGCTCATGGTCGGTGGCCGATTACTTGCAAGCTACAAGGATGGCGAAGCCAGGTTCCCGGCCTACCTCGACGACTATGCGTTTCTGATCGACGCGCTAATCGAGTTACTGCAGACGCGCTGGGATAGTGCGCAGCTCGAGTTCGCGGTGCAACTCGCGGAGACGCTGCTCACCCATTTCGAAGACCAGGACAACGGTGGTTTTTATTTCACGGCGGACGACCATGAGGCGCTCATGCACCGGCCGAAACCGCTTGCTGATGAGGCCATGCCGTCCGGCAACGGGACAGCGGCTTTCGCCCTGCAGCGGCTCGGGCACCTCGTTGGTGAGCCCCGTTACCTGGAGGCCGCCGAAAGAGCGCTGCGAAGCGCGTGGCAGGCAATGGACGAGTATCCACATGGCCATGTGACGCTGCTGTCGGCCCTCGAGGAATTCCTGAATCCGCCCGAAATCATCGTGATTCGCGGCGCGGCAGCGGAAATCGAACGCTGGCGGGACTCGGCGGCCAGGCTCTATGCGCCATCGCGACTCTTGTTCGCGATCGACGAGAAGCAGAAGGACCTGCCCGGACTTATCGCCGAGCGCGCGCCGGTTCCTGGCGAGACCGTCGCCTACCGGTGTGTCGGCACGCATTGCGAACTGCCGGTTACGACCTGGGAGGCGCTGGCCGCTAGCCTGTGAGTACCGCCTCCCGAATCTCGTCGATTTTCGGTTTCAACTTCGGCTTTGGCGCCCCGAGACAATGTTTGTCGCGCGGACAGTTCGAGCTGCGCTGGCAGATAATCGTCGCGTCAGTTTCTGCGCCGTATGCGATCCAGCCGATGTTGAGGATCTTGCTGATACTGATTAGCTGCTCCTTCGCTTCGGTCGGGATCCGGGCTGACCCGCCGCCTGCATTGCAGCTTGCTTCGATCATGTCTATCGTCCGCATCGCGTCGATGGTCTGAGCGCTCAGCGCCGGCGCGAGATCGACCCCGGCGCACAGGACATGGGGATTGCCCGCCGCGTCTTTACTGCGAATCGACTGACAGCAATACAGGCGTTTGTCATCGCCGCTGCGCAAGATCGAGATCTGCGCCGCCGGTTGTGTCGATCGGGTATTCAGCATGCGAAAGACCGCCCAATGCTGGCACGGGTCGGACACCATCGTCATGTTTCCCCATGGCAAGGGAATACCGTTGCCGCGATATACCGCGCGCAGATTCCCCGGCGGATACGCATCAAAATAATGCCAGTGTGGATACGGTGAGACGCTCGACATGCGCCGCATTACAAGCGTTGTGGTCAAATCGATCGCGTCGCCAGAGTTGATCGCATACGCGTGTTTTGCAAGAAACTGCCGGAACGGCGTCTTCGGCGCAAGTAGCGCCGCGGCAAAATAGCTGCACTCAAAATCACGCCATGCATAGAGAATGTCTTTGGCGTCGATGTTTGCCGAGTCCGCGTCGTGACGGCGACCGCTGACCCTGCCACCGGATACCTGCGGTGCACGAGCACCGTCGCCTCCGTGCAGAACCATGTGCGCAACATGATTTGCAATGTCAAACTTGAGTCTTGCCGGCATCGCTTGGAGCGACCGGTTCAGATAAATCTTGTTCGGCGCATCGAAAAACGAGCGCACCAGCGTATTGAGTGGCCTGTCCGTGTCGCCACTGTCTTCGAATGAACTCTTATCGAACCACTCGATTTTCAAGCCCATGCGCTTCGCGATCTGCAGAATATCGTGTTCGTGCAAGGGGAATTGTTTTTTGCCAACGCTCTCGGCCGCACGCTCGAGATCCGGAAAACGGTTCTTGCTTTCTTCCTGGTGCGCACGAATCAAAAGATGCGCGAACTGCCTGCCCGTGGTCCCGGTCTGCGCGAGCAGCTCCGGAATGGCGAGCTGCAGAAGTTTTTGCGAAAACAGGAAGCCGGGCTCGAGCGGCATGCCGCTGACCGCCGCGTCCGGTGCCGTATCGATGACCTCCTCGTCCAGTGATTCATCAAAAAACCACTCCGGTGTCTTCTGAAAGATATCGGCAACGATTTGCAGCAGCCGTTCTGATGGAACGCGCTTGCCGTTTTCGATCATCGACAGATACGAAACCGAGGGCGCCGCCTCAGCATCAACCTGGATGCAGCGAACCGACAAATCCTCGAGCGTGAGGTTATTGCGCTTGCGTAAGCCCTTGATTTTGGAACCCAGAAAGTGGGCTTTGCGCCTCAGGCCCTGTTGTAATGCCATTTTGACACCTTTGTGAAATTAACACTGTCAAATTTTTCCTGTGAAATTTTATCACATTGCTGCGTAGTATAGCGCGTAGACCACTCTACCGGGCAGGAAAGCATGATGACACGAGAGGAACAGATCAAACGGCTTGAATCCGAATGGGCAGACAGCCCACGCTGGAAAGGCATTACGCGCAGTTATAGCGCCGAAGATGTCGTCAAACTGCGCGGCTCCGTTCAGATCGAACACACACTGGCCCGTCTCGGCAGCGAGAAATTCTGGCGTCTGGTTAATCAGGAAGAACCGGTCTGCGGACTCGGTGCGCTGACCGGCAACCAGGCCATTCAGGATGTCCAGGCAGGACTCAAGGCCATCTACTGCTCGGGCTGGCAGGTTGCAGGCGACGGCAACAGCGCCGGCGAGATGTACCCTGATCAAAGCCTCTACCCCGTCGACTCAGTGCCGAAGATGGTCGAGCGCATCAACAACGCGCTGATACGCACCGACGAGATTTATGCGCTGAACGGTGACGACAGCATCGACTGGTTCCCACCGATTATTGCCGACGCCGAAGCCGGCTTCGGCGGCAACCTGAACGCGTTCGAACTTATGAAGAGCATGATTCGTGCGGGCGCGGCCGGGGTACATTTCGAAGACCAGCTGTCTTCGGCCAAGAAATGCGGCCACATGGGCGGCAAAGTTCTCGTACCGACCCACGAGGCGGTCGCAAAGCTCAACGCAGCCAGACTGGCGGCCGACGTATGCGGCGTGCCTACCGTCCTGCTTGCCCGCACAGATGCCGATGCAGCCAACCTGATCACGTCGGACTCGGACGATCGCGACCATCGATTCATTACCGGTGAGCGCACGCCTGAAGGTTTCTATCGCACGAACGCCGGACTCGATCAAGCGATCGCGCGCGGCCTTGCGTATGCGCCGTATGCCGATCTGCTCTGGTGCGAGACATCGAAGCCGGATCTCGATCAGGCGCGTCGCTTCGCAGAAGCAATCCATGCGGTGTTTCCGGGCAAACTGCTCGCCTACAACTGCTCGCCGTCGTTCAACTGGAAGGCGAATCTCGATGACGACACGATGAAGACCTTCCGCGAGGAACTCGGCAAGATGGGTTTCAAGTTCCAGTTCATCACCTTGGCCGGATGGCACGCACTAAACTCGAGCATGTTCAATCTCGCGCGCGCATACAGGCAAGATGGCATGTACGCCTACTCGCAGTTGCAGCAGCAAGAGTTTGCAGATGAGAAACACGGTTTTCGCGCTGCCAAGCACCAGTCGTTTGTCGGTGCCGGTTACTTCGACGCCGTACAGAACGCGATTATGCACGGACTTTCCTCGACGACTGCACTGCACGGCAGTACCGAGGAGGAGCAGTTTGTCGCCTAGCTCCAATCAGCGCCAGCCGTTGGCGGGGGAATTGACATGCATTCATTGAGTCTTGACCGGATGTCCGGGGTTGCCCATTACGCAACGAGCTTGCTGGACGACGTGATTCCGCTGCGGGACGCGAGTCACGCCGACGTCGTCAGATATTCCGTGGAAATCCCGATGCGCTACGCAGAATGTTTCGGCGTGTTGAATTGCGGGCGCAAAATACCTCTTGTTGATAACCGACAGTTCGTCGGCTGGTCATGCCACGATGCCAAGCGCTCGCTCCTGTTCCGTAACGAGGAAGTGCACGTTGAGATTCACGTTGACCCGGACGATCCCAGTAGCTGTAGTCAACCTGGATTCGTACGCGACATCATCCTTCAGCCCAGGGACCGCGAAATAACGGGCGCGCAACCGCGGCGAAAGTTCATTGCCGTCGATGGCAGTCTGATCGTACTGTAGGAGCCTGCCTCGAAAGACCCGCTACAGCGCATCAATGGGCGGTAAGCGCCAGGCCCGTGGCCGGCATGACTGTTGCGGCATTCTGACCCGCAAACAACACCGGTAATGACTGAATTTTCATTCCCACATTGCGTACGACCGCGAAGTGCAGGTGTGGCCCACTCGAAAAGCCCGTATTGCCGGAATCGGCAATGTATTGACCGCGCACGACCCGATCACCGGGTTTGACGCGAATCGAGTTCGTATTCAGGTGCGCATAGATCGCGTAGGTACCATCGTCGTGCAAGATGCGCACGACGTTCGCAGACGGCGCGTCCCGTATCGGATCCAGACCACCGCGAAAATTGTTACTCGCTACGTCGAACACGATTCCGCCGCGTGCCGCGAAAATATCCGTGCCGATTGGCATCGCGATATCGATGGCATGGTAACTATCCGCGGTAGTGTGCGTCGCGATCTCGGGGTACGCCTGCGTCACGGGATAATTGGTTGAGATTGCAAATGGCACACGATACGCGACCGCCGGTCGGTGCAGCGAATCAGGGCTGCCGGCCAAATAGTGAAAGCGGTACTCGATTGACGGCGCAGGACCGTCCTCGAGTAAGTCGAGGCTGATCAACTGCAGATCACTTCGCGCAGGCACGATCCACCGCAACTCGGAATCGGAACTCGGAAACTGAAGTCCGCGAATGCTCTCGATGTCGAGCGCGAGCTCCACGGGCGCATAGAACCGGTTGTGTGCGGTCAACTGCACACTCCGTCCATTGAACCCGTGCGTCACGGAAATACCAACGTCCGCCTTGCCTTTGTTCAGTGTGCGTACCTCCGCGACGCTGCTGTCAACTGGCGGTCGGTCAGAATAAATCCACTCGCCGTCGGGGCCACGATACTTGTACAGCGCCTGCGAGTGTGCCATCCCACCGACAAACAACAATAGCGACAGCGCGATCAACAGCGCAGGTCGCCCCGTATTCGACAAACGATCAGGAACCGATCCGCGACCGCTGCCAGCCACTTTCTGTTCTTCTAATTTCATATGCCGGCCAGTACTGGTTATCCAGTTTTAGAGTTATTACCTCGACCGCGCCATTCCACGTCACGGTCTTGAGTCTTACAGATGTCTGATCGTCTTTGCCCGCCACCGCAGCGACGAATGCCTCAAGGTCTGGGGTAGGCGTTTCGTCGACTTCGACAACTCGGCGTCCCGCCCACAAACCGTAGCGCGTCGCCGGAGATCCGTAGCTGAAAAATGCAACGTAGACACCATATGGATCAATGCCACGCTGCGCCGCCATTGCGCGATGCGGGTCCTGCAGCAGCGCACCAGCCCAGGACACGGCCCGATCAATGCCGCGTCCGTCCAATGAGGACGTCTCGATCTGCAGGTCTTTAGCCTCGCCGCTGCGCCACACGGTGACCATAACCTGTGGTTTTTGAACCGCTTTTTCGATTTCGCGAAACGACGTGACGACGTTGCCATCCACGGCAAGCACCATGTCGCCGTTGCGCAGCTTTCGGGACGCATCGGTTCCGGCTACAACTCGCGTCACGCTGAGCGCGCGGCGATTAACCGGATTGTTGGCCTCGAGCCGCTGTAACCAGTCTTCATTCACGCCCATGTTGCGTGCCGCAAATAACGGCGCATAAACAAATTCGGCCTCTAACGAATAGAATGGCCGCCCCTCGCGCACGATGTCGACAAACTCCATGACAAGATCCGCGCCGATGCCACTGTTCAGTTGCGCAGTGTCGCCACCTGACTGGATCGCAAAGCTCGACCACATCGCGGTAACCCTGCCGCGCCTGTCGACGAGAACACCGTCGAAATCTGTCGGCGCGTTGACCAGACTGATGCCTTCAATGTTTGAATCTCGAAAACGCAGTGTCCGCGACAGCGGCATCGTCAGCGGGCCTACCGAAGATACCGTGCTCTCCTGATGGACGAGCTGATGGTCGCCCTTTATGCCAACAACCCAGAGTTTGTCACCCGGCCGCAGTTCTGTCTTGTTGAATGTCGCCGCTTCGACCGCCGTGTCGTTTATCGTCGCAGGATCGTATGAGACGATCGCGAGATTATGCAGCGGGTGAAGTTGTTCGATCTCGGCCTTTACCTCCAGCGATCCTGCGAACGTGACCGTTACGTCACCGATCGCGACGGGCACAGTATTGCGATCAACTACGACCAGGCCGCGCTCTTTGTCGACGATCAAACCCGTGCCGTAGTAATGCCTGTCTGCAACACCGGATACCGTGTAAGGCAGATCGAAAGTCACAACGACCAGCGATGGCGCGATCGCACGTACTCGCGGATCGTCATACTCCTTTAGCTGGGTGTGGCCGACTTTTGGTGGCGATGGCTCGGGCCCCGGCCCGAGTTCGCGACACGGCCAGATGCCGGTTGCATCGTCGCGCGAACAGCGCCGTACCGGAAACCAGACGCGGTCCATCTCGAACGAGCGCACGATGCTGTTCTGCGGATTGTCCATCGTGACGTATCGAACCTGTTCCCTGTCGCCATCCGCAAGACCATTCAATGCTTCCTCGAGGTCATCGATGCTCTCGATCGGCTTGCTACCAAACTCCGTGATAACAGCGCCACGCGGGATTGCAGATTTCGACAACAGGTAGCCCGGATTCGCCACGTAAACGCCGGTCGCGGAACGATTGTAGTGGCGGGCCTGCTGATAAGAGAGATTGTTGACGATGGCATCGCCAAATTCCAGAAATTCATTTGGCGTGATCGAATGCAGGTCAGTCACGAGAACCGTATTGGTAATGCTCTTGCCGCCCCGCTCAACTTCTATCTCGATGTCCTGATTGACCGCGTCGTCGAGAATTGCAGCGAGCGGCACAAATTCCGTTACCAGTTCGCCGTTGATGCGCAGAAGAATGTCCCCCGGCGCCAACTTTCCGGCCGCGGGTGAATCAGGAATGACCTGCGCTACGGTCAACATTCCCGTCTGCTCAGGAAACAGCGACCGGGCTGTGCGTTCCGAGTTATCGGTAAGACCCAGGCGCTTGAGTTCGTCAAAGGCTTTGCGCTCGAACATTGTCTGCAGAGTTCCCCGCGTGACCTTTGCGCCCTGCTGAATCAAGTTCAGCGCGCGATGGATACGATCCAGCGGCAAGAAAAAACTGCTTGCAGCAGAATTGTTGGCGCCGGCGTTTAGAGCAACAACTTCGCCATCGATATTGATGACAGGCGATCCTGACGAACCACCCGAGGTGCCGGACGCCGCCTGCAGGTAGAAGGTATTAAAGTCGTTGTATTTACCGCGACCATAATCAGGCGCCTGGCGATCCAGCCGGGCTATCGTGCCCGCAAGAATAGAAAGTTGCTCACCGGCATCGTTACCAACGACACGGATTTCGCGACCGATACCGGCACCGTCCGGCGCGAGCGGCAATTCTGCAGGCTCGATGTAATGCAGCGCTGCCGGATCGTAGCGGAAAAACCCGAAGTCGTGCACAGGATCGCGGTAGACAGGCGTCAGGCGCACTTCCTCATTATTGCGAAATATGGCTTCGGCAACGACGGGGCCCGGCGTCACGACATGTCGATTGGTCAAAATAAGGCCCCGCTTCGCATCCACGACGAAGCCGGTCGCTTGACTCGACGAATTCCATTCCGTGTCAAACGCCCGCGTGCTGTCGACACGAATCGAGACAACCCCCGACGAAATGCGTTCCAGCGTATTGGTCCAGGCTGTGTCTTCGGCAGCCATCGCCGTAAGCGCAAGCAGAAGCCCTGCCAGCGCAGCCAGAAATCGTCCGTGAGTCATAGGTAACCTGTTCAATTGTCCAATTTATATTGTTATCTGGACTAGGCTTGAGCCCTGCGGTTCCCTATTTGAACAGATTATTCGGCTCTGGAGGAGCCCGCCATGCGGCCGACCCGGCTTTCGCCAGCATAGCGGACGCCAAGATCGTTGCAATCAGGCGTCTTCAGGCCGGTATTTGAGATCCAGCTGGCGTGCGGCTTTGACATCGTCCAGCCGCCGTACCGGCATTTTGTAAGGTGCTTCCTTGAAGCTCGTGCCGTTCTCCCTGGCCTCACGCGCGATTTCGACCATCGCGGCAACGAAATTGTCCAGCGTTTCCTTGCTTTCCGTCTCGGTCGGTTCGATCAGCAGACATTCAGGGACCAGCAGCGGAAAGTACGTCGTCGGTGCATGATAGTTGCGATCGAGGAGTGCCTTAGCGACGTCCATCGCCGTCAGCTGCAGCTCTTTGGCCTCGTGTTTCAACGTAATTATGAATTCATGGCTTGCGCGTCTATTTGGATAGGCAAGCTCAAATCCGGCATCGCGCAGTCTCGCCTGCAGATAATTCGCATTCAGCGTCGCGTATTCGGCAATGCGTCGCATGCCGTCGCGCCCGACCATGCGCATGTATACATAGGCGCGCAGCAGTACGCCAGCATTGCCCATGAACCCGGACAGCCGGCCAATAGACTGCGGCATGTCGTGTTCCGTCAGCCAGTCGTATATCGTCTTGCCATCCGCTTCTTTTGCGGTGACGATCGGGATCGGCATATACGGCAGTAGCCGCTCGCCAACACCGATAGCGCCGGAGCCGGGGCCGCCACCACCGTGCGGCGTCGAGAAGGTCTTGTGCAGATTCATGTGGATCACGTCAAAACCCATATCGCCGGGGCGCACCTTGCCGCAGATTGCGTTGAGATTGGCACCGTCATAGTAAAGCAGTCCGCCTGCGCCTCTTACGATGCGTTCGACCGTGATGATGTCGCGCTCGAACACACCCAACGTCGAGGGGTTCGTCAGCATGATACCGGCCGTCTTTGGACCGACGACGGCTTTCAGGGCCGCCTGGTCGATGTCGCCTTCGCCGTTTGTCGGCACTTCACGCACGACACAGCCGCACATTGTGGCCGTCGCGGGATTCGTGCCGTGCGCGGCATCGGGAACGATAATTTCGTCGCGTTCGCTCTCCCCGTGCGCCACATGATATGCGCGTATCATCGCGACGCCGGATAATTCACCTTGCGCTCCGGCCATCGGCGTCAGCGATACGCCGACCATCCCGGTTACCGCTTTGAGCATCTCCTGCAGTTCATACATGCACTGCAAAAAACCCTGGCCGTGGCTGACCGGCCCCAGCGGGTGCCGGCCGGCAAATCCGGGCAACAACGCGAGCGAGTTGCACGCCCTGGGGTTGTATTTCATCGTGCACGAACCCAACGGATAAAAATTCGTATCGATCGAGAAGTTCTTCTGCGACAAGCGTGTGTAGTGACGCACGACCTGCAGTTCGGATGCCTCGGGCAGACGCGGCCGATCCTGTCGCAGCAGGTGCTCGGGCCAGTCCACATCAGCCATGGCAGCCGGCGCTTGGGCAAATGCTCTGCGACCCTGGCGTGATTTTTCAAAAATCAAAGTACTCATATTTGCTCAGTCCTCATCAGCCTTTATGCCCAGCGCGCGCAAAGCGGAGCCGTAATTCGGCTCGGTCGTGATGTCCTCAATATGCTCGTGATGCACGACCGTGTTGTTCTCGTCCATAACGACCACGGCACGTGCGAACATGCCGGCCAATGGGCCGTCGACAATTTGCACTCCGTAGTTCTCGCCAAACCCTGCGTGGCGGATCGCGGACAGGCCGATTACGCCATCCAGTTTGTGCTCAGCAAGAAAACGCTTATGCGCGAACGGGAGATCATAGGAAATCATCAACATTGCGACATCATCTGCCAGCCGGGCGCGCCGGTTGAACTCGATAACAGACTTTGCGCACACGTCCGTATCGATGCTCACGAAGATATTCATGACTTTGCGCATACCGGTCCAGTTTGCAAGCGACACGTTCTGCAGCTTCGTATTAACAAGCGACACATCCGGCGCATGAGAGCCAACCGCGGGCAGTTCACCCGCTGTCCTGTACGTACCACCTTCAAATTTGATGATTGCCATATCGTTTTCAGGCGGAACGCCTGGTCTCCTTCGCAAAAATATGTGCCATGGCAGCAACGTACGCGTCGATGTCCGCATCCATTTTTGTTTCGGTTGCGCAGACCAGTACCGCGTTGTCCAGCTCGGGCATGCTCGCGGCCAGATCGTAGCCACCCAGAATATCCTGCGCGGCCAGCGCCTCGAGCACAGGCGCCACAGGCCGGTCGAAGCGCAGTGCGGCCTCATGGAAGTGTGGGCCGTCGAACAGCCGCTCGATGCCGTCAATCGCGGTCAGCCCCGCGACCAGCCGCGTTGTGTTCTGCTGCGAGCGCAGCGCGACTTTTCGCAGTCCGTCATACCCCAGCAACGACATGTAGATCGTCGCCGCGGTCACCATAAGGCCCTGATTGGTACAGATGTTCGACGTCGCTTTCGTGCGCCGAATATGTTGTTCCCGTGCCTGCAAGGTCAACGTAAAGCCTGTCTCATCGTTCAGGTCCGTGGTCCGACCGACGATGCGCCCCGGCATCTGCCGCACCTGTTGTTGCTTGCAGGTCATGAACCCGAAGTACGGACCGCCCGATGACAGCGGTATACCCAGCGGTTGGCCTTCACCGATGGCGATATCGGCGCCTTTTTCGCCCCAGTGTCCGGGCGCCTTGAGCAGCGCCAGCGACGTCGGGTTTACGACAGCGATAACGAACGCGCCACACGCGTGCGCCCAGTCGGTCAGCCGATCGGCCTCCTCCAGCGTGCCGAGGAACGACGGCTGCTGAATTACAACGGCGACGGGCGCCTCGTCGTCGTCCAGTGTTGCGGTGGCGTTGCCGGTTGCTCTGTCCATCGGCAATCGGTCGAACGTGATTCCCTGACTGCCCGCAATCGCCAGCGCGACCTGTTCGTATCTCGGGTTGACGCCCGGTGCGAGCAGAATCCGGCCCGATTTGTTCTTGCGATTACCGCGCACCGCCATGAGTGCAGCCTCGGCTAGACCGGATGCGCCGTCATAAAGCGATGCATTGCTGACATCGAGCCCGGTAAGCTCGGTAATCATCGTCTGATACTCGTAAATCGTCTGCAGCGTGCCCTGGCTTGCCTCGGCCTGATATGGCGTATACGCACTGTAGAACTCACCGCGCGTCGCGACATCCCATACCGCTTGCGGAACATGGTGCTCGTAGGCCCCTGCGCCAATGAAACATTGCGGCGCACCGTCCTGGGCGGCACGCCGGTGCATCAGGCGCGTGATCTCCATTTCACTGAGGCCCACCGGCACGTTGTCCAGTGAATCGATAATAAGATTTGCAGGGATCTCGTCGAATAGCGCGTCCAGATCGGGCGCCCCAATCGTCTTGAGCATCTCTTCGGTATCTTCTTTGGTATGCGGTATGAAAGGCATTTTCCTGCTCAGGCGTCTTCTTCATCTAAAAGGGTCTGATAGGCGACCGGGGTCAGCAAGGCACCTTCGTCGATATCGCCGCTTGGCTGCAGCTTGACGATCCAGCCATCACCGTATGGATCGGCGTTGATTCTTTCGGGATCGTCAGCGAGGTCTTCATTAACGGCCACGACGATGCCGTCGATCGGTGCGTAGACGTCGGATGCAGCCTTGACCGACTCGACGACGGCCATATCACCACCGCTCTCGACGTCCTGCCCAAGTTCCGGCAGTTCGACATAAACGAGGTCACCGAGGGCAGCCTGTGCGTGATCCGTTACGCCGATTGTGACGTTGCCGTCATCTTCGCGGCGCAGCCATTCATGTTCGCTCGTGTACAACAAGTCTCCCGGTAATTCACTCATTGTCATTTTCTCCCTTGCCCAGGTCGTCCTGGTCAGTCTCGGTGGCTTCAAACGTCGATTCGTATTTGTCCATTGCGTACGAACGGCGTCTTCACAATCCGTACGTTCAGCAATTTTCCACGCACTTCGACCTTGGCGCGGTCGTAATCTCCAGCGGGCAGGCGCGCAAGTGCGATCGATCGCCCGATCGTTGGCGAAAAACCACCGCTCGTGATCTCACCGTCGCCGACACCATCGACAACGACTCGCTGATGATTTCTGAGAACGCCCTTATCCTCAAGCAGCAGGCCGACGAAACGCCGCCGTGTTGCGTCCGCCCGCAGCTTTTCGAGCGAACCGCGACCAATAAAGTCACGCTCATCCGGATCCCAAGCGACAGTCCACCCAAGCCCTGCCTCGAGCGGCGAGATGGTCTCGTCCATATCGGACCCGTAGAGGTTCATCGCGGCTTCGAGGCGCAGCGTGTCCCGGGCACCAAGTCCAGCGGGGGCAACCCCGCCAGCAACGAGGCGATCCCAAACCGAAGGCGCACGCATGGCCGGCAGCAGAATTTCCCAGCCGTCTTCGCCCGTATAACCTGTTCGCGCAACGAAGAGGTCGCCCGCTTCCATACCGGTAAACAACTCGAGATCGAGCGCCTGCTCGCGCCATTCGGCATCGACACATGGCGCCGCAATCTCGCGCGCCTTCGGCCCCTGTACGGCAAGCATCGCGAGTTCTGCACGCTCAATGACCTTCACATCGTAACTTTCGGCATGCCTGCGAATCCACGCGAGATCCTTGTCGCGAGTCGCGGCGTTGACCACCATGCGAAACCAGCTGTCATGCATGAAGTAGACGATCAGGTCATCGATGACGCCGCCGTCCTCATTTAACATACAGGTGTAGAGCGCCTTACCGGAATCCTTGAGCTTGGCGACGTCGTTTGCCAGCAGATGGCGCAGGAGGTCGCGCACCCGGCCGCCTTTGAGGTCCACGATCGTCATGTGTGACACATCAAATAGTCCCGCGTTGGTCCGGACCGCGTGGTGTTCTTCTTTTTGCGAGCCGTAGTGCAGTGGCATATCCCAGCCACCGAAATCGACGATACGCGCGCCGGCCTCGACATGCTTGCCGTACAAAGGCGTTTTCAATCCCATATTCTTTCCTTTGAGCCATGAACAAAAGGGGCGACAGATCCCTAGATCTGTCGCCCCTCTGTCCTTAAAAACCTGAGAGATCAATAGCTTCGGCTACTTACCCCTTCGGTGGGCCGCGTCTCGGGCCGCTCTCCAGAGCCAATCAGCGGTCACAGTCCTTCTGCCTGAGCGTTTCCGGGCGAGTTGCGCCTTCGGCGCCCCGTACAACTGTCGGGGTCTCTTCTGTGCACGCTATGGATTGGTGCGCGCAATCATAGCCAATGCGGGTGCCGGTTGCCAGCGGCACGGCGGAAAGTGACAATGCGTGTCTTTCGACGTCCGGAGAATTGCGTGCAGAAGACCCAGTCGATTCTATGCATCGTGTTCCTCAGCCTTGCACAAATCTCGATTTCGGCGCCCGTTGATGACTTCAATAACCTCCTCGATGAAGTCTGGGAGTGGCGCCTTGCCGAATTCCCTATGTTCGCGTCCCAGCTCGGCGACCGCCGCTACAACGATCGCTGGAGTGACGAGAGCCTCGAGGCGGTCGCGCGCCGGCAGCGGCAGACGCGAGAGTTTTTGCAACGCGTCTACGCGATTGACCGGTCCGAACTGGACGACGAAAACCAGCTCAACTATGAGCTGTTTCGCCGTTTACTACAGGACTCCGTCGATTCGTTCGCTTTCAATGACCATCTGCTGCCGTTCAGTCAGCGCGGCGGCGTGCAGAATCTCGACAACAACACAAACAGCCTGAGCTTTGCGACGGTCAAGGACTATGAAGATTGGCTCGCGCGCATGGGCAAGATCGACGTCGTCATTGAGCAGGTGATTGACCGCGCGGAGAGAGGTCGCAAATCCGGCGTGATGTCGCCGCGGATTCTCATGCAACGTATTCCCGATCAGATTGCGGTCCAGCTCGTCGATGATCCCGAAGCGAGTCCCTTCAATAAGGTTTTCACCGAAATGCCGGACTCGATTTCGGATGACGATCGGAAGCGGCTCAGGACACTCGCGCGTGACACGATCTCGAAGACCGTGTTACCGGCGTACCGCAAGCTGGACAGGTATTTCTCGGGCACCTACCTGCCTGCCAGCCGCGAGAGTATCGGCCTATCCGAATTGCCCAGTGGCAACGAATGGTATGAATACCTGGCACGCCAGTTCACGACGACGCAGATGTCGCCCGATGAGATTCATCGCCTCGGCCTCGATGAAGTGCGCCGCATCCGTGACGAGATGCAAGAGATCATTGATGAACTCGGCTTTGGCGGCAGCTTTTCGGACTTTCTCACATTCCTGCGCAGCGATCCGCAATTCTATTTTGACAATCCGGACGACCTGTATGAAGCGTACCTCGCAACGAGCAAACGTATCGACCCGGAACTCGTGCGGCTCTTCGGCAAGCTGCCGCGCATGCCGTACGGCGTGAAACCGATTCCTGACTCGATCGCGCCGGACACAACGACGGCGTACTACTCACGCCCTGCCGCCGACGGCAGTCGTGCCGGCACGTACTGGGTCAATCTCTACAAACCCGAAGTACGGCCAAAATACGAGATCGAAGTGCTGTCGGTACACGAGGCAATGCCCGGCCATCATCTGCAAATTGCGCTGCAACAGGAGCTTGGCGACATGCCAAACTTCAGGCGCTTCACGGGTTTTACGGCATTTGTCGAGGGCTGGGGTCTTTACAGCGAAGGCCTCGGCCGCGAACTTGGCCTGTACACAGACCTTTATTCGAAGTTCGGGGCGCTGACCTATGAAATGTGGCGTGCCGTTCGGCTGGTTGTCGACACGGGCATTCATTACAGAGGCTGGACGCGGCAACAGGCGATCGATTTTTTCAAAGACAACGCGGCAAAGACCGAGCTCGACATCATTAACGAGATCGACCGCTACATTGGCATGCCAGGACAGGCGCTCGCCTACAAGATCGGTCAGCTGAAGATGAAAGCAATCCGGACGCGTGCCGAACTCGCACTCGGGGATGACTTTGACGTCCGCGCATTTCATGACGAGCTGCTCGGCGGCGGCGCACTGCCGCTAGACATCCTCGAGCAGCGCATGGACGCCTGGCTCGAAACACAGCTTCAGGAGCGCCGCGCCTCCCACTGATCGATCGCATGCAGCGGCCCGACAGGGCAATAGTGCTCTTTGGTTGGTAGACCTGCCAGCCGCGAATACAGGTAATGGCCGCAGTTCGTTTTGTGCAGTCGCGCTCTGGGCTTCAGTCAGGACGAGGTTCGCCGTTTGACCGACGTCGCTCACCGGTCTCGACCGGCTTGTGCCGAAGTGCACGATTTGGTGCAAGAACATGTCGATAACGTGCAAAAGCGTGTCAGTGAACTGCTGCGAATGGTCAAAGCACTCGAGCGACTAAAAGAAAAGTGCCAAAACGGTACGCTGCTTGATTGTCCTGCGATCGATGAACTGATGGCGTAATACACTTCACGACTCCATCGGGTCTGTAGTTGCGTTCGGTTCTTATGTGTCAAACGGCATCGATGTCTGCCGTTCGGCCGCAAACTCGCGGCGTGCGATGCGCGCCCGTTCGACCGGCTTTGCATCGGGTTTGTGGATCTCGTCAATACGCGCGATTCGATTCGCGAGACCGACGCAGTTTGCAATCTGAATGTTGAGCCCGGGCCGTGCGTTCATCTCGAGAATGAGTGGGCCTAGATCACGATCGATCACCATGTCCACGCCAAGGTAACCAAGACCGGTCACCTCGTAGCCGCGCGCCGCCGATTGCAGGATGAAATCCCACTCCGGAATCCTGAGCCCTGCGATCAGCGCCCCCGTATCGGGGTGCTCGTCCACGATGTCGTTGTCCAGCACGCCAGTCAGCGTTTCTCCAAGATTCATGTCGACGCCGGCGCCGACCGCACCCTGGTGCAGGTTTGCCTTACCATCCGATTCGCGCGTCGGCAGGCGCACCATCGCCATCGCCGGGTAACCGCGATAGACGATGATACGAATGTCCGGTACACCCTGATAACTGACCGCGGAGAAAATCGGATCAAAGCGCACGCAATATTCGATCAGTGCCTTGTCCGGATACCCACCAAGGCTGTACTGGCCACCGACGATGTTGGAAATATGGTGTTTGATCTCGGCTTCCGAGACCAGCGCGCCAGTCGCCAGGCGAAATGTGTTTCGTTTGCGCTGACTTCGGGCCGTAACAACAACGATGCCGTCGCCACCGCTTCCGTGCGCAGGCTTGATAACAAAACTGTCGCGCTCGGCAACGATCGCAGCAAATTCCTTGGCTTCGCCCTGATTCCTGATTATGCCGTACAATTCAGGCACGGCCATGCCGGCTTTCAGCGCAAGTTCCTTGGTCAACACTTTATCGTCAACACGCGGGTACAAGCGCCGTGGATTGAGCCGCATGATCAACTCGCAATTGCGCTCGTTGAGGCCGAGCACGCCTGCCTCGCGCAGCTTTTGTGCGATTGCAAACATCAGCGGCCGACCAGCACTTTGAAGCGACGGAGTTCGAGCAGTCGGTATCCCGTATAACGTCCGGCGAGAAGCACGCATGCCAGCACGACGAGCAGTAGTTCCGGAAACGTGAAGATCAAATGCTCGAGCCACTGCAGACCCATAAACACATAGGCCGCAATTGCCACGACCAGGCTGCCCAAACCGGCACGCATGGCGTCCACGGCACCACGCTCTTCCCAGACAACTGACATGCGCTCAATCGTCATTGCGATAATAACCATCGGGAACAGTGCGACCGACAGCCCGGTTTCCATACCCAGCTGGTGTGACATCAGGCTGATCATGAGCATCAGAATCACTACGACGATCAGCACGGCGGTCAGCCGGGGCACAAGCAAAAGCCGGAGCCGTTCGAGCAGGAAGCGAATGCTCAGGCCAAGCGCGACCAGCACGGTAAATAGAATGATTCCCCAAATTAGCTTGGTCTCGCGGAACGCCAATGCAATTAACACAGGCATGAACGTGCCGAACGCGTCGATGCCAACCATGTTACGCAGCGCGACCATGACCAGCGCGCCGATTGGGATCATCAGCAGCACGCTGTATACGGCTTGCGTCTGAATGGGCAGGCTGTAAAGCGAAAAGTCGATGGCCCTGGTGCCATGTTGCGCGGCCCGCGTCTCGGCAATCGTTACCGTGTCGAGGTGGTTTTCCTGTGCGGCAAAACTCACCTGGACATTACTACCTCCCTCGACGCTGACTAGCGGCTCGTTGCCGCGCCACCAGATCAGAAACCGTTCGGGCAGGTCTTCCTCGCCCGTTATCGGATTGAAGTAGCGCCAACGATCACCATCATGAACTTCGAGCCAGGCGATCGACTCGGCGTTTCTTTGCCGCCCCTGCAATTGCAGGCCGTGCACCATACGTGCCGGAATTCGCGCAGACGCGAGAATTGTCGTAATGCTTTCGACAAACTCTGAGCGCGTGCCGGCGTCGGATAGCAGCAGTTCGACATTCGTGCCTGGCGATGGATCGTTCATGCGGCGCAGCAGTTCGGAAGTGAACGATGCCGGATCGGCGGAATGCTCCTTCACGTCCGCAACAATGACATCGACTGCTGTCTTGAACGGTTCATTGATTACGGGCGACGGCGGAAATGGTGGCGTCGTATCCAATTGATCGAAGCCGGGATCCTCGTAGACGGAAATGCGGTAGTAGATCGTTTGCGCGCCGTCGGCGCGTCGAATGGCCCATTGCGCCTCGCGACCGCCGCTACCGTAATTAAGGCTGAAGCCGTAACCGCGCGAGACCGAGTTTTCGTTGAGCATACGAAAGCCCGGAGTCAGCGTCGGAATTAGCAGATTGACCTTGATCGAACCGGGTCCGCTGTCGAAGCTTATCGCCGCTTCGACGGTCCAGACCGGCGTTTGCTGATTCTTGCTGAGTGGAAATCCCAGCATCTGCCATTTATAGCCGAACACAGACAAGCCGACGATCGCCAGAAACGCAGCCAGCCCGAACACATATTGCTGCTTCATCGGCCTATCCGCCGTGGCCCAACACTGAACCTGTCAATTTCGGCTTAATGAGCCCCCCAATGCCACCTTAACTGCATGGTCTCTTATCGGCCCACTGACGTTAAAAAGGCGCATACCGATTGCGCGCAATTCGCGGACCAGCGCCGAGTCTGTCGCAAACAGGCGGTTGAGGCCAGTCATAAGGTGCAGCATCGCTGCGTTTTCGCCCCTGCGGGCACGCTCGTAGCGCCGTAATACGGGCCTGTCGCCCGGAGTTTCCCCGTTGCCGATCGCATTAACGATAACGTCGGCGAGCACCGCCGCGTCCTGCAAGCCGAGATTGGCACCTTGTCCCGCCAACGGATGCACGGCGTGGGCGGCGTCGCCGATTAACGCCACGCCCGGCAGTACGTAGTGTTCTGCGTGCCGCGCGCACAGGGGGAATGTGCCGCGCGGGCCTGCGACCGTCAGATTACCCAGCACATAGTCGGACGCCCCACTCAGCATGTGGCCAAGTTGCTCATCGCTGGCGTGCATTGCGCGGTCAGCTGTGGTTTCGCGCGTGGACCAGACAACCGAAATTCGGCCGTCACTGAGCGGCAGCATGCCGAGCGGACCATCCTGGAGAAACCGTTGCCAAGCTGTATGGCGGTGCGGGTTTTCCGGTCTCAAGTGTGTGACGAATGCGTTTTGACCATAGGGAAACTCGGCTGCCGCGATAGCAACGCTCTCGCGCACGAATGAGCGCACGCCGTCAGCCCCAATCACAAGATCGGTGTCGAGTGTCTCACCGCCTGCCAGTTCAATACGATAGCGCTGACCGTTCTTTTGCAGCGAGATCATGGGCGTATCGAAGACGAGTTCAACGTTGGCATCATCAAGCACGTTGAGAATTGCATGCTGCACGAGTACGTTTTCGACGATAAAGCCAAGCTGCGGCATCGCGAACTCTGCCGCATCGAAACGCAACGTCGTGGCGCCGTCGGCGCTGCCCGCTTCATCCCAGACCCGCATGCATTCGTAAGCGCACGCGCGCGTGTTTTTGACATGGTCCCAAGCCCCGATCGAACGCAGCAGCTCGGCTGATCCTGTCGCAAGTGCCGAAACACGCAACGCGGTATCGTCATCGCTGCGGTGGCGTGGCCTTGCCATCGCGTCGACAATCGTCAGCTGCAGCTTGTCACTGTAGCGACTTCGCGCCAGCAGCGCGGCGACGGTCAGCCCAGTGACGCCGGCACCGGCGATCACTATTCGATACGGCTTGCTCAAGACAAGGGAACTCCGCGCGACAGCCGCGGCAGCCGGCCTGCGAGTCCCATCGTGTGCTTTGCAAACAACGAGCGCATGCCGGGTATCAGATCGAAGCCGAGCATGCCGATATTACGCAGCGCGCGTACGGGCCCTCGCGTATCGCCGAACAGACGCACGAGGCCATCCGTAAAGCCGACCAGTTTCTTCTGATCACCGCGGCGCCAATTCGAATATCGCTCGAGCACCAATTCGCTACCGATGTCTGCATCTGCGCCAGCGTCACGCCGGGCATCCGCAATGCAGTCGCACAGCGACGCGACATCCCGCAATCCCAGATTGAATCCTTGCGCTGCCACCGGATGCAGGCCGTGGGCGGCGTTGCCCACGAGAACGGCCCGCTGTGCGGTCAGGCGCATGGCTTTGCTCAGCAAGAGCGGATACGCAGCCCGCTTGCCTACTTTCGAGAACTCGCCGAGACGATTGCCAAAGGCATGTTGCAGCTCTTTCAGAAATGACTCGTCGTCGAGCGCCAGAACGCGGTCAGCATTTTGTTCTGAGACTGTCCAGACGAAGCCGGCACGGTCGTCAGCTACTGGCAACAGGGCCAGCGGCCCTTGCGGCGTAAAGCGTTCGTAGGCGACGTTCTGCAAAGGTTTTTCGGGTAGCAGGTTGCCAATTACCGCGCGCTGACCGTATTCGATCTGTGTTGCCGCAATACCAAGCATGGTCCGCACTTGAGAGTTCGCCCCGTCAGCTGCGACGAGCAGATCACAACTCAGTTCGCGCGACTGATCGTCGCCCTCTTCGACCGTGACAGTCGCACTGCCGGGCGCGGGACCGGTGGCGACAATTCGCGCCGGACAAAGTACGTCGAGCGACTCGACCTTGCCGAGCGCAGTCTGCAGCACGCCACCGAGCACGCGATTGATGACGACGTAGCCCAGCGCCTCGACACCCTGTTCGTCGGCGTCGATATGCGAAAAACCAAAGCGCCCCTGGTCCGAAACATGTATATGCAGAATGGGTGTCGCAGCCGCAACGATGTCATCCCACAAGCCCATCGCCTGAAACATGCGCTGCGAGCTCCTCGACAACGCCGTTGAACGATCATCAAAACTCGGCTGAGTCTCGGCCGCGCGCGGCACCGGCTCGATGATTGCGACTCGAAGACCGAGCGGAGCCAACCCGAGGGCGAGGCTGGAGCCGACCATACCGCCGCCGGCGATGACGATGTCATAGTGATTGTCGCGTTGTGCGTTCACGGTGAGTGCTGCATCAAAGCTTCGATTTGCTCCGGGTCTTTGACCAGCCCCTTGGTCAGTACGTCGGGTCCGTTGCTTGTTACCGCAACGTCATCTTCGATGCGCACTCCGATATTGCGCCAACGGGCCGGGATTTTACGGCTTGCCGCAATGTAGATCCCGGGTTCAACGGTCGTAACCATGCCGGGTTCCAGCAGCCGCCATTCGTCGCCGACCTTATAGTCGCCGACGTCGTGCACATCCATGCCAATCCAATGGCCGGTGCGGTGCATGTAAAACTCGCGATATGCACCGTCCTTGATTAGTTTGGGCAGCGTACCTTTGAGCAAGCCGATTTTTCGTAGCCCCTTGGTGATCACCTTCACGGCAGCATCGTGCGGTTCGTTCCAGTGATTGCCTTTGCGGGTCTTGTCAATCGCGGCAAGCTGCGCTTCAAGCACGATTTCGTACACAGCGCGTTGCTCGGCGCTGAACCTGCCACTGACAGGAAAGGTCCGCGTGATGTCCGAGGCGTAGTAGTCGAGTTCGCAGCCGGCGTCAATCAGCAGAAGCTCGCCCTCTTCGAGCCGCGCGGAATTCGCGACATAATGCAAGGTGCAGGCGTTGGCGCCGGCGGCAACGATCGGGTTGTAGGAATAACGCGCGTCGTGCTTGCGAAACTCGTGAATAAACTCGGCTTCGACTTCGAATTCGAGAAGTCCCGGGCGAACCATCTGCATCGCGCGGGTATGTGCGTTGACCGCGACCTTTGCAGACTTTCGCATCGCCGAAATTTCCCCGCGACTCTTATACAGGCGCATGTCGTGCAGCAAATGGTCGAGCGCGACAAATTCCTGCGGCGTGTGCACTCCGCGATTGCCGCCCGAACGCAGGGAATTTACCCAGTCCGCTATTCTCGCGTCGAAATCCGGGTACAGACCCATCGTGTAGTACACACGATCACACGACTCCATGATGCCGGGCAGGATGTCGTCGATATCGTCGATCGGAAATGCGTCATCCGCGCCGTGGTGTTCCATCACGCCATCCGGCCCCATGCGCGTGCCGTCCCAGAGTTCCCTTTCGGGATCGCGTTCACGACAGAACATCAGGTACTCGCCGTTCTCTCTGCCCGGCGCCAGCACCGCGACGGACTTCGGCTCGGCGAAGCCAGTCAGATAGTAAAAGTCGCTGTCTTGCCGAAATCGGTATTCGACGTCGCGGCTGCGCGTTCTGACCGGGGCGGAAGGCAAAATCGCGATTCCTCCCGATCCGACCATATGCATCAAGCTTTTGCGACGCCGCGCAAATTCCTTGCTATTCAATGCAGAACCTCCGGTTCGCCATCGACAATATCGTTACCCTCGGGCTTCGCTCTGAACTCCACAAGCTCTTCGTAGGTTAGCTGCGCGGCCACGCGCAGGTACTCGACAAGTTCGGCGTATGCCTCTTCAATGCTTTCATCATCGCTGTCATCTTCCACGGACGCGCGCGTAATCTGCAGCATGTCCCTGATAATATCCGCCAGCGGCTCGGCCGATAGCCGTTCTTTGAGGGCGTCGCCGTGCACGCTCGACACCAGGCCATGCAGAAATCCCTCACACCAGCGCGCTAGTGCGGTGGCCCGCAGCGTGCTGCTGTCGTCATCGTCGGGTAACAAAGGCTCGAATTCGGACTGCCTGTCTGACAATTGTCGATAGGTCGATTCGAACAATGTACTGAGCATCACCTCGCATCCGCTGCGCTTGGGATCAGTGGCATCAGTACCCTCCAGAACCTGAGACAGCCAGTCAAATCCGCCCTGAGTCCCGGCGATCGCCAGGCGGCCCGACAGCAGTCCGTGCGTCTGCGCCGCATCCCAGTTGGAGCCACAGCGCCTGAGCGCCGCTTCAAGTTCATCGTAGTGGACAGTCTGCCCCATTCGCCATGAGTCTGAGAGTTATAAAATCGGTCCAATGATCCCACGGAACGCGGGCGCAGGCCATGCTGCCAGGGGTCGGCGCGCATTTTCATTGATTCTGCCGGAACGCGTGTCTATATTGCCCATATGGCGAACGACCTAAATTTGACCTTTGAGCACGAGTTAAAACGACTCGAAAAGCGCGTTGATGCACTCGTTAAAGTATGCGATCAACTGCAGGACGAGAACAAATCGCTCAAACAGCGCCAGGATGTGTTGACCGCGGAACGCGCCAATCTACTACAAAAAAACGAACAGGTACGAGCCCGCGTCGAAGCAATGATTGGCAGGCTCAAAGCGATGGAGCAAGGATCCTGAATATGACGACATCCCAAGCACAAGTCAGTGTCAGAATACTCGACAAGGAATACAAGGTTGCGTGCCCGGCAGACGAGCGTACCGACCTGCTCGATTCGGCAGAAGTTCTTAATTCAAAAATGCTGGAGATTCGAGACAGCGGCAGAGTGGTAGGCCTCGACCGGATTGCGGTAATGGCCGCTCTGAATATGGCAAACGATTTGTTGCATGCCCAGGCTCGCGACCGCCTGCTCGAGGGCGACCTGAGTAGTCGGCTAAAGATTATTTCCGAGCGCGTCGAGAGCGTGTTGGGCGAGTCTCAACAACTGGATCTCTGACGTGTCGGGGTAGTAATACGATATGGCGCCTCCTGCAGTGTTCGATACCGACCCGGAAACCTTTCGACCCTAAATCTTTACCTCGGGGTTGTGCACTGTTGGTAGCATTTGAGCAGGGCCGTTTGTGCGGTAAGCCTGTTGCTACTGCGGCTAACCCCACCTGTTGCTCCGGTTCGAGAGCGACGGTTTGTAACGGCACAGGCGGGAGGCGCTTTTGACTTACACCAGCAATTCTCAATCGGGCTTGCGCCAATCGGCAATCGATGCGCGGCGCTCGTTGAGCGATGGCTACCGTAACAGGGCCTCCTCAAGAATCTGCAAACGTGTCATTCACTCGCACGAATTCGTGTCTTGCAAGTCCGTCGCCTGTTACTTGCCTAGCTATGACGAAGTCGACACGACAACCATTATCGAGCGCGCATGGCGCGCAAAAAAGCGCGTTTTTGCGCCCGTAATCGATTCCGGCGCCAAAATGATTTTTCGACAACTCGCTCCCGACACTGTGCTGACCAGGAATTTCTTCGGCCTCTGGGAGCCGGTTTCCGGACCTGTCATCGCGGCTAACCGCTGTGACCTCGTCATCACACCGGTTGTCGTATTCGACGACGACGGTAATCGAATCGGCATGGGCAGCGGTTACTTCGATCGCTGTTTTCAGTTTTTGAAACGGCGGCGTCGATGGCGCCGACCGAAGTTGGTTGGCCTCGCGTTTGACTGCCAAAGAGTCGAGAAAATCGCCCCAAACCCTTGGGATATACCGGTTTATCAGGTAATTACCGAAAGTGGCTAGGCGTTTTTTCTGTCGCTGTTCTCCGACACTTACACGAATGCAATGGCCTTTCTCCGCGTTGCGCGCATCGATACCAAATAAGGAAGGTCGCATTCTGGTTCGTAAAATCTCTCCGGCTTAGCGCCGGTTTTTTTTTGCCGCAGACTGGTCTGGACAACACGCGATTGCGTTTGCCGAATATTCCTTCCCGTGACACGAAACTATTGCTGCCGAATTGAGACTTGAATCACGTTTTGGAAACCGTTAACCACGTCACTTAACTTGCTGGATTTTTTGGATTTGTTGTATATACTCAACGCCGGGTACCCGACACGGAGAAAACGTATGGCTACTAAGAAGAAGTCTAGGAAAAAATCTTCTAAGCGTAAGGTCGCGAAGAAGCGTAAGGTAACGACGAAGAAAGCTGCGCCTAAGAGGCGGACAGCCAAGCGCAAGACGAAGAAAAAGGCAAAACGTAAGGTCGCTAAGCGGAAGACCAAAAAGAAAACCAAGAAAAAGGCTAAACGGAAAGTAGCCAAACGCAAGACCAAAAAGAAAGCCAAGAAAAAAGCCAAGCGTAAAACGAAACGCAAAGCCAAGAAAAAGGCCAAGCGTAAAGTAGCTAAGCGCAAGACCAAGAAGAAAGCCAAGAAAAAGGCTAAGCGGAAGGTCGCCAAGCGCAAGACGAAACGTAAAGCTACGAAGCGGAAAGCCAAGAGAAAGACTTCCCGCAGGACGAAACGCTAGGCTTTAAGCTGCTAGGAAGATTGGTTTTCTTCCAAGCCAACACAAAGTGCCCGCTTATGCGGGCACTTTTGTGTGGGCTACGTCGTCATTTGCGACCCTAATTCGTTATACTCTTGGCGCCAGACATGGACTCTTCTGAGAAAAAACGCAACGCCGCTGAGGCCTCGCTCAAATTTATCGAGCCGGGCACGGTGCTGGGCATTGGCACTGGCTCTACGGTCAATGCGTTGATCGAAATGCTGCCGGACGTGCGCGAGCGGATCGACAAAGTCGTCTCCAGCTCCAAAGCATCGACGGAACTGCTCCAGCAGCAGGGCTTCGAAGTTTCGACACTGAACGAGGCGGGCGATCTGGATCTTTACATCGACGGCGCCGACGAAGTCACAAAGCGGCTGCATCTGATCAAGGGTGGTGGCGGTGCGCTGACACGAGAAAAGGTTCTGGCCGGTGCTGCAAGACGATTTGTCTGCATCGTGGATGAGAGCAAGTTTGTCGGCATACTTGGGTCGTTCCCGTTGCCGATAGAAGTACTGCCGATGGCGCAGGCATTCGTTGTGCGCAAACTCATCAAGCTACGTGCACAACCGATCTGGCGGGAAGGATTCGTCACCGACAACGGCAATCATATTCTCGATGTCCACGGCCTGACTATCAGCAACCCGCTCGAGATGGAGGCGCGCCTCAATCAGATTCCGGGCATCCTGACCGTTGGAATATTTGCACAGAGGCCGGCCGACATCCTCCTGATTGCAGATGACACGGGCGTCAGGGAGTTGCGAGCCTGACCGCCGCACGCGGACCGACCCTTGCAATTCCTCTATTTCACGCTCGTCGCCGCACTTTTGTATCTGGCCTCGAACTGGATTTTAGAGCGTATTGAAATCGCCGCCGGCAAACGTTTCCACAACCGCTCCCTGCTGTTTTTCGGCATCCTACTCACCCTCGCCGTGGTCAGCTTCAGCCTGATTCGCACGTATACGGGAAATCACTGATTTACCAGCGATTTTGTATTGGTTAGAATATTTCGGTGTGTACGTCCAAACGGGGGCGAAAAATGACTGAGAACAATAAGCCCGACGACGCAATATCGTCGAACCCCTCTGACCAGGAACAAATACCTTTGATGCAACGGGTCCTCGATAACCCGTTTCTGCTCCTGGTCCTCGGCATCGCTGTTCCCGCGGTGTTCTATCTCATCTGGGGCATTATCGAGATAACCCAGATCCCGATCGCGGATTAAGGGAGAAGCAACCATGGCTATCACACCTCCGAGTGAACGGATTTGGTGGCGGCAACCTATTGCGAAGATCGAACTGGTCTGGATTATCATTGCCTTTACCTGGGGTCTGATCATGTTCTTCATGATGATCTACTGGCATGGCGCCGGAGAGCAAAACCTTTCCAATGAGGCCTACCAGATCAAGCCGCAGGTATTCGCCCAGCATGCTCAGGACATGATCGATGAGCATCAGGTCAGGGACGAAAGTGGCTTCCCTGTTGTCCATCCACCGGCTGGTAGCGATGTCTATCTGATTGCCCGGTTGTGGCAGTGGTGGCCAATTCTGGAACTCGAAAAGGACCAGAGCTACCGGCTGCACCTGTCCTCGATGGACTGGCAACACGGTTTCTCGCTGCAGCCCGTCAATATCAACGTGCAGGTGCATCCCGGTTACGAGATGGTCGTAACGATCAAGCCCGACCGGGCTGGCGAGTATGGGGTTGTGTGTAACGAATTTTGCGGGATCGGCCACCACATGATGGTTGGCAAGATCTACGTCGTCGAGTAGGGGGCCGCCACGATGTCCAGTTTAGTAGATTACCGAACCTGCCCGACGACCGGCCTCAGAGTCGATCGATCGGCAGAAAAACTCATCAAAGCAAACGCCGTTGCCGCCGTAGTGTTCCTCGCTATTGGCGGATTGTTCGGCTTGCTGGTTGCGCTGACCCGCTGGCCGGCCGTGCATTTCCTCCCGGCAGATATGTTTTACCTGGCGCTGACGGCCCACGGTCTGGATGTGCTCCTCGTCTGGATTATCTTTTTCGAGATGGCTGTGCTGTATTTCGCCTCCGCGATCTTGCTGAATTCCAGACTGGCAGCACCAAAAGTCGCCTGGACCGGATTCGGGCTGATGTTGGTAGGCGCGTTAATCACGAATGTCGCGGTGTTGCAGGGCCAGTCGAGCGTCATGTTCACGTCGTATGTGCCAATGATGGCCGAACCTCCATTCTATTTAGGTTTGATATTGTTCGCGGTGGGGGCCCTGTTAGGCTGCGGTGTCTTCTTCGGCACCCTCGTCATCGCGAAACGGGACAAGACCTACGACGGATCAATCCCTCTTGTAACTTTTGGTGCCCTGACGGCCGCGATTATCGCCGTGTTCACGATCGCATCCGGCGCCATCATCCTGATACCGACACTACTCTGGTCGCTGGGGCTCGTCAGCCATATCGATCCGCTTATCTACAAAACCGTCTGGTGGGCAATGGGACACTCCTCGCAACAGATCAACGTCTCGGCGCATGTCGCGGTCTGGTACGCGATCGCCGCGATGGTGTTTGGTGCCAAACCACTGTCGGAGAAAGTCAGCCGCACAGCCTTTCTGATGTACATCCTGTTCCTGCAGCTCGCGAGTGCGCACCACATGCTCGTCGAGCCGGGTTTCAGCTCGGAATGGAAGATTTTCAATACGAGTTACGCGATGTATCTGGCCGTGCTTGGCAGTATGATTCACGGCATGACCGTGCCGGGTTCGATCGAGGCAGCACAGAGAGCGCGCGGGCTGACGAAAGGCTTGTTCGAGTGGCTGCGTAAGGCACCGTGGGGCAATCCGGCGTTCGCCGGCATGTTCATGTCGCTCGTGTTCTTCGGCTTCATTGGCGGCATCTCCGGCGTCGTCATGGGCACCGAGCAGATCAATCTGATTATGCACAACACGCTATACGTGCCAGGTCATTTCCACGGCACGGTCGTTGCCGGGACGACGCTTGCGTTCATGGCGATTACCTACATTCTCGTGCCGCTGATCTTTCGCCGCGAACTCGTAATGAGAAAACTCGCGACGTGGCAGCCGTACGTATTTGGCATTGGCGTCGCAGGTATTTCAGTGTTCATGATGGGCGCCGGAACGCTTGGCGTCGCCCGACGACACTGGGACATGACATTCGCGGATGCGCTATTGCCATTCGACTATCCGGCCGCCGCCTACCTGATGATGGGACTCAACGGCATTTTCGCCGTTATGGCAGCGCTCGGTGGCCTGATGTACGTCGTAATCGTCGTAGGTTCCGTGTTCTTCGGCAAGAAACTTGCGGAAGACGAAAAGCCATCATATCCGGAGGTTCCGCCGGCGTCCGCTGCAGTCAGTCACTACGGCAGTTCCGAAACTCTGAGAATTCCCGGAACCGCATTCCTCGTCGGAATCTTCTTCACTGCGTTTGTGCTTTACTACTTCGTAAACTGGAAGTATTTGTCCGAGATCTGGCCATTAAGCTAGCGGGAAAGCGGACGACAATGCGTGCCACAGCCGTTTGCGGCGTTCTCATCCTTGTCGGGATGGCTGCGCCGGCCGCGGCGCAGCAAGACTACGACCGGGACGCCGCCCTGGCCATCAGTCAGAGCGCGATCGGTCGGACAATCGGTGACCACACTTTTCGGGACGTCGATGGTCAATCATTTTCCCTACTGGCGCTCCGCGACAAGCCGCTGGTTGTCAGCCTCATCTACACGAGTTGTCACCACGTGTGTCCTCTGATCACGGCCAACATCGAGAAGAACGTCGACATCGCCCATGAGGCCCTTGGCGCAGACGCATTTTCGGTCGTTTCTATCGGTTTTGACTGGCAGGTGGACACGCCAGATCGAATGCGCATGTATGCCGCTGCCAAGGGCATAGACACGCCTGGCTGGCACTTTCTGAGCGGGGACGAAGCGTCCGTCGCAGCAATCAGCGAGGATGTCGGGTTTCAGTATTTCCGAACTGCCAAGGGCTTCGACCATTTGTCGCAAACGACCGTCATCGACGCAGACGGTAAGGTCTACCGCCAAATCTATGGCCAGGACTTCGGCGCGCAAGCATTCGTCGAGCCCCTCAAGGAGCTGGTATTCGATACGCCGCGCGAGGCCGGCATCGTTGACCACTGGCTGGACACGTTCAAATTGTTTTGCACGGTCTATGATCCGAATACTGGCCGTTACCAGTTCGACTACTCGATATTCATGACCATATTGGTCGGCGTGCTATGCCTCGGCGCTATACTGGCGTTTATCGTGTACGAGTGGCGGCACGCAAAATGACCGACTTTTTATGGCGTTTTTGAAACGCTCTCTCCGAATTCTGTATGCGCGCGCCGAAGCAGTCTTTGACTGGACTTTCGGGCAGCGCGCCAATCCACTCACCCATTTGGGGTCACTCGGCTGGTTCTTCTTCTGGATTGTCACGGCCAGCGGCATTTATCTTTACCTGTTCTTCGACACCGGAATAATCGATGCGTACGCATCCGTCGAGTACATCACCAACGATCAGTGGTACGCGGCGGGCGTCATGCGCAGCCTGCACCGCTATGCGTCGGACGCGCTCGTCATCGTGGTCTTTTTGCACATACTGCGCGAGTTCTCGCTCGATCGCCTGCGTGGCAAGCGCTTCTTCGCCTGGCTGACGGGCGTCCCTCTGCTCTGGTTTATCTATATCTGTGGCATCACAGGATATTGGTTGGTTTGGGACAAACTGGCACAATACATCGCGGTCGCGACATCCGAGTGGCTCGATACGCTGCCGTTCTTCGGTGAACCGATTGCGAACAACTTCCTGAATAGCTCGACGCTCGGCGGCCGCTTTTTCACACTGATGGTCTTCATGCACATCTTCGCGCCGCTGTTCATGCTGTTCCTGATGTGGTTACACATCCAGCGGCACGCCCGGGCTCGGGTCAATCCGCCCAGACCATTAGCCATCGGCACGGCTATTACGCTGGTCGTCTTGTCGCTCGTCTATCCCGCCGTCAGCCAGGGCCCGGCCAATCTCGATGTTGTGCCCGCGACCGTCAACCTCGACTGGTATTATCTCGCCGCCTATCCGCTACTCGATGTTATACCCGGTGGACGCCTTTGGCTGATACTGGTCGCAGGATCGATTCTCTTGTCGCTGATGCCGTGGATTCCGCCGGCGAAACCGCGACCGGCTGCCGTCGTCAGTCTCGACAACTGCAACGGCTGTGGCCGCTGCTTCGACGATTGCCCATTCAGCGCCATCACGATGGGCCCTCGCAGCGATGGTCTTGCATACGCCACCGAGGCCGTCGTCGACGTCGACAACTGCGTGAGTTGTGGAATCTGTGCGGGTGCCTGCCCCACCGCGACGCCATTCCGTCGCGCAACCGCGATCGTGCCGGGCATTGAACTGCCCGACCACTCTATTGCACAGCTGCGTGAGCGGACGTTGCAGGCGTCGGCGAGCTTCGACAACGTGCCGCGAGTCCTGGTCTACGCATGCGACCACTCCGGCACCGAGGGCGCGGGTGGCGAGAACACGCGGCTCATCAATATGCCGTGCGTCGCGATGCTGCCACCGGCTTTTGTGGACTTCGTCCTCTCCCGTGGCCTGGCAGACGGAGTAATGCTCGCGGGCTGCGCCGAGGGAGACTGCTACTACCGTCTGGGCGACCGTTGGACCCAAGAGCGCGTTGCAGGCACACGAGACCCGTACCTACGCAAACGGGTAGACCGCGACCGTCTGATCCTCAGTTGGCTGCCATCGGGCAGCAAGCGCCGGCGCACAAGTGCGCTGGCAGAATTCACGGCTTCGCTCGAAAAACTGCCGGCGAAAACGACGAGCAGGAGAGCGGACCGTGCATAATGTAGTGCGCTTCGTTTTGCAGACAACCGCCTATGCGGCATTCGCATTCGCCATCGGCTACCTGTCGTTCTGGCCGCGCTACGAATACGCGTCGCCGGCGTCGGCCACGATCAAGCTCTCTCTGAGCCACGCAACAGAGCGTGTCCAGCCCTGCGTGCAGCTCACCCCCCAGCAAATTGCCGAGCTGGCGCCGAATATGCGGCGCTCGCAGTCCTGTGAGCGCAAGCGCCGTCCACTGTTGCTCGAGCTTGAGCTTGATGGCGATGTCGTGATTGAGCTGCAGGCCGCTCCTTCGGGACTCTGGGGAGACGGGCCTGCATCAGTCTACGAACGTTTCGATCTGGTTCCCGGCACGCATACGATCACCGTGCGGATGCGTGACTCAGCGCAAGTTGATACTTGGGACTACACTCATACAGAGGATGTCACGCTCGAAGCGGGACGCTACCTGACAATTACATTCAGAGCCGAAAACGGAGGCTTCAGAATTCGATGAGCCGTTTGCAATGGAGAGATGAATTCAAGGTCGGCATTACCGAGGTCGACCACGAACACCGTGAACTGATCGGACTAATCAACGAACTCCATGAAGCCATACAGCAAAGCGTCGACCCCGATCAGATCCTCGAGTCGCTGGGCGAGATCTATGCACAGATCTCGGCGCATTTCGCACTTGAGGAAAAAATGATGCGCAAGATAAGGTATCCGGCCTACAAGGCACACAAGGATGATCACGAAACGCTGCTGGATGACCTGCGTGACATTATGGACGATGTGGAAGACGACGGCGTTCTTAACGAAACGCAGTTGATGAGTGATCTCAATCGCTGGTTCAGCGACCACTTTCGAACGCACGACGCCAAATTGCATCAGTCCGGGCACGGATAGCCGAATGGAAATCTCTGTGAGCCTTGCCGAGCACGACTAGTGGTCGGGACATTCCGGCCGACGATCGTTGTCTTGTTAATCGTCTGGATTCACCTCGAGATCTCTCCCAGAAAAGCCACACGGGCAGCCGCACGAAAACTCGCGCCGGTTCCTGACGGATTTGTTCTGGGAGACACCCATTTCAAATTTTTGCCCGATGGAATCCAGGCAACTGGTAAGAACCATAGCGCCAGATCTTCCTGGGCGGCGGTGATTGATTTCGTCGATCACTGGAACTACATCTGTATTAGCCTGGATACTACCATTGCTATCAATCTGCCAAATCGGTGCTTCGACTCTGCCGGGGATACGGACGAATTTCTTCCGCGCGTGCGGCAGCTTTGGGGCGGAACCCTGAGTAGAGATTGGGAATGCCCCAGCCACACCAAAGCGGGCCCCGTGTGGGACCCGCTTTGGTGTGGCTGGGGGACCAGGATTCGAACCTGGGTTGGCGGAGTCAGAGTCCGCAGTCCTACCGCTAGACGATCCCCCAAGACGGGCGGAATCGCAGCTCGAGCCTAGCGCTTCGAGTACTGCGTTGCGCGGCGTGCTTTGCGAAGACCAACCTTCTTACGCTCAACCTCGCGAGCATCGCGCGTCACGAATCCGGCTTTACGCAGCGTGGGGCGCAGTGATTCATCATACTGCATCAGCGCGCGTGTCAATCCGTGGCGGATCGCACCGGCCTGGCCGGTCGTGCCGCCGCCCTTGACCGTCACTTTGACGTCAAAGGTATCGGTCATCTGCATGAGTTCCAGCGGCTGCCTGACGATCATCTGCGCCGTCTTGCGGCCAAAGAATACGTCGAGGGGCCGGTTGTTGACCGTTATCCCACCATTGCCGGGCCTAAGATAAACACGGGCTGTCGACGTTTTGCGACGGCCGGTTCCGTAATACTGTGTGTCACTCATTATGCATTCACTTCAAGTGGGATCGGCTGCTGTGCAGCGTGATCGTGTTCGGGACCTTTGAATACTCTCAGCTTGGAGAACATCTGGCGGCCCAGGGGTCCGCGCGGCAGCATACCTTTGACGGCGCTCTGCAATGCCCGCTCCGGCGCCTCATCGAGCAGCTTTTCGAGCGATATCGATTTCAGGTTGCCAATATAGCCCGTATAGCGGTGATACATCTTGTTTTTCAGCTTGTTGCCGGTCACGCGGATTTTCTCGGCGTTGACAACGACGATGTAGTCACCCGTATCCACGTGCGGCGTGTACTCGGGTTTGTGCTTGCCACGCAGGCGGTGTGCGATCTCGGTCGACAGACGACCCAGGGTCTTGCCCGTAGCATCGACCACGAACCAGTCGCGGCGAACCTCTGCAGGCTTTGCAGAAAACGTCTTCATTATCTTATTTCCGTCAGGAATTCAGTTGCTTCGGCCCTGCGAGCTGGCGCAGCGCGGAAAGGCGCGAAATTCTACTTGACAGGCCCGCCCAATGCAAACTGTGACAGCGTTTTCGGGCAAAAGAAAGCGCCCGGGAACGGGCGCTTCTTTAATAATTAATTCAATTACTTAGGAATACATCGGCGCCGCTCAGAAGGTATATTCGAGCGACAAGGCCGTGAACGTATCGGTCTTTTCGGTCAATGGCGGCACATCCGAGTTGTTTTTGACCGTGTACGAGGCCGCGAGTGCCAGATTGCCGACCAGCTTGGCAGACAGCCGGGTGATCGACTCGAGGTAGGTGTTTTCCTGACCAGCCTCCACGAGGACGCGCTGCTGAAAACTCGACGTCTCGCTCAGCTGCCACGTGTAATCCACCGCGCCACGAGCAATCGTCTCACTCTCTTCGGTGCCGTCGGCAAGATCTGATTGCCGGGCACCGCCACCGATTTCGGCGTTGAGCTTGTGCCTGTCCGTGTCGATCAGCCGGCGTCCGTAGCCGACGGTCTGCGAAAACTGGGTGTCATAACCGCTGAAGCGGTCCTTGCGCCAGTTCAGCTGCCCGAAAAGGTAGTTGCTTTCGGAGAAGCTGCGTTCACTCTTCCACGCTGCCTCGTAGGCCTCAGCGGTCGTAGCGTCGTCCTGAGTCGCAAAGATCGCCGCCGCTCCGAACAGGTGTTTCCACTCGCTGGCCGAATAGCTGATTTCAAAACCCGAATTGAGATTCGAATTCTCGGTATTGCCGGAGGTTGCCAGGTACCCCAGCGTTGCCTTGCCGGCCCACGGGCTCTCCTCCGCTTCCTCGTCCTCGGCTGCAAACAAAGGTGTTGCAAGCACCAGCAGGCCGATGACGTATAGGTTGCGCATTTTCATTTTCAAGCTCCATCTTTTGCGGGCCGCGGAGTATACCGTCGGTACGCCGCTGATTGCTATTGTTATAATCCCGTTCATGCAAAGCCGGAATCTGACACCACTCGATCGTCTGCTCGCCGGTGCCAATCATGCGCTTCGCACCATCGCAACCCCTGCCGGCCGACCCTCACGTAAGAACCCTGCGGCGGAAATCTCCGAGAGCGAGCTCAGCGACGAGCAGAAGTCTCATGCTGCCGGTCTCATGCGAGTGAATCATGCTGGCGAGATCGCGGCGCAGGGTCTTTATCAGGGCCACGCTGCGGTTGCGCGGGACGCTGCCACAGAGCAGCAGATGCAACTTGCCGCCGATGAGGAGTTCGACCACCTTGCCTGGTGCGAGCAACGACTGGCAGAGCTTGATGCCGAACCAAGTCGGCTCAGTCCGCTCTGGTACGTGGGCGCGTTTGCCATCGGCGCCGCTAGCGGCATACTCGGCGACCGCTGGAGCCTTGGTTTTATTGCGGAGACTGAGCGACAGGTGTGTGCGCATCTCGACAGTCATCTCGATCGACTGCCTGCTCACGACTCGAAAAGCCGCGCAATCGTCCAACAGATGCGAGACGAAGAGCAGGAACACGGCGAAAATGCGATCGCTGCCGGCGCGGCACAATTGCCAGACCCCATACAGCGACTCATGCAACTTACTGCCAAAGTGATGACGAAAACGGCCTATCGGCTATGAAATCAATAGAAACACGCACTTAGCTTGCCCTTCCGCGCGAACTGTATTAAAAGAGGGGCGCACCAGCGTTGAGGACCAACCTATGCAGACTACAGCGAAGACCCTGAGTGATGTACCGGCGATTAATCGATTCCTGAGTTACTGCCGCGTGCGGACTGTCCCTTCCAAGACTGTAATGATCCACGCGGGTGATTTACCGGACGTTCTGTATTACATCGTCGACGGTTCGGTGGAAGTCATGATCGAAGACGAAGACGGCAACGAAATGGTGCTGGCATACCTGAATAAAGGCCAGTTCTTCGGCGAAATGGGGCTCTTCTACGAGCAACCGACCCGCAGTGCCTGGGTCCGGACGCGCACCGAGTGTGAAATCGCCGAGATGACCTATCCTCGCTTTCGGCAGATTGCAAGCGAGAGTCCGGGTCTGGTCTTCGAACTGGCGACTCAACTGGCGACTCGACTTGATCGCACGAACCGCAAGCTCGGCGACCTTGCCTTCGTCGACGTAACCGGCCGCGTTGCGCACGCAATCATGGATCTCTGTAACGAGCCCGATGCGATGACACATCCGGATGGGATGCAGATCAAGGTCAGTCGGCAGGAACTCAGTCGCCTTGTTGGCTGCTCGCGCGAAATGGCCGGCAGGGTCCTCAAGGTGCTCGAGGAGCAGGGGCTCGTCACCGCAAGCGGCAAGACGATCGTTGTCTACGGCGCAAGACCCAACCGCAAACTTTGAATTATCGCCCGCAGGGCGGGCCCTTACAGGCCGGCTCTCACGAAGCTTTGTCTATTGCCGCTTTCATCGCGGCAATTGTCGCGACGTAATCATCGCTGCCAAAAATCGCAGATCCTGCAACAAACGTGTCGGCCCCGGCCGCAGCGATCTCGCCAATATTACTGACCTTGACACCGCCATCGATCTCCAGACGGATCGCGCGCCCGCTGTCATCGATGATGCCCCTCACCTCACGCAGTTTATCGAGTGCCGACGGGATGAACTCCTGCCCACCGAAGCCCGGGTTGACCGACATGATCAACACCATGTCGACTTTGTCGATTACGTGATTCAGGCACGCAAGCGGTGTTGCGGGGTTGAAAACGAGCCCTGCCTTGCAGCCCTGTTCGCGAATCAGGGCGAGTGAACGATCAATGTGCCGGCTCGCCTCAGGGTGGAACGTAATGTAATTGGCGCCGGCCTTCGCAAAATCCGGGATGATCCGATCGACGGGTTCGACCATCAGGTGCACGTCGATCGGCGCCTCAATGCCATGCGTGCGCAATGCCTCGCAGATCAGCGGGCCGATGGTCAGGTTTGGCACGAAGTGATTATCCATAACATCGAAATGAACGATATCTGCACCAGCTTCCAGCACCGCGTCGACGTCGTCGCCCAGGCGCGCAAAATCGGCCGAGAGAATTGAAGGTGCAATAAGTGGTGTCACGATGTCCTTCCTCTTGGGTCTGGATGACCTTGTGTCGCGGCGCAAATGCATCTGCTGGAGTGGCGGTTTGATGTCAAATGTACCTGAGGCCGTCGCATAGCGACAGGGGTCATCGAATCGACCGTCGTGCTTTGAGCATTTCGTAAGCGCTGCGTATCTCACGCGTGCGCTTCTCGGCTTGGGCAATGACCTCAGCTTCCGGATTGCTGGACGCTATTTTGTCAGGATGACTCTTGTTCATCGCCCGCCGGTACGCCTTCTTGATCTGGTCATTGCTGGCTGACTCATCGACACCGAGCGCCCGGTACGCCTGCTTGATACGCCGCGTATCCGCATCGCCGGCAGGCGAGCGCCGGAATCCTTTTTGTGCCCGGATCATCGCTTCGAGTTGGGCCAGATCGACACGACCGACATCCAGCTCGGTACAGACGGTCCAGATTACTGCGCGCTCTTTCTGGTGCAGACGATCCTTCGCCATCGCCACTTCGAGCAGCAGGCGAACAAATAAAATGCGCAGATCGGCGCGGCGTGCGGCCGCGCGTCGCAACTGGCGAACGGTTTGCACGAGCGGGAATGCTGCGCGTTTGCCGTCATCGAACCAGTTGATGGCGTTGCGCACTTTCCCCGGACCGAGTCCGAGGCGATGCATCACCGTGCGCGCCGCGCGAATTTCCTCCTCGTCGACGCGGCCGTCCAGCTTCGCAATATGGCCCATCGTCTGGAACAGAGGTCTCAGGTATTCATCGGGCAGACGGCCGCTTGGGGTGCCCTGCTTCTCGAAACTGCGGTATCGCTGCGCGAAGCCGCGATCAAACTGATGCCCGAGAATCAGGCCGAGGACTACGAACCAGGGCTTAAGGGTCAGCAGGCCCGCCAATGTGCCGATTATTTTACCCCAGTACAATCCGGAATCTCATCATGAGTCGTGGGCCAATCCTAACGTCTGTGCGCCACGTTTCCTATGGCAGCGCTTGCCTCGCCCATGCTGAACAGCGATCATCCCGTGGTCCCGCAACCGGAGAGCACCGCCAAGATGAATTCCGCCGACGCACTGTTTGAGTCGCAGCTGCCCGGCCTGCCGCTGATTGGACGCGGCAAAGTCCGGGACATCTACGGTGTAGACGATGATCATCTGTTGATCGTGACGACAGATCGTCTTTCGGCCTACGACGTCGTGCTGCCTGATCCGATGCCGATGAAAGGCTACGTGCTGACACAGATTTCGCTGTTCTGGTTTCGGATGATGGCTGATCTGGTCGACAATCAGCTGACTGGATTGACCATAGACGATGTCGTGACCGATCCCGGCGCCGCCAAAGAGCTGCGAGACCGCGCCCTTGTCGTCAAACGGCTCAAACCTCTGCCGATTGAGGCGGTCGTGCGCGGCTACCTGATCGGCTCAGGCTGGCGCGACTACCGCGAGACCGGGAAGGTCTGCGGCATCGATCTGCCACGTGGCCTCAAACAAGCCGAGAGGCTGCCGCAAACCCTTTTTACACCAGCCAGCAAAGCAGCGGCTGGCGGTCACGACGAGAACATCAGCTTCGATGCCGTTGTCGATTTGATAGGCGACAAGCTCGCGTACCGGGTTCGCGACCTGTCGATCGCCATATACGAACGCGCCGCAGAATACGCGCTTGGGCGAGGCATTATCATCGCGGATACGAAATTCGAATTTGGTGTCGACGGCGAGGGTCGTCTTTATCTGATCGATGAGGTATTGACTCCCGACTCATCGCGTTTCTGGCCGGTCGACGGCTATCGCACCGGTATCAGCCCGCCAAGCTTCGACAAGCAATTCGTGCGAGACTACCTGGATACGCTCGATTGGGACAAGACGGCGCCCGGTCCGGCACTTCCAGCAGATGTGCTGCATCAGACCAGCGAAAAGTATCAGGAGGCCTACGCCCGTCTGACGGGCGCTGCCTAGACACGCACCCATGATCCCGACGCTTCGCACCAAGGTCAACGACATTGTCTGGGGATTCAAGCTGGAACAGCGCGGCATGCCCGGTCGTGTACTCGCCGTCATTCTGCGCTATCTGTACGGACTGATTCGTGACATGTTCTCGGGGCAGTTGTCGTTGCGCGCCATGAGCCTCGTTTACACGACCCTGCTGGCGATCGTACCGCTGATAGCCTTCAGCTTCTCGGTACTGCAGGGCTTCGGTGTGCATAACCGGCTCGAACCGCTGCTGTTTGAATTGCTCTCGCCATTAGGCGATCAGGGTGCCGAAATCACCAGGCAAATCATCGATCTTGTCGACGGCGTGCGCGGCGGTGTGCTCGGCGGCATCAGTCTGGCGTTCTTTATCTACACCGCCATATCCATGGTTCAAAAGGTCGAGGAGAGCTTTAACTACGTCTGGTATGTCGCGAAGTCTCGCAGTCTGGCGCGACGCCTGACTGAATACATGATTGTGCTGTTGATTGGTCCGGTCGTGATCGTCATCGCTCTCGGTATGATTGCCTCATTACGCAGCAACACGCTCGTGCAGCTGTTCCTGACAAGCAAAGCTATTGGCCCGTTACTCGTCGTGACCAACAAGCTGACGCCGTACGTGCTCGTGACTGCGGTCTTTACGTTCCTTTACATGTACATGCCTAATACGCGGGTACGCTTCAAATCGGCACTCGTCGGTGGTATTGCCGGCGGTTTCATCTGGGCAAGTATCAGCGTTATCTTCGCCACGTTTGTTTTGTACTCAACGCGTACGCAATTGATCTACTCTGGTTTTGCCGTCGCAATCATCACGTTGATCTGGCTGTATCTGAACTGGCTGGTTCTGTTGATTGGTGCCCAGCTCGCTTATTACTTCCAGAATCCTGCGTTCTTGCGCATTGGACGCCGCGAGCCACGCTTGTCGAATGCCATGCGCGAGCGGCTTGCGCTCAACGTCATGCTCCTTGTCGGCCGTGCGTTTCGTGACCCAGACAGCTCCATCACGGTTGACGAGATCAGCGACAAGCTGCGCATGCCCTCTATTGCACTGGCGCCGGTCGTTGCTGCGCTGGAAGACGGTGGCCTTCTCGCTACAACGGAAAAAGAAGATCTCTTACCGGGCAAAGACATGGCAACCATTCGGCTGGACGATATTCTGTCTGTCGTCCGCGTACACGGCGAAACCGGTTCCTATAGAGACCCGAAATGGTCGAGCACGATCGATGCGCTCGGCAAAGACCTGGATGATGCAGTGCTCGCAACCGTAGGCACCCGAACGCTGGTAGATTTGTTAGAGCCGGCAGCAGTGGAATAACAGTGGATAACGGCACGATGGATCTTTGGCCGATGCTCATTGGCCTGCTCGGCGGTCTGGCGATGTTTTTGTTCGGCCTCGACCAACTCACGGACATGCTCAAGGCTACCGCCGGCGCGCGCATGCGCGACGGGCTTGCCCGCATCACGAACAATCGATTCAAAGGCGTGCTGGCGGGCGCATTTGCGACAGCCGTCATACAGTCGTCATCGGTGACCACGGTGCTTGTCGTCGGCTTCGTCTCGGCCGGGCTGATGACGCTGCATCAGTCCATTGGTGTCATTATGGGCGCCAGCATCGGCACGACAGTGACGGCGCAGATCATCGCGTTCAAAGTCACGCAGTATGCGCTCGTGGCGGTCATCATCGGCTTCACGATGCAGTTCTTTTTTCAGAGCCGCCGGGTGAAGCGTTACGGCATGATGGTGCTGGGCCTTGGGCTCGTGTTTTACGGTATGAACATGATGGGCGATGCGACGCGGCCGTTGCGCAGCTATCAACCATTCATCGAATTGCTCGCGCAACTGGATAATCCTGCGTTGACGATACTGTTGAGCGCCGGCTTTACAGCCTTGATTCAAAGCTCGTCTGCGACTACGGGCGTAATTATCGTCCTGGGCAGCCAGGGCCTGATTTCGCTGGAGCAGGGTGTCGCGCTGGTTCTCGGCGCCAACATCGGCACCTGCGTGACGGCGCTGCTGGCAGCGATCGGCAAGCAACAGCAAGGTGCGCGACCGGCGCTTGTACACGTGCTGTTCAATGTCGCAGGTGTTCTCATTTGGTTCAGCTTCATCGAAGAACTGGCGCAATTCTCGCGCTGGCTGTCACCAACAGCGGCAGGACTCTCGGGAGCGGAGCGACTCGCTGCCGAAATGCCGCGGCAAATCGCTAACGCGCACACGATCTTCAACGTCAGCAACACGCTGATATTCATCTGGTTTACCGGCTCACTAGCCTGGCTTGTGACCAGGCTCCTCCCCGAAAAACGGCCAACGGTAGCAGGCGAAATCGAGCCACGATTCCTGAACCTCGCATTGCTCGAGACTCCATCACTGGCATTGGACGCCGCGCGCATGGAGATCGTCAGAATGGCGGGGCACGTCTTGCCGATGGTCCGTCAGGCGGGTCCCGCGGTGATTAACGGATCGCTGGAGGATCTCCGCCACATTCACAAACTCGACCACGAGATCGATGTTTTGCACCGAGCCATCGTGAAGTTCCTTGGCAAGGTATCGCGCGAGGGGCTGATTCTCGGAGAGTCGGAAGCAATGCAGAATTATCTGAGTATCGCCACGCTATACGAGAGCATTGGCGACGTCGTCGAGACCGGCCTGGTCCATGTCGGCAAGCAACGCATCAAGCGCGATGTTCTGATCAGCACGGATACGCAGAAGATCATCAACGAACTGGCCGACAGAGTAGTTTGGGCTTTGGAAACCGCAACTGAGGCGGTTGATCGCGGTGACGAATCGTTGGCGCAAAAAGTTGTCGACGCCAAGGATGAGGTTAATCAAATCGCGGATCAGATCAGCAGTCGGCTTGTCGAGCGGCTGATTGCTGAAGACCCGCACCGGACATCAACCTATCGCGTGGAGAGTCAGCTGATCGAGCACTATCAACGAATATTCTACTTCACTAAGCGAATCGCCAAGCTGGTTGCCGCAGAGGATGTGCTTGAAGCAAAGCAGCTGCCCGCGGCTGCCACCAGCTAGCTGCCGGCTATCGTCATTTCCTCGACGAGCAGGGAACCGCAGCGTATGCCGCCGCGCACGTCCTGATCGCTGCCGATGGCCGCGATACGCGGGTACAGATCGCGAAGGTTACCGGCGATCGTTATCTCGTGCACCGGATATCGAATCTCGCCGTTTTCCACCCACTGCCCGACGACACCGCGCGAATAGTCCCCGGTCACTGGATTTACGCCCTGCCCGATCAGTTCTTCCACGATGAGGCCTGTGCCCATCATGGCAATCAGTGAGGCGAGATCGCCAGCATTGCCAGGCACGATCAGATTCTGCGCGCCACCCGCATTAGCCGTTGTTTGCATGCCCAACCTGCGCGCCGAATAACTACTAAGCACGTAGCCTTGCAGGACGCCGTCGGACACGATGTCACGATCATAAGTCGCCACGCCTTCATTATCGTACGCAGCGCTCGACATCGCCTTGGGCAGGTGTGGTCGTTCCTGTATGCAAACAAACCCGGGAAAAATCTGTTCGCCGGCCGCGTCGAGCAGAAATGAGGCCCGACGATACTGCGCACCGCCCGAAATTGCCCCGATCGCATGCCCGATGAAGCCGCGCGCCAACTCGGGGATGAACAAAACGGGCGCCCTTGTTGTCTTTAATTTTCTGGCGCCGAGACGGCCGATTACGCGTTTTGCCGCCGTCTTACCGATCACCGGTACGCTTTCCAGGTCGGCCGGATCGCGCGCTGCGCTGTAATAATAGTCGCGCTGCATGTCACCGTCTTTGCTGCCCAGCACGACGCAACTCAAGCTGTGGCTGGTTTTCGTGAAGCTGCCGACGAATCCGTGCGTATTGCCGTAGGCGCGGGACCCGCGATTGCTTGCGACCGTGGCGCCTTCGGAATTATTGATGCGCGGATCGTATTTCAGCGCCGTGTCTTCGCACTCGATTGCCATCGCGATGGCAGCCTGTGCATCGATCGACCACGGATGGTCGAGGTCCAGATCCTTGACTTCGGTGCACATGAGCTCCGCATCGGCAAGACCCGCATGAGGATCCTGTTCCGTATACGTTGCAAACGTGCACGCCTTTCTGACGGCCTCGCGAATAGCCTCGTGACCGATGTCCGAGGTGCTCGCACTGCCCTTGCGCGAGTCCTTGTATACCGTGATACCGACACCGCGATCGTTCGTGTACTCCAGGTTCTCGACATCGCCGAGGCGCGCCGTTGCCGACAGACCCCTGTCATGACTCGCCGCGACCTCAGCCTGATCGACACCTTGCTGCCGCGCTTCATCAAGCGCCATGCGCACGAGAGCCTCAAGTTCCTTCGGTTCCATGAGGTAAGCTTAGCCGGTGACCGATTCAAAGCCCAGCAAAAGTGCGAGGAAGCGAGCTCACCTCGCGTTGCAGGAACTTGGCGAAGAGCTCATTGCTCTGAATGATTCAGAACGTGCGGCATTGTCGCTCGACGACAAGCTGGACAAGGCTGTGCGGGATGCCGGCAAAATCAACTCGCGCGGCGCATTGCGGCGACAGAAACAGTTGATTGGCAAACTGATGCGCGACGTCGACCCGGAACCGATTCGTGCCAAGCTCGCAGAGCTGCGCGCCGATGACGCGCGCATGAAGCGAGTATTCGCCAATGCCGAACGATGGCGCGATCGTATTGTCCGCGATGGCATGGATGCGCTCCGCGAGTTTGAGGCCGATACGGGCGCAGCCGATGCCGAACTTCGCAACTTGCTGGGAGACCTCGACGTCGCGTTCAGTGAAAAAGCAGAAAAAGCCGTGCACCGTCAGATTTTCCGCCGCATCCATCAAATTCTGGTTAGAATTCTCTGATGAGTATCGAAGTCGGCATCATTATGGGGTCCCGATCGGATTGGGACACAATGCAGCATGCGAGCGAAACGCTCAACGCTCTTGGTGCGCACCATGAGGTCCGCATCGTGTCTGCACACCGCACGCCGGATCTATTGTTCGAGTACGCGGAATCGGCCATACGTCGCGGGCTGAAAGTTATCATTGCAGGCGCAGGCGGAGCAGCGCATCTGCCTGGCATGACCGCGGCGAAAACGCGTCTCCCGGTACTCGGCGTTCCGGTGCAGTCCAAATCGCTGCAGGGAATGGATTCGCTATTATCGATCGCGCAGATGCCCGCCGGTATACCGGTCGGCTGCATGGCGATCGGCAAAGCAGGTGCCATTAACGCGGCGCTGCTCGCTGCCGCAATCCTGTCGATCGACAACGATAAGATCGCGGCTGCCCTGGACAAGTATCGGCAGCATCAAACGGACAAGGTTCTCGCCAACAACGACCCAAGCAAGTAACGATCAGAGATGCGAATTGGCATTATCGGCGCCGGACAGCTCGGCCAGATGCTCGGGTTTGCTGCGCGGGCGCATGGCTACACCTGCTTGTTTCTCGACCCGTCTGCTAAGCCGCCTGCCGCCAGAATTGGTCCTGTCATACAGGCACGATTCGATGATCGCGTTGCACTTGCCGTATTGGCGGACAAGTGCGACGTCCTTACCTATGAATTTGAAAATGTGCCTGTCGACGCGCTCGCCGACGTTGCGGATCTCGTGCCGATCTACCCGCCACTCGATGCGCTTCGACAGGCCCAGGACCGGCTGTCGGAGAAACAGCTGTTTACGGCGCTGCACATTCCGATACCGGAGTATCGGGCGATCGACTCGTCTGACGATCTGCATGATGCCGCGGCGGCAATCGGCCTGCCGCTGGTCCTCAAAACACGCCGTCTGGGCTACGACGGTAAAGGCCAGTTCGTGCTGCGAAGCACCGGGCAGGTGGACGAGGCCTGGCAGGACCTGGGTGCCAAAGATCTGATTGCCGAGCAATGGGTCGAATTCGACTACGAGGCTTCGGTAATCGGGGTGCGCAGTATCAGCGGTGACATCGTGACCTATTGTCTGACGCGCAATGAGCACGCAGATGGCATACTACGCATCTCCCGGGCGCCCGTTGAAGACGCCGGGCTGACCGAGCAGGCGAATGCGCACATACGGCGGCTGCTTCGGCATCTGGACTATGTCGGTGTCCTGGCCCTCGAGCTCTTTGTCACGGGTGATCGGCTACTTGCCAACGAATTCGCCCCGCGAGTCCACAATTCGGGACACTGGACCATCGAGGGCGCCGAAACCAGCCAGTTTTCGAATCACGTGATGGCAGTTGCGGGCGCGCAGCCTGGTCCAACCGGCAACCGTGGCCATGCGGGCATGGTGAATCTGATAAGTCATCTGCCCAACGCTGCGCGGCAGCTTACGGCCGGCTCACTGCACGATTATGGCAAGACGCCCCGCCCGGGGCGAAAACTCGGCCATATCACCGTCGTCGCAGATTCCGCCGCAGCTCGGGACCGGCTGATCGACGAAATCTGCGATTCTGTGACGAAATCGAGCAGTCAAGCGGGTACTGCGACATAGCGTGACGCACAAAAAAGCGGGTAAACTGATTGGAAATCGCCGCATTACAGGCTTTTAGCACATAACCATGACGCCGAACTCATTAAAATAACGATATGTCCTATCTGGAGCATTTCAAACTCGAAGAGCAACCGTTTCTGCTCACGCCGGATCCGGACTTCCTGTACTGGAGCAAGCAGCATGCCCGGGCCAAGGCGTACATGGAGTCAACAATCTGGCTCGCTGACGGCTTTGTCATCATCACCGGCGACATTGGCTCCGGCAAGACGACGCTTTTGCAGTCATTCCTGGCCGAACTCGAGGACGACGTCGTCTACGCCGTCGTATCACAGACACAGCTGACGCCGACCGAGTTTCTGCAGGCCGTGCTGACCGAGTTCGGCTTCAAACCATTCAACATGCGCAAAGTCGAACTCCTCGACATGCTCAATATGTTTCTTATCGAGCAGTACTCCAACGGTAAGAAAGTTGTTTTGATCGTCGACGAGGCACAGAACCTGACCAGGAAAGTGCTCGAGGAAATCCGC